>FTAG01001861.1_pt1 | contig 80343 bp, 58 predicted proteins | sample 1638911 | NCBI WGS metagenome assembly FTAG01 (sample SAMEA3914813, study PRJEB12502) | metagenome | biome: forest; material: soil | place: Canada | collected 2011-07-07 | depth 0.3 m
GGGCGTGCCTAGTGCGAGTCGCGCGGCACCGCCGCTCCACTGCTGCCGACGAGCACATCGAGGTCGGCTCCGAGGTGCGCCTGCTGCACGTGATCGACGTAGATGCGGTACCAGCCGCGCAGCGGCTTCTGCGGCGCCACCCACTGCGAGCGCCGCTGTGCCAGCTCCGCCTCGCCGACGTCCAGATGCAGGCGGCGGCCGGCCAGGTCGAGTTCGATCATGTCGCCGTCCCGCACCAGGGCGAGGGGGCCGCCGGCGGCCGTTTCCGGCGAGACGTGCAGCACCACGGTGCCGTAGGCGGTGCCGCTCATGCGCGCATCGGAGATGCGCACCATGTCGGTGATGCCTTTCCGCAGCACCTTGGGCGGCAGCGGCATGTTGCCGACCTCGGGCATGCCCGGATAGCCTCGCGGGCCGCAGTTCTTCAGCACCATGATGCAGCTCTCGTCCACATCGAGGTCCTCGCGGTCGATGCGGGCGTGGAAGTCCTCGATGTTCTCGAACACCACGGCGCGGCCGCGGTGCTGCAGCAGATGCGGCGAAGCCGCGGACGGCTTGATGATGGCGCCGTCCGGCGCCAGGTTGCCGCGCAGCACCGCGATGCCCGCCTCGGGCTTGAACGGCTGCTCCACGGTCTTGATCACTTCACGGTTGTAGCAGGGCGCCTCGGCGATGTTCTCGCCGATGGTCTTGCCGTTCACCGTCAACGCGTCAAGATGCAGTTGCCGCGACATCTCGCGCATCACGGCCGGCAAACCTCCGGCGTAGTAGAAGTCCTCCATCAGGTACTGCCCGGAGGGCTGCATGTTGACCAGGCAGGGCTGGGAGGAACCCAGCTTGTCCCAGTCGTCCAGCTCGAGCTTGACGCCGATGCGTCCGGCGATCGCCAGCAGGTGGATCACGGCGTTGGTCGAGCCGCCGATCGCCGCGTTGGTGCGGATGGCGTTTTCGAAGGCCTTGCGCGTCAGGATCTGCGACATGCGCAGATCGTCCTTGACCATCTGCACGATGCGGCGGCCGGTAAGCTGGGCCAGGCGGTTGCGGCGCGTGTCGGCGGCGGGGATGGCGGCGTTCTCCGGCAACGACATGCCGAGGGCTTCGACCATGCTGGCCATGGTCGAAGCGGTGCCCATGGTCATGCAATGGCCCTTGGAGCGGTGCATGCAGGACTCCGCCTCAGTGAATTCCTGCTGTGTCATCTCGCCAGCTCGCAGCATCTCCGACATCTGCCATACGCCGGTGCCGGAGCCGATGTCGCGGCCGCGGAACTTGCCGTTGAGCATCGGGCCGCCGGAGAGGCCGATGGTCGGCAGGTCGCAGCTGGCCGCGCCCATCAGCAGCGAAGGCGTGGTCTTGTCGCAGCCCATCAGCAGCACCACGCCGTCGATGGGATTGCCGCGGATCGACTCCTCCACGTCCATGCTGGCGAGGTTGCGGAACAGCATGGCGGTGGGGCGGATCAGGGTTTCGCCCAGCGACATCACCGGAAACTCGAGCGGAAAGCCGCCGGCTTCATAGACCCCGCGCTTGACGAACTCCGCCAGCTCGCGGAAATGGCCGTTGCAGGGCGTCAGTTCCGACCAGGTATTGCAGATGCCGATCACCGGCCGGCCGTCGAACAGATCGTGCGGATAGCCCTGGTTCTTCAACCAGCTGCGGTGGATGAAGCCGTCACGGTCGGTGCGCTTGAACCAGGCATCGCTGCGGCGAGGCGGCTTTTTTGAATCGTCCATGAGGACCCATAGAGGAGCGGCGCGCCGATGGCGCAGCCCGATAGCCGGCATCCTAGTCGGCATGTGCGATAGTAGGATAATTCTTTTATTGCGGGCTTTGATAACGTAATTGTTATCAGTATTGTTCACGGCGCCCGCCTCGGGAGGGGTCCCAGCGCGGCTTCAATCCCCGGCTTCGAATTTCACGCCATAGACCCGGGTCGCATTGCTGCGGATCGCCTGCAACAGCACGCGCGCCGCCGGCGACAACAGGCGATCGGTGCTGCGGATGATGCCGAACGCGTCCATCGAACACGACAGCTGGATCGGCAGGATGTCGACGAAGCCGTGTTCGGCGTAGTACTGGCCCAGGTCGCGGTCGACCACGGCGATGAAATCGGTCTGTTGAAGCAGCTTGCTGACGAACAGGATCGCCGTGGTTTCGACGATATTGCTCGGGATGTTGAGTCCGGCTTCCTGGAACATCAGCTCGAAGCGGTGGCGCAGCACCGATCCCGACGGGGGAATGACCCATCCGGCTTCAACCAGGTCGGCCAGCTTCAACCGCCGCGCTTTGGCCAGCGGGTGGCCGCAGCGGGCGATGGCGCAAACCGGCTCTTCCGCCAGCTTCTCGTAGCGCAGCTTGGTCTTGTCATGCCGCTCGAACAGGCGCGCCACGATCATGTCGAGCTTGCCCTGGGCCAGCCGCTCCAGCAGCACATCGCTGGTCTCGATCTGCATGCCGATGCGCATCGACGGGTATTCGCGCTTCACCGAGGCGATCGCCTCCGGCAGCAGGCTGAGGCCGGCGGTGGTGATGGAGCCGACCGAGGCGGTGCCGAAGCGGCCGGCTTTCAGCGCCTCGACTTCCTCGCGCGCTTCGCTGAGGCTGGCCAGGGCCATGCGCGCATGGCGGATCATGGCTTCGCCGTACCAGGTCGGGCTCATGCCGCGCGGCAGGCGGTCGAACAGCGGCACATCCAGCGCGTCTTCGAGATCCTTCAGCAGTTTCGACGCCGCCGGCTGCGACATATGCAGCACCTCGGCCGCGCGGTGGATATTGCCTTCATCGCCGAGCGCGACCAGCAGCAGCAGCTGGCGCATGCGCAGGCGGGCCGGGAGAAGCCAGGTAGATTTGGAGCTCATGCGTTGATCTCGGCTGAGAGATAAATATTAATGTATCAATCTTGTCGATAAGCTTATTTGTAGTATATCAATGGCCTCACCACAATAGGGCTAGGCGGAGCAATACAGGGGAGCGGAATGCCGTTCAATCGACGTGACTTCCTCAGAGCCGGCATCGCCGGCCTGGCGGCACCGTGGGCCGCCGCGCACGCCGCAGCCGGCACCGCGTTCGAGCCGACCTGGCCCTCGCTGGCCAACTACCGTGTGCCGGAGTGGTTCCGCGACGCCAAGTTCGGCATCTGGGCGCACTGGAGCGCGCAGTGCGTGCCGGAGCGGGGCGACTGGTATGCGCGCCTGATGTATCTCCAGGGCGATCCGTTCTACGACTACCATGTGAAGACCTACGGTCATCCCAGCCGCTTCGGCTTCATGGAGATCGACAACCTGTGGAAGGCCGAGCGCTGGGAACCGGCGCAGCTGATGCGCTTGTACCGCAAGGCCGGGGCGAAGTACTTCGTGGCCCTGGCCAACCACCACGACAACTTCGATGCCTACGACTCGAAGCATCACGCCTGGAATTCGGTCAACATCGGTCCGAAGAAGGACATCGTCGGCACCTGGGCCGGGGTCGCGCGCGAGCAGGGGATGCGCTTCGGCGTCAGCAACCACTCGGCCCACACCTGGCACTGGTTCCAGACCGCTTATGGCTACGACGGCGAGGGGTCGCTGGCCGGGGTGCGCTATGACGCCGCGACGCTGCGCAAGGCCGACGGCAAAGGCAAATGGTGGGACGGCCTCGATCCGCAGGAATTGTATGGCGGCCCCAACCTGCCGATGCCGGACGGCATGCGCGGCATCCAGGCGGTAAAGGACTGGCATGCCAGCCACGACGGGGTATGGAGCGAGGCGCTGCCGCCGCACAACCCGGAGTTCGTGCGCAAATGGTCGCTGCGCTGCCGCGACCTGATCGACAAGTACCGTCCCGACCTGGTCTATTTCGACGACAACGAGTTGCCGCTGGGCCAGGCCGGCCTGGACATGGCGGCCTATTACTACAACGCCAGCCTGGCCTGGAACAGCGGCCGGCTCGAGGCGGTGGTCAACGGCAAGAACCTGCTCCCGGCCCAGCGCCCGGCACTGGTGGAAGACGTCGAGCGCGGCTACAGCGACTCGCTGCGGCCGCTGCCCTGGCAGAGCGATACCTGCCTCGGCAACTGGCACTACGACCGCTCGCTGTTCGAGCGGCACGGTTACAAGAGTGCCGCCAGCGTCCTCACCCGGCTGTGCGACATAGTGGCGAAGAACGGCAACCTGCTGCTGAGCGTGCCGATGCGCGGCGACGGCACCATCGACGACGACGAGGTCGCTATTCTCGAGGACCTGGGCGCCTGGATGGCTGTCAACGGCGAGGCGATCTTCGGCACGCGGCCGTGGCGGGTTTTCGGCGAGGGGCCGACCCGGCAGAAGGCCGGCATGTTCGGCGAAGGCGCAGCCAGGCCGTACACCGCCCAGGACATCCGTTTCACTACCGGCAAAGGGTGCCTGTATGCCCTGGTCTTGGCGCCGTTGAGGCAGGACAGCCTGAGCATCCGCGCACTGGGGACGCAGGCGCCGGGCCGGATTGAACGGGTGGAGTTGCTCGGCGTGCCGCAGCCGCTGGCTTGGCGGCGTGATGCCGAGGGCCTGAACATCAGCCTGCCGGCGCAGAGACCGGACGGCGCGGCCAGCGCGTTCCGTATTTCCGGAGACGGTGTGGTCTGACTCCGCGAGGCCGGTCGCCTGAGTCCTCCCACGACAAGCGCGGCATCGAGACTTCCTGTCAATACAGCAGTAATGGTTTCCTGCAGGGTCAGGTGATGGGAATCGACTTGAACCGCTCCAGTCAGCAGCAAAGTCAAAACGACAGGCGCAGACTGGCGGCAACCGGCGGTCCGAGAGGAACCAGCTGCGACCGTGCTGCTGGGCGCCCACGCCCGACGCCCACAACCACCGGGCGGCGCAATCCGCCGAAGGTTCGCTCGATTACTGCAACTTCCAGAGATCGATTTTTTGAGGGAGATAGTGGAAATCAGTGAACTGGGCGCTGGCTCCATCTCCGTCAGGCGATTGCGCAGAAAAGCCAGCCAGCAATCCATTGTTCGGTTGCAGATCGAGCTTGCGGACGATGATCCAGGCTTTGCCATCTGCCGACGCGTAGAAGAAGATGGCCCCGCCTACCTTGGCGATTTTCAGATAAATCGAGGTACCACTTGCCGGGAATGAGGTAGCGTCGTCGGAGGATCCACGTGTCACGACGGAGACCACGTCAAGGCGCCGGTCGGCTTGAGCCTCCAGGCAAAGCTTGGCCCAGATGGAAGCTGCCTCGTAGAGGGCAAGGCAGCCGGCGTCATAGGTTGCATGCCACTCGACCTCGACCTTGGAACTGAACATGAAATCGTCGGACGGTCTGAACATCAACCTGGGCGAGCTATTTGCGCTATAGCCGCCGCCGGGCAATACGAACCAGTCTGTTTTCTTTCCCGCTGCCAGCAAGAGCGAGTCGTCTTTGTCGTTCCACTGGGCGGGCTTGTTCTGCCAAACCAAACGGGATGGAAATCCAGCGAGCCTTGACGAGAGCCCTTGCGCGTCCGCAAGGCCCGCAGCCATGACTATTGCAGCCGCGGCCACAGCGGTGCAGATGTGGTTCATTACTCGCATTCGTCTCTCCGCCGCAACCTCAATCACCCGTCATTTGACTGAGTTGACGATCCAGGCGATCGTGTCGGTATTCTTCTGCGCGCCGGTGGAGCGATCGAACAACTCGCCGGTGTCCCACCACATCGGCACCAGGCCGTGCTGGTACATAGACGTCGTGATGTACTGGATCCAGGCCTTCCGGTAGGTGCTCATCCCGGGATACTGGGGTTTGAGGTAGGCGCCGTACTCGCCCACGATTACCGGCACCCCCTTGTCGATGAAGTTCGTTTTCATCTTTTGGAACTCCGCGTCGGCCCATGACTCATTCGCCCAGGTTTCCGTCGCAGATGGATCAGTCGCGCTCGAACCCCATTGCCAGATCGTGCTGTTCGCATTCAGCGTGAAGTCGTAGGGATCGTAGTAGTGCACTTCCATCGCAATACGGCTCGAAGCGGTATCGGCAGGAATTTTCGTATTGCAGCCGACCGCGTAGTCGATGTTCGTGACATAGCCCTGCACGACGAGATAGCGCGTCGCGTTGCCTCCACCAGTGGCACGGACAGCATTCACGAATGTCTGATTGAAGCTGTTCTGTACAGCACAATACTCGGCCGTCGGCGCTCCCGAGGTGTTCGCTTGCTCCACTTCGTTGGTGCCGGCGAACAACAGGTGGTCGTCGTAGTCCTTGAAGATGGTGGCAATCTGCGTCCAGAACGTGGCCAGCTTCGCGTTGATTGCCGCTTGCTGGTCGTAGGTGGTGTGATTCATCCACCCGCCGTCCCAGTGGATGTTGATGATCACGTACAGACCGGAATTGCGGGCGTAATCCACGACCTGCTTGACGCGCGCCATCCAGGCCGAGCTGACGTTGTCGTTGGCGTCGGCGTACTCGCTCCATGCCACCGGGATGCGCACACTCTGGAATCCGGCCGCCTTGTAGGCATTGAAAATGGCTTGGTTCGCCGGAGGATTACCCCAACCTGTTTCTTGAGACGTGGATGCGGGCGGCGTGACGTTAGTAACGACCTCAAGCGTGTTGCCAAGGTTGATGCCTGGCATCAATTGCTGTGCCAGTGTGGCGCTGCTTGGTGTCGGTGTCGGACTACCTCCGTAGCCACCACCACAACTCGCCAGTAAGAGGACCGCAATAGCGCCTGCCGTTATGCCTGCGATCCTGGCGACACTCCGCAGATAAGCTAAATCACGCATACGCTTGTTTTCCCCTGCTCTGATTTATGTAAAGTCGTTTCCTGACAGGCGGTTTTTAACGATCAACGGTGAAAAACCGATAGATCGTCAGTTGACTGTAGGTCTGACCCGGATCAAGACGTGTGGGAGGGAAGGCGGGCTGGTTGGGCGAGTCGGGAAAATGCTGGGTTTCCAGCGCCACGCCATCGCCCTGGCGATAGGCATGACCGCTTTTGCCGGTCAAGGTCCCATCGAGGAAATTCCCTGAATAAAACTGCACGCCGGGCTCGGTGGTCAGGACTTCGAGTGCGCGACCGTTAGCAGGCGCTTCCAGGCGCGCCGCCAGTTTCGGCACTGGCGTCTGTCCGCCCTTGAGAACGAAGTTGTGGTCGAAGCCCCGGCCGAACGTGATCTGGGCGTCGCGATCGTTGCGCACGCGCTCGGCGATCACGGCGCTGTTGCGAAAATCGAAGGCCGTCTGCTCGACGGGGCGCACTTCGCCCGTCGGGATCAAGGTGGCGTCAACCGGTGTGTACGCCTCAGCATTCAAGGTCAGGCGCATGTCGAGTGCGCTTCGCTCCGAGCCTTCGCCGAACAGATTGAACAGGCTGTGATTGGTGAGGTTAAGCACGGTCGGAGCGTCAGTCGTCGCCTCGTAAGCGATGCTGAGCTGGTTGTCGTCCGACAGGCTATAGGTCACCGACACCTTGAGCGTGCCGGGATAGCCTTCTTCGCCGTCGGGGCTGACACGGGAAAATCGAACGCTCGCGGACTTTCCGCTGTCGATGCGATCGATGGCCCAGACGACCTTGTCAAAACCCCTGATTCCGCCATGCAAACTGTGAGAGCCAAAATTCCTGGCCAGGTGATAGGTCCTGCCATCGAGAGCAAACACACCGTTCTTGATTCGATTGGCGTAGCGCCCGACAGTAACGCCGAAATAGTTGGGATGATCGACATAGTCGGACAGCGCGGCGTAGCCCAGGACAATGTCAGCCTTGGCGCCATGCCGGTCCGGAATCTCGAGCGACTGCAGCGTTGCGCCATAGGCCATAACGCGTGCGGTGACTCCGTTCTTGTTGCTCAGCGTTATCTGATCAACCGGAGTCCCGTCGCCCAAGGTTCCAAACGTCGTCTGGACGGCGGTGGCAGCCACAGCGCTTCCCGTGGCCAGAAGCAGAGTTGCGGCGATGGGCGTCTGCCTGGCGAACGGGGGCGTCACGGCGCTGGCAGGCTGGTGTTTCCCGCCAGCTCGACGCCGCTCCCCGCAGGCTTGGGCGTATTCGTCCACAACTCCTGCATCGCCTCCAGACTGCGTCCGGCGGTTTCGGGAACCCAGCGCCACATGAACAGGGCGGCAAGCACGCTCATGGCGCCGTAGAGCCAATAGGCGAAGCCATGGTTGAACTGCGCGTTCAGCACGGAATTACCGTCGATGACCTTGAACGACCAGGACACCACCAGGTTTGCGATCCACTGCGCCGCCACCGCCAGCGACATCGCTTTGCCCTTTATCGCGTTGGGGAAGATTTCCGACAGCAGAACCCAGACCACCGGCCCCCACGAAAACGCGAAGCCGGCGACGTAGGCCAGCATCGCCACCAATGCGCCGATGCCCAGGTTGTGGGTGGCGAACAGGGTCCCCAGGGCGAACATCGACACCGCCATTACTACGGCGCCCCAGATCATCAGGGGCTTGCGCCCGATGCGGTCGACAGTGAAGGTGGCGACCAGGGTGAACGCAACATTGGCCACGCCGACCACCACGGTCTGCAGCATGGCGCTGTCGTTGCTGGCGCCCATGTTCTTGAACATCAGCGGGGCGTAGTAGAGCACGGCGTTGATGCCGACGAACTGCTGGAACACCGACAGCAGGATGCCGACCACGATCAGCAGGCCACCGAAGGAGAACAGACCGGCGTCGCTGACCGCCAGGCTGGCTTCGATTTCGGCATGGGTCTTCTGCAGGTCGGCTTCGCCCAGCCGCTCCAGCACGCGCAGCGCCTGCTCATCGCGGTGCCGCATCACCAGCCAGCGGGGCGAATCCGGAACGCTGGTCAGCAGCCCCAAGAACAGCGCCGAGGGCAGGGCTTCGGAGGCGAACATCCAGCGCCAGCCGAAGGCATGTAGCCAGGCCTCGTCGCCGTGGCGGGCGATGGCCCAGTTGACGAAGTAGACCACCATCATGCCGCAGACGATGGCAATCTGATTGAATGAGACCAGCTTGCCGCGCGCCTCCCGTGGAGATATTTCCGCGATGTACATCGGCGACACCATGGAAGCCACGCCGACGCCGATGCCGCCGATGATGCGGTAGATGTTGAACGGCACCAGCGCATGCGGCCCCATCTGGCCGATCGCGCCGAGGCCGAGCTCCGGCACCGCCGAGCCCAGGGAGCAGATCAGGAACATCAGGGCCGCGAACATCAGGGTGTTCCTGCGGCCGTAGCGGTCGGCGAGCAGGCCGGCGATGGCGCCGCCGATGACGCAGCCGAACAGCGCGCTGGAGATGGTCAGGCCGGAAAGGCTCGAACGCACTGTTTCCGGGAGTTGCAGGGGGTCGATGAAGTTGGCGTCGATGGAACTGATGGCGCCGGAGATCACCGCCGTGTCGTAGCCGAACAGCAGGCCGCCGAGCGTGGCGATGAAGGTCAATTTGAGCGTGAGAATCGAAATATGCGGGCGGCTCACCGGGGTTCTCCTCGAATTAATGGTTTTGTAGTCTTGATGCAGGGCTTCGAACCGCACATTAGCGGCAAGGCCCGTCTGTTCCGCCGCTTTCAAAAGCGGCCACGGCGCAAATGCAATCGCCGTGTGCTCACCTCATTGCGCCCTGCGACCGCGCTGGCTCCTTCCTTCGATGCGCCGAGCATACGGCACGGCCGCCTGCTCCACTTCGAAGCTCAACACCTCCCAGCGCGTGGCGTGAGGGCACCACACGGCATACCATCCTGCACGATCGTCCAGCCGCAGCGCGATCCATGCTTCATCGCAGCCGGGGACCGCGCGGTGGCCGGATTCCGCAGCGGAGTCGCGCAGCAGCAGCACGCCTTCTTCGGCGATCAGCTCGCCCGCGGGCAGCTGCAGCGATTTTCCTTCCGAGAAGCCGTTGAGCACCGGCCAGCTGGTCTTCCGGGCGCGCACCGCGCGCCTGGCAAGCGTCGATATCAGATTCATCATGAGTGATCAGGTCTCCGGCTCGTCGTATAGGCCTGGTGCGAGTTCATTGTCCGTATGCCACCGGCGTCGGCACTTGTCCCGACGTGGTGCTATGGAAGGCGAACAGCCCGCCCGCCTGCGGCTGCTCGATGTGTTCCCGCAGCGTCAAGCCCTTGCGCGCGGTGGTGGCATAGACCGTGCGCAAATCGCCGCCGCCGAACGCGACCTTGGTGACGTTGGCGCAGGGGAATTGCGTGAAATCGAGGAATTCGCCCCGCGGCGAATAACGCCGCACGCCCCAGCCGCCCCACAGGCCGACCCACAGGCAGCCGTCCGCATCCACCGTGGTGCCGTCCGGGTAGCCCGCCTCGGGCTCGATGCCGATCAGCACCTGCTTGTGTCGCAGGCTCCCGTCGTCCTCGACGTCGAACACGTAAATCACCCGTTGCAGCGTGTCGGTGTGATAAAGCCTGCGGCCGCAGGGGCTGAGTGCGGGACCGTTGGTGATGACGATATTGTCATCGTGATGCGAGGGCTCGCCGCTGCCGGTCCAGCGGTACAAGGCGCCGCTAGGCCGGTTCTCGGCATCGTCCATGGAGCCGAACCACAGCTGCCCATGGGCGTCGACGCAGGCATCGTTCAGGCGGTTGCCGGGGCGGTCCGTCTCCACCTGCACCAGGCGCTTGAAGGCGCCGCGTTCCCGGTCGAAGTGATGCAGCCCGCCGGGCATGCCGACGATCAGTCCGCCGCCGCGCGCCGGCAGCGCGAAGCCGGGCTGGTCCGGAGTGACGAAGCTCTGGCCGGCCGCTTGCGCCGGGTCGTATCGATGCAGCCGGCGCTCCTTGATGTCGGTGAACCACAGGGCCTGCTCGTCCGGACACCAGACCGGGCCTTCGCCGAGTTCCGCCCTGAGCGGCCACAAGCATTGAGGCTTCATCGCTCAGCGCCATCCCGCGTCGACAAAATAGGTGTGCCCGGTGCACATGCGTCCGTCGCCTGAGGCCAAGAACAGCACCATGGCCGCCACATCGGGCGGATCGATGCGCTGCTTCAGGCACTGCTGGTCGAGAATGCGCGCTTCCTCCTCCGGGGTGTGCCACAGGCGCGTCTGCCGCGGTGTGCGGACCGCGCCGGGGACGACGCAGCTGACGCGGATACCGTGCGGCCCGAGGTCGCGCGCCAGGGCGCGGGTCATGCCCTCGATGCCGGCCTTCGCGGTCTGGTACAGGACCATGTTGGGCAGGGCCAAGTGCCAGGACACCGAACCGAAATTGATGATGGCGCCGCCGCCGTTCGAGCGCATGCCGGGCACCACCGCCTGCGCACAGAACAGCAGGTGGCGCAGGTTCACCGCGATGCGCTCGTCCCAGTAGTCGGGAGTGATTTCCTCGAGCGTGTGGCGGTCGTCGTTGGCGGCGTTGTTCACCAGCACTTCGATCGGGCCGGCGGATTCGCCGATCCGGGCCAGGCAGGCCTTGACCTCCGCGAGGTCGGTCAGGTCGCAGCGAATGAAGCGCGGCGCCGGCTCGGCGCCGGACAGGCCGCGCTCCAGCTCGCCGGATTCCTGGTCGGCGACGTCGAGGAAGAACACCCGTGCCCCCTGCCTGACGAAGGCCTCGGTCACCGCTGCGCCGATGCCGGTGCCGCCGCCTGTCACCACCACGGTCTTGCCGCGCAACGAGGGATAGCTTGCCGTAGTCATGGGTTCAGGACCAGGAATACGCGGTCTTGGCCTGGGTGTAGAACTCCACCGCGGCATAGCCTTGCTCGCGCTGGCCGTAGCTGGACTTCCTGCTGCCGCCGAACGGCACGTGATAGTCGACGCCGGCCGTGGCCAGGTTGACCATCACCATGCCGGCGCGGACCGCGCGCTGGAAATGGCGCGCGTGCTTGAGCGAATTGGTGGCGATACCGGCGGAAAGTCCGAACTCGCCGGCGTTGGCCGCCGCCAGCGCCTCTTCGTAGTTCTTGACGCACTGCACGGAGGCTACCGGACCGAACACTTCCTCCTGGTTGATGCGCATGTCCTGGCTGGTTTCGGCGATCAGCGCCGGGCTCAGGTAGTAGCCGGGCGTCGCCAGCTTCAGGCGCTGGCCGCCGGTGACAAGGCGGCCGCCCTCCTGCCGCGCGATTTCCACGTAGCGCAGGTTCTGCTGCAGCTGCTGTTCGGTGACCGCCGGGCCCATCTGCGTCTGCGGATCGAGCGCGTCGCCGACGCGCAGGCTCTCCAGCCGCGCGGCCAGCGCGGCGACGAAGCGATCGTGGATGCCTTCGGTGACGATCAGCCGGCTGGACGCGGTGCAGCGCTGGCCGGTGGCGAAGTAGCCGCCATCGAGCGCGATGTTCACGGCCCGTTCGAGCTCGGCGTCGTCGAGGATCACCAGCGGATTCTTGCCGCCCATCTCGAGCTGCACCCGCGCCTGGCGCGCGACCGCCGCCGCCGCGACGCTCTCGCCCACGCGCTGCGAGCCGGTGAACGAGATGCCGTCGACCTGCGGGTGCCGCACGATCGCCTCGCCGACCTTGCCGCCGCCGAACACCAGATTGAATACGCCCGCCGGAACCCCGGACGCTTGAATGATTTCGGCCAGCGCGGCGGCGGTCGCCGGCGTCGGGCCGGCGGGCTTCATCACCACGGTGTTGCCGAAGGCCAGCGCCGGCGCCGCTTTCCAGGCGGGGATGGCGATGGGGAAGTTCCAGGGCGTGATCAGGCCGAATACGCCGACCGCCTGCCGATAGGTCTGGATTTCCACGCCGGGACGCACCGAGTCCAGGTTCTGCCCGTGGCGGCGCAGCGCCTCGCCCGCGAAGTACTTGAAGATGCGGCCGGCGCGCGCCGTTTCGCCGATGCCCTCGGGCAGGGTCTTGCCTTCCTCGCGCGACAGCAGCCGGCCGATTTCCTCGCGCCGCTGCAGCAGCGTGTCGCCGATGCGGTCGAGGCAGTCGGAACGCAGTTCCGGGCTGGCCTCGGACCAAGCCGGAAACGCCGCGCGCGCCGCCTGCACCGCGGCCTCGACTTCGGCCTGGCCGCCATCGGGCACCTGGGCGACGACGTCGTCCGTGTTGGAAGGGTTGAGGCTGGCATGCGGGGTCTCCGCCGCCACCGCCGCGCCGCCGATGAAGTGATGCAGGATCATGCTCATGCCGGGACTCGCCTGGATTGCGGTTTGGGCGCGGACAACAGGCCGCGGGCCGAAAGATTGCTCATCAGCGCGCTCACGCCGAAGGTCCACGGCACCGTGTCCTCGCACAGCGCCACCTGGTTTTCGAGCATACCCAGGGTCGGCGTGGCGACCCGCACCAGGTCGCCCGGCTTGTGGGTGAAGCCGAGGCCGGGGACGTCGCGGTCTTCGACCGGGGCGAACATGGTGCCAAGGAACAGCGCGAAGCCGTCGGGATACTGATGGTGCTTGCTCAGGGTCTGGCCGATCAGTTCCAGCGGGTCGCGGCTGATCTGGTTCATCGAGCACTCGCCTTCGAGCCGGAAGCCATCGCTGCCCTCGACTTCCAGCCGGATCACCGCCTGGCGCACATGGTCCATGGTGAAACCCCGGTCGAACAGGCGGATGAAGGGGCCGATGGCGCAGGAGGCGTTGTTGTCCTTGGCCTTCGCCAGAAGCAGGGCGCTGCGCCCCTCGAAATCGCGCAGGTTGACGTCGTTGCCGAGCGTGGCGCCGCGCGGGCGTCCGGAGCCGTCGCAGATCACCACCACCTCCGGCTCGGGGTTGTTCCAGTGCGAATCGGAGCGCACGCCGATGCGCTCGCCCCAGCCCACGGCGGAGAGGATCGGGCACTTGGTGAATATTTCGGCGTCGGGGCCGATGGCGACTTCCAGGTATTGCGACCAGAGTCCATCGGCGATCAGCGCCTCCTTGAGGCGCATCGCCGCGGCCGAGCCGGGGGCGACGCTGCGCAGTTCGGCGCCGACGCGCTCCACCAGCGCGGCGCGGATGGAGCGCGCGCGGGCGGCGTCGCCGCCGGCGCGCTCCTCGATCACCCGTTCCACCGCGGAGACGGCAAAGGTCACGCCGCTTGCCTTGACGCACTGCAGGTCGATGGGCGCGAGCAGACGCGCGGCGGACGGCGGCGCATGGTTTTCCCAGGCGGCAGGCAGGCGCAGTTCGGCGAACGGCCCCAGCGGCGTTCCCGCCGGCAGCTGGTCGGGCTCGAAGCGGTTGAGCAGCTCGGCTACGGTGGCAGCCGCGGCCGACAGGTCGTGGACCATGCCCCGTTGCAATAGCACCGGTGTCGGACCGGCTCCCAGGTCGAGCCGGCCCAGCAGGGCGGCTTCTTCCCAATCCCGCGGCAGGAAGCGCGCGGCTGTCTGAATCAGCGCTTGCGCCATCGTTTGCTTCTCCTCCGGTGCGGCGCCGCTACGCGGCGGCATCGATCTATGTTAGCGGTAACAATAAGCGGCGCGAACAGCCTCGTCAAGAGCCGTCGCGTCGCCCGGCTGCGTCGGCGGCGCGGCGGCTCAGCCCGGCGGCGCAGTCGAATCGCGCTGGATCAGCCGATGGCGCAACAGCAGCTGGCGCGGCGGCGCCTGGCGCGGCCCCGCCGGGCGCTTCATCTCCTCGAGCAGCAGGCCGACGGCGGCGCGCCCCATGGCGGAAATGGGCTGGCGCACGGTGGTCAGCGCCGGCCACAGGGTGGAAGCGATCAGCGTGTCGTCGAAGCCGCAGACCGAGAGATCCTCCGGCACGCGAATGCCCAGTCGATGAGCGACCGCGATGGTTGCGGCGGCCATGTCGTCATTCGCAGCGAAAATCGCGGTGGGCCTCGGCGTGCGCGCCAGCAGGCGCTCCGCGGCAAGCAGGCCGGAGCGGTAGCTGAAGTGGCCCTGTTCCAGCTGCGTCTCCGCGGCGGCGGCGCCCGCACGCTGCAGGGCCTCGCGAAAACCCTGCAGCCGTATGCCGCTGACCGACTGGTTGGGATGGCCCTTGATGAAGGCGATGCGGCGGTGGCCGAGCGACAGCAGGCTCTCGGTGATTTCGTATGCGGCCTTGTGGTTGTCCATCCGGACCGTCGCGAAGTCGCTGCTCGGCCGGCCCGGCGCTACCGCCACCGCGCAAACGCCGGCGTCGCGGATTTCGTCGAGTACGGCTTTGGCCTCGCACAGCGGCGGCGGAAGGATGATGCCCTCCACTCCGCCCTGCAGGAGCTTCTTCAGCGCTTCCTTTTCCGCGGCTGCGGTGGTGCCGCACTTTTCCACCACCAGCTGGTGTCCGGTCTTGCTGCTTTCGTCGAGGGCACCCAGCAGCAGCTCGCTGAGATAGGCGGCGCTGGGGTTGCTGTAGAGCAGGCCGATGCGGAATCCATCCGAACTGGCCAGCCGGCGCGCGTCGGTATTGGGCACGTAGCCGAGCGCCTCGATGGCCGCCGTGACGCCGGCCCGTGTTGTCACGGAAACCCGGTGGTCGTTGTTGATGACGCGCGATACCGTCATCGACGAGACCCCGGCGCGGGTGGCTACGTCTGATATCGTTGTGCGCCGCGAGTCGCGGCGATTCTGCTTGCCCATGGATGTCCGTTGGTTGCTTGCTATGCCGAGTGTTGACGGTGTGACGGCTCGACGCAAGCCCGGGCCGCGACTATGTCATTCGGGCTTGCGTTCGTTGCAGGCAGCCGGATTGATTTCATCGGCAGTGCCGGCAGCGGCTAGGCACAGGGCTCGCTCCACGCCGCCACGAAGCGGCGGGCGCGGCGGTCCAGTTCCTCCATCGCCATGCCCGGCACAAAAAGCGCGCTGCCGAGTCCGAAGCCGTCAACCCCGGTGTGCTGCAAACGATAGCTCAGGATTGCTTCAGGCGTGATGCCGCCCACCGGATAGATGCCGATGCCGGCGGGAAGGACGCTGCGCCAGGCCTTGATGACGGCCGCAGGTAAGGACTCGGCCGGAAACGCCTTGACCGCGTGGGCGCCGGCGCGCATCGCGGCGAACGCTTCGGTCGGCGTGGCCGCACCCGGCAGGGACCACAGGCCTTGCTGCCGCGTCTTGCGGATCACCTCCGCATTGCTGTCCGGGGAGACGATTAGGCGTCCCCCTGCCGCAGCCACCGCGTCGACGTCCTGCGAAGTGAGCACGGTGCCGCCGCCGACCAGCGTCCCCGCCGGTACGCTGCCGGCCAGCAGTTCGATCGTGCGCAGGGCGTGCGGACGGTTCAGGGGCACTTCCAGGATGCGGAAGCCCGCTCTGTAGAGGAGGGCGCCGACTTCGGCCGCCTGCTCGGGGGCCAGCCCGCGCAGGATGGCGATGAGGGGCGGGGCGCCCGGCTCGATGTCGAAGGGTGTGGACATGATGGCGTTCTGGTTCAAAGTTGATATTCCAGGCAGCGCAGCAGCGCCTGCAGGTAGCAGGCGTCGGCATCCAGCAGCTGCGCCTGCATGCCATGCTGGTGCAGCGCCAATTCATACCAGCGCAGCATGGCGGGAGCGCCGATCAGGAATACCGAGCCCTGCTCCAGGCATCCGAGTCGCTGTGCGGCGTCCAGCTCCGCTCCAATCAGCATGCCGGACAGCCGCGACGAAGCTTGTGCCTGGGGATGTTCGCCGAGTAGCACCCCGGCCCTGATGCCGAACAGGGCCAGCGGCAGCGCCGCTTGGCGCGCGTCGAGCACGCCGGCGGCGAAGCCGGCAGGGTCTTCGGGCGCCGCGGCGGTGATGGAGGCCAGGGCGCCTTTTTCGCGCAGGCGCGCAAACAGTTCGCCGGTCATGAAGGTGTGAAAGCGGACGACGCGGCCGCGTTCGAGGCGGACCCATTTGCTGTGGGTGCCGGGCAGCACGTACCAGCCGTCACGCCCGCCCAGCGACCAAGCGCCCAGCAACTGGGTCTCCTCGCCGCGCATGACATCTGCCGGCCCGTCGGGCGCCCTTTGGCTCAGGCCCGGAATGATCCTGATCGTGGGCGTGCCGGTTCCCGCCGGCGCAATGCTGCGGCCGCTGCGGCCGAGTTCCTGCAGATCCAGCGGCACAGGCAGGTACGGGATCTCCCGCCAGCCATCGCGGCCGCCGATCATGCCGGACAGCCAGATTGCTGCGCCGGTGTCGCGCCACCAGTCTCCCACCAAGCGCATCAAGGACGTGTAGTAGTCTTCCGCCGGCGCCGACAGCACCCCGGCGCCGTCTTCGCGGCGCTCCAGAATGCCGCCGTCGTGGCACACCAGGTAAGCGCGGCGATTGGTGCTGCCCCAATCCACGCCGATGGCGCGGCATAGTCCTGTCACATCTGCTCCCTTATCGAACCGCGCAGAGCGCCGGATGGCGAATACCTGTGTGCGAATTGCATCAAGTAATCACTAAAACTGTATTGCTTTTACGCTAAATCCAATTTGCGTGGTATCGCTAACATAGCCACAATCCGGTCCAGGGTCTAGTCGATACACAGAAGATTGATCCGCGAGGAGTCCGATGCGCCTGGTGCAGTATCTTGCCGACGATGGAACGCCGCGCCCCGGCCGGGTCGACGATGCCGGAGCATGGGTGCGGCCGATCCGCGGTTTCGGCTCGATCTACGACATGGCGGTGAGCGCGCTGGCGCAGGGCCTGCGGCTGGAAGCGCTGGCGGCACCGGACGAAAGCGCAGGTTTGTCCTACTCCGCTTTGCAGAAAGACCGGCGCCTGCTATGTCCGCTGATGCATCCGGACCCGGCGCACTGCCATGTGTCCGGAACCGGCCTGACCCACCTCGGCAGCGCCGAAACGCGCGACGCCATGCATCGCAAGCTGGCGCAGGGCGAGACGGAACTGTCCGACTCCATGCGGATGTTCAAGTGGGGGGTGGACGGCGGACGCCCCCTGGACAATGCGCCCGGGGCCCAGCCGGAATGGTTCTACAAGGGCGACGGTGGCATCGTGGCGCACCCGGGACAGCCGCTCAGATCACCGCGCTTCGCGCTCGACGCCGGTGAGGAGCCCGAACTGGTCGGCTTGTATCTGATCGACACGAACGGCGAGCCGTGCCGCTTGGGGTTCGCCATCGGCAATGAATTCTCGGACCATGTGACGGAGCGGCAGAACTACCTGTACCTGGCGCATTCGAAATTGCGCCAGTGCTCGGTTGGCCCCGAACTGCGCACCGGCGCGCTGCCCGCCTTCCTCGAAGGCCGCAGCCGCATCCGCCGCGGCAATGAAGTGCTGTGGGAGCGGCCCTTCCTGACCGGCGAAGCCAATATGTGCCACTCCCTGGCCAATCTCGAATACCACCATTTCAAATACGCGGCGCATTGCCGGCCCGGCGACGTGCATCTGCATTTCTTCGGCACCGCCACGCTGAGCTTCTCCGACGGCGTCCGTGCCGAGCCCGGCGACTGTTTCGAGATCGAGCTGTCCGCGCTCGGCGCGCCCCTGGTCAATCCGCTGGAGCTGGCCGAACCGGCATTTTCCTTTGGCGGCATCAGGGCCATGTGAAGCTGGTGGTCTCGCCGTCGGCACCGGCCGCGGCCTGAAACAGATCGGAGGAGCAAAGGTGCACAGCAGAAGCGCAATCCCCATGGTCATGGCCACGATGCTGCTGGCCGCCTGTGGCCACAGCGACAAGCCGAAAATCGGCTTCCTGGTGAAAATGCCGGAGCAGGGCTGGTTCATCAACGAGCAGAAAGGTGCCGCGCAGGCCGGCCGGGAAATGGGCTTCGACGTCGTCGACCTCGGCGTGCAGGACGGCGAGAAGGTGTTGTCGGCGATCGACAACCTGGCCGCCCAGGGCGCACAGGGCTTCGTCATCTGCGCCCCGGATGTGCGCCTCGGGCCGGCGATCGTGGCGCGCGCGCGGGCGCAGAACCTCAAGTTCGTCAGTGTCGACGACCAGCTTGAGGACGCCTCCGGCAAACCGATCGCCGAGGTGCCGCACCTGGGCATGTCGGCGCACCGGATCGGCACCCAGGTCGGCCAGGCGCTGGCGGAGGAAATGAAGCGCCGCGGCTGGAAGCAGGAGGAGACGGCGGCGCTGCGCATCACCGACAACGAATTGCCGACGGCGCGTGCGCGCACCGATGGCGCCAGCGAAGCGCTGGCCGCGGCCGGCTTCGATGCCGCCCGCGTCTACGATGCGCCGCAGCGCACCACCGATACCGACGGCGGGTTCAACGCGGCGATGCCGGTTCTGTCCAAGCATGCCGAAGTTTCGCACTGGCTGATTTACGCCATCAACGACGAGACGGTGCTGGGCGGAGTGCGGGCGACGGAGCAACTCCACATCGCCGCCGCGAACGTGATCGCGGTGGGCATCAACGGCGCCGCGGAGGCCGAGGCGGAGCTGTCGAAGACCCAGCTCACCGGCTTCTACGGCAGCGTCGCGGTCAGCTCGGTGATGCATGGGCGTGATTCGGCCGTCAATCTGTACAAATGGATCAAGGCCGGGGAAAAGCCGCCGGCGAACACGGAGACTGTCGGCACCCTGATGACCCGCGACAACTGGAAGCAGCTCAAGGGACAGGGCGGCTAGCGCGGCGGCCACATGCTCATGCCCTCCGTTTCTTCATCGAGCCGGCCGCCGCCCGTTTCTCCCGCGTGCGAGGAAGGCGCCGCGCCGCAGCTGGCGCTGGAGGACGTGAGCGTGCGCTTTCCCGGCGTGCTGGCGCTGGACCGGGTATCGCTGCAGGTGCGGGGCGGCGAGGTGCACGGCCTGATGGGCGAGAACGGTGCCGGCAAGTCCACCTTGCTGAAAGTGCTCTCCGGAGTCTACCGCCCCGATGCCGGCCGCATCCGCCTGTGCGGCGACGAGCAGCGCGGCTGGAGTCCGGGCGCCGCGCTGCGCGCCGGAATCGCCGTCATCTACCAGGAGCTGCACCTGGTGCCGGAGTTGTCCGTTGCGGAGAATCTGCTGCTGGGCAATCTGCCGAGCCGCTGGGGCGTCATCGACCGGCGGCGCCTGCTCGAGCGCGCCCTGCTCGAGTTGCAGCGCCTGGGCGAAGACCTCGATCCGGTGCGCAAAGTCAGGGACCTGTCCATCGGCCAGCGGCAGATGGTAGAGATCGGCAAGGCCCTGTCGCGGAATGCACGGATCATCGCCTTCGACGAGCCGACCAGTTCGCTGTCTTCGAAGGAGTCGGGCCGGCTGATGGAGATCGTGCGCGCCCTGCGCACGCAGGGCCGGGCCATCATCTACGTCAGCCATCGCATGGAGGAAGTCTACGCGCTGTGCGATCGCATCACCGTGTTCAGGGACGGCCGGCAGGTCGCCAGCTTCGACCAGCTGCCGCAACTTGACCGCGGCTGCCTGGTCCAGGCCATGGTCGGCCGCCCGATCCAGGACATCTACGACTACCGGCCGCGGCCGCGAGGGGCGGTGCGTCTGGAGGTCGATGCCCTCAATGGCCGCGGCCTCAAGGCTCCGCTCAGCTTCAAAGCTCATGTAGGCGAGATTCTCGGCTTTTTCGGGCTGGTCGGTTCGGGCCGCACCGAGTTGATGAAGCTGATTTACGGCGACGAGCCGAGGACGGCGGGGCAGATCCGGCTGAATGGAAATCTGGTGCGGTTCCGTTCCCCGGCCGCGGCCATCCGCGAGGGCATCGCACTGTGCCCGGAGGACCGCAAGCGCGAAGGGATCCTGCCCATCGCCTCGGTCGCGGACAACCTCAACATCAGCTGTCGCCGCCATCACGCGCGCCTGGGCCTGACGCTGGACCGCAAGCACGAGACGGAGAATGCGCAGGAATACATGCGGACCCTGCGGATCAAGGCGCCGCGCGCGGATACGCCGGTGGGCAGTCTCTCCGGAGGCAATCAGCAGAAGGTGGTACTGGCGCGCTGGCTGGCCGAGAAAATCGATGTGTTCCTGATGGACGAGCCGACGCGCGGCATCGACGTGGGCGCCCGCAGCGAGATCTACCGGCTGCTGTACCAGCTCGCGGAATCCGGCAAAACCGTCATCGTCGTATCCAGCGATCTGGCCGAGATCATCGGCATAGCGGATCGCATCATGGTCATGCGCGAGGGCTGCATTGTCGGCGAGGTGCCGAGGGCGGAGGCGACTCCCGACGCGCTGATCCGCATGGCCTTGCCGCAATAGGGTTTCCACAATGTCCGAACAGATCCAGGCAAGCTCCGTGGGCGAGGCCGGAACGTCCTCCAGATCCCGCTACGCCGCGACGGCGCTTGGCTGGTTCAGCCGCTCCGGCATGGTCATGGTCTTCGTGCTGCTGTTCGTGCTGCTCAGCGCGGGCGTGCCGAACTTCCTCAGTTTGCGGAATCTGCAGGGCCTGCTGCTGTCCGTGAGCCTGATCGGCGGCATCTCGGTGACGATGATGCTGGTGCTCGCGCTCGGCGAAGTGGATCTCTCCGTCGCCTCCGTCGTGGCGTTCTCGGGAGTGGTCGCCTCGGCCATCATCACCGCGACGCACAGCGTCGCCGCCGGCATCGCCGCCGGCGTGCTGGCCGGCGCGACGGTCGGCCTGGTCAATGGCCTGGTGGTGGCGAGGTTGCGGGTCAACTCGCTGATCGCCACCCTGGCCATGATGGAGATCGTGCGGGGGCTGGCCTACATCGTGTCGCACGGCGAGGCCGTGATCATCTCCGAAGAATCGTTCTTCAAGCTGGGTGCGGGCAGCATCGCCGGGATCGGGGTGCCGATCTGGGAAAACCTGCTGCTGTTCCTATTGTTCGGCTGGCTGCTGAACAGCACGGTCTTCGGCAAGAACGTCCTGGCAATCGGCGGCAACAGCGAAGCGGCGCGCCTGGCCGGCATCGAGGTGGCGCGGGTCAAAATCATCGTCTTCGTGATGCAGGGCCTGGTGACGGGCCTCGCCGGCGTGCTGTTGGCCGCGCGCATGAGCCTCGGTGATCCGAAAACGTCCCAGGGCCTTGAACTTGGCGTGATATCGGCCTGCGTTCTTGGAGGTGTGTCATTGTCGGGTGGCGTAGCAACCATCAGCGGCGTGCTGGTGGGAGTGTTGATCATGGGTTCGGTGCAGAACGCATTGAGCCTGCTTAACGTCCCCACGTTCTACCAATACGTCATTCGTGGCGCGATCTTGCTGATGGCCGTGCTGTTCGACCAGTTGCGGCAAAGACGCAGACACGACTGAAAGGTCGAAAGTTGCTCGTGGTTCGACGATTCTCAAAAAAAAAGGCCGCTGAGGGTTCCAGAGGTGGGGTAGGGTAGCCTGATGTCCGCAACCTCGATCATGGGCGAGCCGTCCGAGGTGGTCGCTGCAAGGCAGAGCCGCCATGGCACACTGACGGCACAGTGCGAGGCAAAATTGGGACTAATTGTGACTGGTCGTGACCGATCATTAGATAACAAGATATTGATTTATAGGCGAAATATAAAAGATGCCTTCTATGAAAACAGATTCTGACTCTGTTTATCTAGGTTCGAGTCCTAGTCTCCCAGCCAATATGTATCAATGACTTAGCCCGCTCTCTGCGGGCTTTTTCATTCTCGCATCAGCGAGACAAATGGGTTTCACCCTGACCTCGCCGACCCCTTCCAAGTACCCATCCCTCGTTGCCATGCTGCCGTGTGCGCCCATCTCCTGGGTGGCCTCAATGCAATCCCCCGGGGTTCCGTCTGAGTGGCAAAGCAGGGCATAGATCCCGAGTTGTTTTGCGATCCGCTTCCCGACGAAGCTGAGTGCGGCCTGATCGCCTGAGCAAACAGGCGCCGGCGGCAATCAGCTGGTTGGCATAGTCAGCGACGCCTTGTTCTCGGCGTCCTCGTCGTCGAACGCGATGCGGAAGCCGTAGCGCTCAAGCCACTTCGCCAGGGTCTTGATGTTGCCGCGCTCGCTGGTCACTTCCATGTGGATGTTGTACTCCTTGAGGATGGCGGCGACGGTATCGATGTAGCGATCCTGTCGGTAACGGGCACGCGCGCCATTGCGGCCGATGCGGCCCTTGTCGAGGTCCTCGATCTTGTTTGCCGCATCCTGAAGTTGTTGCACCGCTTTTTCGTGCGCGGGATCGATCTCCTTTCCTGCGAGGCGGTCGATATCCAGGTTCCTCTTGAACTCGTCGGCGTGATCGCGCAGGTTCTGGCCCAGGTTTTCGGTTTGCGCGGAAACCTTGTTCAAGCGTTTCCCGGTCTCTGCCTTGTCGTCGATAAGGTAAACGTCGACCTTGGCGGTGACTGCTTCACCCGGTTTCGGGCCGACAAAGCCGACAATGTCGATACCGCCCTGGTTGACCAGTCGGGATTTCCGCTTGCTGTTGGTGGACTCGCTTTTCAGGATGCCCATTCTCCGGTCCTTGCCCAGGCGGAATGTGGCATCGCTTTCGCTGATCACCGGCAGGATGTGATGCTTGATATAGTCGTCCCACTGCTCCTGGAAGCGAGCGACTGTCGGTTTGGCGCGGGGTGATTTTTCCAGCATTCCTGCGAAGCGCTCTTTGGCCAGCTCGGGGTCGATGCGCGCCGCCGCGAACAGACGGCGCGATTCGAGCGCCAGCGCCTTGTGCCGCGGAGCGAGTTGTTTTTTCGGATCGAAAGGCTTGTCGATCACCTCGCTCCAGGCCTTGCGCTCGCGTGCGGCGAGCACCGCTTCGCGCAGGCCACCTTCCACCAGCAGACTCTTGAGCACCTGGCGCTCCTTCGCGGCGCGGACCGGCGGCATTCCGTCGCCAACGAGCTTGGCTTCGAAACGCGCCAGGGCGGCATCTTCGCCGGCAGGCTGCCAGCGGCGGATTGAAGCCTCGGCCTGGGCCGCAGTGAGGCCGCTCTTCTGAAGATTCTTGTGGATTCGGGCGACCGCTTCGTCGCTGCCTTCGAATTCGGCGTGGATGGCGGCTGCGACGTTCTGAGGATCGAGCTTCATGAGTCGGTCGAGATTGGCGACTTCACGCTTGGATGCGTTGTCGCGAAAATCCTGCACGCCCTCGAGGTCGGTTGCTCGCGCCGCACTCCGGGCCTGCGCCGACGCCTGTTGCCGCTCCGCCTCGGGAAGTAATGGCGATGGCCTGGCCGTGGCCGCCAGGGGAACGACCGGTGCGAGGTCGGCGCCCCGCATCTGCGCGGTCAGCTTGTCCGCCAATTTCTGGCTGCGGATCGCGATCTGGTCGGCGCCTTCGATATTCGCGCCGATGCCCTTCGTACCGAGCCCGCCAAGGTCCCCGTGGATCGCGTCCGCGTCGCCCTTGCCGATCGACTTGAGGAACTGCTCGAAGATCTCACCTCGCTTGTCGTGGCCGGTCGTCACCACATACTCGCCTAGCGTCGCCGGCAACTTGGTCTTAGCCAAGTACTCGGGCCCGAGCGCAGCGTAGGGCGAGGGGCCCGCCATGAACTTCTCGTAGTCCGCGCGGTGCTCGCCGCCGGGCCGGATGTCGACGACCACGCCCATATCCTGCTTCGAAATGCGGAATTCCATGACCTCGCCGCCACCCGGCGTACCGGACCGCTTCGAGGCGTACTCCTGGCCGACCTCCTTGCTGCTCGTGACGTAAAACCCTGCGCTAAAGTCATCACCTTTGCCGGGGGTGCGCGCGGCGGTCACGCCCGCTTCTTCAATGGCCTGTTTCCCCTCCACCGTGGTGCCGTGATACATCACGTAGTGGTCGTCGCCGTGCAGTTGCGGCCCGGACTCGGCCCCCGGCATTCGCGGCGTCGGCGCTGCCGGCGCGGGTTCGGGTGCTCCGTACGGTCGGCCGGTCTTCTTTTCGAAGAACGCCTCGTACGCGCCGATGGTCGCGAACTCATGCCGGGCCGACTTGCCCGCGCCTGGCGCGGTGACCTCTACCCAATACTTCCCGCTCTTCGAGCGTGGGTCGTAGCCGAAATCGGTGTGCGCGAGCTGGCCGTTCTCCAGGTAATTGATGCGCGACTTTCGCGGCTTGTCGCCACTGGCCTTCGATTCGTAGCGCAGCACGCCGAAGTCGCCTTCCTTGCTGCTCGGCAGGCGTCGCCCCATGCCGGCGGTGTCACCGCCGCCCTCTACCGGGTGAAAATGCTGGACCAGTTCCCAGTGGCCGACGTCGTGACCGAGTAGCACGGCCTTCCAGCCCTGCTTCACGCCACCCTCCGCGGGCGCGCTAACCTTGCCCCCCTTCTGGATGTCCACGAACGCGGACGCCGCATCGCCCTGCACCACGATGAAGGTGCCGGTCTCGGCATTGCGGTAGATCGCGGCCTCCAGGTGAGGCTGCTTGCCGATGCGCAGCTTGTAGTCGTCAACCGCCTTGCGCGGGTTCTTCTGGTCGGGATCGATCACTACCGAGCCAGGCGGCAGGTTCTCCTGCTGCAACATCCAGTCGGGCTTGGACTGTTGTTGGGGATGGGTTGCCCTCTCGGCAAGGTGTGGATCCTGTGCGGCCTGCTGCCCGGGCGGCTCTTCGCCGCTGCGCCCGCTGCCGGGCTTGGGCGCCGGGGTCACAGGCGCGGGTTCGGCGGCTGGCGCCGGCGCCGCCGGCTGTTCGGGCGCAGCGCGCGGCACTGCGGCGGCGATCGGATCGATCCCACCGGTCGCGGCCGGCACTGCGCTCTCGATCGTCGACCGCAGTTCCGGCGGCAAGGCCTCGCGAACGGCCTGCGCACGTGCAATTGACTCCGGCGAGTGCTGCGGTCCGGCGGTTTCCGCGGACGGTCTCGGCGCGGAGGGTAGCGTTTCCGGCGGCGGCTTCTGTTCCACCAGGGGCCGCGACGCCTCTTCCGCGTGCGAAGTAGCAGCGGGGGCGCCGCGCCCGCCGCCGACAATGGCGGCCTGGCGCATGCGCAGGTCGCGGTGCTCGGCGTAGTGCTCGGCGCCGTGTTCGGCGAGAGACCGGATCACGTCCTGGCCGATGCCCTCCTTGGCCGCTTCGAGCGATTCGGCCCAGCTCTGGTGCGGCTCCCCCTGGGCCTCGCCGACCCGCGCCTCGGTCAGCCGCGTGCCGAAGCCGCTGGCGACATTGCCGAGCACCCGCTCGCCGCCTTTGCCGAATCCCTTGGCGAGCCCGCCGATCGGCTTGGTGAGGGCCGAGCCGACCGCCCCGCCGAGGAACCCGCGGATGCCGCTGTCGAATGCCTTCTCGCCGCTCTTGCCCTGGCGCCGGTTCTCCGGGTCCATCGCCGCGCCGGCGGCGGAATTGATCGCATTGGTGGTGCCGCCGACGGCCGCCTCGATCAGCACTTCCTTGCCCATGCCCAAGGCCTTGGCACCGACGCTGAGCCCCTCCTTCTCGGCGATGCCGGCAATGCCGCCGACCAGTTTCTCGCTGCTGGCGGCCGCCTTTGCCGCCACGCCGGCGCCGCGCATCGCCGTTCCGGCGTAAGCGCCGAGTCCAGCCGTTGCTGCCTGCACGAAGGTCATCACCAGGTCGCGTTCGATCTCGGCGCGGGTATAGCGGTCGCCGCGGATGGCGGCCGTCATCGCGATGCCGACCAGGCCGGCGCCCGCGGTGATCAGGATCGGCCCCCAGATCGCCGCCGCACCGCCGAACGTCACGAAGGTGGTAACCGCCGCGGCGATCACCATCAGGGCCATCACCACGCCGGCCGCCGCGCGGTCGACCGCCTGCTTGTAGCTCTCGGCGTCGAGGCTTGACATCTGCATCGCCGCCTCGAACTCGTCCCTTTGCCCTTCCGTCTTGACGATCAGGTGGCCGCTCTCGTCGAAATGGGCATGGATCGGCTGGCCGTCGGCGCCGGTTTTACGGATGCGACCGTACTGGTCGATGTCCTCGGCCTTCACCCCCATCAGGCCGAGCAGCTTCGCCTGGTTGTTGAGCATGCGCTGGTATTCGTCGGACGCCAGCGCGCGGCCGCCGGCACCGGAATCGCGCACCTGCTGCTTGGTCGCCATGTTGGCGACTTCAGCGCGTTCCCGGTCATTGCGGGGAACGCCCATGAAGGCGATCTCGGTTTCGTTGCGTGCGTCGCCCTCGAGCGCGCCGGAGCCGTGCTCGAACATGCCCAGGCGCTTGTACAGCGGCGGCCCGAGCGGGTACTTCGCATCCCATTTCTTCACCGCGTCGTCGATCTGGTCGCGGTTCATGCGCCCGGTGGTCGCCAGCAGCGTTTCCTTGTTCTTCTCCTCGTGGGCAAGGGCGAAGTCGAAGGCCGTGACCGGATCGGGCTCCAGGTTCTGCACCATCGACTGCGTGTAGGCCTTCGCCGTCGGGTCGCCGGCGAGCTGGTCGCCGAGCTTGTTGACGACGCTGTTCTTGACCTCGGCGGCGGCCTTGGTCCGCGCCTCGGGGTCCTTTCCGGGTTCGGCCGCGCCGTCGCCGCGGGTGAGTTCCGCGTACTTGAGCAGGATGTTCTCGCGACGGTCCTTGGATTTGGCAAGATCGCCCTTGACGACCTTGCCGTCCGGACCCACATGGTCCTTCAGCCGCTTGTCGCGGTCGGTGTCGCTTTCGCCCTCGCGCGCGGCGAGCAGGTCGCTGCCGAGCGCCTTGCGCAAGCGGTCTTCCTTTGGCTTGCCGCTCTTGCGGTTGAGCTCGACCGCGAGCGTGGCGGCGGCCGCCTCCTCGCTGTCGGCGCCGTGCTTGACGATGGCGTCGATGAGCTGGGTCTGGCGGGGGTCCAGACCCTCGGACACGGTGCGATAATGGCCGCCGGCCTCGCTGTTGTCAGGAACGAATTCCTCGTAGCTGCGGGCCGCCGCCGCGTAGCGGGCGATGGCGCCGGGCGGGTTCTTCTCGCCGGGCGCGGCAACGTTCGGTGTGCCGTCGGGCAGTGTCTTCACCACCTGGTCGAAGCTCTTGTCGGTCGCCGCCCACAGCTTGTCCCTGCGGGTCCGCGCCTCTTCCGGATCTTCGAAGGAGCCGCTCAGCGCGTCGCCGCCGGACAGGACGTCGTTGCCCAGGGTCGCGCGCTTGCCGGCGATGGCGTCGGCGGTGGCGTCGCCACCTTCCTCGCCGCGCTTCTTGCGCGAGGTGTCGATGTCGTGCTGCAGGCCATAGGCGTTGGCTTCGCCCAGCGCTTCGAGATTGCGCTGCTCCTGGGCCGCGGCGTCGCGCGCGCGCGGGTCGACCGGCTTGATGCGGTTGAGCGCAAACGAGACCTGGCGGTCGGTGCCGTCGAGATCTTCGAGCACATCCTTGAGTTCGTCGGGGTGCTCCCGGCGCAGCTGGTCCAGCTCCGCCGGGGTGAGCGAGCGCTGGATGCGTTCGACCCGCCCCTCGTCGTTGGAATAGTTGACCGCGGCCTTCATCTCCGAAAGGGCGGCAGCGACGTGGTTGCCATGCAGGTAGTTGACGGCGGCGTCGATGTTGTAGTCGTTGGTGCTGTCGGCCGAGAAGGTCTTGAACAGCTCGATGCGCATGCGCGCCTCGAGGTTGCCGCCGTGCTCGTGGGCATAGACGTCAGAGATCGCCGCGCCCTGCAATTGCGTGATGTTGCGCAGCGGGCCGATGACATCCTCGACCTTCGTGGAGAAGGCCTCGAGCGCTTGCGCGATCTTGCCCTCCTTGTCGGTGATGATCCTGCGCACCTCGGTCTTCGCGGTGGACAGCAGCGGTGCGATGCCCTCGTCGGTCTCAGGCTTGCCGGCGATCTCAGTAGCGCGGGTGACGAACTGGTCCGGGATCTCCTTGGCCTTGGCGGCCTGCGAATCCGTGGCCGCCGGCGCGGCGGGCGGTGCACCCTCCGGAGCCTTGCCGCCGCCATTGCCGGACATCGCCCCGGTCACGGTTTCCCTGGCCTGCGTCACCCGCTCGCCAGCCTGGGTGTTTTGCGACGCGTAAGTCGACACTGCCGAGCGCAGCGCCCCCTTGAGCGCCTGGCGGATCGGCTCGGGCATCTGGTCGAATGGTTCCACCGAGTGCGCGATCTGCGATTTCAGTGAGTCGCCGGAGTTGCGGCTTGATTCCGCCAGCCGGTCGCACATCTGCAAGGCGGACGCTGTGAGCCGCGCCGCCGTGGCGAGCGCCTGCGCCTCCGCGCCCGCTTCGCCAGCATCGGCGCTGCGCAGCACCCGCATGCGCTGGTCGGGGCCGGCCTTGCCGATGTGCAGCAGCATGGCGCGCGCACTGCTCGCCACGATCCGGGCGAAATCCTGCTCCGGGCGCCCCTGCTCGCGGGCGAGGTTGTCGGCCAGCGAGCGTGCGCCGGCCTGCTGTCCGGTCGCCAGCGACAGCGCCGCCGCGGCGCCACGCGTGGCGCGCTGCTGCGCCGCCTGGTCCTCGCTGCGTGCGCGCTCGCGGAACGCGCCGATCAACTGGCGGCGCGACTGGTTGTGCTGGTTGACCAGGGCGCTGTGGCCGTTCGCGCGCGTCTCTTCGATCGAGGCGCGCAGTTGCTGTGCGGATTCGGCGAGCTGCTTCAATGCACCGGTTCGGGCGCTGCCGATCGATGCCGAGCAGGAGTCCGCCGTCGACTTCATCTGCCCGGTGATGTCCTTGAACTGCTCTTCGATCGCCTCCTTCATGGCTTTGAAGGTGGCGGTCAGCGATGCAACTTCGGCGCCCGCTTCGTCCGCATAGGTTTTCGCGCGCGGCGGCGCCCGCAATGGCAGGTGGACGTTGATCGCCTCGTTGATGGCGGACGGCATCGGTTCGACGTTGGTCGGGTGATCCTTCTCCTTGCTGGCGTCCAGTCCGCCGACCGCCGCGCCGGCCTTGTCGCCGGCGCTGCCGACGCTGGAAGCCTTGATGTCCGCATCGTCCTTGGCGGCGTCCTTGGCGCCGACGTGCCCGGCGAAGTCGGCGTCGGCCTGCGCCTTGGCGCCGTTGAGGGCACCGAACGCCGACCCGGCGGCGCGCTGGATGGCCGCATGGGTCTGTGCTTCGCGCTGGTCGACGAGGCTGGCCGTGGCGTCGGCGGCGCGATTGAATTCTCCGCGCGCTTGGCGCAGATCCGCGCCCAGATCGGATAGCACCTGGTCGAGTTCACTCTGACGCCGCCCCGCCAGCCGGTCCTGGGTGGATTCGACGCGCGCGACCGTGTCCCTGGCATCGGCCACCAGCCGGTCGTGCAGTTGCCGCGCGACATTCAGCGCCTCGCGAAACGCATCGAGAGAGCGCCCGAATTCGTGCGGATCGCCGCTGCTCTTGCCGCCCGGCGCGGCGCGCGCGCGTGATCGCGGCTCAGGCGGCGCCTCGAACCCGTGATCGGTGGCGGGCGCCCTTGCCGTCTGAACCGCAAGGCTGGCGCCGCCCGTTTCCACTTCGGGAAGGATGATGGGGTTTGGCGCAACCGCTTGCGGCGAGTCCAGCCGCTCCAGACGCTGGCCTCTCTTTAGCTGGCCTTGTGTCTCCTTGCTTTTCGCGTGCCCGTCATACACCGCCGTCCTGGTTGCGGTGGCCGTCGACCGCTTCGCCGCCGCGCCAGGGGCAGCGGCGGCGGGCCCATGCCTGGGCGGGTGGGCCGGCGCGTGCGCGTCCGCCGGCCGTGCGTCCTTGGGCTTTGTCTGCACCACGGGGAGGTGCGGCACCGCCCGCACCGCGGTATTCGCCACCGGGTTGCGCAGGTAAGCGGGGATCACCGTCGATGTCGGCCTGGGCGTTGACTGCTCCCGCGTGGGCGCCGCTGCCCGTCGCGGTTCGTCGGCGACGAGGGTCGGGCGACGGATCGCGCCGGCGGGTTTCATGCGAGGTCCGGCGCGGTGCGGCCCAGCTTGCCGTATTCGCGCACCACCCCGAGCCGGATATCGGCCCAGCCCAGGCGGCGATGGCCGGCGCGCGCCGTGGCCGCGGCGGCAAGGACGATGTTGCGGATGTGGCCGCCCGACAGGTCGATCGCCACCGCCAGCCGGTCGAGCGATCGCGGCTCCAGGTCGTGATGATGGCCGAGGTGCGCCAGCCACAGTTCCAGCCGGGCGGCGGCCTCGGGCATCGGAAAGTCGAGGATCGCGTCGAGGCGCCGCACGAACGCCGGATCGAAGCGCTCGCGGCTGTTGGAGGCGAGCAGCACAATGCCGTCGTGCTCCTCGATCCGCTGCAGCAGGTAGTTGGTCTGCGCGTTGGCGAAGCGGTCGTTGGAGTCGCTGACGTCGGTGCGCGTGGCGAACAGCGCGTCGGCCTCGTCGAAGAACAGCACCACATCGGCATGCTCGGCGGCAGCGAAAAGGCCTGACAGGTTCTTCTCGGTCTCGCCGATGTACTTGCTGGTCAGCGCGGCCAGGTCGGCGCGGTACAGCGGCAGGCCCAGCTGGGTCGCCAGCCAGTGCGCCGCCAGGGTCTTGCCGGTGCCGGGCGGGCCGGTCATCAGCGCACGCACGCCGGGCCGGTAGCGGGCCGTCAGCGCCGGGCCGAGACCTTCGGCGAGTGTGGCGCGAATGCGCGCCCGCGTGGCCAGTTCCGCCAGGCCTGCACGCAGGGAGGGCGAGGCCACAAGCGCCTCGTCGGTCACCGTGCCGGGGCTGCGGCGCGCGTGAGCGTCGAGCGATCCCGCCGCGCCCGCCATCGCCAGGGTGACGTCCTGCCATCCGGGATCTTCCCGCCGCCGCGCGGCGGACAGTCGCGCGCGCGCCGCGACCTCCGCAATGCGCCCTGCGCCCTGGCGGAAGCTGGCCGCCGCACGCCGCGCGTCGCGGCGCTCGAGGCCGCCGGCAACCCACAGGCGCGCTCGTGCGCTGGCGCCGGGCACCGGCAGCTGCCACTCGTCCGGCGGCGTTGCGGCCTCGACCGCGCCGTCCACGCCGCAGACGACGATCCAGGGGCCGCCGTATGGGGCCAGCACCGGCAGCGGCCAGCGGTCGCCTGGCGCGGGATTGGCCGTGAAGACCGGCAGGGCACGACTGGCGATCAGCCACGCGGCGAATCCTGCCGCGGGTGTTCCATCGACGCGGGCGAGCCGCAGGCCGAGCGCCGCCGCGACCTGCGCCGCCACCGCGATCGCCTCCGGCGCGGACGCCGAGCGCAGCACCAGCCCCGCACCGGGTTCGGCCTGCAGCACCGCGGCACGTCGCTGCGCTTCGGCGGCGATCTGCCGCGGCAGCGGCAGCGGCGGCGGATGCCCGAGACGCGCGCCGCCGCAGTCACGGTCGAAGCCGCATAGCGCCGCTACCAGCGGCGCCGGGATCGCCAGGGTGCGCTCCGGCAGCGCCGTGGCTTCTTCGCCGACTGTGAGCAAGCCCGCGCGGGCGGCGGTGCCGAATGCGAGGCCGGTGACGGTCGCGCCAAGACTGTCGAACACGGTGGCGGCAAATCCCAGCAGCGGCCGCGAGCCGCCCAGCGGCGATTGCGCCTCGGCCACCGCGCGCGCGATCTGCGCAGCGCTTTCGGTCGCCAGCACCAGGGCGACGGTGAGCAGTTCGAAATCGGTCAGCGCGAACGCCTCGGCTACGCGCAGCAGCCGGCGGTCCTTGGCCGGCGCCGAGGCCCGCGCGGCGGCGACACAGGGCGCGAGCATGTGCGCGCGAAAGCCGGCGTCTTCCTGGCCGAGGTGGGCGGCCACCGCCGCCACCGCCAGGGTGGCGAGATCCGCCGGCGGCGGCGCGGTACCGTTCACCGCAGGGCCTCGTCGCGGTAGTGATAGGCGATCTGTTGGCCGAGCCATGGCACCCAGCCGGGGTCCGTATCGAGCGCCTTCAGTCGCAGCGCGATGTCGGCCTGGGCGAGGTTGAAGCGGACCTCCAGCCCGCTGGCATGGGCGCGCAGCCAGCCGCGCCGGCGGACAATGCCCGCCAGCGTACGGTGCACGCTGCGGCGCAGCCAACGGTCGAGCCCGATGCGCCAGGCCGCGAGCAGGTCCGGATCGAAGTCCTCAACCGCCAAGTCAAGGAACGCGAACACCGGATCGTCCGCTTCGATACGCATGCGCTCGACAATATGCCGCAGCAACGCGCGGGCGAATCCGGCGGCGGCAAGGGTGGGCCGGCGTTCGAGCCACGCGGCGATGCCCATCCGCGCCAGCGGCCGGACCAGCAGCCATGCACCTGCGGCGGCGCTGCCGCGCTCCTTGAGCAGGGGGAGGGCTTCCGGTTCCGGCGCCGATCGATCACCGCGGGCCGGTTCTGTCGCCGGCCCGGCGAGGACCTTGCGCGCCGTTGGCGACGACGGGACCCCGGTGCCGCGCGCCGGTGGTTGCCGCACCGGCGAAGCATCTTCGGCCAACAGGTCCCGGGGGGGAACCCGCGTGCGCACCGCTTTTTGCAGGACCTGCAACACCATCTCGACGCGGGCGTCCAGCCACGCCGGGTGCACGGCGAGTTCCGGCGTGTCCGCCAGCAATGCCATCTGCAGCAGCAGGCGCAGCGCTGCGGCCGATATGGCGCTATCCGTAGCGGCATCGGCCAGCAGGCGCCGGAGTGGCGAAGGCAGGCGTTCCAGCCGCCGCGCGCCATCGGCGTCGCGCGTCATCGATGCAGCCAATGCGGACGGCGCCGGCTGCACGCCGGAATCCTGCACTCCAGGCAGGGCGGCATGCTGCTCCACCTCGGACTGCATGCTGCCGTGCGCGCGCCCCATCCACGTCGTCAGCGCGCGCAGCAAGGGAAGGTCGGCCATGCCGACGAGGGTGCGGGCCAGTTCCACCTGCGCTTGCGCTGCGCGCCGCGCCTGGGTGAGCAGCGTCAGCAGGAACGGGCCGGCCTCCGCACCCCGCCAGTCCGGCACCGCCAGCGCCCAGAACCACGCGGACGGCCGGCGCCCCCGCGCCAGTTCGGCGAGCAGCAGCAGGCGGGCTTCGGAAACGGACGCGAACCAAACCGCATCGGCGGCGGCGGCGGCGGTGGAAGAGGCGTGCACCGCACGCGCAAGCAGGGCGGACATCTGCGTGCCCGCGCGGCCTGCCCACTCGGCCGGCGATGCGCTTGCCGGCAGGCGGCCGAGGTCGAGCCGGCGCAGCACCACGAGGCGTTCGTCGTCCGGTGCTGCGAGCCGCAGCGCCTCCTCGGTCCGCGCCTGCGCGCGATGCACCGGGCCGCGGGGTGTTCGCAGGCGCAACCGCACAACATCGACGCGCGCCATGGTTCAGCCGGTGACTATCACGACAGCGCCAGCGGCCGGTCGCTGAGTTCGATGCGTGCGGCAGCGGTGAGGGTATCGACCGCGCCGAACGTTTTGATGATGCGCGTCTGTGCCACACCATCGGACAGGTCTTCGACGACGGCATGCGCCAGCACGTTGGAATTCGCGTCGCGCACCAGTGCGATCATGCCGATGCGCACCGCGGTGACGTCGGTGAAGACGTGGAACACGCCGCCGACGCGTGCCGGCGCCGGTGCCACTAGCCGCGCGGGAACCAGGCGATCGACCGGCGCGTTGGAGGCCATCAGCAGGCAGATGCGCACCAGTTCGTTGATTGCCGTAACGGCGGCGGGGACGGTCGAATCGATGCGGCTGAACAGCCAGTCGACCAAGCCTTGCTGGGTGCGCCGTAGTTCGATCGGCAGGTCGGTCCAGCCGGCGAGTCCATTGAGTTGCTGCAGCGGCGCCGGCTGTTCGAACTGACTCAGCACTTCCGCCCACTGCAGGCGATCGGCCGGCGGGGTCTGGCCGAAAGAGTCATGCAGGCAGGCGGCGGCGCCGGCGATCTGGTCGATCTCCTGCGCCGACACGGTGGTCAGCGTGGCGCGGTTGTGGTCGCCGGCCATCAGGTCGCTCAGCGAAGCGCGCTGGATCAGCAGGCGCTTGGCGTTGGCGAGATTGCTTGCGCCGACGGCGCCGAGATCGAGCTGCATCGCCAGCGTGCGCCGCTCGTCGAGTGCCGCCTGCTGCGTCAGCATCACCCGGCTCACCGCCTGCAGGAATGGCGAAGTGAATGCGCTGACAGTGGCGCTTGGCGCCGGCGCCGCCGCGGCCCGTTGCTGCACGGCGGACAGCGCGCTGCGGATGGCATCGAGACGATCGATGCGGTCGACCGCCGGCTGGACGTTGGGGAACCACCCCACCGGGGCATCGCGCAGCAAGGCGACGTAGGCGTGGATCTGCTCGGGGACGGCGGGATGCTCGCGGTTGCAGGCGATGATTGGCGCCGGATCGCTCGCCGCCACGGTTGGCGCCGTCGGCACGGGCGTCACCCGGCCGGCGCGTCGCGGGCGCCGGTAGAGGACGATGCGCGCGTTGGCGGCGAGGACGGCCTGGCGCTTCGCGTTGAGCGCATCGACGCGCGCCTGTTCCTCCGCGCGCAGCGAGGTGGCGACGCCGAAGTTCTGCCGCGCCTCCTCCACCTGAATGGCGATCGTGCGCAGCCGCGCATCGGCGTCGCCGATGTGCCCGGTGAGCGCCACCCGTACGCTGCGGGCGTCGGCGACCAGGCTGCTGTAGAGCGCGACGCGTGCCTCCACCAGCCGCATCATCGCGATGGCGTTGTCGATCGCCTTGACGGCGAAGGTGAAGTAATCGGCCTCGTGGCGGGCCGGCGTGCCGCTGCTGTCGGGGATGGCCTCGGTGTCGCCGTACTGGCGAGCGGTCGTTGCCAATTTCTGGTCGGCCAGCAACTGGCTGACCGTCGGCGGCGGCGCGTCCTGCGTTTTCAGGGAATGGAAGCCCAGCGCGGGCAGATCGCCCAGTGCGATGCCCGGTGGACGTCCGCTGCTGGCGTCAGCCTGAATCAGACCGGCTACAGCGGTCAGCACCGCCTGCTTGCCGGCAATGGCGTAGCTGTAGGCATCCACCGACGGCGGCGGCGTCAGGCGCTCGGCGACGCTGGCGGTGCGCTCGATCAGACCGGCGATGGGCAATTGTGACTGCACATCGGAAATTTCCACGCCGCGCTGAATGATTGACTGGTTGGCGTAAAAGGCGGTCATCGTCAGCGGCGCCTGCCCTGTGTCCCGCAGCGCGACGGCGCTCGTCATCGCCGGCGCCAGCGAAGCTGCCAGCGTCGGCGAGACGGTTCGCGACGCGGTCAGGTCGAAGCTGCGCGAGAACGTCGATGCCAAAGTGAAGTTGGTTGCCGAACGGTGGTCGGCCGGCGCCTTCGCAACGGCCGGCGCCCCGCCGGAAGGAGGGTGTTTTTCGTACGTACCGGGAGCGGCGGTCTGCAGCGGATTCGACGGGTCGCGCAGATAGTCGGTCTCGTACGCGGTCTTCACGAACGCCGACAGGTCCAGGCCTTGCGCGCGGGCGCTTTCGTTGCGCACGGCGACATCGGCCAGCGAGGGCGAGGTCACCAGCCGCGAGGCAGCATCGGCGCCAAGCATGTACTGGCGCACGCGGTAGATGTCCGACCGCGCGCGCACGAACCCCAGATCGACGGCGTCGTTGGTGGCCTTGATGCGCCCGTCGAGCGCCTGCACGAAGCCGTCAATGCCGGCTTCGTCGAGATCGCGGAAATCGTTGGCGAGGAAATCCTGGGTCCAGCGCGCGCGTAGAGCCAGCACTTCGGCGGCGCTGCGCACGCCGCCGGTGTCGATGGTGGCGAAATCGTCCTCGACCGGATCGAGCGCCACGTCGAGTCCCGCCGGTACGGTCGGCCACCCCATCGCGTTCGCATTCGCGGAATCGGACAGCTGTGAACCGGGCGGGGCTTCGTCGGCGATCCAGACAGTGTCGAGCCCGGTGGCATCGATCCGTCCGATCGGCCCCCACTGCACGGTGCCGCCGTGCTGGACGATTTGCAGCGCATCGATGGTCGCGCCCGCCAGCGGCAGGTTTGCCGTGGTCCAGGGGCGATCGGCAGAGACCTTCAACTGGATCCACTGACCGGCAACCGGCAGTGCGCCCTGCGAGAGGCTGTCCGGCGGCGGGGCGACGCCGGGCTCGATGATCGAGCCCCAGAACACCTGGCGCGAATAGTCTGCAGGCCCCAGGCGCGTATTGGCTCCCAGCGACAGCGAGAAGCCGGCGAGCCCGGCGGCACTGGTGATCTTGACCCAGGCGTAGAACACGTCGCCCTTGGCGAACGTCAGCGAACTGCCGGCGGCCGACATCAGCAACAGGCGCGGCGCCTGTCCGGCAACTACCTCGCGCACCTTGGTGCAACCGACCGGCGCACGGCCAGTCGGATCCGGAAGTACCTCGTCGGTGCCGGCATCCGCCGCCGACCAGCCCGGTCGGCGGCCGGTGGCGGCGTCCTGCAGCACGTCGCGCCGGCGGCGCACCCACTCGCGCCGCACCAGCCACTCGGTGCGGAACCCGACGGCGCGGGTGATCGCGCGGTCGAAGGCGGGATCCATGCCGGCGGTCTGCAGCAGGCCGGGCTCGTAAACGCGCTCCGGTACCGGCACCAGCAGTTCCACCTCGTCGATTACGTCGAGGCTGATCGGCTGCAATGCCGCCGATTCGGCGACCACCAGGTCCACCTGCTCCAGCGGCAGCGGTGCGAGCGTCGCGCCGTAGCCGGCGGGAAAGAAGTTCTGCCGATGCTGCGCGAGGTCGATCACGTCGATCGGCAGGAAACCCACCGGCGGCAGCTGCCGCAGCGTCGCGGCGAGCGTGGACGGCGCGAAATCGGCAATACCCGCCATCTGTTCCGAGAACTGCGTGATCTGCGCCTGCCACAGCAGCGAAGTGCCGCTGCAAGTCAGCAGCGGCGTGCGCGGCTTCGGGCGGCCGCCGAGCCGTGCCACGCTGCTGCGGTCGACGAAGGCCAGCGTCCAATCGAGGTTGAAGCCGAGTAGCGCGAGGGCGACGCCGACGTCCTCCCAGGGGTGGATTTCATCCGGCAGTTGCTGGCGTTCGACGTCGAAGATGCGATAGGCCAGGAGGTTGCGCTGCGCGGTTCCCGGCGCCGGCAGCGAATAGTCCGGCCCGGCGGCGCGCGCGACCATTTCCGCGGGCCACAGGTCCAGCACGAGGCGGATACCGTCGATCAGCTGCAGGTCGTCGTAGGGGTCGTCGCGTGGGTCGGGCGCGCAGGCGTCGCGCGGCTGCGCCAGCAGCGTGATCGTGACCGGCTGTGCGACCAGCACCGCCACGCGCGGCAGCGCCGCCGCCGCGGTTGCGCCGATGAGGCCGCCCAGCGTGGGCTTGGATAAACGACGCGGCAGCAGGGGATACATGCCCGCCAGCACGCCATTGCCCGCAATGGCGGAGCCACCGCCGGTCACCGGCTGTGTCGCCGGCGGTGCGGTGCCGGCATCGATGGCGTCGAGGACGTCGACGCGGGCACGCACCGGAATGTCAGCCAGCGCGATGCTGCGCGGCGACGACAGGATTACGTCCTCGCCGGAGCGCGCGAGCCCAAGTCCAGGCAGGATCTGCAGGCGGGCGTTGGCCGGCGTTGCGCCGAGGGCGCCCGGCTCCAGCATGATGTCGAGCCCGGAAACGATGCCGGCGCTGACGCTCTGGCCGCGCAGGCGCTGCACGCCAGCGCGCACGTCCTGCTCGGCGGTCAGCGCGCGCTCGCTGAGTGAGCGGCCGGTGAAAGGGTTGATGCGGCGCCTCCAAACGCCGGGCAGCTGCTGCATCAGCGGCGGATCGACGCCGATCACATGCTCGTCGGCGAGCGGCCGGTCGATGGCTGAGACGATCCGCATGGCGGCCTCCTAAGAGTCCAGGGCTGAGGCGATCAGCGTGGCGAGCGCTTTCGCGGAATCGGCATCGGCCTTGCGCGCAAGGTCGCGCACGGACGCGGCGAACTTCGCCAGTGCGTCACCGCTGAGGTGGCGGCCGGCAAGGTCCAGATCCAGCGCCTGGCCGGAATCACCGAGCCACAGCAGCGCCGCGTCGTTGAGGGAATCGGCAGCCTGTGCCGCGATAACGGCCTGCAAACCGTCGCCGAGGCTGGGATCGCTGTAGCGGCTGGCGATGTCGATGACATTCCCTTCGATCAGGTAGGCACTGGTCGGCCGCAGCGGTGGCGGCAGCAGGATCGGCCGCCCGATGAATGGGCGCGGCAGGCGAACGGGCCCGCCGATGGGCGGCAACGGCACCGGACCTCGCTCGGAGGGAGGCGGTGCGGCAGCGACGAGGTCGTGCACGACCGAACCGGTCAACACCGTTGAAGCGGCAATGCGCGGCAGCCCGAGCAGCGAGTAGATGCGCGCAATGGCGAACGGCGTGGCACGGCTTTCGGCCTGCTTCATCGTCGCCGTCAGCCCCAGCGTCTGCAGATGCGCATCGACAGCGAGCATCAGCTGCTCGTCGCCATCGCCGGCTTCGATGGCGCGACCGATCATCTGCGACTCGTAGGCGACCGCACGACGGCGCACGTACCACAGCAAGGGCACGCCCGTGGCATCCAGCGGGATGGCGGCGACCGCTTCCGCCCACGCGGTCTGCCACAGCTGGGTCTGCTGATCGGCCTGCGCGCTGGCGGCGGCGGTGACCGGATTGGTGGCTACCGGCTGGATTACCTGGATCTGCCGCGACACCAGCTGCGCCAGCAGCTGCGCCGGGACGCGGCGCAGGCCCTGCGCCGGATCTGGACGGGCAGGCTGCTCCAGCGCCGACAGGCCGGATTCGAAGCGCTGCAGCCGCTGGCGCGTGACCGGCGCGACCACGATGACGCCCGTTGCATCGAGATCGGCCGGATCAGCGAGCAGGTCGATCGGCGGCAGCGCGAGGCTCTCTTCGACGAGCGCCGCGATTTCGTCGGCCGGCACGAAGCTGACGTCGACGTCCACCGACGGCGGAAACCACATCTGCCGGAAGCCAAGACTGTCGGGCAGGATCGCCGCCGCCGGCAGCTGCCCGGCGGCGGGCAGCGCGGCGAAATACTGCGCGGCAGCGAAGGCCGGCGTCAGGCCGGCGCGAGCGCGGTCAGCCAGCACGTCGGCGAGGTGCTGCCGGTGTTGCAGCACGAACGCCTCGGACAGGGCGCGTGGACGCGCACCCATGCTGACCTGCAGCGGCGTGTCGGCGCCGGTTTCACGCCGCACCAGATCCACGTCGATCCAGCGCACCGCGCCCTTGTCGAGCGCGAGCATGGCCAGCGGCAGCGCGTCCTGCGGCAGGCCGCTTGCCCGGCCGAGGAACAGGCGCCGCGCGACCGCGCGCCGCGACTCGTCGAGCGTGGCGGCGCCACTGTCGGGGTACGGGATCAGGTCGATCGCGGTGGCTTCGATGACGTCGCCATCCTGGATCTGGCGCGGGCCGTCGATGGTGGTCGGATACGCGGCGATCGGGTTGGCGGTGAATTCCACCGGGCGCAGCGCCAGCAGGAACAGGCCGGTGCGCCGCCCCAGGGGCACGCGCGGCGAGACGCTGAGGCCGAAGGTCGCGTCGAGTTGCCGGCTGGTCGCCAGGTCCAGCAGCGGAATGCTGCGCGCAGTGGTGACCATCACCAGGTCCCCAGCCGGCGTGATGCCGTGGCCCGGCTGGATCACCAGCGTCTGGCCGCCGGTGGAACCGGCGAGCGTCACCTGCAGGCCATTGACCACGCCGGTGCCGGTGGCGCGGGCGAGGTCGGCCTGGCGCTGCCGCACGTAGTCCTGGTCGCGCGTGAGATCGTTGCCGGTGAGAAAGCGGCCGTCGAAGTAGCGTGGCCGCGTGCGCTGGCCGTCGAGCACCAGCGCGGAATGACCGAGCAGGCTTTGCAGGTCGTCGGTCGAGACGATGTTGGGATCGGATGTGCGCACCATCCGCGCGATTTCGGTGACGTCGGCAACGTCGATGTTGATGCGGCCGCTGGCAACGGTCAGGCTGGTCATCGCACGATCCTCATGGCTGCACGAGCGGCGTGGTGTCGAACGCCCGGCCGAGCCACTTGCCGGGCAGGAAGATGTAGGGACGCAGGCTGTTGTCCACCGATACGCGCCGCGTCAGATCGAGCGCCGGGCGGTCGTTGGCGCCGCCGCCGACGGTGACCGGGATCGACACGCGGGCGAGCAGGGTCGCCGAGTTGTTCTGGCCGATGACGTGCTCCTGCAGCGGGTCGAAGCCGCCCTGGGCGTCGGCGCTGTCGATGGTTTCCCAGCTGCCGAGCACCGCCTGCAGATGAGTGGTGGCATCGGCCGTCGGCGCCGGCCAGAAGTTCTTAGGCACCGGGGTCGGCGCCGCTTCGGCGCGCAATACCAGGTCGAGCTGCGCCTGCTCGGCGAGCCGCGCGGGAATCACCGCATCGAGTGCATCGAACGGGACCGAGGCGAAGGCCGGTGTCTTGCCGCGCGCGCAGTCCAGCACCGAAAGGAAGACGTCCGCGATGATGCTGCCGGGGGTGGGTATCGCCGAGCGCAGCGCCGCGGTCGAACTGGCGGCAAACCAGCGGGCGAGGCGGATGCACTGCGGCGCGTCGATCTGAATGAGCCGGCCGAAGCGGTCGAGTGCCAGGCCGGGGGCGACGCTCAGTTCGAGTTCGGCGTCCCCCGGCGCCGGCGGAATCACACGCAGGCCGCTGATGGTGCCGAAGCCGGCAAGGGCCTTGAGGGCGGTAGCGAGCCGCGAGCGGTGGTAGGTCTGTTCGTCGACGAAGTCCTGCGCATCGAGCAGGACGCCGGTGGCGTAGTTGACGCGTTCCGGAGGCGGCTCGGCTTCGAGCGGATCGACGGGGGCGAGGGGATCGGCGGTACTCATGGTGGATGTCCGTTCAGCTCGGCGGAGTGGGAGGTACCGGGGTCGGCCGCCGCTGCGGCCGCACGACGGCCGGATTGACCGTCACCACCAGTTGGTGGGGCGCGCTCTGGTTGCCGCCGTCGTCGACCACGACCAACTGGAACGTGTGCCTGCCGACGGCCAGCTTGTTGTCGACCACGAGTGTGGGCACGCGGCTGCTGAACGGCCGGCCGGCGACGAGCGTGGTCATGCGCTCAGGCCGGCATCAGCGTGAAGCGGTATTCGACGAGCTTGCCCGGCGGCGTGTCGGTCGATTTCGCCGCCGACAGGGTGAACGACCGGCCGGACAACACCGTGGGCGTGACCGCCACGCCGTCGGCGTTCACCATTTCCAGCACCGCCGTCGGCACATGCAGGGCCTGCACCATGACTTGCAGGATCACCGGCTGAGAGACGTTGCCCTCGTCGTCGACGACGACCAGCTGGAATTTGTTGATACCGACCGGCAGCAGGTTGTCGGTGGAAACGTCGACCGAAATCGACGGCATGTTCTGCGTGATCTGCTGATTCGGCTTGAAGACGGCCATTGCGGTTCTCCTATTGGAGCCAGGTCCAGATGCTTTGTGAAACGATGCGGCCGCGCGCCGCGTATGAACGCGCGGAACTGAGGATGAAGGGTGTGCCGGGCAGCAGGGTGGCCGGGCCGTCGATGACGGCCACGGGCCCGGGGGACGAGGGGGCGTCGGCGCGCGGATCGAGACGGCCGCTGCCCATCACGCGGTCGCCGCCGCCGATGCGGGTGCGACCGACGCGGACGGCTTTCACCGGTGGACTGGGTGTGAGGAAGGTGTCTGCGCCCACCAGAGAAGCGGCGCCGACGATCAGGGGCCGCGAGGCGATCGCGGTGCGGGTCTGCACATGGGCCGGCGATTCGGCGTCCGCGATGGCGGTGAGCCGCGCCAGGTCCTGGGTGCGCGGCGAGCGCCGCACCAGCACCAGTACCGTATGCGCCAGCACCTTGAAGAACGCCGCCACCGCCTGGCGGTCAGCGTTCGTTTGCGGCATGTCGGCAGCGAACAGCGCGGCGATCTCGCGTTGCTCGACGTCGCCGAGGATGAGGGTGTCGCCGACGAAACTGTTGCCGGAAGTTTGCACGCCCAGGGTGAGCGGATCGCCTGCATCCGACAGGTCCGCGCCGAGGATGGTGGCGAACGTGCGGCGCAGCCGGTAGCCCTCGACGACGACAATCTCGCCACGGGTCACGGCACCGCCGCTCAGCACCACCGAGTTGCTGCCAGCGCCCGCGCTCTGCAGCACCAGCACGTCGACTTCGGCGTTGCCGGTGCTGGCGAGCGCGCGCTGGCCGGGCCGCGGCGGGGGCTCATACGGATCCAGGATGCCGCCCTCCACCATTGTGCCGCCGGTGGCCAGTTCGAGCGCCGCCAGCAGGCCGCCGAGCGTGCCGTGCAGGCGCGCGGTGTACGGCGCGGCGCGCAGGCGCTGGCGCAGCCACTGGTTGGCGGCGCCGTCTTCCGGTTCGACGCCAACCCAGCTTGCCAGCCAGGGCAGCGCGTCCTCCGGCGTGGCCCCGGGATCGGTGAGCAGCCAGCTTTCGGCGACCTTGCTTTCGAGTTCGGTAAGCGGCGCTTCGAAGATCGACAGGTAACGTTCGAGGAAATCGGGCGGCGTGGCGGCGCCGGCCTGGTCGGCGTCAGGTCCGGACAGACGTTCGTGGTAGAGCGCGGGCAGGTAGCGGTCGCGATAGGAGAAGCGCGCGCCGTAGATGCGCAGCGCCGCGACTTCCGGCGTGACCTGGCTGTCGCCGAGCAGTTCCAGCGTGAGATACAGCCAGCGGCCTTCGATGCGGCGCACCTGGCGTCCGGCGCGTTGCAGCAATACAGTGAAGCGCCCCCGCCTGCTTTCCTGCGCAGCGCACGAGAGCAGTCCGGGATTGAACGCCATCTCGGAGGGATCGTCGCACCAGGCCGCGGTCGGTGCATCCGGCACGCCCGGCAATGCCGCCATGCCGGCCAGGTGCGGAAACCAGTCGGGGCCTCCCGCCGTGCCGGGCTTCGGCGGCGGTGTGCCAATGTCGTCGGCGTGGGCCCAGATGCGCAGACCGGCATGCTCGGGCAGCGAGGCCTCGATCTGCAGGCGGTGCCAGGCTGCACCGGCGCTGCCCGCGTCAAACGGCCCCAGCCGCACGCTGCCGCTGCGCGCGTAGGTCGATCGCGAGACCGCGCGCAGGCGCCGCAGCGATACCGGGGTGTCGCGGCGGTCGCCGGCGACCGGGTAGCGTGGAACGTCGCCGAGTGCGTTGGCGAAGTTGCCGTCCCAAATGCCCAGCAGCGGATACACCTCGCCTTCGGGCATCGCCGCGGCGGTTGTCGCATCGGCGAACACTTGGTCGGGCATGTAGACCATCGCGTTCGTCACCGGCTTGGTGCCATCGCTGGCGAGTACGGCGACGCGATCCTCGCCGACCCAGGCCAGTCCGTAAGGAAAGCGCACGCCGGCGAGCGAGAAGCGCCGCTGCAGGAGAAGGTTCTCCAGCGTGTAAAGTTCGGCGTCCTGCCCGTCGACCCAGGCAATGACGGCGATACGACCGGCAGCGGAGCCGGCAAGGGCGATGCCCTGGCGGCCGGCGGGCAGGCGGGTGCCACGCAGACGGCGCAGTCGCGGCGGACGCGGATTCGGTTCGACCGGCGTGAACGTGGTGGGGTCGGCCGGGTCGTAGCCGGCGCGGCGCAGCGGCACTCCGGTCAGGCGCGCGATGGTGCCGTCGACACAGTCCAGCGCCCACACGCCGCCGCCGGGCACCGGGCACAGGCGCTGCGCGCGAAAGCCGGCGAGATCGACGCGGGCGTCGGCAAAGCGGTCGCGGCGGTCGGTCATTACCACGCCGTTGTTGCGCGCGACGTAGAGAATGTCGTCGGTGCCGTAGGCAAGATCGGTCGGCTGCGGCAGGCCGGGCGGAGTGTCGGGCGTCAATGCCAATGGTGTGGTGCCAGGCAGGAAGCCGCCGGCCAGCAGCGAGCTGCTGAGACCGTCCCACCAGACGGAGCTGCCGCCGCGATCCGCTGCCGGCGAGGGCTTGAGCGCTTGTGCTTGTGCGTAAGTGCGATCCTCGGCGAGCGTCGGCGGATTTTGCTGTTTCACCAGCCGCAACTGGTGCAGGTCGGCGTGCCAGGTGAGGTTTGCCGGCTGGCCGGTGGTTGCGGCGCCCAGGCCGAAGGCGGCCGCGTCGGCGATCTGCCAGCAGCGGAGGCCGTTGACGTCCATCAGCAGGTCTCCGGTACCACCGGCACGGCAACACCGCTGCTGGCGCCGCCGGCCGGCGGCAGCATGGTGGAGGCATCGCCCTCGGCCACCGCCAGCATTGCCAGTTCCGGCAGCTGCCAGGACAGCAGGGGCAGCCGCACCCGGCCGGTCGCGTCTGCCGGCACCCGGCGCCAGGCCGGATCGCCGGCGCGGCGGGCGAACAGGTTGACCGGCGCGACACTGAGCACGCCAGGCACACGCCCGATGGCGGCTTCGATCATGCGGTCGTCGACGCTGCGCCCGAGCGGCCAGCCGTTGCCGTCCGGGCCGCCCGGGAACAGCGGCCACAGGTGCTGGCGGATGACATCGGCCACCGCCGACAGCACCGCCTCGCGTTGTGTGGAATCGACCAGTTCGACGCCGGCCGACACGCCGATCGGCACGTAGTCGACGCCGATCACGTAGAGCTCGGTGGCGAGCGGGCGGCGTTCGTCGAGCCAGGCATGGACCGATTCGAGCATCGGCCGGTCCGGTCGCGGACACGGCGCGGTGAAACCGTCGCGTGCCGGGATCACCATCACCGACACCACGCCGGGAACGTCGCTGCGGCGCTGCGCGGGCAGAAAGCGTTCGAGCACTTCGGCGCGGCCGACGGCGACGCCCGGCACGCGCAGCGCCAGCTCGCGATAGTCGGCCGCAGTGACGGCGCGATCGGAATGCCGCAGGATCGCCGGGATGCGCGCTTCGGCGGTGGCGAGATCTTCGCTGTCGGCGCCGCCGGCGGTGGCCAGCGGCTGCATGACTTTCAATCGCGGCGTGGCGGGGCCGGCGACGGTCTTGATGGTACCGGCCGGCAGGTTGCCGGCGGCGCCGCCGCCGGCGCGCATGAGCGCAACCTGCACGGAGCGTCCCGCGCCCGGCACCATGCCGCGCACGCCGTCGCCGAAGCTGATCACGCCGGCCTCGGCATCGAGGCTGTAGACGCGGTCGTCGCGCCCGGTGGCCGCCGTATCAGGCACCTGGCGCCAGGGCCGCAGGCCCTCCTCTTCCTCCACCTCGATCTGCAGCGTGGCGGCCTCCACCGAATTGGCGCCAAGCGACAGCTGCAGACCAGAGGCGCCGCTGCCGAAGCCGATGGTCTGCCTGCCCAAGGTCTTGCGCTGCTCGATGGCGACAGCGTTGAGTCCGGCCCAGGAAACGAGCAGGCTCGACAGCGACGCCGAGGGCCGCAGGCGGATCCAGGTGACGATGCGGCTGGCCACGGCCGGATCGTCGATGCGCGGCGGCTTGTCGCCGACGCCGGCGGTGTATTCCCTGGCAACGTCGTTGACCGGCGCGCCCATGTCGTCCTTGCCCGGCAGCAATACGCGCGTGACGCCGGCCGACGTGAGTCCGGCAGTGCCGTCCTGCAGCATTTCCAGCGGCAGGTAGCCATCCCCTGCGCCGGCGCCGGTATTCACTTCCCACACGTAGGCGATTCTGGCGCGGATGCCGACGTCGTCGAACGCGGTCGGCATGGGGACGGCCGGAGCGAAGCCGACGTTGAGCACGCGGCGGCGGTTGTCGGTGCCGCCGCCGAGTTCCGCGCGCACGGCATCGACCTGCGCCGGCGTGCCGGCGAGCAAGGCGATCCACAGGCAGCGGTCGACGCTGTCCTGCGCAATGTCGCGGCCGGCGGGTTCGGCGCCATTGGCGAACACCGGCGTCGTGACGTAGCCAGTCGGCAGGTCGCCGAGGCCATACAGCTCCTGCAGGTCCGGGAGCAGATCCCGCAGCTGCGTGCTTTCGTCGTCGGTCGGCTTGCGCTTGATGTAGGCCTGGCCGGATACCGCATGGACGGTGACTTCGGTCAGCGTCTCGAACGGCTGCGGCTTGTCGATGGACGAATGCAGCGGCAGCGTGACCGGCGTGACCACGGCCGGGTCGTCGATGGCGACCTGCACCAGTCCCTGCGCCGGCAGCGCCGGCTGCATGCCGACGCCAAGCAGCCGCAGGAACGCGAGGCGCTGGCGCTCGGGGATCAGGTTGGCGCGGTAAAGGATGGTGTCGCCGAGCCAGGCGAACAGGTCGATCAGCGTGCGCCCCGGATCGCCCTCGCGCGGGTTGGTGTATTCCGGCGCGTGCGCCGGAATACGGCGGACCAGATCTGCGACGAGGTCGTCGAAGCTGCGGTCGTCGAGCGCGGGCGGTCGGATCGGCATCAGCCTGCTCCTACAGGAACCAGCGCGCTGATCACCGCGGCAGCGCCGGTGAGCGACAGCCGGTAAGCGATGGTGACGGCGAGCTCGCGCGGATCGCTGCCGGCCGCCACGTCGACGCGGTCGATGACGATGCGCGGCTCGTAGTCCTCGAGCGCGGCGAGAATCGCCTGCTGCGCCCGCGCACGCACTGCGAGTGTGTTCGGCTGCCAGATCAGCGCCTCGGTGCCGGCGCCGAACTGCGGACGCATCAGCTGCTCGCCGGGCGTGGTGCGCAGGATCACCTCGATCATCTGCTTCACCGAAGTCGCCGCGTCGGGCCAGTTAAGTGCGCCGTCGGCGTCGGGGACCGGCAGCAGCGGCCAGCCGACCGCCAGCTGCGGCTGCGTCGATTTACCACCGGTGAGTACGGGGCCGCTCATGTCATTTCGGCTTCGGATAGGGAATGCAGATCTTGAGGAACGCCATCCAGAAGAAGCAGATGTCGAACAGGCTGAGGAAAATGTTCAGCACGATGAAGGCGCACAGCGTGATGATCGGCAGCGAGAAGCTGCAGATCCAGCCGATGCCGACTCCGGACGGTGCGCTGCCGTCGCCGCTGGCGAGCTTCTTCATGTCGCCGCGCAGCAGGTTGGCGAGCTGCGCCGGCATCTGGAAAGCGACCGAGGGCTTCAGCGATTTGAGCTTCGACAGCGGCGGCAGCGACACCCGCACCGGCGGGCCGTCAGCGTCCCACCATGGCAGGATGCGGAACGGCTCGCTGTAGCAACTGCTCCACACCAGTGCCGGCGCGCACTGCGCGTGGTTCTTCACACGCACGAACGCGCGGACGATGTACAGCGTCTCGTCGCGATCGAACTTGGGCGTTTCCGCGGCGACGTCCTTGAAGCGCGCCGACAGGCAAGCGAGCGCGCTGCGGGTCAGCCGCGCACCCGCGGCATCGTCGATGCGCGGCCATTCCACCGGCATCGTCACGCCGTTCAGGTTGGAGTTGCCGCTGACCAGGATGTCGGCGGCGGCGGTGACGAAATCGGCGGCGTTCTGATCCGGCAGCGCGTTGCCGTCGGCATCGGTGCCCATCGGCAGCTGGAGCTGCGACAGCTCGTCGAGCAGGGCCTTTGCAGCATCACTCCCGGTGAACGCACCGAGCTCCATCTGCAGTTGTTGCAGGAACAGTCCGAACGCGTTGAGGCGGGCCCCCTCGACGTCGCCGGAGTCCGGAGTCCTGAGCACGTTCCACGCCGGATCGAGTGCCGCGCCGGCCTTGGCCACGGAGATGACCGGGCGTGCCTTCAGGTACTCCGACAGGTGCTGGATCACCTGCGCCTGTTCGCCGGCGTCGGGCAGCGCGTTGAAGTCGGGGATGTCGGTGGTGCTGGCGCGTTCGCTGCTGGCGACAGGCACCACGCCGTAGACGATGGTGCGGCCGCGCGCCGCGCAGACGTCGGGCGGCGCCACGAACAGGCGCACCGTGTCTTCGGTAGGCAGCGGCGAGCTGCCGCGGCGGGTGACAAGCATCGTCGCCAGTTGCGCGGTGACGGCGTTGTTGGCGGCCACGCGCTGGGCGGGATCCGGGTCTGGATCCGCCGGCGCCGAGGCGGAGGGCGGCGGTGAGGTGAACTGCCAGCCGAGCGGCTGGCCGCCCTTCTTCATCCAGCCCTGCAGGGAGCCGTCGCCGCTGTTCACCCGGCGCAGCACGACGCCGGTGCCGGCGAGCTTGCGCGGATCGACCGGCGGAAAGCCCGGTGCGCGGCACACCAGTTCGAGCAAGACGACCTGGAAGTGGCGATGGATCGGCAGGCCCAGTTCGAGCGTCCCGTCCGTACCGCGCCGGATTCCGCGCCGGGCGGCGATGCGTCCGCGCCAGTCGTCGGCGCGCAGGTCTTCAAACAGGGCTGGCAGGAACGCCTCCTCGTGCATGCTGACGATGACGGCGCTGCCGTCGCCGCCGCCCAGGGGCCGCAGGAGCACGTCGTGCGCCGGCTGTGCCGGCAGAGTGTCGGCGACGCGGCGCCGCTGCGCCGGATGCAGCATCGGACGTTCCGCTACTGCACTTACCATACGTTGCCCGCCCCGGGGGTGTAGCTGGTGGAGACCACGCTGGTGGCGATCAGGGTCTGGCACTGCACCACGCCGGAGAACGTGGTCATGGCCGAATCGACGCTGACCGTTCCGGCCGAGACGGTTGCCGACGAGGCTTGCAGCGAGACTGTGCTGGAGGTATTGATGCTGACCCCCGAGGTGTCGGCGGTAATCGTGGTGCCGGCGCCGGTATCGAGCGTGATCGAGCCGCCGGAAGCATCGGTCAGCGTGGCCTTGACGCCGTTCGGCGTTTCCATCTCCACTTTTTCCTGACCGCTGGCCGATTCGACGATGGCGATGCGGGTGCCGTTCTTGCCGGTGAGCGTCCAGCGGTCGATACGGTTGCCGCCGATCGACTCCGGCACACTGGTCTGGCCGTTCCACAGCGCGCCGGCCACCACCGGAAAGCGCGGATCGCCGCCGATGAAGACGACCAGCACCTCGTCGCCGACATCGGGAATGAGGAAGGCGCCGCGGTTGTCGCCGGCGAAGGGAACTGCGACGCGCGCCCACAGCAGCGCGCTGCCGTCGGCGTCCCCACCCATGATCTGTACCTGCACGCGCGAACGGCTGTCCGGGTCGACCACCGAGATGACGGTGCCGATGTGGGCGCCATACAGCCACCAGCGCGGCGCGCCGAGTCCGCCCATCTTCATGCGCCCGCTCCCAGGTAGGCACACTCGGCGAGGAAGTCTGTGAGATAACCGCAGGCGAGATCGAATCTGTGCACCGCGCGCGTCACCGAATAGTCGTTCTCGAAAAACGGATTGACGTCCTTGATGGTCAGCTTGCTGCCGACGCGGATTTGCGGATCGCCCTGCGCGCTGCCATCGATGCACACGAAGCGCCGCGCGCGCTGGCCGAAGAGTGCGCGGGCGACCGCGTCGCCCTCGGTGGCGGTGATCGCATCGGCATCGCCGCTGGTTTCCACCACTTCGCCGAACTTGGCGCGCAGCGTGCTCGGCCCGTCGCTGCCGGCGCCCGGCCCCATCGAACCGGCGGTGGCGGTCGACAGCACGGCATCGCCTGCGGCGGAGTCGTAGCCGCCGACGCGCACGCTGGTGACCTGGTCGGCGAGATCGGCGGTGATGCGGGCCCGCACCAGCTCCTTGCCCTTGTGCAGGGTAACGCTGGTGCGCGCGTCCTGGGCACGCCTGCCGACCTGCAGCTTGTCGTCCACCGCCTGGATGTCGCAGTCGAAGCGCGCGAGGATGCGGCGCAGGAACGCAAGATCGCTTTCGTTCATCTGCGCCCAGATCGACTGCGGCGCGTCGAGGCCGTCGCGCACCTGCGGCGTCAGCCCGTAGTCGCTGGCGATCGCCTTGACGATGTCGGCGGGCGACTGGTTTTCGAAGATGTGGCTGCGCCGTTTGCGGCGCGCCTTCCACAAGCGGTCCTCGGCGAGGATGGTGAAGAGCGGCGGACGGGCATCGACGTATTCGCCTTCGATTGCGGTGATGACGCCGTCGAACACTTCCTGCGGCGCGTCCGTCACGCCGCAGTAGATCTTGATTGCGGCGCCGAGCTGCAGGGGCGAGGTGGCGGTGGCGCCCCAGGAGGCGGAGCCGTTGGCGAACGACAGGTTGTCGTAGAGGCACAGTTCGAGCGTCGACAGACCGCCGAGCTGCTCGGTGACCCGCATCGAGTAGATCGAGTTGGTCAACAGCGGCAGCGACTGCTCCGCGATGCGGACCGTCGGCGCGGCACTGATCAGGGTGGGAGTTTCGGGAGCGCCCATTCAGTCCACCCGCAAGCGTTCGGCGCGATCATCGTCGCGGCGCAGCAATATGCGAATTTCCTCGGGATCGGGGCGCGGTGCGCGCGCGCCTGCCGACGGGGCCGGTGGGGCGCCCGCACCCTGCGCGTTCTCCGCTGGGGTTTCGACCTGCACTTCGCCGATGGTGACGGGCATGGGGCAATCTCAGCGGATGCGGACAGTGGGGGCGATGCCGCTGCCGGACCACGACGTGATGGTCAGGCCGGACGAGCTGCCCGATACGAGCCGGCCGGTGACGTCGAACTGCGCGCCAGCGCCGATCGACGGCACCGTGGTCTGCGTGACCAGCAGGCGGGTTGGATCGAGCTGGGCGCTGAGCGTGGTGGACTTGGACACGCCGAGACCGGAGAAGGCGCCGCCACTGGCGGAAACGCCGGCCGACGCGCCGGCCCCGAAGCTGAATCCCGCGCCGGCCGAGGCACCGGCGCTGGCGGAAGCGCCGAAGCCCGCGCCGGCTCCCGCGGAGGCGCCAAATCCCGCCGACGCACCGATGCCGGCGGACGCGCCGAAACCGGCGGAAAAGCCCGCGCCCGCCGACGCGGAGGCGCCCGCGCCGGCGCTGGCGCCAATGCCGAAGCCGGCACCCGCGCCTGCGGAGATTCCGGCAGAGGCGCCGGCGCTGACACCGATTCCAAAACCGGCACCGGCACTGAACCCCGCAGCCGCTTTGAGCTGGATACCCCCCGATACCGCGAGCCCGGCACCCGCCGAGGCGCCGCCGCCCATGCGCATCGATTCAAGTCCGTTGGCGGCGGCCAGCGCGCGGCCGGCGTTGGCGTCGCCACACAGAGTCGCCAATGCGGTGGACAGGGCCCCGTTCATCGGTGCGGAGCCATAGCTGACCTTGACGCCATCCGTGCCCTTGGCCTGGCGCGAGCCGATGCCGTCGAGGCTGGTCAGCGTCAACTGTACCGTCGAGCGCAGCGGCACGCCCTCGGCGGACCAGAAGTCCAGCGTGGTGGTGGCGGATTCGATCACGCCCTGGAACGCGTAGGTGCCCCAGCTGAAGCGGACATTCTTCGGCGGATCGACCTTGTCGCTCTTCGGTACCACCACCAGCTTGCTGAACTTGTCGGTGTAAGTGCGGACATCGACGCCTTCCTCGGTGGTATCGAAGACCAGCTCGGTCTCCATCTTCGCCGTGGTCGCCTGCGGGCTTTGCTTGGGATCGCTCTTGCTGCCGCCGCCGGCCTCGTCGGTCTGCACCTTGTTGGTGTAGGTGACCTTGAGCGAGGCCGGGTTGAACATCACGTCGAAGCCTTCGGACTCCTTGCCGATCTCCTCGAAGCGGGCCAGGGCGATGCTCATGTCACCGGCTCCGCGTGCAGACCTTCGTGGACGAGGTGCAATTCCTCGATCGCGACTTCGCCGTTGCGGGCATTGAGATCGCCGGCGCGGTATTTGGTCGGCATCGCCTTCTCCAGCGTCCAGGCGATGACAGGCTGGCGGTCACGGATCAGCGCGATGGTGACGTCGCAGCGGCTGGAGGCCTGCCAGTTGCCGTTGTCGCTGCGGTCCGCACCGGCGAACAGAGACCACCAGGCCCACAGGTGGCGCGCCTCGATGATGCCGCGCTTGAGCACCACGGTGCCGAACGTGACCGGCCCGGCCCGCTGGATGGCGCCGTAGTTGCGGCCGCCGGCCTTGATCGCCTTGGGTTCCATCGTCGCTTCCAGACCGGAGACTTCGGAGAACGCACCGGTCACTTCGTCGGGCAGGCCGCTGGTGGGCGCGAAACCCGCTGCGGAAAACGACACGTGGAAATTGAATCCGGGCAGCGGCAGCAGCGGATCCTGGCCGGGCGGGACGGAGATCGTCATCAGGCCGCTTCCTGCAGCGAACCCAACGCGCCGCCGAAGGCGAGCGTGACGGTGATCCAGCCCACCGGTTGCGCCGGATTGACTGTGATCTGCACGATGACGCGGCCGTTGTCGATGTCGCTTTGCGTCATCGTCGAGCTGTCGCAGCGCACTTGGTAGGCGTCGGCGGGGCTGGCGCCATCGAGCGCGCCCGCCTTGCGCAGCTGTTCGAGCAGCGCTTCGAAGTCGCGGCGCATGCCGGCCCATAGCGCGGGCCCGGAGGCGTCGAACAGACGTTGGGTGCCCAGCCAATGCGCGGCGCGCAGAATCACGCCCATCAGCCGCGACGTGCCGCCGGCGCGCCAGGAGAGGCTCGCGGCCAGCGTGGCGTCGGACAGCAGCACGAACGTGCTGGTCTTCACGCCGATCAGGGAAATGCGGTCGCCGAGCCAGCCGGCGACATTGCCGGGCAGTCCGCGTTCGATGTCGCCCGTGCCGAGCACCGGCACCAGGCCACGGATCGAGGAGAACGCCGAGCCGGCCGCGGCGCGGAAGGCGCCGACCGTCAGCGCGCTGCGCGCGAGCACGCCGGCGAACGCGCCATCCGGTGCCTGCACTCCCTCGGGAAGAGCCGCCGACGCGTCGGTCTGCACCCAGGGGTAGACCAGTTGGACGCGGGAGCCGGGGATGCTGTCAAGCAGCGACTGCCCGGCGGCGGGGATACCGATCTCGGACAGCAGCGCCAGCGGCCAGGCCTCGCTGCGCCGGGGAACCGCATCGGCCTGCAGCGAGGGCAGCGGCAGGCTGGCGATGAGCATCACGTCGCGGCGGTGCGCCGAGGTGTCGGCCGGGCTCAGCTGGTTCAGCACGAACGCAATGATCGAACCCCAGTCGCGATAGCCGGCACGGTCCAGTCGCGGCGCCCGCACGGCCGGCGGCGTGGCGCGCGCGTCCGGGGTGACGCCGGACGCGGCCGGGGCACAGGTCTTCCAGGCTTCGGGCGGTGGCGGCGGTCCGGGCGGTGGAGTGAAAGGTTCCGGCGCGGGCGCCAGCAGTTCGGGCAGGTCGGGGAGCAGCATCAGCGCCACCTCGTCGAGCCCGAATATGTGTTCATAGCCGTGCCAGCCCGCCGGCGAGCGCGGGTCGCCGGCGGCGTGCGGACCCGACCAGCCGGGGATGAGTGGGACGCGGGTCATCGGGCCAGCCGGCAACGGCGGATCCAGGCTCAGCAGCTGGCGCTTCGAAGCCACCACCTGCGCGGGCGTCTCCGGCATGATCAGCGGCAGCGGATCGCCGGTGCGGACGATCCAGGCTTTCACGCCACCCTCGTCGAAGAAGGACTTCACCGCCAGCCCGAGGTTGGAGGGAATGGTCTCCGGTGCGCCGACTTCGAGGAGGCGTGCGCTCCAGTCGTACAGCGCCTCGAACGCGCTCCAGCTTTCCACCGCCACCGGCACATCGAGCAAGGCTTCGACCTGCGCGGAAGTGCGCGCGAACGGACCGGTGCCGGCCCAGCCGGCGGCTTCGAGCGCGGTGCGGATCTCGTCCGGCAACGCGGTCGCGCTGCGCTGGACCAGTCCCGCGAACAGCGCGACGTCGGCGCGCGTCGGCAGGCCCGCGGCAGGGGCGGGGGCATCGCGCAGGGTCAGGCGCGGGGCAGGCATCGCGGGAGGCCGGTTAGAGGTCGTCGAACTCGAAGCCTTCGGAGGCGACGACGAGTTCCTCCATCGCCACGTCCGAGCCACCTTTGGCAGCGAGCGTAGGGCCGGTCCACTTCATCGGCCGCGCGTTGATGAGCTTCCATCGCTGCACCGGGTTGCCCTGCTCATCGTTGAGCGTGATCGACAGCGCGCGCGCGGTGTGGGGATTGCGGCGCGTGTCGGACACCCAGGTCCAGAAATTCTTCACGCCCATCACGCCGCGCTTGAAGGTGACGTCGGACGCCTTGTGCAGGCCGGGGATCTTGCGAACGCGGTTTTCCTTGTCGTTGCCCTGGCGGTATTCCATCAGGGTGAGTTCAGTGCCGATGCCGCTGACATCGGAAAATCCGCCCAGCACCGTGCTCGACGCAGGGTCATCGCCGAATTCGACGACGAAGTTGTAGGCGCCGTAGGGGGTATCGCGTGTAGGCATGGATCAGCTCTCCTCAATCGCGGGAATCGGCGGTCTTCTGGCCGATGCGGAAAATGACGAACTCGGCGGGCTTGAGCGCCGCGACGCCGACGAGGCAGATGAGCCGGCCGTTGTCGAGGTCGTTCTGCGACATGGTCGAGCGGTCGCAGGTGACGAAGTAGGCTTCCTTGGGCGTGGACCCGAGCAGCGCCCCGTTGAGCCACTCGTTGTAGAGGAAGTCCGAAATGGTGGCGCGGACGTTGGCCCAGAGCCGCTCGCCGTTCGGCTCGAACACCGCCCACTGCGAGCCCTGGTCGATCGAGGCTTCGAGGTAGAGGAAGTAGCGGCGGATGTTGACGTACTTCCACTCGGGATCGGAACTGATGGTGCGTGCGCCCCAGACGCGGATGCCGCGGTTTGGCAGGCTGCGGATGCAGTTGATGCCCAGCGGGTTGAGCACCTCCTGCTCGCCGTAGCGCACGTCGCGTTGCAGGCTGAGGGCGCCGGTCACCGTTTCGTTGGCCGGCGCCTTGAACACGCCGCGCTGGACGTCGCTGCGCGCATAGATGCCGCAGACGAATCCCGACGGCGGCAGCGCGAGCATGGTCGACTGCGTGGGATCGGTGGCCGCCAGCGGGTTCGCGGTGAGGATCCAGGGGTAGTACAGCGCCGCATAGGTGCTGTCGACCAGCGACTTCAACGTGCGGACATCGCCGGGCTCCTGTAACGGCGGCGTGTCGAGCACGGCGATGCGATAGGCACGGCGCGTCTCGGCGCTGCCGATCAGTTTCTGGTTGACCGAGGCCGGCGTGGTGCCGCCAAGGCTCGAGGCGCCTGGCGCGGCGATGATGGAAATATCCTCCAGGCCCAGCAGGAGGTTGAGCGCGTTGTCCCAGTCGCCATCGGCGGGGGCACCATCGCCATCGCTTCCGCCGGTGAGATCGTGCGCGCCGGTGCCCTTGGCGAGCGCCGTGCGCAGCGCGAACGCATCCACCTTCGCGCCCACCGTCAGCACCACCGGATCGGTCAGGGCACCGCCGGTCGTCGGCGGTGTGGCGCCCATGACCAGCGGCGCATAGCGGGGGTGCGACGCATCCAGACCGAGGCCGGCGTATTCGACGACGACGGCGCCGGAGGCATCGCTGACCGTGGCCGACAGGCTGATCAGGGTGACGGGCGAACTGTCGGCGAGCGCGTTGAACGCGGTGCCGCCATCGCCCGCGGTCGTCTTCAATGGGTTCGACCCCATGATGAAGAAGTCGTTGCCGGATTCCACCATCGTGCCCGGCTGCTGCTTGCGCGCGAGGCCCTTGGTGGTGGCAAGGCTGTTCAGCGTGAGCCGCACGTGGAAGTTCGCCTTGGTGACCGGATCCGCCGCGCCTCCGGGATTGCGCGCGCTGAGCGCCACGGCGCTGTCGGCCGCGGTACCGGCGTCGGTGACACCGGCGGTGGCCGCCTTGGCGTTGGCGCCGAGAACGCGGGCAACGTACAGAAGCGCGCCGCCGTTGGCGAAGAACGCGCGCACGCTGTGCGCCAAATAGTTGGGGACGGTCTTGCCGCCGAGGTTGAGATCGTCGAGGCTGCCGTAATACAGCTCGTAGTCGGAGTACGAGGTCAGCAACGGCGGTGTGACGCCGGACGGACCGCGCCCGGTAAGACCGACGAAGCCGGCCGTACTGGTTCCGACGCCTTCGATCGATTTCGAGCGGAAGCTCGTCTCCTCCACGTAGACAGCGGGTGCCAGATATTCAGCCATCAGCAATCTCCTTGGTGATGCGGCCTCATGACGTCGTCCAGTCGATGTGCGTGGTCGAGGTTTCCCCGGATGTGATCCGCACGGCCACGGTGGGTGTCGCCTTTGCGGAAAGCCGTGCGACGAGGTCGGCGGGATCGACGAAGCCGGACGTGCGCGTGCGCGCCGCAGCCCGCGCCGACGTGATTTCGCCCGGGAAGTGGAACAACGCCAGCGCCGGGTCGACTATTGCATCGACCACGCCGCCGATGTCGGGCTTGACGGTGGCGCCCGCGCCCGGCGAGGTGAGCGGCACGCCCGCGGTGAGGAACAGCGCCTCGCCGGCGGCGTCGGTGAGCGCGTATTGCTCGGGCAGGCCATCGGGCCTGAGGCGCACGAGTCCGTGCTCGATGGCGCGGCCATCATCGGCGCGATGCAGGCTCACGCGTACGGCGGCGTTCAGTCCGCGCGGGATTGCGGCGGGTGCGGCAAACAGCGGAACGAGGACCGGCGTGGCCGACGGCTTGGGCTTGGTCGAATCCGGGTCGCGCGGCAGCTTGACGGTGACGCGGCGCGCGCCGAGTGCGGGATCGGCGGGCTTGACATCCAGCACCACCTCGATGGAGCCGAGCGCAGGTGCAAGACCGGTGGCGGGCAGATCGAAGACGGTGTACGCGGACAGCCCCGGCACTTCGGCGATGACCACGTCGCCGGGGCGCTTGTTGAACAACCGCACGCCGGCTGTGAGCGCGCGCACGGATACCCTGCTTTGCACCGGCAGGCCGAGCGGATCGGTGAAGACGACGGCTGCGAGCACGCGCCGATCGACCGCTTCCCAGGACAGCACGGCGCTCATGTCACGCTCTCCACGAGGGGATCGTCTGCGTTGGCGACGTTGAAGCGCGTGGCCACCACGTTGGGCCAATCCGCGCCGGCTCCGTAGCCGATGCGCAGCACGCGCGCGCGGAACGTGGCGCTGAGGCGCATCTTGTGCTGCAGCGCCGCCCACAGACGGAACATGGCGTCATCGGTGATCGACTCGGGCACCAGTTGCACGGTCTCGGTCGGATCCCAGGTGCCAGCGGGGCCGATCAGCACCGAGCGGTCGAGCACCGGCCGGGACATCAGTTCGAGCATTGCCCAGGTGAGAATCGATTGCTCGTCACCGGCGTTGCCGCCCGACCATGCGGTGGCCATGTAGCTCACTTCGAGCGCAATGGAGACGCCGGACGCGGTGCTGCGGGTTTGCACGCGCTGCGCCGGGTAGTCGGACATCGACACGCGTGTGCAACTGAAGGTGAGTCCGGCGGTCGGCTCTGTCGATGAAGCGAGTTTCGACAACGGCAGCTGGGAAATGTCCAGCGAGGCGGCGATCGGGCCGAGCATTCCCTCGGCGGCGAGCAGGTTGCGGCGGGCGATCAGCATTGCGACGATGCTTTCGCCGAGCTGGTTCACCGCTGCGAGGCCGGCCATCAGAGCGGCTTCCGGGTGTCGTCGGCTTCGGGGATGTGACCGAATGCATCCTCGTACTGCGAGACCGCGCCGTTGACGGCCTTGGCGAGTCTGCGCAGATGCACCGGGGTGGTGACCAGGCGGCTATGGATATTGCGGCCGCCGGCCTGGTGAAAGCCCTGGCCGAAGCTCAGGCAGACCTCGCACAGCGAGGTCTCGATGGTGAATGAATTGGTGTAGAGCCAGAGCGGTTCCCCGCTCCTGGCCGAATCCGCCGCAATGACCTGACTGGCTTTCATGCGCTATTGGGCGCAGGGAGCATGCCACCAGCCAAGTGATTGATTATCCTGAATCGGAGCGCTGCTCGATACGTCCCTTGTTACACATAACCGTTACACAACCAGCGGAATGGCCGTTACAGGGTGACAGTGCCGTCGTCGCCGACGCCAAGCCGGCGCATACGGCGATAGAGCGTCATGCGCGAGCAGTTCAGGCGCTGCGCGGCGAGGCTCTTGTTGCCGGCCGCGTCGCCGAGTGCTGCGAGCAGCAGCGAGCGTTGATCGTATTCACTTTCCGCGGTGCCGGGTGGCATTTCCAGCGCATCGAGGGTGGACGGCAGGTCATCGACGCCAATGCAGTCACCAGCCGCGTTGATCATGGCGACTTCCAGCGTATTGCGCAGTTCGCGCACGTTACCGGGCCACGAATGGCCAGTGAGGCGGCGGGCGGCGGCGCCATCGAGACGCGGCGGCCGCCGGCCGGCATCGGCGGAAAGACGTTGCAGCAGGTGCCGCGCAAGGGGGAGGATGTCCTCAGGCCGTTCGCGCAGCGGCAGCAGCCGCAGTTGTGACACGGCGAGACGGTAATACAGGTCTTCGCGAAAGCGGCCGGCGCGCACTTCCGCGCGCAGGTCGCGGTTGGTGACGGCGATGATGCGGGCGTTGAAGCGCGTCGGCGCGCGGGCACCGAGTCGCCAGGCTTCGCCGGTTTCGACCGCGCGCAGCAGCTTGGCCTGTCCGGCGGCGCTGAGTTCACCGAGTTCGTCGAGCATGAGGGTGCCGCCGTCGGCAAGCTTGAGCTTGCCGGGATAGGCGACCAGGGCGCCTGAAAATGAGCCCCGCTCGTAACCGAACAACTCGCCTTCGATCAGCGCGTCGGGAATGGCGGCGCAGTTGAGTGCGACGAGCGACTGCCCCGAGCGCCTGCTTTGCCGATGGATGAGCGTGGCCACTACGTCCTTGCCGGTTCCCGATTCCCCGGTGATGAGGACCGTGGCATCGGTGGGCGCTACCTTGCCCACGAACGCGCGCAGGCTGCAAGTGGCCGCACTGTTGCCGACCAGTCCATGTGGTTCGCCGGCATCCTGCTCGGGCTCGGACGACGGAAGGTGGTCCTGGATGACGCGGGCCAGTTCCACATCGCCGCCACCGAGCCAGACGAAATCGTCGGCGCCGGCGCGCAAGGCACGCACCGCTTCGGCCTGGTCGGAGGTGAGTCCGCCGACAATGATGCAGGCGCCGACAAACGCGGCGCGCGCAGTCGCCACGGCGCTGGCAGAGCTGCCGTCGACGAGCACGACGATATGTTGATGCGCCCAGGGCTTCGACGGCACGGCGGGCAGCGAACTGACGCGCACGCTGAGCATCCGCACGATCGCCTCAAGCCTTTGGCGGCGATTCTGATCAGGATCGATAAACAGGATATTGCCGCGATCAAGGGTCATGGCGGCGGTCCGTCAATGCCATGGCCGTTCCGGCCCGAACAAAGCGCGAGGCGTGATTCACGTCATCCATAAACATCCCCCGTATTGCGGCGACAATTCCTTTGCCGCGACCTTCCACCCCGACCGTGACGTCGCACAGGCGCGAACGCTAACACGCAGATGAGTACGCATGCGCCGCGAGGTGTGACCGCCATCGGCATGCTGCAGAGGCTTGCGGACCTCCGATTCGCGTCCACTGCAGTGTCGGTGTTCCGTCACCGCCTTGCATCACGGTCGAGTATCCGCCTGCGAGGCACCCACGCATCGAGAACGACAGGCGTTAGACATTGCCATAGTGGCATGGAAAATGACTGTGTTGCACTTCACAAAGCGCGACGATCGACAGACGCAGACGACAGGGCCGGTGACTCGTTTATCAACTTGTAAAAGTACTGTCACATCAACCTCGCCTCCCAAGCGGCTGGCATGATCGCCGCAGAAGAAATGGCGAAACTGGATTTGCGACTGTCGTGGTCAGTTTTTTGCGGACATGGGGAGTGTCCGAACTCGTCCCAAGGAAGCCAATCAAAGCCCCGTCGATTGAGGGGCATTTTGTGGGGTAATTGCATTCGTTGTTGAAGAAAAATCAGCAATTACAATGGCTTGATTATCGAATTCGAATCCTGGTCTCCCAGCCAAATACAAGTCCGGGGCTTCAACAGCTCAGATCGTTTCTGGGTGGCAAACCCGGTGCCGCGTAACCCGTTGCTGGATCGTTTTTCCGACTGTCCCTTTGTACGGAAAATGCTTGCCCGACTGGTCCTCTAGGTGCCGGCGCTGTTGCCCGCCTCTCATCAATCGATGGCCCTGGCATTCGACTCTGCCGGGCAGCTGGTCATGAACCTCCGATGCACAGGGCGTGACGCCTTCTCCCAGATCACTCACGTCACCGAGACTCCGAATTGGCTGTACTTCGGGTCGTGGATCGAAAACAGCATCGGGCGAATCGCACTCCCGCACCGATAAGGTATCGTCCCCAAAGAGTGACGCTGGAGGTGGTTCGGCGCAGTGTCCATGAATGCCATTGGGGCGGCGTGTCCGGTTCTTGCCCGGAGCGGCGTTCTATCTCCCGGGAAAGCAGGGAAGCACGGTCTGGCGCCCCGCCGCAAGGCGGGGCGCCCTCATGGAGGATGCGGCAATGTTGGCGATTCGATGCCTGAAACTGGCGGGGCTGTACCTGGTGCTTGGCATGAGCCTGGGTATCGGCATGGGCATCGCCCGGAATTTCTCGCTGGCGCCGGTCCATGCGCATATCAACCTGCTCGGCTGGGTCAGCCTGGGGCTTGCCGCAGCGGTGTTCAAGCTGTGGCCACAGGCGGCGCGGACGCGCCTGGCCACGGCCTATTTCTGGACCTACAACCTGAGCCTGCCGGTGGCCATGGCTTCGCTGGCGGTGGAGTTGAGCGGGTACCGCGCCATCGTGCCTCTGGTCGCGGCGAGCCATATGGTCCTCTGGCTCGGCGGCCTCATGTTCGTGATCAATCTGTTCCTGACGTTTCGCGCCGGCGCGGCCACCGCGGCAACGGCTGCGGTGACCACGCCTGGCTGGGAGAGCGGCTGAGTTTTCCGTTTCCCGCCAGCCTCCTCCCCGCATGACCAGCGGCGGCGCACTTCGGGCGCAGTCGCTGGCGATGGCATGCGCCGGACCAAAACCCGGCTGGCGTCCCAGGCCGTGATTGCCCGTTGATGCTCCTTCAGGCTAGCCTCCGGCATGGCCTTGAGGCAGAGGACTGGCCTTGTGCCGAACATTGCAGCCCGCCGCCCGCTCTGCGGGCTACCTGATCCGCCGCTTTCCGCTTCCAGGGCAGGAACGCCCGCCGAGGCCGGCCTTGCATCAAAAGGAGCTTGCATGAACAGCCAAAAACCGGCCCCGCGCAAAGGGTCCGACCTGCTGGTGGCGGCGCTGGAGAACGAGGGCGTCGACCGCATCTTCGGCATCCCCGGTGAGGAGAACCTGGATGTCGTCGAATCGCTGCGCGGCTCGAAGATCGAGCTGATCCTGACGCGCCACGAGCAGGCCGCGGCGTTCATGGCGGCGACGCATGGACGCCTCACCGGGCGTCCCGGCGTGTGCCTGTCCACCCTGGGCCCCGGCGCGCTCAACTTCACCACCGGCGCGGCCTACGCGCTGCTCGGCGCGATGCCGATGCTGATGCTCACCGGCCAGAAGCCGATCAAGCATGCGCGGCAGGCCCGCTTCCAGATCGTCGACATCGTCGGCGCGATGCGGCCGCTGACCAAGATGACGCGGCAGATCGTGTCCGCCGCCTCGATCCCGACCATGGTGCGCGACGCCTTCCGCATCGCCATGGAGGAGCGGCCCGGGCCGGTGCACCTGGAGTTGCCCGAGGACATCGCGGCCGAGCGGGCGCAGGCGCAGCTGGTGCCAACGCACCCGATCGACTGGCCGGTGCCGGCGCCGGCGGCGGTCGAGCGCGTGGCGCGGATGATCCTCGAGGCCAGGTGTCCGCTGATCATGATCGGCGCGGCGGGCAACCGGCCGCGCCTGGTCGAGCCGCTGTCCGACTTCGTGCGCCGGGCGCGCATCCCGTTCTTCAATACGCAGATGGGCAAGGGCGCGGTCAACGGCAGCTCCGACCTCTACCTCGGCACCGCGGCGCTGTCGGAGCGCGACTATGTTCACGATGCCATCGACGGCGCCGACCTGATCCTCGCCATCGGCCACGACACGGTGGAGAAGCCGCCGTTCCTGATGGGCGACGCCGTGGCCGGGCGCAAGGTGATCCACGTCGGCTACCTGCCGGCCAATGTCGAGGAGGTGTTCCATCCCGACGCCGAGCTGATCGGCGACATCGGCGCCAGCGTCGCCGCGCTGGCGCAGCGGCTGGAAGGCCGCGTGCAGACCGATCCCGCGACCCTGGCCATGCGCGGCAGCATCCTGGCCCATCTCAACGAGGGCGCCGGGTCCGAGCGCTTCCCGGTCACGCCGCAGCGCCTGGTGCACGACGTCCGCGCCGCCATGCCGGAGAGCGGCATCGCCTGCCTCGACAACGGCATGTACAAGATCTGGTTCGCACGCAACTACCGCACGCGCATGGCCAACACGCTGCTGGTCGACAACGCCCTGGCCACGATGGGCGCGGGCCTGCCGTCGGCCATCATGGCCAAGCTGCTGCACCCGGACCGCCAGGTGCTGGCGATCTGCGGCGACGGCGGCTTCATGATGAACAGCCAGGAGCTGGAGACGGCGGTGCGCCTGAAGCTGGACCTGGTGGTGCTGGTCATCGTCGATTCCGCCTACGGCATGATCCGCTGGAAGCAGGCGGTCGACCGCTTCGCCGATTTCGGCATGACCTTCGGCAACCCCGACTTCGCCCGATACGCGGAGTCCTACGGCGCCCACGGCCACCACGTCACCGCGGTCGGCCAGCTGGAGACGACGCTCAAGTCGGCGTTCAGCGCCGGCGGCGTCCACCTGGTCGCCGTGCCGGTCGACTACAGCGAAAACATCCGCGTCCTGGTAGAGGAACTCGGCAACCACGCCCGAGGCAAGCCGCCGCATCAGCACTGAGGCAGCGCCCCGGTCTTGACTGTCGCCAGCCCGCTTGAGGGGGCTGGCGACGGCCAGCAACGGGTCCGCTGCCGGCCGTTCCAGGCTGCTCCAGCCCGGCAGCAATTCCCATCCTTCAACTCGTTTGCGCGCCGCGCCGACATCGTCCGGGCTCCCGCGGCGGCAGTGATTCCTGAAGAACCTGAAAGGAAGTATTCAGGTTTGATTTAATCTTTGGCTGTAGGGTCCTCATCAGCGATAGCAAGAAAACAAACACAGACAGCATCGTCTGGAGGAGATAACGAGATGAGCAGCCGAAAGCAGGCGCCGTTCGCCATGGTGTTCGCCCTGGTCTCAGGCGTGGGTGGCGTCCTGACCGCAGCATCCGCCGCGGCGCAGACCGAGCCGGGCGCCCCCGGTTCCCCTGCGGCGCAGGCGGATGCCACACCGCCGCCGGCGGCGCGCAAGGAGCCGACCCATCTCGAGACCGTGATCGTCACCGGTTCCAACCTGCCGACGACGCCCGATGCCGTGGCGGTGCCGGTGACCACCCTCGATGCGGATCAGCTGCAGCAGAACGGTGTGGCTTCGAATCCGCTGGAGGTGCTGCGCAAGGCCATCCCCTCGTTTGCCGGCCGCAGCAACGCCGGCAGCAGCAATGCCAACAACAACAACCAGAACACCGCCGGCGGCTCGCAACTGCAATTGCGCAATCTGCCGACCCTGGTGCTGATCAACGGCCGGCGCGCGGCCAATAGCGGCGTCGGCGCCTTCAGCGGCAAGAATTTCGTCGACGTCAACCAGATCCCGTCCGCCGCCATCGACCATGTCGACGTGCTCACCGACGGCGCCTCCTCGATCTACGGTTCCGACGCCATCGGCGGCGTGGTCAACTTCGTGCTCAAGTCCAACTACCAGGGCCTCGAGGCCGGCGGCCGCCTGGCCGGCGCCGACCACTACGGCGAACGTTCGGCCTACCTGCTCGGCGGCATGGGCTGGGGCAGCGGGCAGTTCACTGCCGTGGGCAGCTTCTCGCAGAGCGATCCGCTGTACCAGAACAAGCGCTCCTTCACCAGCCCGCTGTTCGGCAAGACCTCCTCCATTCCTGGCGTGGTGGCTTCCTCCAGCAGCAGCCCCACCGCCATTCTGGCGCCCGGCCTGTACTCGCCCAGCCAGAACAATCCGACCGGCACCGCCGCCACCGCCGGCTCGATCAACGACCTGATCGCCAACGGTACCTACCTCGCAAGCACGCCGGCCGCCATCTCCGGCAGCTTCGATGTCTCGCCATACCAGCAGTTGCTGCTGAAGCAGGAGCAGGACTCCTTTTTCGGCAGCCTGACGCAGCAACTCCTCGACGACAAGCGGCTGGAGTTCTTCGGCGACGTCCTGGTATCGCACAGCAAGAGCTCCACCAAGTTCCTGCCGGTAGCCATGACCGGCATCACCGAGCTGAAGGACGCGCCGTTCAATCCGATCGCTGCAAATCTCCCCGGCATCGTCTTCAGCGATCTCTACAAGCCGCACCAGTTCCTCAATGATGTGCTGGCCACGCGCGTTACCGCGGGGCTGCGCGGGCAGATCAACCACGACTGGAACTGGGAAACCGGCCTGGTGTTCAGCCAGAGCGATCTCGAGCAGAAGCAGACCAACCTGATTTTCAAGCCCAACATGGCCCTGGCCATCGCGGGCGGCTACGACGCGCAGGGCAATGCGGTGACGGGCGGCGCCTACAGCCAGGTGTACGGCGGATTCTCCAAAGCCGGCACGGCCGGCGTGCTGCAGCCAGCGCTCGATCCCTTCGCCCGCTCCGCCGGCCTGAATCCGGCAGCGCTCGCCAATCTGTATGGCACCGAGGTCCTCGACGCCACCAGCCGCCTGGTTTCGTTCGATGCCAAGCTCGTTGGCACCCTGCCGGAACTGCCCGCCGGCAAGCCCGGCGTCGCGCTCGGCGGCGGTGTGCGTCGCGAAAGCCTGTCCGGCCACACCGATGCCAACGGCCGGAATACCGACCCCAACACCGGCCTGACCACCGGCATCGACCAGGAATGGCAGGGTGGCACGTTTGCCGATCCGTTCAGCAAGGGGCGCACCATCGGCTCGGTATTCACCGAGGTGCGGGTGCCCGTCACCAGCCCGCACTGGAACGTGCCCGGGCTGCATGCTCTGGACCTGACCGGCGCGGTGCGCGCTGAAAAGTACAGCGACGCCGGTTACTCGACGGTGCCGAAGGCCGGCATCCGTTGGCAGCCGATCGACAAGCAGTTAACGGTGCGCGGCACTTACGCGCGCTCGTTCTTCGCCCCCAGCCTGTACAACGAGTACGGGCCTACCGATACGCGGCAGGTGGGCCCGGCGGTGATCCAGGGTGTGTTCGGCTCCAACTACTCCGGCCTGCCGTTCAACGGCGAGGACGGCAACAATCCCAACCTCAAGCCAGCCAAGTCGACCTCGCGCACCATCGGCATCACCTTCAAGCCCCAGGTCGTGCACGGCCTGACCCTGACCGTGGACTACTCGGACATCGCGCTGTCCGGATTCCAGGGCGGCCTGGGCTTCAACACCATCCTCAACAGCATCAACACCCTGGGCTCCGCCTCGCCGTTCTTCAGCAACCTGGCGGTCGACGGGTTTCCCGGCGCTCCAGGCGCGACCCAGCCGTTCACCAATCCGGGCGACCTCAAGACCTTCCTGACCAACTCGGCGACCGGCATGGGCGATCCCACCCAGGCCAACCGCATCTACGCCATCGACCAGTTCCGCAACCTCGGCACGCTGACCGAGCGCTCTTACAACATGACCCTGGAATACGTCATTCCAACCGATCGCTACGGCACCTTCACGCTGACCAGCAACGGCGCGGACTTCCGCTCGTTCCAGTTCAAGTCCCTGCCGAACCTGCCGTCCCAGGAACTCGCCGGCTTCGCCACCAACGCCGGTGTCTTCGGCGGCACCCTGCCGAAATACCGCTTCTTCAACTCACTGGACTGGAACTACCACAACTGGGACGCCACCTTTGGCAACACCTACGTCTCCAGCGTCACCGACATCGGTCCCAACGGCACCTCGCCGCCGGTGCACGTCAAGAGCTATGTCACCTTCGACATGCGCCTGGCCCACGACTGGCACTTCGACGACCTCCACTATCTGAGGACGGTGACGCTGGCGCTGGGCGTCAACAACGTCACCGACCGGATGCCGCCGCTGGCGCCCCAGGCCTTCAGCGACAACAACGCCGATGTCGCCACCTATTCGCCGATCGGACGGCTGGTCTACGGCACCGCGGTGCTGAAGTTCTGAGGGTTCCCAGGCTGTGTGAGCGCTACCCGGCCCGCAGAGCGGGCCGGTTTTTTTTGCCTGTTGCTTCCGGGGACGCCCGCTCAAAATTGCAGGCCAAGGTGAGCAAATCGCGCACGGCAGGACCTTGCCCCCGACGCCGCTCGCCAGGCGGATTTTCCTTCCTAAAGAAAGTGTCAGGAACCTTTCAGGTTCTGTTTAGAGTGTCGCTGTAGGGTACTCGGCGAACCCCCCGCATCAGACGGGCGGGATCGGAGGAGAGCGATGGAGTACGCGCAGCAGCAAGGGAATCCCGCCCGCAGGCTCGGCGGCGTTGCCTGTGTCATCGCGCTGCATGCGGTGCTGATCTATGCCCTGGTCAACGGCCTGGCGCGGAAAGTGGTGGAAGTGGTCAAGGGGCCCCTGGAGACCAGGATCATCCAGGAATTGAAGCCGCCGCCCACGGAGCCGCCGCCCCCGCCGCCGAAACTGTTGACGCCGCCGCCGCCGTTCATTCCGCCGCCCGAGGTGAACATCACGCAGGCCGCGCCCGCGCCGAACGCCATCACCGCCGTCTCCACCACGCCGCCGCCGCCGTCGGCACCGGTGCAGCAGGAAGCGCCGAAAACCGTGGCGCATGTGGCGCCGGTGGTGCGCTCCAGCTCATGCCGCGAGCCGGAGTATCCCGCCGCCGCCGCGCGCCTGGGCGAGACCGGCGAGGTGGTGCTGTCGCTGCTGGTCGGCGTCAACGGCCGCGTCGTCGACAGCAGAATCGAGAAGTCGAGCGGCTCGCCCCGCCTGGATCAGGCGGCGCGCCAGGCGTTGTCGCTGTGCCAGTTCACGCCGGGCACCGTCGACGGCCAGCCGGAGGAAGCCTGGGGCCGCCTGGCCTACGCGTTCAAGAGTCCGGACCAGTGACGGTTTCATCGTTGCGCAAAGTCGTTTCATCGAAGGAGGAGTCATGAGCATCACCAAACGTTTGCCCGCGATCATCGCGGCACTGATCTTCGCCGCCGCGCCGCTGCTGAGCCCGGTGCCGGCGCTGGCCGACGAAGCCGCGGCGGCGCCGGTGTCCGCCGCACCGGCGGCAACGGCAACAACCACTGCGGCCGATACCACCGCTCCGGCCGCGGCCGGCGAGCATGAGACCGTGAGCAACCCCTACGGCCTGGACGCGCTGTGGAAAGGCGGCGACTTCGTGGCAAGATCGGTGCTGATCCTGATGCTGATCATGTCCGCCGGCACCTGGTACATCATGGTCGTCAAGCTGCTCGACCAGACCCGGCTGTTCAAGCAGGCCAGGCTCGCCAACCAGAAGTTCTGGAAGGGCGCGTCGATTCAGGACGGCCTGTCCGAGCTCAAGCATGGCAGCCCGTTCCGCTATCTCGCCGAGCGCGGCAGCGCCGCCAGCCTGCACCATGAAGGGACCATGGCCGAGCAGATCGACCGCTCCACCTGGATCACGCTGTCGGTCAACCGCGCCGTGGAGGAAATCCAGGGCAGCCTGCAGAACGGCCTGGCGGTGCTGGCCACGGTTGGCTCCACCGCGCCCTTCGTCGGCCTGTTCGGCACCGTCTGGGGTATCTACCACGCGCTCACCGCTATCGGCATCGCCGGCCAGGCTTCGATCGACAAGGTCGCCGGCCCGGTCGGCGAAGCCCTGATCATGACAGCCATCGGCCTGGCCGTCGCGGTCCCGGCGGTGATGGGCTACAACTGGCTGGTACGCCGCAACAAGAACGGCCTCGATCGGGTCCGCGCCTTCGCTTCCGATCTGCATGCCGTGCTGCTGTCCGGCGCCCGTGTCGGCGAGGAGGCCGCGCCCCGGCCCACGTCCCAGACGCTCGGCCGGACCTCCGTGGCCGCGGCGGCCTGAACCATGGCCATGAACCCCGGTCCGGCTTCCGGCGGCGACGAGGACGAGCTCAACTCCTCCATCAACACCACGCCGCTGGTTGACGTGATGCTGGTGCTGCTGATCATCTTCCTGATCACCATCCCGGTGGTCACCCACACCGTGCCGCTGCAACTGCCGAAGGAGCGCAATCTCCCGACCCAGACCAAGCCGGAGAACGTGCTGATCTCGGTCAACCGCGACGGCGATGTCTACTGGGGCCAGGAATACATCGCCGACAACGAGCAGCTGGTGGAGCGCCTGAAGAAGGTCGCGGTGATGGTGCCGCAGCCGGAAGTGCACATCCGCGGCGACCAGGAAGCGCGCTACGAAGGCGTGGGCCGGGTGGTGTTCGACGCCCAGCGCGCCGGCATCGCCAAGATCGGCTTCATTACCGAACCCCCGCCCAGGGGATGAGCCGGACATGAGAGGAGACGCGATATGGCGATGAACCTGGGTTCCGGCAGCGGCAAGGACGCGGAGGTGATGGTCGACATCAACACCACGCCGCTGATCGACGTGATGCTGGTGCTGCTGATCATGCTGATCATCACCATCCCGGTGCAGACCCACGCGGTCAAGCTGAACATGCCGGTGAACGCGCCGCAGCAACCGGTCAAGCCGCCGCAGGTGGTGAACATCGATGTGGATTTCGACGGCACCATCCTGTGGGACGGCCAGGCGGTGGCGGACCGGGGCGCGCTGGAGGCGCGCTTCCAGCAGGTCGCGCAGCTGGCCGACCAGCCGGAAGTGCACCTGCGGCCCAACAAACTGGTGACCTACAAGTACGTGGCCATGGTCATGGCCTCGGCCCAGCGCCTGGGCGTGACCAGGATCGGCCTGGTCGGCAACGAACAATTCGTGAACTGATATGAAACGCACCCTGAGTTTTCGCGGCGTCGCACTGCTGCTGGCGCTGTGCTTCAACCTTGTTCCGCTGGCCCACGCGGCCGATTCCCTGCGCCCGGAAGTGGGCAAGCCCCTGGAGCAGGCCGGGGAGCTGATGAAGGCGCAGAAGTACAAGGAAGCGCTGGCCCGGGTCAACGAGGCCGACGCCGCCCCGAACAAGAGCGCCTACGAGAGCCTGACCATCGAGCGCATGCGCGGCGCGGCGGCGGCAGGCGCCGGCGAGGTCGACGTGGCGGCGCAGGCCTTCGACGCGGTCATCGCTTCCGGCAAGCTGTCGGCGGAGGAGCAGCTCGGCATCATGCAGGCGCTGACCGGCGCCTACTACCGCGCCAAGGATTACTCCAAGGCCGAAGCCTGGGCGCAGCGCTACCTCAAGGCCGGCGGGACCGATCCCCTGGTCGAGCGCCTGCTGACCCAGTCCTATTACCTCAGCGGCGACTACGCCGATGCCGCACATGCGCTGCAGGCCGAACTGGCCGCCAACGAAAAATCCGGCAAGACGCCCGCCGAGGACGAGCTCCAGATGCTGGCCGACAGCGAGCAGCGACAGAACGACGCTGCCGCCTGCACGGCGGCGCTGGAGGAACTGGTCAGCTACTACCCTAAGAAGGAATACTGGGCCCAGGTGCTGGCGCGGGTGCAGCGCAAGCCCGGCTTCTCCGATCGCCTGTCGCTCGACGTGTATCGCCTGAAGCTGGTCACCGACAACCTGTCCGGCGCCGCCGACTTCATGGAGCTGGCGCAGCTCTCGCTGCAGGCTGGTTACCCCGCCGAGGCGAAGAAGGTTCTGGACCAGGGCTACGCCAGCGGCGCGCTCGGCAACGGGCCGGAGGCCGAGCGGCACAAGCGCCTGCGCGACCTGGCGAGCAAGCAGCTTGCCGACGACCAGAAGGCGCTCGGCGCGGCCGATCCGCAGCTGCTCAAGGCCGTGGATGGCGGGCCCCTGGTGAATAACGGTTATAACTATGTCCTCTACGGACAGTATGACAAGGGCATCGCCATGATCGAGCAGGGCATCGCCAAGGGCCAGCTGCGGCATCCCGAGGACGCCAGGCTGCACCTGGGTATGGCCTACCTGCTGGCCGGCCGCAAGGACGATGCGCTCAAGGCGCTGAAATCGGTACAGGGCGCGGATGGCACGCAGGACCTGGCCCGCCTGTGGACGGCGCAGGCGCGCCGTGCTTCCTGAGCGCGGCCCGCGGGTACAGACAGGCGAGGTGCCGAATTCGATGGAGGACACGACAATGAAGACCGGCGCGGCGGAGCCGCTTGCGGACGCCAGGCGGGACGGTAGCCGCGCATTCTGGCCGCAGGGCTGGTGGAAGATCATGGAAGTGCGCATCGGCGGCGTGCTGCCGCTGCCGATCTACCTGCTGCTGCTGGCGCTGCTCGCGGGATTCGTCCTCACCGGCAAGGTCCCGGGCGAGATTTCGGTGATGATCGCCCTGATCAGCGTCGGCGGCTTTACCTGCGCCGAGCTGGGCAAGCGCCTGCCGATCGTGCGCCAGGTCGGCGCCGCGGCGATCTTCGCCACCTTCATCCCGTCGTGCCTGGTGTTCTACCACCTGCTGCCGGACATGGTGGTGAAGTCCGTCACCGAGTTCACCAAGTCGACCAATTTCCTGTACCTGTTCATCGCCTCGATCATTGTCGGCAGCATCCTGTGCATGGATCGCACGGTGCTGATCAAGGGCTTCCTCAAGATCTTCGTGCCGCTGGCCAGCGGCTCGATCGTGGCGGGCGTGGTCGGCACCGCGGTCGGTACCGCCCTGGGTCTGGGCGCCTATCACAGCTTCTTCTTCATCGTCGTGCCGATCATGGCCGGCGGCGTGGGCGAAGGCGCGATCCCGCTCTCCGTCGGCTATTCCGGCATCCTGCACCAGGAGCAGGGCGACCTGTTCGCCCAGGTGCTGCCGATCGTGATGCTCGGCAGCCTCAGCGCCATCCTGTTCGCGGGCGTGCTCAACACCCTCGGCAAGCGCTACCCGCACCTGACCGGCGAGGGGCGGCTGCAGCCGGGCGAGCACGCCGACATGGATGTGGCGCAGGAGGAAATCAGCGGCCACGTCGACGTCAGCCACATCGCCGCCGCCGGCATCACCGCGATCGCGCTGTACCTGGTCGGCCTGATGTGCCAGCGCCTGTTCGGCCTGCCGGCGCCGGTGGCGATGCTGTTCATCGCCGTCCTGGTCAAGCTGACGCAGGCGGTTTCGCCGCAAATCCAGGAAGGCGCGTTCGTCGTCTACAAGTTCTTCGCTACCGCCGTGACCTACCCGCTGCTGTTCGCCATAGGCGTGTCCATCACGCCCTGGGACAAGCTGACCGCGGCGTTCAACCTGCCCAACCTGCTCACCATCGTCGCGACGGTGGCCTCGTTGATGGCGACCGGCTTCTTCGTCGCGCGCCGCTTGAACATGTATCCGATCGACGTCGCCATCGTCAACGCCTGCCACAGCGGCCAGGGCGGCACCGGCGACGTGGCGATCCTAACCGCGGCGAACCGTATGCAGCTGATGCCCTTCGCCCAGATCGCCACGCGCATCGGGGGAGCGATCACCGTCACCCTGACCCTGATCGTTCTGGCGCACCTGAACTGAATCGTCCTCGCTCGATCGCGGGGCGGCCGACGACACCGCTCCTTCCTGCCGTCCGGCGAGGGGGATTTCGAAGGTCACACGCAGGCCGGTGCCGCCGACGCCCGGCTCGGCGAAGATCTGTCCGCGGTGCAGGCCGACGATGCTGCGGCAGATGGCCAGGCCCAGGCCGCTGCCGGCGTCCTCGGTGCCAGGCTGGGTGAAGCGGACGAAGCGTTCGAACATGCGTTCGCGCTGTTCCGCGTTCAGTCCCGGGCCTTGGTCCTCGACGCTGACGCGCCAGACTCCATCGGCAACCGTCGAGCGCAGCGTGATGAAGCCGTCGGCAGGAGAAGCCTTGATCGCGTTGGTGAGCAGGTTCAGCAGCACCTGGCGCAGCCATTTCTCCTCGAACGCCACCCGGCCCTCGCCCTCGTGCGAATGGACGAAGTGCCGTCCGTGGTGCTCGGCCAGGGCGCAAGCGTCCTGCGGAAAGCTGCGCATGAAATGCGCCGGGTCCTGCACCTTGAGATCGAGCTTCATGGTCTGGGCTTCGGCGCGCGACAGGAACAGCAGCCCGTCGATGACCTGGTTGAGGCGGCCGAGTTCCTCCAGCTGCACCAGCACCGCCTCCTGGTGCGCCGGCGCCAGTCCGCCGTCGACCAGCAGCTTCTCGGCATGCAGGCGCACCAGGGACAAGGGCGTCTTCAGCTCGTGCGAGGCGTCCGCGGTGAAGCGCCGCACCTGGTTGAAGCCGGCTTCGATGCGGTCGAACATCTGGTTGAGCAGACCGGCAAGGTCGGAGATCTCGTCGCGCACCTCCGGCACCGGGATGCGCGCGCCGAGGTTGTCGGAGCCGATGCGGTTGGCGGTTTCGCGGATCAGCCGCACCGGCCGCAGCACCAGCCGGCTCAGGCCGAAGCCGATCGCCACGCTGGCCAGCAGCATGCCGGCGAGCAGGGCCAGGCACACCAGCATGTAGCCGCGCATCACGTCCTGCACCTGTTGCCGCGGTGTGGCGATGGTCACGTCGAACGGCGGCAGCACGAACTCGCCGACGCGCAAGCCCCCCAGATCGGCGACATCGGCGTTGTAGTGCCGTTTGCCGGGCACATCGGGGATGGCGTGTCCCTTCAGATTGGTGGAATTGAACAGGTTGCGCTCTTCCGCCGTGTCGATGTTGATATAGAACAGCACCGAGGCGTACTCGGTGGTTTCGCGGATGCGGCGGTCGATGACGTCCGGCGTCAGGGTGCGGTAGTCCGGTCCGAGGTGGGCGCGGATCTGCTCGAATTCGGCTTCGTTGAGCAGGTCGAGGCCGTGGATCAGCCGGTTTTCCAGCAGCAGGAACCCCGCGACGAACAGGACCGCCAGCGTGGTGGTGGCGCTGAACGCGTACCAGCTGGTCAGCCGCGCACCGATGGACTTCATAGCATCTGGTAGCCGATGCCGCGCACGGTCTTGAAATACAGCTTGTCGGGCGGCGTTTCCAGCTTGGCGCGCAGCCGGCTCATGTAGACGTCGAGCAGGTTGGTGTCGACATCGTAGTGGGAGGCCCAGATCTTCTCGGAAATGAGCGTACGGGTCAGGACGCGGCCGGCGTTCTGCATGAAGATTTCCAGCAGGGCGTATTCGCGGCTGGTGAGGTCGATCGGCTGGCCATTGAGATGAACCGTATGGCTGAGCAGGTCGAGGCGGATGCCGCGGTGCTCCAGCATGGTCTGCTTCATTGCCGACTGCCGCCGCAGCAGGGCACGCAGGTGCGCCAGCAGTTCCTCGAAGCTGAACGGCTTGGGCAGATAGTCGTCGGCGCCGAGGTCGAGGCCCTTGATGCGGTCCTCGACCGCGTCGCGCGCGCTGAGGATCACCACCGGTTCGTTGAAGCCGGACTTGCGCCATTCGCGCAGCAGGTCGAGCCCGTCGCCGTCGGGCAGGCTCAGGTCGAGCACGATGGCGTCGTAACTGGTTTCGCACAAGGCATCGCGCGCCTCGCGGCAGGTCGATGCCCAGGCTGCGGTATAGCTGCGCTCGGTCAGCCCCTGCTTCAGGAACTGACCCAGGCGGCGTTCATCCTCCACGATCAATATTTTCATGGCCTGCGTCGTTGCGTAGCCTGGTTCCAGTCTAGCGCAGAGTTCCCCGGACCGTGCTTAACTGAAAAGTCGTTCAGAAAGCCTTCAGGATGATTTCAGGTTGGGTCACTAATATCCCGGGAAACCAACGTGGTATCGGCCACGCGCCCGGCTTGCACAAGCGGCGGTTGCAGCGGAACGAAGCTGCCGGGCGGCACCAAAACATAGAATGCAGGAGGAGTCGAGTTTCATGAAACACATCGCTTTGCTGTTGCTGTCAGCCATCGCCTTGCCGGCGGCGGCGCAGGTGCCGGCCAAGACCTACGCCCAGGCGCTGGTCGACCGCACCGTGGCGCGCCATCCGGAACTGGTGGTCCTGGCCATGCACGTCACGCCGCCGAAGAGCACCGACAATCTCATCATCGCCTCCAACATCGGCCGCATCGGCAAGAAGGCCGACGAGGACGACATGAGCGTGATCAAGTCCGGCAAGCCGCGGCTGTCGCTCAACCAGGCCGGCGACCACTTCGAGGCGCTGATGCCCTTCCTCGACGCCAATGGCCGCCAGATCGGCGCGCTGGGCGAGGTGTTCGCCTACAAGCCGGGCGAGGACAAGGATGCGCTGGCGAAGAAGGCGGCGCAGATCCGCGACGAGCTCGCGCACCGCATCTCGCATACCAGGAATCTGCTCGAGCCGGCCCAGTTCGACCCCAAGGTGCCGATCAACACCTATGGCCAGCAGCTGGTGGACGAGGCCCTGGCCGCCAATCCGGAGGTGGTGATCCTGGCGCTGCACGCGGTCCCGCCCGGAGGATCGGACAACGAGATTGTCGCCTCCAACATCGGCCGCATCGGCAAGAAGGCCGACGACGACGACATGGAAGTGGTCCGTACCGGCGTGCCCAAGCTGGAGTTGAACGAGGAGGGCGACCGCTTCGAAGTGGAGGAGCGCCTGCTCGACGTCTCCGGCGACACGCTCGGCGCGGTCGGCGTGGTGTTCCCCTACAAGCCCGGCGACGACAAGGAAGCGCGCCATCGCCAGGCCGACAAGATCGCCGCTGCCCTGCAGCGGCGCATCACCAATGCCGCCAACCTGGTCGAGCCGTATCCCTACGTACCGAACTACTCCGCCAACACCGCCGGCCAGAAGCTGGTCGACAGCGCCATGGCGGCGCACCCGGACCTGCTGATCCTGGCGATCCACGCCGCCCCGGCAAGCCATTCCGACTATGTCATCGCCGCCTCCAGCATCGGCCGCATCGGCAAGAAGGCCGACGAGGACGACCTCGGCGTGATCAACAGCGGCAAGACCCTGACCGAGGTCAATTCCACCGGCAAGCGGCTGGAAGTCGAGATGCAGCTGCACGACGCTTCCGGCAAGACCATCGGCGCGGTCAGCACGGTGTTCGCCTACAAGGCCGGGGACGACAAGGACGCCCTGCGCAAACGCGGCGAGGCGATCCGCGACGAGGTCCAGAAGCAGATCTCGTCCACCGCCAAGCTGTTCGAAACCCAGGCCTGAGCCGCGCCACACCCAAACCAAATCCGCAGCGCTCGGCCCCCGCCGCCGCAGCGAACCCACGCGATCAATCAAGGAGTAGCCGCATGGATCTGAACATCCGCCCCTTCCTGTCCTTCACGCTGATGGCCGCCGCCCTGATGCTGGGCACGGCCCGCGCCGACGGCGTCGCCCCGGCCGCGGCCGATGCGCCGGCCCCGCTCAAGCTGCTCGGTCATGCCGACCTGCCGGGCTATACCGGCGACTTCGACCACTTCGCCTACGACGCCAAGGGCAACCGCCTGTTCCTCGCCGCCGAGGACCACGGCACTCTGGAAGTGTTCGACCTGCACAGCGGCGAGCACCTCAAGACCATCAGCGGCTTCGACACGCCGCACAGCATCTTCTACGTGCCGGCCAAGAACCGCCTGCTGGTGACCGACAGCGGCGACAGCATGACCAAGGTCCTCGACGCCACCACCTACAAGATCGTCGGCAGCATCAAGCTGACGCCGGGCGCCGATTCGATCGGCTACGACGCCGGGCGCAATCGCCTGTACGTCGTCACCGGCGGCAAGGACGTGAAGATGAAGGAATGCTTCCTGGCCGAGATCGACCCCGACACCGGCAAGCATTACGGCGACCTCAAGTTCGATTCCGATCACACCGAGGCGATGGCGGTGGAGCAGCACGGCGAGCACCTCTACATCAACATCACCGACAAGAACTACATGGCGGTGGTCGACAAGAAGACCCGCTCGGTGATCAACACCTGGCCGATCAAGGAAGCCGAGCAGAACGCCCCGGTGGCGATGGACGAGGCCAACCACCGCCTGTTCGTGGTGACGCGCAAGCCGGGCAAGCTGGTGGTGCTGAACGCCGACACCGGTGCCAGCATCGCCAGCTTCACCGCCCCGGGCCGCACCGACGAGGTGGTGTTCGACAAGCTCAACCGCCGCGTCTACGTGCTCGGCGGCGAGGGCTACATCGGCGTGTTCCAGGAGAAGGATGCGGATCATTACGAAGAGCTGGCGCGCGTGCCGACCGCCGCCGGCGCCAAGACCGGCATCCTGGTGCCGGAGCTGAACCGCCTGTTTGTGGCCGTGTCCCCTGGCGAGAGCAAGGCCGTGGCCGAGGTGCTGCAGTTCTCGGTCGCGCCGGGCGCCGGCAGCCCCATGGCGATGGGACAGTAAGGGCGCCGCGGAGACCGACCATGCGGCTGAATCGACGTCTTGCGGGGAAGAACAACGCGGCTGCCCGCCTGCTCCTGGCCATGCTGGGCGCCGCGGCGCTGCCGTGCCTGGCCGAGGCGCCGCCGTTCTACCGGCTGGAATCGGCGGTGAGCTTCCCCGGCGCCGTGGGAGGCTGGGACTACGTGACATTCGAGCCGGCGCGCTCCTACCTGTACCTGGGGCGGCGCGAGCAAGGCGTCACCGTCTACGACGCCAAGGCCGGCAAGCTGGTGGGCAGCATCCAGAACTCGGCGGGCGCCAATGCGGCCAAGCTGGTCGACGAATTCGACCGCGGCTACACCGTCAACGAGGATGGCTCCACCACCGTATTCCAGCTGTCGACGCTGAAGACGCTGGACCGCATCAAGCTCGGCGAGGATGCGGACAACGCGTTCTACGATCCGGTGACCAGGCAGCTGGTGTTCATGATGGGCGACAGCAAGCAGATCGCTTTCGTCGACGCCAAATCCGGCAAGCTGCTGGGCAAGCTGGCGATGGACAGCAGCAAGCTGGAGTCCTCCGCGCCGGATGGGCAGGGCAACCTGTTCGTCGCCGAGCGCGACCACAACCGCGTGGTACGGATCGACGTGGCGCAGCGCAAGCTCACCGCGGAATGGCCGACTACCGGCTGCGAGCAGCCCACCGGGCTGGCGCTGGATCAGGCGGGCAAGCGGATCTTCGTCGGCTGCCGCGGCAGCAAGCCGGTGCTGGCGGTGCTGGATGCTGAAACCGGCCGGGTCGTCGCCACGCCGGAAATCGGCCGCGGCAACGACGGCGTGGTCTACGATGCGCAGGAGCACCGCATCTACACCTCCAACGGCGTCGACGCCAACCTGGTGATCTACGACCAGGTCGATCCCGATACCTACAAGCTGGAGCAGGCCGTCGGCACGCGGCCGCAGGCCCGCACCATGGCGCTGGACCCGGCCAGCAAGAAGCTCTACCTGGTCACCGCCGAGGGCGTGGTCGATCCCGCGCGCGAGATCAATCGCGGCGCCGCGCCGTTCTATCTGAACCGCTATTTCGCGGACAGCTTCACCCTGCTCATCTATTCGCGCCGCTGAGCGGCGCCTAAATGCACACAACTGTCCCCCTCTCCCGCTTGCGGGAGAGGGGTAGGGGAGAGGGGCCGTGAAACTACGCAAACGGCCCCTCTCCCGGCCCTGACGGGCCACCCTCTCCCGTCCCTGAAGGGATTTCCTTCGGTCACAAGCGGGAGAGGGGACAGCATCGCTACATCTAAACCGAAAACCGCCCTAGGCGGTTTTCGCCCGCAACGGCGCCTCGCTCACTTCCGGCAGCGGTCCACTCTCCGGCTGCTCTGGGAGCGGCGGCGGCAGCAGCGTGCTCAGCCGCAGCAGCTCCTCCAGTTCGGCGCGGAAGGCTTCCAGCAGGCCGCGCGGATGCGGCAGCAGGGCGAGATCGGCGGAGATGCCAAAGCTGAGCTGGCCGGCATAGCTGAAGAAACTCAGGCCGATGCCGATGCCGCCGGACTGCGGTGGCCAGAACACCAGGTTGCGCATGCGCGCCCCGGCGATGCGCACCTGGCGCTTGGGGCCGGGCAGGCTGGAGCACACCGCCACCGACTTGGCGCCGATGCGGCCGACCAGCTTGCGCTCCAGCGGCACCGGCAGGTGGCCGGCGGCGGCCAGGCCCAGCATGGTGGCGCGCGCCTGCGGCGACTCCTTCAGCTCGTTCATGCGCTGCGCTACCAGGCGCAGGCGCTGCGCCGCCTCGGGTTCGCCCACCGGCAGGTCGAGCAGCACCAGGCCGAAGTGATTGCCCATGGCGCGGCCCTTGCCGCTGCGCAGGTTCACCGGCACCGAGATGCGCAGGTTCTGCTCCGGCGCCAGCTCGGCGCTGGTGTGGTGCAGCTGGCGGCCGAAGGCGCCGGCCAGACCCGCCATCAGCAGGTCGTTGACCCGCACCCCGAGCTGCTTGGCCTGGCGGCGCAGCGCCGGCAGCGGCAGGTCGTCGGCCCAGGCTACGCCGCGACGGCCGCTCAGCGGCTGGCGCAGCTGCGGCGGATTGTTCTCCGGCAGGGCCAGCACGCTGCGCACCGCCGCGATGGCGTCGCGCCCCTGCTGGTACTGCGATCTCAGCTGGCGGCGGCCGGTGCGGCTGCGCGCCAGGACGCGCAGCTTGATCAGGCCCTCATTGGCCAGTTCCAGGGCGTCGATCACCCCGCCCAGCGGTCCCGGCCGGCGCAGCGCGGCGGCTTCGGCGCCGGGCAGCTCTGGGGCGCGCTGGAAGCCGCTGTCGGTGCTGTCGATCAGCAGGGTCACCAGGGCGATGCCGTCGGCCAGGGAATGGTGGGCGCGGAACAGCACCGTCACCGGGCCGCTGGCATTGGGGAACAGCAGCAGCCGCCACAGCGGCCGGGAGTGGTCGAGTTCGCGCGACACCTCGGCGGAAATGGCCTTGCGCAGCTCGCGCTCGCCGGCGCTCTGCTGCAGGCGGCGCACATGGACGTGGTAGCGGTAGTCCAAGTCCTTCTCGTAGACCCAGAGCGGCGCCCCTTGGCTGTAGTCGACGCGCTGGCGGAAGCGCGGGTAGCGCAGCAGGCGCTCGACCATCACTTTCTGCAGGTTGGCCGCGTCCACCGGCCCCTCCAGCTGGAAGATGGCGCTGATCACCATCGGGTTGCAGGGGTCGTCCATCTCGAGCCAGGCGCGATCCACCGCGCTGATCGGCTCGCCTGTGGGTACATGCTTCATGGCGTTCTTCCGTGTGGCCATTGGGTCCTTGCAAGGATGATGCCGTCCGCGATCCGCCGGGCGCTGCACCGATGATACGCGCCCCAATCTAGCAGGGGTGTCTGTCTTGAGGGTGATCCGGGCGTGAAAGTTCCATGAACATGCCAGGCCGGGTTCCGCACCGGAAAATGGACGCGGGGCCAGCCGCTTTCTGCTACTCCATTTGTGCGAGATAAGCCGGCCGGGCTTGCTTCAAGATGGGCCATCAGGCGCCGGGGCCAAGCCCGCCGCCCAGAACCACGAAGGGGGAGCAGATGGCTGGAGAGAAGTGGGACGTCAGCACCGACGTCCTGGTGGTGGGTTCCGGCGCCGGCGGCCAGCTGGCGGCGACGGTGGCGGCCGACCAGGGCGCCCAGGTGGTGGTGATCGAGAAGAGCCCGCTGTACGGCGGCACTTCGGCCATGTCCGGCGGCGCCATCTGGATTCCGATGAGCAGCCAGGCCCTCGCCGCCGGCTTGCAGGACTCGCCCGAGGATGCGTTCCGGTACATCCGCGCCCTGGCGGCGCCGAACGTGCCGGACAGTCTGATCCAGGCCTACGTCAAGAACGCCCCGGCGATGCTGGACTGGGTGCAGGCCAATACCGAGGTGCGCTTCATGAGCGTGCCCTATACCGATTATCACGCCGAGCTGCCGGGCGGCAAACAGGGCTGGCGCACCCACCTGCCGGTGGAGTTCGACGGCCGCGTGCTGGGCGAGGACGTGCAGATCCTGCGGCCCTCGTCGAAGGCGGCGAACCTGTTCGGCCGCATCAACTGGACGCTGATGGAAGCGCATATGCTGCTCAACCGCCCGGCCGGCTGGATCAAGGTGTTCCTCAAGATCATGTGGCGCTACTACGGCGACATCGGCCAGCGCCTGCGCTCGCGCCGCGACCGCTTCCTGACCCTGGGCAACGCCCTGGTCGGGCGGCTGCGCCTGGCACTGAATAAGCGTGGCGTGCCGATCTGGCTCAACAGCCGCCTGGTGTCCCTGGTCACCGACAACGGCCGCGTCGTCGGCGCGGTGATCGAGCGCGAGGGCCGGGTGCAGCGCATCCAGGCGCGCAAGGGCGTGGTGCTGGCGGCCGGCGGCTACGAGCGCAATGCGCAGATGCGCCAGCAGTACCTGCCGGGCAGCGGCGAGCCCGGCAACAGCGGCGCCCATCCCTACAACACCGGCGACGCCATCCGCATCGGCCAGGAAGCCGGCGCGGCGGTGCGCAATATGTCCTCGGCCTGGTACGCACCGGTATTCAAGATTCCCGGCGAGGAGTCGGCGCGGCTGTGCACCTACGAGCGCGCGCTGCCCGGTAACATCATCGTCAACCAGCAGGGCCAGCGCTTCCACAACGAGGCGGCCTCGTACCACATTTCGGCGCAGGAGATGATCAAGGCCCACAGCGGCCGCGCCTGGGCGGTGTTCGACATGCGCTA
>FTAG01001622.1_pt1 | contig 62299 bp, 35 predicted proteins | sample 1638911 | NCBI WGS metagenome assembly FTAG01 (sample SAMEA3914813, study PRJEB12502) | metagenome | biome: forest; material: soil | place: Canada | collected 2011-07-07 | depth 0.3 m
CCTGACCTTCGACGCCGGCGGCATCTCGATCAAGCCGGCGGCGGCGATGGACGAGATGAAGTTCGACATGTGCGGCGGCGCCTCGGTGTTCGGCACCTTTGCCGCGGTGGCGGAACTGAAGCTGCCGATCAACCTGGTCGGCATCATCCCGGCCACCGAGAACCTGATCAACGGCGAGGCGGTCAAGCCCGGCGACATCGTCACCAGCATGGCCGGCATCACCATCGAGGTGCTCAACACCGACGCCGAAGGGCGCCTGATCCTGTGCGACGCCCTCACCTATGCCGAGCAGACCTACAACCCGGCGGTGTGCATCGACATGGCCACCCTCACCGGCGCCTGCGTGGTGGCCCTGGGCAGCCACGCCTCCGGCCTGTTCGCCAACCAGTCGGGCCTGGCCCGCGCCCTGCTCGCCGCCGGCGAGCAGATCGGCGACCGCGCCTGGGAGCTGCCGCTGTGGCCGGAGTACGAGCCGCAGATCAAGAGCGAGTTCGCCGACGTGGCGAACATCGCCACCATCGGCGCCCGCGAGGCCGGCGCCATCATCGGCGCCACTTTCCTGCACAAGTTCACCAAAAAGCTGAAGTGGGCGCACCTGGACATCGCCGGCACTGCCTGGACCGGCAAGAAGGCCAGCGGTCGCCCGGTGCCGCTGCTGGTGCAGTACCTGCTGAATTACGTGGCCAAGCACGAGGAATAAGCCAAAGCAAAAGCGACTCGCGCAAAGCCGCAAAGACGCCAAGAAAAGCTTTTTGCGGTTTTTGCGTCTTTGCGGCTTTGCGCGAGATATGCTGTTGCCGTTTCCGAACTATCCCGACCGATGACGCGCGTCGACTTCTACATTCTCCCCGAAGGCGCCAAACCGCCCGAGGGCGCGGTGATGACCGCCTGCAAGCTCTGCGACAAGGCCACCGCCTCGGGCCAGCGGGTCTACGTCTACGCGCCCGACCACGAAGTCGCCGGTGGCGTCGACAGCGCGCTATGGAGCTTCCGCCAGGGCAGCTTCATCTCCCACGAGCGCCTCGGCGCGCCGCTGGCCGAACCGCTGCCCCTGGTGCTGATCGGCGACGGCGAGCCGCCGGAAACCTACCAGGGCGTGATGATCAACCTGGGCCTGGAAGTGCCGGCGTTCTTCAGCCGTTTCGAGCGGGTGCTGGAAATAGTCGACGGCGATGCCACGGCGCGCGCAAAATCACGCGAACGCTACAAGTTCTACCGCGAACGCGGCTATGAACTGGCCTCCCATAACCTCTAAAGGCACCCCATGAGCCCAACCATCGTCCGCGCCGCCGCAGGGCTCGCCGTCGCCTGCCTCATTTCCGGCTGCGGCTTCCTGCACGACACCTTCAGCTCCTCGGTGGACTCCAAGACCGTCGACGGCGTGCACAGCGCCATCCCGGTCGGCACCACCATGGACGCCGCCGAGGCGCGGCTGTCCTCGCAGGGCTTCGACTGCGGCATGCGCACCGGCAATTTCACCGACGAGCTGGGCCGCAACCGCAGCGCGCCGCGCTTCCTGGCCTGCGTCAAGCGCGTCGGCAAGCTCAGCTTCGCCTGCGAGAACCGCGACGAGGTGGTGGTGCTGCCCGCCGGCGGCGTGGTCGACGAAGTCAATGTCGTGCGCGGTGCCAACTGCGACCGCCAGCCCGGCCCCTCGCTGGTCGCGCCGAACGCCAGCTGAGCCGCGCCCGCCTGCCACAGCGGCGGGCGGCGCTAAAATAGCCTCCCCTTGCGGCGCCTCCGTGGCGCCGCGCGCACACTGAATGCCGAGCATGGAAAAGACTTTCGACCCCCGCGCCGTCGAGGCGCGCTGGCGCGATACCTGGGAAAACAACGGCTGGTTCGCCCCGCGCGGCGAAGGCGTGCCGTATTCGATCATGATCCCGCCGCCGAACGTCACCGGCACGCTGCACATGGGCCATGCCTTCCAGCACACCATCATGGACGCGCTGACCCGCTACCACCGCATGCGCGGCGAGCGCACGCTGTGGCAGCCCGGCACCGACCACGCCGGCATCGCCACGCAGATGGTGGTGGAGCGCAACCTCAAGCAGGCCGGCAGCTCGCGCCTGGACCTCGGCCGCGACAAGTTCGTCGAGAAAGTATGGGAGTGGAAGAAATACTCCGGCGACACCATCGAGAACCAGATCCGCCGCATGGGCAGTTCGGTGGACTGGTCGCGCAAGGCCTTCACCATGGACCCCGGCTATTCGGAGGCGGTGATCGAGCATTTCGTGCGCTTGCATGAGGACGGCCTGATCTACCGCGGCAAACGCCTGGTCAACTGGGACCCGGTGCTGCAGACCGCGATCTCTGACCTGGAAGTGGTGCAGGAAGAGGAGAACGGCAAGCTCTGGCACATCCGCTACCCGTTGGCCGGCGGCGCGAAAACGCAGGATGGCAAGGACTACTTGGTGGTGGCGACCACCCGCCCGGAAACCATGCTGGGCGATACCGCAGTGGCGGTACATCCCGAGGACGAACGCTACAAAGACCTGATCGGCAAGAAGATCATGCTGCCGCTGTGCGAGCGTGAAATCATCATCGTCGGCGACGACTACGTTGACCACGAGTTCGGCACCGGCTGCGTCAAGATCACGCCGGCACACGATTTCAATGACTATGAGCTCGGAAAGCGTCAAGGACTCTTGGCGGTGAACATCCTAATGAAAGATGGCACGATCCGAGATATCCCCGAGATCGTGCAAATCGCGGCGCTAGCAAACCCAGCAACCGGCGACAGCTACGATCTTGCTTTTGACAGCAATCAGATCTTCACCGTACCTCATGCCTATTCTGGTATGGATCGATTCGAGGCACGAAAACAGATCGTTCTCGATCTTACAGCGCTCGGTCTTGTCGAAAAAATTGAAGATCACAAACTCAAAGTTCCTCGTGGCGATAGAACCAACGCCGTAATTGAGCCCCTTTTAACTTCTCAATGGTTTGTAGATCTGACTCGCAAAATACGCCCAGATGGTCGCCCTGGCGGTTGGACTGCGATCACCGAGCCAGCGATCCGTGCGGTAGAAAACGGCAGCATCAAATTTGTTCCCGAGAACTGGAGCAACACCTACTTCCACTGGTTGCGCAACATCCAAGACTGGTGCATCAGCCGCCAGCTGTGGTGGGGCCACCGCATTCCGGCCTGGTATGACGAGGCGGGCAAGATCTATGTCGCGCGCAACGAGGCCGACGTGCGCAGCAAGTACCAGCTGCCCGCCGACCTGGCGCTGCGCCAGGACGAGGATGTGTTCGACACCTGGTTCTCCTCCGACATCTGGCCGCTGGCCACCCTGGGCTGGCCGGAGGAAACACCGGAGCTGAAGCAGTTCTATCCAAGCAGCGTGCTGGTCACCGGCTTCGACATCATCTTCTTCTGGGTCGCGCGCATGGTGATGATGGGCCTGAAGCTGCACGGCGAGGTGCCGTTCCGCGAGGTTTACGTGCACGGCCTGATCCGCGACAACGAAGGCCAGAAGATGAGCAAGTCCAAGGGCAATGTGCTCGACCCGCTGGACCTGGTCGACGGCATCAGCCTGGACGAGCTGCTGAAGAAGCGCACCACCGGCCTGATGAAGCCGGAGACCGCGCCGAAGATCGAGAAGGCCACGCGCAAGGACTATCCCGCCGGCATCGAGGCGGTGGGCGTGGATGCGCTGCGCTACACCTTCGCCGCCCTGGCCAGCCCCGGCCGCGACATCCGCTTCGACTCCAGCCGCGCCGGCGGCTACCGCAATTTCTGCAACAAGATCTGGAACGCCACCAGCTACGTGCTGATGAACTGCGAGGAGAAGGATCCGAACCCGGACGGCCAGGCCTGGCTGAGCGAGGCCGACCGCTGGATCATCTCCAGGCTGCAGAAGGTGGAGGCGGAAGTCGCGGAGCACTACAAGACCTACCGCTTCGACCTGTTGTCGCAGGTGCTGTACCAGTTCGTCTGGAACGAGTACTGCGACTGGTACCTGGAACTGACCAAGCCGACCCTGCGTGGCGACAACGAATCCGCCAGGCGCGGCACCCGCCGCACTCTGCTGCGCGTGCTGGAGACGATCCTGCGCCTGCTGCATCCGCTGATGCCCTTCGTCACAGAGGACTTGTGGCAGAAGGTCGGGCCCTTGGCTGGAAAGAGCGGCCCAAGCATCATGCTCCAGCCCTACCCGCAGTCGCAGCCGGAGAAGATCGACGAGGCCGCCGAAGCCGATGTGGAATGGCTCAAGGCCTTCATCCTCGGCGTGCGCCAGATCCGCAGCGGCATGGATATCCCGCCGAAGAAGACCCTGCCGCTGCTGGTGCAGGACGCCGTGGGCGCGGACGCCGAGCGCATCCTGCGCCTGGCCGCGTCCATCACCGCCCTGGCCAACGTCGAGACGCCGCGCCTGCTCGCCGCCGGCGAGGAGCCGCCGCACTCCGCCACCGCCCTGCTCGGCGGCATGAAGATCCTGGTGCCAATGGCGGGACTGATCGACAAGAATGCCGAACTGGCGCGCCTGCAGAAGAACAAGGCCAGGCTCGAAGGCGACCTGGCCAAGAACGAGGCGCGCCTGTCAAGCGATAAGTTCGTCAACGGCGCACCGCCGGAAGTGCTGGAGAAGGAGCGCGCGCGGGTGGCGCAGCAGAAGCAGGAACTGGCGCTGCTGGCGGAGCAGATCGGGAAGATCGAGGCGCTTTAGCCTTGTCCTGAGCATAGCGAAGGATCTGGTGCCATTTGGTCCTTCAGGGTGCGCAAGCCGGGGCGTTCGCGATCCGGTAGTACGCGCTCAAGAAGCGCATGGCACCAGATCCTTCGCTGCGCTCAGGATGACAGCTAGGCGTCCTTGCTCCGCACCACGCTCAAACTCGGCTTGCGCCCGGCCTCGCCACGCACCGCCTTGTTCAGCCGCTGCGGCTCCAGGCTGCGCAGGCAGCGCTCCAGCGTCTGCGCGATCAATACCTGGTTGCGCACCATCTCGATCCGCTTCCAGGTCGCGCGCTCGCCCTCCTTGATGAAGCGCAGCACCGCGTCCATCTTGGGATTGGCGGTGACGTTGGCGTAGCGCCACACCGTCAGCTTGGGCAGGATCATGATGTTGCCGCGATAGTCCTGGTCCAGGATCGACGAGGCGTAGTCCAGCGTGTGCCGCACTTTCTGCACCGGCACGCTCATGCGGCCGACGCCGATGGCGTATTGCGCCGAGTTGCGCACCACCGAGTAGCCGAAGTCGCGCAGGTTGCCGAGCAGGCCCTGCTCCTCCAGCGAATGCCGAATGAAGGGAATGACGTGCGGATTGGTCTGGCTGACGATGAAATGGTTGACGTTGTGCAGGCGCCGCAGGCGCATCCCGGGCAGGTCGCCCTTGAGCGAGCCGTCGGTCCAGCGCAGCGAGGGCATGTATGGCACCCGCTTGCCTACTTCGTCGCGGGTCATCAACAGCACCGGCTCGAACAGGAACGGCACGGCGCTGGAGGCGAGCACCGCCTCGCGCAGGTACAAATACGGGAAGGTCAGGTAGTTGAGCAGGCGTGGCGACTGGTTGCTGCCGGCCGGCGACACGGTGATGTTGATGATGCGGCCGGAGCGCTGGTAGGACTCCTCGAAGGTCAGGTCCGGGACGTTCGCGGAAATGGCCTTGCGGATCTGGCGCTGGTCCATCAGCACGCCCTTCTGCCACATCTCGCGCAGCCCCAGCGGCTTCCAGAAATGGTAGTAGGCGTTCTGCGGGTCGAGCAGGTCCACCAGTTCGTCCTGGGTGCGGGTGCCCACGGTGGCAGCCACCACCGAGCCGGCGCTGGAGCCGGAGATGACCTGCGGCAGCAGGTCCTCCAGCACCAGGGCCTTGACCACGCCGACGTGGAACAGGCCCAGGGTGGCGCCACCCGAGAGCATCAGGGCGGAGCGGCCGTAGGACTGCGCGGTCTCGTCGAAGAAGCGGCGCTTCGCGGCGATGTCGAATTCCGGGAATTCGCCCTCGCACAGGTAGTCGAGCGCCCGCGCCACCTCGGCCACGTAGTCGTGGATCAGCTGCTTGGTGCCGACCAGGGCAGTGCCGTACAGCGCCGGATTGCACAGGTTGCCGAGGTTCCAGTACAGCCCCTGGCGCAGGTGGTGCACCAGCTTGGCCACCTGCCCGTCCTGGCGCAGCTGGCGGATCTGGCGCAGGCGGTTCTTGACCAGCTTCCAGTCGTAGTGCTCGGATTCCTCGTCCTGCTTCCACTCGGCCCGGCCGGTGACCCGGTCGAACTCGGTCGCGGCCTCGCGCCAGGTGGCGTAGTCGGTCGCATGGCGCATCGCCATGCGGCAGTCGCGGGCTCGTGAATCCAAGTGCGGCTCCATTATTCTTGGTCTGATCGGGCTATGTTGACACAGACGTCATCGTGCTCCAAGAAAGCGCCCGGAAACCCTCCTGCATACCGTCATAAAAGCGTGCCTGTCACGGTGGTAACATCAGCCCGTCGCGCAATGTTCATGCGCTTGATATCCAAACCATAAGCCTTTCATGAATATCACCATTTTCGGCTCCGGCTACGTCGGACTGGTCACCGCTGCCTGCTTCGCCGACGTCGGCAACGACGTCCTGTGTGTGGACATCGACGCCGACAAGGTGGCGCGCCTGCGCCAGGGGCAGATTCCCATCTATGAACCGGGCCTGACCGAACTGGTGCTGAAGAACGCCGCCGAAGGCCGCCTGCGCTTCACCACCGATGCCGCCGAAGGCGTGGCCCACGGCATGTACCAGTTCGTCGCGGTCGGCACGCCGCCGAACGAGGACGGCTCCGCCGACCTGCAATATGTGCTGGCGGTGGCCCGCTCCATCGCCCGGCACATGGGGGAATACCGCCTGGTCGTGTCCAAGTCCACCGTGCCGGTGGGCACCGCCGACAAAGTGCGCGAGGCGATGCGCGAGGTGCTGGCCGAGCGCGGCGCGGCGATCGAATTCGACGCCGTCTCCAACCCCGAATTCCTCAAGGAAGGCGATGCCATCGCCGACTTCAACAAGCCCGACCGCATCATCGTCGGCGCCGACACCCCGCGCGCCGCCAAGCTGATGCAGGCCCTGTACGCGCCGTTCAACCGCAATCACGACCGCGTCATCGTCATGGACGTGCGCTCCAGCGAGCTGACCAAGTACGCCGCCAACGCCATGCTGGCGACCAAGATCAGCTTCATGAACGAGATCGCCAACCTGGCCGAGCGCATCGGCGCGGATATCGAGAAAGTGCGCATCGGCATCGGCGCCGACCCGCGAATCGGCTACCACTTCATCTACCCCGGCGCCGGCTACGGCGGCTCGTGCTTCCCCAAGGACGTCAAGGCCCTGGTGAAGAGCGCCGCCGACGCCGATTTCGACGCCGCCATCCTCAAGGCGGTGGAGCAGGTCAACAACAGCCAGAAGCAAACCCTGCATCGCAAGCTGCGCAGCCACCTGGGCAGCCTGCAGGGCAAGACCATCGCCGTCTGGGGCCTGGCGTTCAAGCCACGCACCGACGACATGCGCGAGGCGCCGAGCCGCAACCTGATCGAGGCGATCTGGGCCGAGGGCGGCAAGGTACGCGCCTACGACCCCGTGGCCATGGACGAGACGCGCAAGATCTACGGCGAGCGCGCCGACCTGGTCCTGGTGGATTCGCCGATGGCGGCGGCGGAAGGCGCCGACGCGCTGGCGGTGGTCACCGAGTGGCGTGTGTTCCAGAGCCCCAACCTGGGCAAGCTCAGGCAGCTGCTCAAGCGCCCGCTGATCGTCGACGGCCGCAACATGTACGACCCGGAGTGGGTGCGCGGCGAAGGCTTCGTCTACGACTGTGTGGGGCGTCCGCCGCGCCGGCCGTAGTGCCATTTGGTAGGAGCGCGCCCTGCGCGCGACCCAGTCGGGCGCGAAAGCCGATCGCGGGCAAGGCCCGCTCCTACGATTCACCACTAATCACTGACAACTGCGTTTAGACTATGCGCGGTGCCGGCTTCGCCGGCACTTCCATTTTCCCAGGCAATGCGACGAGGGCGGCCGTGGATTCCGGGAACGGCGCGGGCGATACCAGATTCCTGCTGCGCGAGCTGGCGGAAGCGCCGGCCGCGGTGCGCCGCATCGTCGCGCACCCCTACCTCGCAGTGCGCGGCATCGCTCGCGGCAACCTGCCCAGCCCCTGGGACATCGTCGCCTTCGCCCTGCTGTTCGGCACCCTGGTGCTGATCTCGGTCGGCACCCGCCAGTTCGGCGCGCCGCTCACCGCCCTCGAGAACACCCCGGTCGACCTCAGCCCCTCGGCCCTGCCCTACTACGCCCTGCGCACCACCCTGCGCATGGCGGCGGCGATGGTGCTGTCGCTGGTGTTCAGCATCGGCTACGCCGGCCTCGCCGCCAAGAGCAAGCGCGCCGAGCGCATCCTGATCCCGATCCTGGACATCCTGCAGTCGGTGCCGGTGCTGGGCTTCCTCACCTTCCTGGTGCCGTTCTTCCTCGGCCTGTTCCCGGGCAAGGTGCTGGGCGCCGAGCTGGCCTCGGTATTCGCCATCTTCACCGCCCAGGCCTGGAACATGGCCTTCTCGGTGTACCAGTCGCTGCGCACCCTGCCGCCGGACCTGGTCGAAGCCTGCAAGAGCCTGCGCTTCGGCCCGCTGCAGCGCTTCCGCCGGCTGGAGCTGCCGTTCGCCATGCCTGGGCTGATCTGGAACATGATGATGTCGATGTCCGGTGCCTGGTTCTTCGTGGTCGCCTCGGAGGCGATCACCGTCGGCAACCAGAACATTACCCTGCCCGGCGTCGGCTCCTACGTCGCCACCGCCATCGCCCAGAGCAACCTCGGCGCCATCGGCTGGGCCATCCTGGCGATGCTGATCGTGATCCTGCTCTACGACCAGCTGCTGTTCCGCCCGCTGATCGCCTGGGGCGAGAAGTTCCGCGCCGACAACGAGCCGGGCCAGGTCGAGCCGGAGTCCTGGGTGCTGCGCATGCTGCAGCGCTCGCGTTACGTCGCCGCGTTATGGCAGCCGACCGAAGCCCTGATCAACCGCATCCTGCGGCCGCGCCGTGCGGCGGATACCGCCGCCGACGGCGCTATTAGCCTGCCCCAGTGGACGCCGCTGGCGATGGACATCGCCTGGTACACGGCAATCGTGCTCGCCGCCGCCTACGGCGGCTGGCACACGGTGAACTTCATCAGCCATTCGCTGGACCTGCATGAGCTGGGTCACGTGATCCTGCTGGGCCTGGCGACGATGACGCGGGTGATCTTGCTGGTCGGCCTGGCCAGCCTGATCTGGGTGCCGATCGGCGTCGCCATCGGCCTGCGCCCGCGCCTCGCTGCACTGGCCCAACCGGTGGCCCAGTTCCTCGCCGCCTTCCCCGCCAACCTGCTGTTCCCGGTGGCGGTATTCGTGATCGTGCGCTTCCACCTGCACCCGGATATCTGGCTCAGCCCGCTGATGATCTTCGGTACGCAGTGGTACATCCTGTTCAACGTCATCGCCGGCGCCAGCGTGTTCCCGCACGACCTGCGCGACGCCGCCGACAACCTGCACCTGCGCGGCTGGCTGTGGTGGAAGCGGGCAATGATTCCAGGCATCCTGCCGTACTACGTCACCGGCGCCATGACCGCCGCCGGCGGCTGCTGGAACGCCAGCATCGTCTCGGAGATCGTCAGCTGGGGCGACCAGCACCTGCAGGCGCATGGCCTGGGCGCCTACATCACCCGGGCCACCAGCGACGGCGACTACCCGCGCGTGGTGCTGGGGGTGGCGGTGATGTCGCTGTTCGTGGTCGGCTTCAATCGCGTGCTGTGGCGGCCGCTGTACCGCAGCGCCGAGCGGCTGGCCGGGGTCGAGGAATAGTTTGCGGAGAATGGAATGATCGAAGAACACAAGCCCGCCGCCCCCGCTGAAACCGCCGCCGAAACGGTGCTGGAAGTGCGCGGCGTACGCCGCGCCTTCAAGCGCCCGCACGGCGAGCCGCTCGTCGTGCTGGAATCGGTCAACCTCAACCTGCACAAGGGCGAGATCATCGGCCTGCTCGGCCGTTCCGGCTCGGGCAAATCGACCCTGCTGCGCATCGTCGCCGGCCTGATCAAGTCTTCCGACGGCGAGGTGATCTATCGCGGCGCGGCCCTGCGCGGCCCGGCGGAAGGTATCGCCATGGTGTTCCAGTCCTTCGCCCTGTTCCCCTGGCTGACGGTGCTGCAGAACGTGGAGGCCGGGCTTGAGGCACAGGGCCTGCCGGCCGACGAGATGCGCGAGGGGGCGCTGCGCGCGATCGACTTGATCGGTCTCGACGGCTTCGCCAACGCCTACCCGCGCGAGCTGTCAGGCGGCATGCGCCAGCGCGTCGGCTTCGCCCGCGCCCTGGTGATGAACCCCACCATCCTGCTGATGGATGAGCCGTTCTCGGCGCTCGATGTGCTGACTGCCGAAACCCTGCGCACCGACTTCCTCGACCTGTGGATGGAGAACAAGCTGCCGATCAAGTCGGTGCTGCTGGTCACCCACAACATCGAGGAGGCGGTGTTCATGTGCGACCGCATCCTGGTGTTCTCCGCCAACCCCGGCCGCGTGGTGGCCGAGATCAAGGTGCCGTTCAAGCACCCGCGCAACCGACTCGACCCGCGCTTCCGCCAGATGGTGGACGACATCTACTCGCGCATGACTGTGCGCGCCAGCACCGGCAAGGCCACCGTGCTGTCGATCGGCGAGCGCCTGCCGGAAGTCTCCACCAATCTGATGGCCGGCCTGATCGAGACCCTGGCCTCGGAGACCTACAAGGGCCGTGCCGACATGCCGGCCCTGGCCCAGGCCCTGGCGTTGGAAGTGGACGAGTTGTTCCCGCTGGCCGAGTCGCTGCAGATGCTGGGCTATGCCGAGCTTGAATCCGGCGACGTGCATCTGACCCCGCTGGGCCAGCAGTTCGCCCTGGCCGACACGCAGGCGCGCAAGGTCAGCTTCGCCAAACAGATGCTGACCCGCCTGCCCCTGGCGGCGCACATCAAGAGCGTGCTGGACGAGCGCCCCGGCCATCGCGCCCCGGCGGTGCGCTTCCTGTCCGAGCTGGAGGATTACCTCAGCGACAGCGCCGCCGAGCAGACCCTGCGCGCCGTCACCATGTGGGGCCGCTACGCCGAGCTGTTCACCTACGACGACGCGGCGGAAACCTTCAGTCTCGAGATGCCGGAGGCCGAGGAAATCGGTTGAGCATTGCGCCGGACGCCCTGTCTGACTAAAATGCGCGGCTCCACTGGATGGTTAGCTCAGCGGTAGAGCATCGCCTTCACACGGCGGGGGCCACAGGTTCGATCCCTGTACCATCCACCATTTGACGCTTTCAAGCTGTCCCGGAAAGTACGAAAAGCCCAAGTCTGTCAACGACTTGGGCTTTTTTGTTGTCTCAAGCCGCGGCGCTTCATGCCTGGATCAGCCATCGATGATACTGGTGGCGCAGAGTCCAATCGCGAATATGACGATCGCTCCGAACAGCGACCATGTGGCAACCAGGAAGCATAGGGTGATTTCCTTGGACTCGGCGAAACGCGACCGGATCCAGCGCGCTATGCGAAATGTAAGCGCAAGAACGACTGAACAGAAGGCCATGACGACCAAGCCTTCACATAGAGCAGCAATCTGCGACACGTAACCCCCAACCTAGAACTTCAGCACTCCGGCAATGTATATCCTGATGCGATCGGCGCTTAGATCGATCTCATTGGACTGACCCCCCCGATCCGGTACGCCGGACAAACGCCGGGATTGATGAAGCGGCCCTGGAGCCGTATCAGCACACTTGCTGCCGGTACAGCCCTCGGGACGGGGAAATCGTCACGCATACAGCCCCGTCGCCGCGCTCCGCGGCGGCGGGTTGCCGTACGCAAAACCAGTCTGGTATCCGCAAGAACCGATCCAGCGCAGCACAACGGAATCCCGTACTACGGCCTGCTTGGCGGCCCAAGCAGCGGCGTCTCTACCGGTGCGGCGGCACCGATCAGGACCGTCAGGCTGTGCAGCGATTTCCACATCCATCAACTGGCGGCAAAGCCCCACAGGCGCGATCCAAGCTCCCTGGCCAGTTTTCGGTGAGCAGGCGCCATTTTAGCAATCAATATTCAACGCACGCTGGCACGAGGCTCTATTTGCGGCTTTGTGAAGGTGCCAAACGCGCTTAGGTACTCCGCTCATCAGGTTTCGGACCCAGCATGGTTGAACTGCGCTTCTACAAACAGAGCCGGAGTGAATCCGGGCCCGCCGCCGCTCGAGTGTGGAGCCGGCCACGCATCGAGGAGATCCGCGCGCACCACTGCTGATTGATCCCCGGCGGCCGCAACCCGCAGTACCGGGACGGCCTGAAACGCAGCGTGAGCCACGCGCCTTGGCCTGTATACCGCCAGATAGCGGTATGCCCGCGTATAGACGATCACGAACACGATGCATTCCGCCATCAATGCAGCTGGAAGTTCCGCCAGGGAAACACCCGTCAGCGCCGCAATCGCGGACCAGCACAGAAACGGCAGGGTGGTGGCGGAGTTGGCGAACAGGCGTTGACGCGAACCGACACCGCTGAGGTTCGGCAACATCAGACGACGGTAAACCAGATGGTGCAAGTGCCGGACATCCGGCCGCGTCACCGCGGCAAGACCGCCTCGTACCCTGCGGAAGCTTGAAAACAGGGTTTCCCACGTCGGATAGATGACCAGCAGCAGTGGAAACCACGCCGAAACCTGCGGATGACGCGCGACCAGCAGCACCGATAGTTCAGCGATGGTGAAGCCAAGCCAATAAGAGCCGGAGTCGCCCAGGAAAATCTTTCCGTACGGGAAATTCCAGATCATGAAGCCGCCGACCGCCGACGCCGAACTGAGCGAAATCGCCAGCAGGAAGCTGTCGCCGTAATGTGCGGCGATGGCGGCGAACGCCAGCAGCGCGCAAAGCCCGGCGGACGAGGCCAATCCATTGCAGCCGTCAACGACGTTCAGCGCATGCGGAATGCCGGTCACCGCGATCAGGGTAAATGCGACGTTGAACGCGGCGCAGGACAAAACCCAGTGGTCAATCAGAGGGACGTTGACACTCCTGATGATCGCGCCCAGCGCGAGCATACCCAAGCTGGCCGACAAGGCGGTCACCAACAAGCGCATTCTGACGCTGACGCGCAGCGTGAGGTCCTCGACCAGGCCGACCAGGAAAGTCGGCGCACCCACCAGCCAGAATGCTCCGATCTCACGGCTGATGCCCTTGTAATCGAAGGCGCTCAGCAGCAGACAGACGATCGAAAAGGAGATGAAGATTCCAATGCCGCCAAGGCGCGGAGTTACCTGCCGGTGCACTCCCTGGGTTTTCAAAAATGGATCGATGCCAAATCGATACTTGCGCGTCGCCAGGATCACCATGCGGGTCGCTGCGAACGACGTTGCCATGATGGCAGAGCAAGCCCAAAGGAGCTCCATAGTTCCCTCTATCAAGAGCGCTGGCGGTGCGTTGTTTTAACACTCGCTTGTGGCACTTTATGGTCAAAATGCTTACACGTTTTCCGGCAGCAACCAGCAGTCGATAGCGGTTTCGGAAGCGCGGACGACGTCGTGTATCAAACCAGTGGGATAAGCCGCATAGCTCATCCATCACGCGAGACTTCGCTGCGAAGAAGCGGATTATTTGCGCGGCGCGATCAATCGATGGAGCGGATCTGCGCCTCGCATCCGGCGTGAGAGGTACCGGGTGCGGCTACTGACGCTGCGACAGGCCTTTCGTGTGCGGCGACTTCGAAGCAATCATGCGTCTTCCGTCCGCGTGACGCCGCTGCACCACGGGTTCAGCGATGCACCAATATCAGCCACCACGCTGTCCCAATCCCCGAACTTCGGTTGACGAAACAGTCGCATGGTCGGGTACCAGGGCGAGTCGCTGCGCTGCAACAGCCAGCGCCAGCAGGATGCGTAGCGATTCATCAGCCAGACGGGCTTGCCCAAGGCTCCGGCAACATGGGCAATAGCGGTATCCACGGTGATGAGCAGGTCGAGGTTCGACAGTAGTGCGGCCGTATCGGCGAAATCCGCAAGCTCCTCGCCGAAGTGTCTGACGGGCATGCCGGCGAGCAGCATGCACTCACCCTGCCGCACCCCCTTCTGCAGACTGATGAAATCCACGGCCGCTGCCAGCAGGGGTTGCAGCTTCGCCAATGGCATGTCGCGGGCGTAGACGACCGGCGGATGTTGGCGGCCCGCCCAGGCCAATCCGACGCGCGGCCTTTCGCCCCGGCCCAGGCGTTCACGCCAATACGCCACCCGGGCGGCGTCGGCCCGCAGGTACGGCACCTGGCCCGGGACTGTGTTCAGGGTCGTGCGGAACGCCAGAGGCAGGCTCATCATCGGGCAATGGAAATCGTGAAACGGCAGGGCCTCCGCGTCGGAAACGACGTGCAGCCCGGCGTCCAGCGAGGCAAGCAGGGAACGCAGCGGATCAGGCACACGCAAAACCACGCGGGCACCCATCGCGGCGAGCAGCGGCGCGTAGCGGACGAACTGCACCGTATCGCCAAATCCCTGCTCGTGGTGCAACAACACCACCTTGTCGCGGACCGGCGCGTCCCCCAGCCACAGCGGCGCCTGAGTATTCAGCCTGCCTCGTTTCATCAGCGGCGTGGACCAGCGGATTTCCTGCCCGAGAAAGCCGTCCTTGAAATCGCCCATGGCGAGTTGCAGCAGGCTCTTGTTGTTCAGCGCTTGCGCATGTCCGGGTTCGAGCGACAACGCTTTTTCGTAATGCTCCATGGCTTGGGGCAGGCGGCCGAGCTTTCCGCAGGCGGCGCCGGCGTTGCACCAGGCATCGACCTGGCCTGGATCGCGGGCCAGCACGTTCCGGCATAACTGCAGCGCTTCTTCCGGGCGGTTCAGCTCCGACAGCGCCGCGGCCAGCTTGACCGGTGCCGTAAGATCATCCGGTGCAAGCGCCAGGATCCTCTGGAAAAGCGGCTCGGCCTCCTCGGCCCGCCCAACTTGCAACAGCGCAGTTCCGAGATTGCGCAGGGCAAGCACATCGCTCGGATCGATCGTCAGCGCGATCCGGAACGAGGCAATGGCTTCGTCCACCCGCTGCAGCGTCGCCAGCACAGAGCCGCGGCCGATGAGAGCCGCCCGGTGCCTGGGATCAATCGCCAGCGCTGCCTCGTAGCTGTCCAGGGATTGCGCTGCCCGCTCGAGCTTCTTCAGCACCAGGGCGCGGTTGACCAGGGCATCGACATGACGGGGATCGAGGCCCAGCAGCCGCTCGTAGCAGACCAGGGATTGTTCCAGGCGGCCCAAGCGCGCGAGCATCCTGCCGCAATTGTTGAGCGCGCCTGGATGATGCGGATCCACCTGCAGGGCAAGCTCGAAACTGGCCAGGGACCTGGCGAGGGAACCCGACCGCTCCAGGGCCTGGCCCTGCCCGATCAGCGCACCCAGGTGATCTGGACGCAGCAGCAGAACCCGCTCATGGCAAGCCAGAGCCTCGGCGTGACGGTTCAGCGAATGCAGCGCCACGCCTTGACTGAACACTGCGTCGCAGTTGTCGGGGGACAGCGCCCCAGCCGCGGCAAAGCTATCCGCAGCGCTCGCGAAGGCGCCCTGCTGCAGCGCCTCCCTACCGCGCCGCATCAGGGATTCGACGCTGGCCGCGCCATCGCCGGGATTCGCGCTGGCGCACCGCGGCTCGGTCACACCCCGATCAGTCCCTTTTCACGGCTTGACCGGAACGCCGATGACCGGGGTCTTCACCGGTGCGGCCGCGCCGAGAACCACCGCCACCGCGTCGCTGCCGTAAACCGCCACCCAGACGTTGCCGGAGGCATCGATCGCCAGCGCGCGCGGCAGATTGACCAGGCCGCTCAAATAGCCTGACGAACCGGAGCGCTCGGCGCCCGGCGACGCACGCGAAGCCCCGGCCAGCGAGGCGATGTTGTTGCCGAAATAGTTGGTGATCCAGACGTCGCCGGCGCCATCGATAGCGCAGGCATTCGGCCGCTCGGCGCCGCTGTGTCCGGTGGGGTAACCGCCGGATGGCGACAGCTGCGGCGCTCCCGCGCTCGCGCCGTCGAGCTCGACGATGCTGTTCTGGTAATAGCTGGTCGCCCAGATTTTGGTGGCAACGTCGCCGCAAATGCCGCCGCTGGCGCCCGAGCCCGCAATCTTGTAACCGCTTGCGGAGATCGGCGCTCCCGTCGCCTGGGCCAGGACGCTGACGTAACCGGTGCCCTCGCTGTAGACCCAGATGTTGCTGCCGTCGATGGTCAGCGAAAGCGGATTGCCCATGCCCCCTCCGCCGTAGCCACTTGAGGGAGAGATCGGCGTTCCATCCGGCTTCAATTCGCTCAGCGTGTCGCCGCCTGTATTTGCGATCCAGACATTGCCGCCGATGTCGATCGCCACGGCTTCCGCAAAGTAGATGCCGCCGCCGGTAAAGCCGGAGCTTCCGGACAAGATCGATCCATCCGCGCCCAACTTGGTGATGCCGCCGGTGCCGCCGTTGGAGGGCGTCTGCTGGTTCGTCACCCACACGTTCCCGGCGCCATCGATCGCGATGCCCGCTGATTCGTGCAGGCCACCGCCGCTGTAACCCGCGGCTCCCGACAACACGGCGCCGTTCGGCGCGAACTTGCTGACCGCGTCCTTGCTCCAGTTGGCAACCCAGGCATTGCCGACGGCGTCGATGGCGATCCCCGCGGGTTCTCCCAACCCGCCTCCCTTGAGCAACAGCGCCAGCGTCCAGTCGTTGGGCGCGGACGCCAGGCCTCCGGGAAATGCCGGGTTGGCGCCGGAGTCGGCGTACAGACTGGCGACGTTGTGGCCGGCATTCCGCGCAACGTCGAGCAGCGCCTGCAGCGTGGTGGTTGGTGAGGTGCCGCCCGCTGGCGTGGCGTCGGTGAACAGGGCGCCGCAAGCCGAACCATCGCCTGCTGCGCCACCGGCGGAGTTGACGCAGGCTGCGATCAGGTTGGCGAGACTGTAAACCGTCGCCGCCGGCGTAGTGACGCTGCCCGGCAGGCTGGCCGGCGACAGGCCGGTGGTGATGTCCACCAGATTGCCGGCGTTGGCGAAGGCATTGCCCAGGCCGGTGAGATTGGTCGAAGAGGCGCCGACGTTGCTGGCCGTGGCGTTATCGAGGAATTGTGACAAGGCGTAGACCGTGGCGACGGTCGTGACCTCGTTGATGTTGACGTTGGTCAGGCCCGAAGCCGTACTGCAGGTGCCCAGCGCGGCCGCCAGGCCGAGAGCGCTGTTGGGGCCGGAGCCGGCGTTGCCGCCGGTGGCGGTGACATAAACCAGGGTGCTGCCTGTGGGGCAGCTGATGTTGATGTTCCAGCTGCCGTCGCCGGCCGTCGTGGTGCTGCCAAGCGAAGCAGCGCCTGTGCCGTAAGCCGTGGTGCCGATCTGGAAAATATTCACCGTCGCACCGACCACCGGCTGCTGGCCGCCGTGAACGACACCATGCAGCACCTTGCCGCTTACCGGAACGCCGGTCGCCCGATTGCCGCCGCCTTGTCCGCCGCCGCAAGCGCTCAGATAGAGACAAAAGGCTGCCGTCATCCAGCCCAAGGCGCTGTGCCGCTTGTGCAATCGAAACATCGTGCTCCCCAGGCCCATCCGTCGCGACACCAACAATGCGTGCCACAAAAAAAGGTGCGCACGCATGTCTAGCACATGCATGCGCACCCAACAACCACTAGGTCAATTTCAACGACACCGCCGTTACGGCAGCGTGGCTGCGCCCGGCAGCACCGGGGTCTTCACCGGCTTGGCCAGACCCACCAGTTCCACGATACCCAGGCTCCTGCCCCAACCCTGCGCGCTGTAAGGCGGAGTGTTCTGCGGAACCGCCGCGGGAGCGGTCGGACCGTCGTTGATGCCCATCCACATATTGCCCGAGGCGTCGATCGCCAGATTCGACGGATTCTGCACCGGAGCCGTGCCGCTGGCGGAACTGCCGGTGAGGCCCAGGGCCGGCCCGATCAGGGCGCCGGTGGCGCTGTTCATCTTCAGAACGCCGCCGGTGTAGGTCGGGTTGGTGGCGCCGCTCAGGACGTACTTCTGGTTGGCGATCCACACCGTGCCGCCGCCATCCATCACCAGGGCCACCGGAGCGTCAGACTTGCTCGCTCCGACGCTGTAGGTGTGGATGATACTGTTGGTGGTGCCGCTCAGCACGATCACGGCGTTGCCGCCGTTGAAAGCGCCAAAGTCCGGCAACCACAGGTTGTTGCTGCTGTCGACGGCAACCGAATACGGCCCGTTGAAGGTGCTGGTGATCTCGGCGCCCGGCTGCGTCGAACTGCCGATGATGGATTCCGGCACCTTGGTGACGCCGCCCTTGACGTTGGCCGAACTGGTGCGCTCGTCGGCAACCCAGATGTTGCTGTTGCCGTCGATCGCCAGCGCCTTGATCGCGAACACGTTGAGATCCGTGTACTGGGTTTCGCCGGCGGTGGTCGCACCCGTGCTGCTCAGGCCCACCACGCTGGCCTTGCCCAGATCCTGCTGGTTGTTGTACTGCGCCACATAGGCCACGAAGCCGTTCGGATCCACCGAGGTGGCCACCGGCTGGAAGGCGATGGCGGACGGATTGCCGATGTAGGTGGCGCTGCTGGTCAGGATCGGAGCGTAGCCGCCGGAGGACAGATCGGTTCCGGTCGGGCTCAGCTTGACGATGGTGCCGAAGCCGCTGTTGTTCGCGCTGGGCGAGATGGCGTTGGCCACCCAGACGTTTCCTTGCGGGTCGATGGCCAGGCCCCAGGTGTCGAGCAGGGCGCTGCCGGGGTTGTAACCGCCGGTGCTGGACAGCTCGCGGCCGGTGGGGCTCAACTCGTACACGCCCGTACCATCGAACAGCGTCGCCCAGGCGTTGCCCGAGGCGTCGATCGCCAGGCCGTAGGACGAGGTGTTCTGCGAGGCCGTGGAGGGCTGCTCGCCGACCATGTCGGTCGGGGCATAGAGCAGAGCCAGCGTCCAGTCGTTCGGGGCCGCCGTGAGGCTGCCCGCGAACACGGTGCTGGAGCCGGAGTCGGTGTACAGGCTGGCGACGTTGTTGCCCGGATTCTGCGCAATGTCGAGCAGGGCCTGCAGCGTGGTCGTCGGAGCGGTGCCGCCCGAGGGCGTGGCGGCGGTGAACAGCGTGCCGCAAGCCGAGCCGTCACCCGCCACGCCGCCGGCGGAATTGACGCAGGCCGCGATCAGATTGGCCAGGCTGTACACCGTCGCCGCCGGCGAGGTGATGTAGCTCGGCAAGCCGGCCGGCGACAGGCCGGTGGCGATGTCGGCCAGGTTGGTGAAGGTGCCGAAGGCGTTGCTCAGGCCGGTGGCGTTGGTTGAAGAACTGCCGACGTTGCTGGCCGTGGCGCTGTCCAGGAACTGCGACAAGGCGTAGACCGTGGCCACGGTGGTGACTTCGTTGATGTTGACGTTGGTCAGGCCCGAAGCGGTGCCGCAGGTGCCCAGCACGGCCGCAAGGCCGAGGGCGCTGTTGGCGCCGGAACCGGCGTTGCCGCCGGTGGCGGTGACATAGGCCAGCGTGCTGCTGGGGCAGGCGCTGATATCGATGCTCCAGTTACCGCTGCTGTCGGTGACGGCGCTGCCCAGCGAGCTGGCGCCGGTGCCGTAACCGCTGGTGCCGACCGAGCTGATCGTCACCGTCGCGCCGACCACCGGCTGCTGGCCACCCATCACCTTGCCGCTCATCGTCGCATGCGACACCGGCGACGGTGTGCCACTGCCGCCCGAGCAGGCGGACAGGAACAGGCCGGCGCCCAGAAACGCGGCGCCCAGCAAACTCTCACGCCGACGCGTGAACTTCATCGTGCTTTCCATGATTCCCAAGCTCCCATTAGTTACTGTTGGTCGGCCGCGGCGGAAGCGGAACGCTGCTTCCTCCAGGCACTCAGGCGCGCGCGCGCCCAGGGCAGGCCGGTCGCAGCCGAGCCCAGCATCGCCAGCACCAGCGTGGGATTCTCCGGCGAGTTGACGCAGCCGCCGGTGGCCCAAGCAGCGCCCGTACCCGCGATCGACAACGCGAGCACCCCTAAAGCTATTTCAGCAATCTTCTTCACCATGACGTGATTTCTCCGAAATCCTTGATGAGCTTTCCGGCTTTGCCGGACCTGCCGCCGCGGGGCCAGCCCCGCGGCGGCACTTATCTGCTCCAATGTGAGAGTTAGCTATGCACGCACTTGCTGGCAACGGTCAGCGAAATGTCATGCGCATCCAGGGTGTTGCCGCCGCTGTCCAGGAGGCCGCTGATCAGCGAGAAACCCGAACCCGCGCCGGCGACGCCGAGGCCGCTGGTGATCGACGGATCGTAGGCGGCGGTGAGCAGGCGCCCGATGTTCGGGGCGTCGTCGCCGTTGCCGGAGTAGTTCGCCAGCAGGTTGGTCACGCCGATGATCGGATACGTGGTGGTGAAGTTGCCGTAGGTGGCGGGGTCGACCAGGTTGACGCAACCCGGCACGAAATTCGTCGGCGTGCCGGTCAAGGCGGCCAGCGCGGGGGTGCCGTCGGCGTTGGTGGTGGTGGAGATCGCCTGGTCCGGCAGGGCCAGTACCAGGCTGAGGGTCGCCGTCGTGGCGGGGAGATCCGCCAGCGGGTCGAGGAACTTCGTGCCGCCGGACGCCTGCACTTTCGCCTGCTTGACGGTGGAGCCGTTCTTGAAGTTCGCCGCTTCACCGTAGCCAACTGAATTGGCAACAGCGAGGATTTCGCCGGCGACGCCCGGGTTGCCGCTCTTCGGGTCGAAGTTGGCGACCGTGATGGCCGGGACGATGCTCTTGATCACGTTGCTCCAGGCCTGGTCGGTGACGAAGTTGCCGTGGCCGGAACCCAGCACCGCAGCGGTGCAGACCGTGGCGAGGTGGTTGGCGAAGCTGAAGGTGGTGCCGCTGCCGTCAGAACGGACCACGACATTGATCGGCGTGCTGGTCGCGATGGGGTGGCTGAGCAAGGCGCTGTGCCAGTCGGTGACCTGCCTGGAGAAGATCAGGCAGATGTCCTTGTCGGTCAGCAGACCGGTGAAGCTGCTCTGGTTGTAGCCCAGGCCGATCGCGCCGGCCACCACCGGGATCTGCACCGGCTCGGTGTGCGCGGTGTTTTTGTTGGTGATGTAGCTGGTGTATTCGCTCTGCGACAGCGGCGCGTCGGAACCCACGAAATCCGGGTCGGTCTGCGTGCCCGCGGCGCTGAAGCCCGCGTTGGTGGGAACGCTGGTGCCGAAGGTCGGGCAGACCAGGTTCGCCGCGGAAGCCGTAATGCCCGCCAGAACCCTCTTGCCGGCGCCGCTGCCGGTCTGGCAGTAGGAGATCGCCGGAGGCACGGGGAGCGCCGAGTAGACAGCGTCCAGCGTGGTGTACAGACTGACTTCCGCGCCGAACAGCGCGGTGCCCTGGAGGCCGTCGCTGGTGACGGACAGGCGCGGCTGGGTAGCGCCGCCGTCCGGATGCGCGTCGGTGGTGCCCACGTAGAACACGCCGGGCAGTGTCGCGCCGCCGCCGTACAAGGTCGCCTTGGGTGTAGCGTGTGCAGTGGCGATAAAGCCTGCCGCGATGACAGCCGCCATCCGTCCCGCCTGAGACAACGTGAACTGCTGTTTCATGGATCCCCGCTCCTGTGCTAGAAAAAGGTTTGTCGCGCCGAGCCAAACAACCAGCCGGATGTCCCTTCCGCGCTATCAAGTCGGACATGGCAACCTATTTGGCGGATGGAGCATAGGAGGTGTGTGTTGCAGTCGGGAGAAGATTTGAAGACGACCGGCCAAGGCCGCCCGCAGACGTATACAAGTTCTCGTATCCCGTTGACCAAGAAATCTATTTTTTCCAACTAGGGAGATAACTGCGGCTTGCGGGAAGTACTCCGCCGCGGCCGACTCCATCGCAAGCTCGTGCTACGGCCTCATTGCGGATTCGGGCTTTCACCGATTCGTGCGAAGCAGCTATCCTCACCGCCTCCGGGCCGCGGCATCGGCGGCCGCTGCGCTCGATACGCAATGAACACAAGCACGCGGGAACAGGCGCAGTCCGCCGGGCGAAAGGCCATGGCGGACGTGCAGGCACTGATGGAGCAAGGCGCCAGAGCCTTTGCGGGAGGCGATCACCGCGCGGCGCTGGAGTGCTTTACCCGCGTCCTGGCGATGAAGCCGCGCCATGCCGAGGCGCTGAACAACCGCGGCATGCTGCTGGGGCAGCTGGGCGATGTGCGCGAAGCCTTGAAATGCTTCAGAAGGGTGCTGGCGATCGAGCCCGGCAACGCGTTCGCGCTGTTCAATGGCGGAGTCGCCGAGGCCCAGCTCGAGCATCACGAAGCCGCCCTGGCCTGCTTCGTCAAAGCCACCAGCATCGACCCGAAATACTCCGATGCCTGGATGTATCGAGGCCTGACACTGAAAGTGCTCAAGCGCCCCGAAGAAGCCCTCGCCTGCTTCGGCAAAGTCCTGCAGCTGTCGCCTGAGCACGTCGACGCTTTGGTGAACGGCGGACAGGTGCTCGAAGCTCTACACCGGAGCGAGGATGCGCTGAGCTATTTCGGCAACGCCCTGAGCATCCTGCATCGCTATGCGGAGGCGCTGGGCTGCTTCGAGCGGCTGCTCGCCTCCAGGCCCGGCGACGTGCATGCATGGCTCGGCAAAGGCGTCGCCCTGGCCTGGCTCGACCGTAACGACGAGGCCCTGGCCTGCTTTGCCGAAACATTGCGGATCAAGCCGGATTTCTTCGAGGCGCTCAGCGGGCGCAGCCTCGTGCGGCTAGCGCTGGGACAGCTGGCGGAAGGTTTCCGCGAGCAGGAGGTCCGCTGGCAAATCCATCCGTTCAAGAACAACAAATTGAACACGTCCGCGCCGCTGTGGCTGGGCGATGCGCCGCTGGCGGGCAAGACCATCCTGCTGCATCACGAGCAGGGCTTCGGCGACACCATCCAGATGGCGCGCTACGCCCCGCTGCTGGCGCAGCGGGGAGCGCGGGTGATCCTGGGGCTGCCGGTGGAGCTGCAGAGCCTGATGCAGGCCGTGCCCGGGGTGGAGCGGATCGCGCTGGACCGCAAACAGTTGCCACAGCACGATTTCCACTGCCCGGTGATGAGCCTGCCGCTGGCTTTCGGCACCACCCTGGACACCATCCCCGCCGACATCCCCTACCTGCGCGCTGACCCGGCCCGGGTCAGCGCCTGGAGCGAGCGCCTGGGGCCCCCGGCCAGGGCGCGCATCGGGCTGGTGTGGGCCGGCCGGCCGCAGCCGCCGCTCAACCATGCCCGCGACATGCCGCTGGCGGCATTGCGGCCGCTGCTCGAGATCAACGCGGACTTCATCAGCCTGCAGAAGCATCTATCGCCCGCCGATCTGGCGACGCTGGGCAGCCTGCCCGCCATCGTACGGCACGGCGAATCCCTGGGGGATTTCGCCGACACCGCGGCCCTGATCGCCAACCTCGACCTGGTGATCGCCGTCGACACCGCGGTGGTGCACCTGGCCGGCGCGCTGGGCAAGCCGGTATGGATCATGAACCGCTACGCCCCCTGCTGGCGCTGGCTGCGCGGCCGCTCCGACTCCCCCTGGTATCCCAGCGCACGGCTGTTCCGGCAAACCTCATTCGGCGATTGGGCGGGAGTGGTGGAACAGGTACGTGTGGCGACGGAGCAGTTTCTGTCCCGCAATACGGGGACGGGTGCCCCTGCCCCCGGCGCAATCAACTCCAGCGGCATTCCGGTCTTGATGCAGAAGGGTACGGCAGCGGCCGGGCGCGGTGACCATACCCTTGCGTTGAGCTGCTTCGAACAAGTCCTGGCGCTCGATCCGGCCGATGCAGCCGCCCTGCACGCGCGGGGCCGTACGCTGATGCACCTGGCGCGCCTGCCGGAAGCCGCCGACTGCCTGGCCCAGGCGCTGGCGCTGCGGCCGGATGCGCTCGACGCGCGCAGCGACCTCGCCACCATCTTCAACCGCCTCGGCAGCCACGATCAGGCGCTGGCTCAACTGGATCGGGTTCTCGCCGCGGACCCGCAGCGGCCCGGCCTGCATTTCAACCGCGGCGTCGCGCTGTGGGGCTTGCGCCGTCACGAGGAAGCGCTCGACAGCTTCACCGCGGCGTTGGTTCGCGATCCGGCCGATGTGGAAGCACTATTCAACCGTGGCAGCGCCCTGACCAGCCTGCACCGCGACCTCGAAGCCCAGGAATGCTTCGACCGCTTTCTCGCCCTGCGGCCCGGGGACGTGCGCGCACTGCTGAACCAGGGCATCGTGGTGCACAAGCTGAACCGGCCGCAAGCCAGCCTTGCCTGCTTCGAGCAACTGCTGGCCATCGATCCGGACAACGTCGAGGCCTGGCACGGCCGCGCCGGTGCGCTGGCGGCGCTGGACCGCATCGACGAAGCGCGCTCCTCCTTCGACCGGGCCCTGGCCCTGGATCCGGATCACGCCCCTTCGCTCAACCATCGCAGCTGGAACCTGCTGTCGCGGGGCGAGCTGGCGCAAGGATTCAGGGACTACGAGCATCGCTGGCGGGCATTTCCGCTCAAGCATGCGCGGCTGAACTCGCCCGCACCGCTGTGGCTGGGCGACGCGCCGCTGGCGGGCAAGACCATCCTGCTGCATCACGAGCAGGGTTATGGCGACACGCTCCAGTTCGTGCGCTACGCGCCCCGGTTGGCGGAGCGCGGCGCCCAGGTGATCCTGCGGCTGCCGCCGGCGCTGCACCGCCTGCTGGAAAGCCTCGGCGGCGTGGCGCGGATCATCGCGGAGAGCGAGCCGCTGCCGCCGCACGACTTCCATTGCCCCATGATGAGCCTGCCCCTGGCTTTTGGCACGACGCTGCAGACGATCCCCGCGGACATCCCCTACCTGCGCGCGGATCCAGCGCGCGTCGCCGCCTGGAGCGCACGCCTGGGTCCGAAAACCAGGCTACGCATCGGCCTGGCCTGGGCCGGGCGCCCCTATCCGCCGATCAACCATGCCCGCGATATGCCACTGGCCGCGCTGCGGCCCTTGCTCGACCTGGATGCGGACTTCATCAGTGTTCAGAAGGACATCGCAGCGGCCGATCTGGGCACGCTCGCAGGTCTGCCCGTTGTTGCCCGGCACGGCGAATCCCTGGAGGATTTTGCCGACACGGCCGCCTTGATCGCCAACCTGGACCTGCTGATCGCCGTCGACACTTCAGTGGTGCATCTGGCCGGCGCGCTCGGCAAGCCGGTGTGGGTGATGAACCGCTATGCCCCCTGCTGGCGCTGGCTGCGCGACCGCTCCGATTCCCCCTGGTATCCCGGCGCAAGGCTGTTCAAGCAGGCCGCGTTCGGCGACTGGGCGGGCGTCATCGGCCAGGTGCGGACGGCGTTGGAGAGCTTTACCGCGGCCCATGCCGCCGCGGCAAAACCCGCGGAAGCCGAGCGCCAGCTGCAACTCGGTATCGCCGCATTGCGGCGCGGCGACGGCGTGGAGGCTTTGCATCAATTCGAAGACGCATTGCGGGAACGCCCGGACGATTTGCGCTTGCTGGACTTGCAAGGCAGCGCCCTGGGCATGCTCGGCCGCCATGAAGCGGCCCTGTCCTGCTTCGAACGGATTCTGGCGGCGGATGCGAATTCCGTCGCAGCCCGGGCCAAGCGCGCCTTTGCCCTGGACAAGCTGGAACGTCGGGACGCGGCCCTCGCCGCGTACGATGCCCTGCTGGCGATCGCACCGGACCTGCCGGATGCATGGGTGAACCGCGGCAAGCTGCTGCATCTGCTCGGACGCGACGAGGAAGCCCTGCCGAGTCTGGACCGCGCACTGGAATTACGGCCGGACTCCGTCCCCGCGCTGCTCAACCGCGGGGTCGCGTTGTACAGCCTGCGCCGCCGCGAAGAAGCCCTGGAGTGCTTCAGCCGTGTCCTGCGCATAGCCCCGGACCAGTTCGAGGCTTGGTGGAACCGCGCTTCCCTGCTCCATCAATTGGGTCGTCACCAGGAGGCCTTGGTCAATCTCGACCGGGCGCTCGGGCTCAAGCCGGATCACCTTGCGGCACTGCACACCCGCGGCAACGTGCTGTTCGCCCTGCAGCGTCATGAAGAAGCGCTGGATTGCTTCAGCCGGGTGCTGGAGCTGGAACCCGGACATGTCGAGGCGCTGCAAAACCGCGGCATCGTGCTCGATTGGCTCAACCGGACAGCGGAAGCGCTGGCCTGCTTCGATCGGGCGCTGAGCATCCAACCGCATCACGCCGGCCTGCTCACGGTGCGCGGATCGGCGCTGCTGGGACTGGACCGGCTCGACGAAGCCCTGGCCAGCCTCGACCAGGCCCTGGCGCTCGACCCGGGCCAGGCCCAGGCGCAGTTCAACCGTGGCGTGGTGCATCTGGCGCAGGGCCGGTTGCAAGAGGGATTCCGCGACCAGGAAATCCGCTGGAAAACCTGGGGCTTCAAAAACCTTCGCCCACCCGGTTCCGCGCCCCTGTGGCTTGGACAGCAGAGCCTGGCCGGCAAGACCATCCTGCTGTACGACGAACAGGGTCTGGGCGATACGCTCCAGTTCGCACGCTACGTGCCTCTGGTGGCGCAACGCGGCGGACGCGTCCTGATGTCCGTCCCCGCCGTGCTGTTCGAATTGATGCGAAGCCTGGCCGGCGTCGACCGGCTGCTCAAGGACAACGAGCCGCCGCCGCCTCATGACTTCCAGTGCCCGCTGATGAGCCTGCCGCTGGCTTTCGGTACCACGCTGGAGACGATTCCGGCCGCGCTCCCCTACCTCCATGCGGACCCGGCCCGCGCCGCCGCCTGGAGCGAACACCTGGGGCCATCGAGCAGGCTGCGGATCGGACTGGTCTGGGCCGGCCGCCAATATCCGCCAATCAACCACGCCCGCGACATGCCGCTGCGGGCGCTGCGCCCCTTGTTCGAACTGGACCTGGACTTCGTCAGCCTGCAGAAAGAACTGCCCGCGGCCGATCGGGAGCTACTGGCGAGCCTGCCGCAAATCGCCCGCTACGGCGAAGCTCTCGGCGACTTCGCCGATACCGCGGCCCTGGTCGCCAACCTGGACCTGGTGATCGCCGTCGACACCTCGGTGGTGCACCTGGCTGGCGCGCTGGGCAAGCCGCTGTGGGTCATGAACCGCTACTCCCCCTGCTGGCGCTGGCTGCGCAATCGCGAGGATACACCCTGGTATCCCGGCGCCCGCTTGTTCCGGCAGACCGCGTTCAGCGATTGGAGCGGGATGATGGAGCAGGTCAGACAGGCGCTGGCGGCCTTTGCCGCGGGCGGCTAGGGAAACTCTGATCAGTCGTCACCCCGGCGAAAGCCGGGGTCCAGGGCTCACAGCAGGGCTCACAGCGCCGCGCTGAATTCCCTCGATTCCGGCTTTCGCCGGAATGACGATCACGAATTGATCAGTATTTCCCCAGAGCATTTTCGCCTTAGATGAATCCCTGCTGTCCCCTCTCTCGCTGCGACCGCAGGAAATCCCTTTAGGGAGGGGAGAGGGTGGCGCGTCGGCGCCGGGAGAGGGGCCGTTGCATGGGAAAGGCCCCTCCCGAATCTCCAGGAGAGTCCTCCATCCCGAGACGCCGGCCGCGCGACTACTCGGCGCTGTCCGCCGCCCGCCTGCTGCGCCGCGAGCCCAGCCGCGCCCGCAGCCAGGGCAGACCGGAGGCGGCGGCGCCGAGCGCGCCGAGTACCAGGGTCGGGTTTTCCGGTGAATTGACGCAGCCGCCGGTGGCCCAGGCCGAGCCGATTCCGGCGAGGCTGAGGGCGGCGACGGACAGCAGAAACCGCGATGACGTCTTCAACATCTCAATGCTCCTGAGTCGATAAAGTCCAGCTCACGCTGGAGGACGGCGCGGAACGAACCCGGGGCCGCGTACCCCGCTCTGCACGGCCTTCGCCGCGTGCAGCCGGCAAAAGCTCAGATTCCTTCTCCCTTTGGCTTGCCGCGGAGGCGCTTCTTCTCTTCCTCGTCGGGGCTGCCCAGGCCGACTACTTCCACCGTGATCAGGCTGGCGGCGTTCTGGGCGGAATTGCCGTTGGGTGTGGCGGATTGCTCCGCCGCCGCCGCAGCGGCGTTGGCGGCGGACAGGCTGCCGGCATCGACGTGCACCGTCACCGGCACGCCGACCTTGTTGCCCGAGACCTGGATGTTGCTGGCATTCGCCACCGCCTGCGCCGCCACGAACAGGTTGCCGGAGACGCGGATGCCGGCCTCGCCGGCGTCGACGGTGCCGCGCGGCGCGATCAGGAACACGCTGCCCGCCGCGGCGCCCGGCACGGTCTGCAAGGTGGCGATGCCGGCGCCGCTGACCTGGCCCTTGGCATCGATCAGGCAGTAGTGGTCCTGGTCGCACAGATAGCTGGGCGGCGGGATTTCGGAAGTGGACTTGGCGCCCTTGCCGGCGTTGATATCGCCGTTGCTGCTCCAGATCACCATGTCGCCACCCTGCTCGGTGAACACGCGGCTCTGCGCCAGCAGCAGGCTGCGGTCGAGGAAGATGTCGACGCTGCCTTTCTCCAGGGTCAGGATGCCCTGGGTATTGGGTCCGGCGTCGACGACCACCTGGCCCGAGGGATCGACGTGGGAGATGACCGGCGGCGCCGAGGTGCTGCCGATCAGCGCCTGGCCGCCCGGCCCGAAGATCGAGATGTTGCCGCCCTCCTGCGTCTGGATGGTGGAGCTGCGGATGTCGAGGTCGCCGGTGTGGATGATCTGGCTCTGGCTGGCGCCGTTGTTGCCGCCGGACAGGTTGTTGGCGGTGTAGCCCAGCGAGGCCGGGAACAGGGTGTTGATCGCCTGGTAGCCGCGCCCGTACTGGTGGAAGTAAGGGCTGGCGGGATCGTTGTAATCGGTGCCCGTCAGCGCCAGGATCTTGAAGAACACCTGCTCCTCGAACAGCCGCTGCTGCGCCTGCGGCAGGGTCTGGTACATCGTCCAGGCCTGCTGCGGGCTCAGCGTCGCCGTATTGCCGGACGGCAGTCCGGTATCCACCACCTGGCCCTGCAGGTACTGCTCCATGAACGACACCAGGTCGGGCACGAAGCTGGGAACTCCGGCGACGGAGCCGGCGTTGGCCGGATCGATGTAGCGGCTGGTGAAAGCGGCCTGGTCCAGGCCGGGACCGATGCCGAACAGCACCTCGATGCTGGCGCTCTGGTGCGGCAGGTAGGGGTTCACGGCATTGCCGATGCTCTGGATGCCAGTGGCACGGGCGATGCCGCCGTTGGTCGAAAACGGAAATGCCGTGCCGTTGCCCAGTATCGCCTGGCTGGTCAGCGGGCCGATGTCGCGCCCCGCCTCGATGTCGAAGTTGCCGGGGCCGCCCAGCAGCAGGCTGGGCACGATGGTGTACCCCGTGTCGCCTGGGATCAGGCCGAGCGGGCGGTCGTAGATGTCATGCCCGGCGATGATGCTGGTGAGGTCCGCATCGCGCAGGTTCTGGCCGAGGAACACCAGGTCGACGATGTCCTGGGCGGCGCGCACCTGCGCCGGCTTGTCCGGCGCCACGATCAGTTCGTCGTGGATGAAGCCGTTGCCGGCAAGCACGCCGTCGACGATGTCGCCGCCCAGGCTGTAGATCAGCGCCGGCTGGGTGTCGTCCGCGTGCAGCGCCGACTGGTGCAGCGCAGTGGCAACGCCGGAAATGTAGTCGGTAATGAGTTTCTTGTTGCTCAGCGGATTGGTCGGCGAGGGCAGCTGTGCGGCCGGGGCGTCGATCAGGCCGAAATACCGGGTCTGGTCGACGGCATTGAACAGGCTGACATCGCCCTGGGCCACCACGCTGAGCTGCCCGCTGGAAGATGGATACAGCTCGCCTGAGCCCTCGATGGCAATGCCGCCGTCCAGCGCGGTGAGCGCCAGGCTGGCGGGCAGTACCCTGCTGTTGCCGCCCGCGGCCACAGTCCCGTAGTCGAACAGCGCATCCGGAATGGCGAGGCTGTCGAACACCAGATCGCCGCCGGCGGAGGCTATGCTCAGCGCGGAACGGGCCGAGTAGCTCTGCGAGTCGAAAGAACGCAAGCTATTGGTACCAGACGGCAACAAAACGACAGTGCTGCCGTCTTCAAGATAGGACGGATTGAACACGCCGCCGATATCCTCGCTGCCGCGGGCATTGACCTGCATCATGGCGTCCTGCAGGGCCAGCAGGGTGGATACCTGCATGGGCACTCCGGTTGCCACCGGCGTGAAGCTGAAATCCGAGCCGATCCGCCCGCCCGCCTCGATGCTGCCGTAACCCCTGGAGACGAAGTAGTCGCCGCTGAGGATGTCGCCGCCGGCGGACAGCCGCAGGTTGCCGCCGCCATAGGTGCTGAGTTGCTGCGTGCCATCGCTCGCGGTGGTGATGCTGTAAGTGGTCGGCAGCGACACCGAGAGGTCGCGCACGTCGCCGCCGGCCAGGACGGAGACATTGCCGCCGGCCGACAGCAGCCCCTGGTCGAAGCCGCCAAAATTGATGCTCGACTGCGTGGGGCTGTTGCCCAGTTCCATCCAGGGCAGCCAGAACTGGCCGAGGTAAGCGCCAGGGGTATTGGTGACGTTGCTGCTATCCGTGACGTTTTCGACGCCGATGACATTGTTGCGCGCATCCACCACCAGATCGCCGGCCGCTTCCGGGTTGACCGTGCCGGTCACCACGTAGGTCGCCGCAGTGCCACTGATCGGCTTGAAGGTCTTGACGCCGAATCCCTGGGTGGTTCCGGGCACCGGCGCGCCCGCGGTATAGACCGCGCCCGGGGCGACCGTATCGAGCAGCGCGAAATCGTTGCCGGCGGCGATATCGATGAAGCCGGTGCCGGTGCGCACCAGGGTCGGCAGCTCTATGGTGCGGCTGGTTCTGCTGGGAACCAGGCTGAAATGTCCGTCGACGGTGACATTGCCGCTCCCCGGGGAAGCATTGCTGGGGTCCGGACCGGTCATGTCCAGCACGGCGAGCGGATCGGCACTGCCCGGATCGGCCCCCGCCACCAGGCGATAGGAGCTGCTGCCGCCGATCAGCCCGGCCGGATCCTGCACCGACATCAGGTTCGCAGCTTGCAGCGAGGGCGAGTTAGGAGAGATGCCGTTGTCAATTTTGGAGCTGGCGCCGAAGGGATTCCCGGTCTGGAAGAAGCCGTCCGTCAGGCTGGCATCCAGTTGCAGATTGTTGCCGGCGCGCAGCGTCAAGACCGGCGCCTGGCCGTTGGCGTTATAGCGGTACACTGCCGCGCCGGTGGAATCGGTAGCGCCGAGGTTCCAGTTGCTGAGCAGGCTGATGTTGCCGCCGTTGACTCCAGCGGAAAGCGGATTGTCGAGCTCGATGCCGGGGCGCACTGTGACGCCAGCGAATTGAACCGCGGCCCCACCCAGATTTTCGACGAAACTGACCAGGGTGTTCTGGTAAAAACCGAGGTGATCGGCGTTGCGCTTGGTCGGGGTGAAATAGTCCTTCGTGAGGTCCCCGGTCGCCCTGCCACCAGGGGTCGGTGAAGTGAACTTTCCCCGCAGCAGCTTCCCGTTCTGGTCGTACCAGCCGGCCGGATCGATGATGCCGTCGAAATGCTGTGTGCCGGTGCTGGCATCGGCGGTACTCCACACGGCGTAGGCTTCCAGCCCGACATCGCGGGCGCCGGTGATCTTGCTCGCGTTGGTGAAATTGACGCTGCCGTCCTCTAGCAGCGGCGCGCGGAAGTTCACGGTGCCGTTGGACAGGCCGCCGGCGCTACCGCCGGTAACGTCGATGACGGCGTTGGCGCCAATGACGATCTTGCCGGAGGCCGTGACGTTCTCGTAGCCGTAGGTGGAGTTGACGGCATTGGTGCCGCTGTCGATGCCCAGGATGCCGGTGCCGATGTTCACCGTGCCGCCGCGCTGGCTCGCATTGCCGGTGCGCGCCGTGAGGGTTCCCTCGACATCCACGCCGCTACCGCCGTAGAGCGAAATGCTGCCGCCAGCCTGCTGCAGGCCGTCGCTGCCGGTACCGCCATCGGCGTCGATGACACTGCCGGGGCCGATCGTCACCGTGCCGCCGTCAGCGGCCAGGTAGACGTTCTGCGCGGTGAGGCTGTTGCCTGCCAGAACCAGGTCGCCGCTGCGGCTGTGAACGCCGATGCCGTAGCTGACGCCGCTGCCGGCCAGCGTTGCAGCAAGCGCGTTCAGGTCCACCGCGCCGCCCACATCTTCGCTGAAAGATCCGCCTTGATTGTCCGCGGCAGCCCCGCCCTTGATGGTGCCCGCAGTCACCGCGGTCTGCTTAGGGGCCGTGATGCTCAGGCTACCGGCGTTGCCGCCGCCGGAAGCGGCGGAGAAGTCCACGGTGGAGCCGGCCATGAGGTTGACGCTGCCGCTGCCCGCCTTGAGCAGGATCGCGCCGCCCGGGGCGTACTCGGTGACGTCATAGAATTGCTTGGCCAGGCCCGCGGCGCTCAGGGTCCCGCCGCTGACCAGGGTGAGGTCGCCGCTCAGCGCGTCCAGCGTGAGCTTGCCGGCCGGCGCTTCGATCAGGGCGGAATCCTTGATGCTGCCGCCGGTCAGGCTCAAAGCGCCGCCGAGGGCGTCGACGCTCAAGGGCGTTCCGGAGCTTGAATCGAGGACGAATGCGCCAGTGGTCTTGAGGCTGGTATTGGCGCCGGTGGCGGCCACGATGAGCGGAGCGCTGAAAGTGAGCGGGTCGCCGCCGAAATCGAAGGCGGCGGCGCCGCGGCCGACAATGCCGCCGTTTGCGGTGACGGTCACGCTGCCGAAGCCGGAGAAGCTGGTCGTGCTTTGTACCGTGGTTCCGGTGGTGCCGAAGTCGATCTCCGCGGCTTTGAGGCTCAGGCTACCAGCGCCACCGGCGCCGGCAGGCGCAGCCGCATTCAGCTGATTGGTGAGGGCAAGTGTGCCGGCGCTGATGCTCACCTGCCCGGCCTGGCCATCGGCGCCCGCGGTGAAGGCGCCAGCGCTGAGCGTCAGCGAGTTCGGCACGGTGACCTTGACATCACCCTCGAAGTCGATGCTGCCGTAGCTGCGCAGGGTCACCTGCTGGGCTCCGGCGAATTGCTGCAGTGTCGCGTCGCCGATGACCAGGCCCGACACACCACCGGGAGCGTTGTTGCCGGAGACGAAAGTGACGGCGCCGCCGTCGGCGACAATGTTCTGCCCGGAGAACACCGCCGCGGGATCGACCACGGTGTCTTGGGAGGAATCGAGCGTGAGCGCCTGGCCGCCGGTGATGGTGGCTCGCGCCTGCACGTCGAGCAGGCCCCGCGCGCTGCCGCTGACGCTTTGGCCCGAGGTGCCGCTGCGGGTGAACGGCACCGCCGCAGCATTGGACACGCGCAGCAGCGCACCGTCGCCGGCGATGCTGATCGGCTTGTCGGCGCTGGCCGGCAGCGTGCCGCTGGCCCGGATCACACTGCCGGAATCGACGTGCAGGCCATAGGTGGAAGCGTAGCTGGCCTGGGAGTTGCTCCAATTGGGATCGGTCTGGTTCGGATCGGTCTTGGTGACCAGGATGATTTCCGGCCCCTGCAACGGAGCCTTGTCGTCGTTGGAGACGACGATGCTGTTGGCCAGCGCGTTGATGGTCACACCGCCGGAAGTCTGGCTGCGCGTGCCGCCGATCAGCAGGCTTCCGGCATGGAGGCCATCGAGCTCCTGCGCGCTCAGCTGGATGTAGCCGCTCAGTGGCGTTTCGCCGCTGCCGCCACCACCGACGATCTGGATGTCCTGCGAGGCGATGTCGATCTGTGCGGCGGCGCCGACGTCGGCGCCGGCCGTCAACAGGATGGGACTGCCGCTGGCGCTCCCGCTGCCGTCGCCGAGCGTCAGGCCGCCGCTGGCGCCCAGCACCAGCTGCCCGGCGTCCCGCGGCAATTGCGGCACGGCGTTGCCGGCATGCGCCGCCTGCGCCTGGAAGAAGGTGTTGGCGCTGCTCAGCGTGAATTGCGAATACTGCTGCCACACCGGGCCGGACTGGACCTCGAAGCTGGTGCTGCGCGAGGCGCGCGCACCGGACAGGGCGTTGCCGAAGTAGCCGGCCACCACCGCCGTGCCGTCCGGCAGCACTGTGTTCTGCGAGGACACCGTGTCCACGGCCGAAGTGTCCTGCACCACGCGGAACGCGCCGGGCAGCGTGGCATAGCTGGCCGGCAGCAAGGTGTACCAGCCGGCCGGCAGGCCGGGCGCTCCGGAAAGATAGACCGATTGGCCAACACTGGTACCGCTGGAAGCGGTCGCCGGATCGTAAGCCGCCACCGGCGCGCTGTAGCCCGGAACGATGGCATAGATCGGTCGTTTGTCGGCGTATAGCGGGATCGAGGTGCCGCTGGTGCTGTTGGCGTAGCTGATGCTGGACTGCGCCAGCACGTTGCGCGAACCGCCGGTGCCGGGCACCCATTCCTGCGCCTGAAGGTCGCCGCCGCCGGACAGGTCCACGGTAGCGCCCTGGTCCAGCGTGACGCTGACGCCGTTCAACGCGATGCGCTTGGCCGGCGGCGCGGTGAGATTGGGGAGCGTCTGTCCGCTGGGGTTTACCGGGTTGTATTGCCACTCGGTGCCGTCCACGGTGGTGCCGTAGGGAAGGATGGCGCCATCCAGGGAGACCGAGGTGATGCTACCCGGCGCCAGCGTCACGCTTTGCGTGGCGACCAGGGGCAGCGCCTGCTGCACGCTCTGGGTGGCGTCCAGCGGCAGGCCGTGGAACGCCGCCTGGGTCGCGGCATCGCCGGCATTGCCCACGCCGAGCACAATGCTGCCATCGGGGGCGCGAATGGTGCCGGACTGCACGATGGCGGTCGCGTCGATCAGCAGGCTGCCGCCGACAGACAAGGGCGTGCTCGAAGGAGCCGCGGAAAACTGCCCTATGCTGACCTTGGTGTCCTGCGGTCCCGCCGCGTCGACGATGAAGACATTGCCGCTAGCCGGGTAAAGCTGCGCGGCCGTGAAATTGAGGTTTCCGGAGCTGTACAACACTCCCGGCGAGGCGGTTCCGGCGGCGTTGTGGAACACCAGGTCGCCCGGCGTGTAGAAGCGGATGTCGCCGCTGCTGCTGAAATTGGCGTTGGCGAAATTCTGCAAGCCGAATTCGCCGCTGAGGTCGATGAAGGCGGCGTTCACGCTCAGGGTGCCGCTGCCGATGGCAACGGTCGGCTTGAAACCCTGGGCGTTGTTGGGGTCCAGCGGGTCGTTCACGTTGTTGTAGTAGCCGGCGAGGCTGACGTAAGGCGCGTCGATGGTGACCTTGCCGGCGGTAGTGCTGGTTCCGGCCTGTGCCGGCGGGATGGACATGCTGCCGGCCGGCAGGGCGACGTATTGGCTGGCGACGGCACTGAAGGACTGCATCAGCGACAGGCTCACGTCGCCGCTGAAGCCCAGGGTGAGTGGCGCGGGCGTGCTAGGGCTGTCGGCTGATTTGGAGGGAGTGGAATAGTCATTGATGGTATTGATGTTGAAGCTGGCGATGCCGGAACCATCGAGCCGGCCGACCGCGAAATACAGGGTGCCGTTGGGGCTGATGACGTTGCCGGCCGCCGGTTCCTGCGCCGGCGCCATGGTGGGGGTGCCGGCGAGCAGGATGAGATTGTCGGCATCGTTGAGGTAGTTGTTGTACGGGGTCGCGACGGCGTGAGTGGCTCCTCCGCCGTTGCCGTAACTGTTGGGGGCAATGGTCAGGCTGCCGCCGCTGCCGGAGGCAGCCCCGGGCAATGCCAGCAGGGTTCCGTCGAAATACAAGCTGTTGCCGGCGCCGAGCACGATCTGGCCGCCATTGCTCCACACCGGGGTATCGGCATAGATCACACCCGGTCTGCCCGGGGTGCCGCCTTGCATGGATTGCGGCAGCTGGAAGCTGGTGCTGGTGCTGGTGCCGGAAACGTCGATGGTGGAGCCGCTCTCGGCGATGAGATTCTCGCCGTAAAGCTGGACCGAGCCGCCGTCGAGAACCTTGCCGGTGCGCGGCACTACGTTCTGCCCGCCGATATCCACCGCAGGCGCCAGGGGATTGATCAGCACTCCGCCACCGTAATCGGCGGAAGTGGAGGCGGCATTAGCGGAGGCATCGAGCACGGCCCCGGTAGCCAGCCAGATATTCGCCGCCGGAGTGCTTGTACTCAGGTCGTTGATATGACCTTGTGGGTTCGCTGGCTCGCCGGAGGCCGTGCGCCCGTCGAGGATGATCGTTCCGCCGGGCGCCGAAACCTTGCCGAGTATCGCCACCAGGCCGGCCGAGCCCAGTTCGACGGTGGCGCCAGCGTCCGCCTGGAGGACGGCGCCCGAGTCCAGCCGCACCGTGCCGCTCACGCCGTCGTAGTTCGGCGGTGCAAAGGGGATGGAAAATCCTGCGTCCTCGGCATTCGCCCGCCAATACAGATATCCCCCCGCCGTGACCCGCAGATTGGTGGGCTGGCGGTAATATGGGTCTTGTTGGCCTAGCGTGGTGGCCCCACCGACCAATAACGCGTCAACGGTGCTGCCGGTTGGTGCCTTGGCCAGTTGCGCAAGGTTCGGCAGCAGGTTCTGCTGCGTCAGCTTTACGGTGCCGGAGATCGTGGCGTCGTATTCCGCATCGAAGGCATAGCTGCCGAATCCATGGCTCGCAAAAAATTCCGTGGGAACATAAATGCCCCAGGACGGCGTCTTGGCCGAATCTCCACCGACCTGGAAGCCCAGTGACTGCACCGTCAGCGTGCCGCCGCCGGCAAAGCCCTCGCCCAGCAACTGCACCTGTGGCCCCCCCATCCCATCATTGCCGCCCAGCACATTGACGACCGGCGCATTCGACTTGCTGCCGCCGAACTGTATGCGGCCGCTGGTACCCAGGCTTGAGGGTGCGATGACTTCGCTATTCGGGTAAGTTCCGAATGCCGAGCCGGTATAGGTGAGGAGGCTGATGCTGCCGCCAGTCCCCTGAACCAGGCCATTCCTGGTCAGCAGCTTGCCGCTGGGCTGGACGTAGCCGCCGCTGCGTACATCCAGCGTGGCGGCCGAGTTTGCGTCGGACTCCAGAAAAATCGAGCCGCTGCCATCGCCGTTCGTGCCGCCCCCGGCCAGCGTGGTCGAGAGCGAGATGCTGCCGCCGTTTTTGTACTGGCTGCCGGTCAACTGGTCGGCGCCCAGCCCGGTGTCGTTGACCCAAAGGCCGCTGGTGTCGAGTGTGGCGCCAGACCCCACTGTCACGTTACCGGTGACGGGGCCTACTACAGTCCCGTCGGGCGTGAGTTGCTCACCAGCCACCACCTTGATGCTGCCGGAATGAGCAGTCAGATCGCCCAGTATCGTGGCGGACACGCCAGTCAAGCTGATGCTACCCAACGGCTGCACCTGCAGGTTCACCGGCCGGCTGGCACTCCCCGCCTCCACCAGGACCTGCCCGAGCGCGGTGACCTTGATGGAGGAAAACCCCGCGGCGTCGAGCTGCGGCGCCGACAGCGGCGTCCATGACAGGAAATCCCTGGAATTGGCGGGGTCGTTGACCGCGGGGTCTGTGGCCGCGGCCAGGGCCTGGACGGATTGCAGCGTGGTGCCCGCGCCAAAAGCGGGATCGAGGGCGCCCAGATTCAGGCTCTGCAGCGGATCGGCGGCACTGCCGCCGTTGATGGTGAAGTTCTGCGCGCCGGCTCCCTGGTAGACGCCGATGGAGAACGCGCCCCCGGAGGGCCGGCTCCCGGACGCCACCTGGTTGCGCCCGGCGTAGGCCTGGGCGCTGAGGGCGCCGTCGAGCACGGTGGCGTCCGAAGAAATCGCCAGCGTGCCGGCCTTGCCGCCCTGGATGAAGCCGGACTCGTAGTGGCTGGTGGCGCCGGACATGAGGGGATCGACATAGGTGTCGGTCACGCCCCAGCGCGGGTGCGATACGCTGAACTGGCCGGCGAAGCCGAGGTATTGCACGTTGGGGTCGGCGGTGGAGATGTCGTAGATCTGGCCGTTGGCGCCGAGCAGCTTGGTGGTGCCGCCGACCATGCCGCCGAGGTAGCTGATGTAGCCGCCGTCCAGGTCGAGCACCGAGCCCTTGCGGGTGATGACTTCGTTGCCCTTGAGGCTGATCGTGCCGCCGGCCTGCAGCAGCTGGTCGATCTTGCGCGGCACGTTCTGCACGTAGGCGGTGGCGTCGACGATGGGGCTGCCGATCCAGCCCAGGCCGTCGCCGCGGGTGCCGGACAGGCTGCTGTCGACCGTGACGGACTGGCCGTAGAGGAAGCCGTCGCGCAGCAGCGGCGAGTCGGCCAGTTCGTTCAGGCCCACGCGCGGGATGGTGACGAGGGTATCCGCCACTGACAGCTCGACGTTGGCCAGGCCGGAGACGTCGATGGTAGCGTCGGAGGCGAGGTAAACCCGGCCCGCGACGCCGGTGTCGAACTCCGTTGGCGGGACGCTGCCGGCGCCCAGGGCGCTGATCGTCACGTTCTGACCCGGCGCCTCCAGCAGCGCGCCGCCATTGCCGACAGTGCCGACAGTGCCGGCAGTGCCGCCAATCGTGATGTAGTTGCCCTGGAGCGTGATCTGGCCGGGCTGGAACGCCGTGCTTGCCGCCGTGCTCGAAGTGGTGGTCTGTCCGTCCTCCTCGGGCAGGAGCGCCGTCACCGATCCGCTGGCCAGGCTCAGGGGACCGAAGCGGTTATTACCGACATTACCATCGTACTCATCTCCCGCGACGATGGTAATGCCGCCGGGCCGGGACACCCCGGTTGTGGCCACCACGACGCCGTTCTGCTGCACCTGGTAGCCGAGCAGGGTGATGTTGCCGCGCTGCGACTGGATCAGCCCGGTGTTCACCAGGCTGCCCACTGGCGTGCTTCCCCCCTGCGCTACAAGGCCAGTAAGCCCCAGGCCCAGATTGAGGCTGACCGTGGGATCGGACGCCAGCGTGACGCCCACCCCGGCGGCGAGAATCGCCTGGCCATCGGCGGCCTTGATGCTGCCGGCGTTATTGACGACCGGCGCCGCGATCAGGGAGTAGCCCAGTTCGCCCGTGGTGATGGAGGCTCCGGCGTCGATGGTGATGCCGCCGGAGATCTGGGTCGCTGCAATGCCGGTCCGCGCTCCGAGCATCGGCCCCTGCTGATTGAATCCCTGATTGAGGAACTGAGCATTGCTGGCGGCGCAGCTGGTGAGGCAGTTGTCGTCGCCCAGGAACGACAGCGAGGACGCGATCAGGGAATGCGTGTTGACCTGGCTGGAACCGCCGAAAATGATGCCGTTGGGATTGATGATGTAGACATCGCCCTGGGCTTTGATCGAGCCCAGGATCTGGCTGGGATTGGCGGAGGTATCAAGCACCCGGTTGAGCGCAACCCAGTTGTTGCTGCCGTTGCTCTGGTTGCCGCCGCTCTGGTCGAAGTTCAGGGTGGTCTGCTTGCCGACGTTGAACGTCTGCCAGGTCAGGATTGCCTTCTGTGCATCCTGCGAAACAGTGACGGTCGTCGCGCCGTTCGCGCCCGACGCGGATTGCGTGACGGATTTGACGCCGGTCAGAACCGGGGTGCCGTCCGGGAGCGTGCTGCCTTGCACCGGCGTGCCGGGATTGGAGTCGGTGGAGCCGTAGATCTGCAGGCCACCCTTGCCAAGTCCGTTCGGCACATCCAGGAGAGGATTGGCAGTCGTGCCGAGATTGTTCTTTCCGTTGTTCAGGGCACTGCTGGCAGCCAGTTGCTGCGCCGCCTGCGCCGACTGTATGGCCTGCAGCGCCCGCGTCAGATCCGTCATCGACTGCTGCGCCCGCTGCAGTGCCTGCTGCGGGGTCACCACTGCGCCGGGCCCGCTGGTTGAGCCAGTCGAACCGGTTGAGCTGCTGCGCGGGGCGATGGCGGAGGAGCCGCTGAGCCGCTGCGTGTTCTGCTGCGCGAACCAGGCGGCGCTGCCGAACATCGGCGCTGCCTGTGCTGCCCGCGGATAGGCGACGCCGCCAAGCACCGTCATGCCCATGCCGCTGATCAGCGCATAGCGGCGCAGCAGGCCCCAGGACGAAAGGCGCCCCGGATCGAATCCGGGCGCCGGCTGGGCAGCGGTGCCATGCGGCTTGCTGGTTCTGCTCAGCGGCTTGATCACCTGCTTCTCCCCGTTGCAACCTGCTGTGGTGCTGCCGTTTTCGATACGCCGGGGCCAAAGGGCCTCGCGGCGAGAATTGTCTTTCGCGGTACGCGGACCGCCTGCCCGGCAGGAGAACGCCCCTTACACCCCGGCCCCGCCGCAACAGCCGCGGCTCGATCGCTCGGGAAACCGCTGGGGGAGCCGGCAAGCATTGGCAATAAGAAGCCTGCGAGAGCCGAGAGTCGGGTGAAGAATATCCACGGGAATTTTATCGGCCGACTGTGACAGTTTTGTGCCGCTCAGCCTGCCGCTGACAGCTTCGAAACCGGCTCAGCCTGCCCCGCTTTGGGCTTGCAGGCGTTCTTCTTTAAAACAAGCCAGTACCTGCTGCGCCACCTGGCGTTTGTATGCGCGTTTGCGCAAGGTTCTGCGCCGGTGGTCCGCTGCGATCAGCTGGATCGGTTTCTCCGGAAATGGAAGCGGCAGCACGAACAGGTTGTTCCTGGTCTCTTCGGCGCCGCAAGACTTCCAGAACGCATCGAAATTGAAGAAGCTGTCGGCTTCCCGGCAGTGGCTCCTGGAAACGCTTTGCTCCCGGCCCACGCCGACCATCCATTCGATGCCGAGGGACCGCGCGATGCCCTGTGCCGCGGCCAGCAACAGGGACGCCGGGGTGATGTCCTGGCAGCTCCTGGTGGCATGCCGGATCAGGTCGAAGCAGCCGGTTCCGCCCTGCACGCAGCCGACGAACAGGACCTGGTCTGACGCGATCCGGACGATGGGGCCCGGTACGATGGAAAAGGCAAGGCGGTAAACCGGCACGGCGTTCACGGCGAAGAACAGGCACAGATCGCCTTCATGATCGCCGACGGCGGGGAATGTCAGGCCGATGCTGAATTGGTCTTCGCCGCGGCGTTCCCGCCACAGCAGCGGCTTCTCGTCGAAGATCCGGACGAAGAAGTCTGTCTGCACACGCCCGGCCAGGAAGCCATAGTGGTTGAGCAGTATCTTCAGCCGCGTGCGCCGGTCGAAATCGTGCGACAGGTAGGTGCCCAGGTAGCGGTAGTTGAGCCTGGGATGGCGCTGTAGCAGGCCGATCATTTGCGGCCGGGTGAGCAGGCGGGTCAGTCTGGCATGGCCGCCGAGGTGGAGCAGGATGGGCGAGGCGCGCAGCAGGGTACGCAGAGTAGTCGTGAGCCCTTCGTTCAAGACGCTGCGGACGACGCGGGGGAACAACTGCACGATGGTCCGCAGGCTGTACCATGACACAGCCTCGCGTGATGCGCGGCGGGACGGCGCGGCTGCATCAAGTAGCTTGTCCACTTGCCCCCTGAGCCACCGGCTTACGGCGTGGCTACGCCTGCACAATACTGCAACATCGCACCCTCAGTATCGGTATGGTGCGTTCAAACCATGCCGCACGGCTTTGTCTTTTAGCGGCCGACAGCGCAGGCTTTGTCCGACTCCGGATCCATACCAGGAAATCACTTGACCGCCGCGCGGAAAACCTCGCCAGCACCGCCTGAGATGCAGGTCACGCATGCCGCTTCGCCGCTTGCCTATGCCCCGGGGCGGGCCTGGTTCTGGCTGTTCAGCGCCACCCTGTGCGGTGCGGTGGCGATGTCGCTGGAGCTGGTCGCGTTCCGCCTGTACGCGCCTTTTTTCGGCAACTCCGTGTACGTGTGGGGGGTGATGATTTCAGTGGTGATGGCGGGGCTCGCCGGCGGCTATGCGGTAGGCGGCAGGCTGGCCGACCGGATGCGCGGCGACCGGATGCTGTACGCCGCGATCCTGCTCAGCGCCGCGCATCAGCTGCTGGTGCTGCTGCTGCTGCGCCCGCTGATGCCCTGGCTGGCGGCTCGCGGCCTGGTGCTTGGCGCAAGCCTGGGCACCCTGCTGATTTTCGTGGTGCCGATGGGGGCTCTGGCCGCCACCGGCCCGATGGTGATCCGCCTGTGCTCGCGCAGCGGCCTGGTGGGAGCCGCGGCCGGCAAGGTGTATGCGCTGTCCACCGCCGGCAGCATGGCCGGAATCGTCGCCACCAGCTTCCTGCTGATCCCGCACCTCGGCACGGCCGCCACCTTGAAGATCCTCTGCACCATCAGTTTTGCGTTGGCCCTGGCCGGCTTGCCGAGGTTCGGCGCGGCGGCGCTGTGCGCCTTGCCGCTGCTGGCGGCGCCATGGGCGGCACCGGGCATCGGCTGGGACAGGAACACGGTGTGGAGCGCGGAGTCGCCGTACAACCTGGTGCTGGTGAGCCGTGAGGGTGACACGACCTTGCTGCAGTTGAACATGCGCCGGGGCTACCAGACCGTGCGCAAGGACTCGGGGCCCTGGGTGGATTCCTATCACGACTACTTTGCGCTCGGCCCGGCGCTGGGGCGGGCGGACCGCGTGCTGGTGCTCGGCATGGGCGCCGGGGCCAGCATCGCGGTGACGCGCGCAGTGGCGCCGCAGCTGCCGATCGACGCCGTCGAAATCGACCCCGCGGTGGTCGATGCCGCCGCGCGCTGGTTCGGCCTGGACCGCGCCGATCCGCATCTGCAGGTCTACACCGCCGATGCGCGTCCCTGGCTGCTGCAGAGTACGCAGCGTTACGGCATCGTGCATGTGGACCTGTATCAGGGAGGGCCGTTCATCCCCTTCTACCTGGCTACCGAGGAATTCTTCGCCCAGCTGCGAGCCCACATGGACGAGCAGGGCGTGCTGATGATGAATGTCTGCGACGTCAGCCCGCATCGCCTGCTGCTGACGCCGCTGGTGGCGACGATCCGCAAGGCGTTTCCCTCGGTGCTGGTGGCCAGGACCGAGGCGACCAACTACATGGTGCTGGCCTTCCCGCAGCGGCGCAGCCTCGAGCAGGTGCGGCAGACGCTCGCCAGCGCCGGCTCGGGCAGCGGCCGCCTGGGCGAGGTCGCGCGGCAGGCCTCGGACAGCCTGATGGACTTGATCCCTCCGGCCGACGCCGCGGTATTCACCGATGACCTGGCGCCGGTGGAGGAAGTCACCATGATGGCGCTGCGTGATCGCTAGGGCGCTCAGGCCGCCTGCGGCTCCGCCCTCGCCGCTTGCTGCAAGCTCAGGATCAGCTCGCGAATCAGGCGATCCCAGATCTCGCAATGGGCGCGCAGACCGGTCTCAGTGACACCGCCGGCGATCAGTACATCCATGCTGAGAACCAGGAATTGCCCCTGGCGGAACAGGCGCCCGAAGCGCCTGCCGCTGTTCCAGGCATCGAACAGCGACGCGGGCAGTTCACCCCGTACGGTGAGCGGACAATAAAAACTCAGGTCCTGGTAGCGATCCGGGGCGCCGGCCAAGGGGTTGCCGAAACCGACGACGAAGTTCACGCCGTGCGCGGCACTCTGTACGCGCCGCAGCTGGTCTTGTTCCACCATGGTGGCGCGATAGCCTGCCGCACGCAGGATCTCGGCAAGTTCCTCCGGGGAGATCGAGGACTTGAGCTCGGCCGGCTTCACGGCCGGGGGATGCGGGTCTGCGGCTTGATCGGATTTTTCCATGGGTCAGCGTTCGCTTGCGATGGGTTGCTTGACTGAAGCCTCGGCGGGGGTGGCCTTCTGCAGGCTGATTTCGTCGATGGCGGTATGCTCGTCGGCGAGCAGCTTGTTGAAGTAGGTGGCGGCGTTTTCCTGCGTGCGCTGCTGCCGCAACAAGCGCGTCAGCTCATCCTTGACCTTTTCGAACGGCAGCGGTGAGGCCGGGTGTGTTTCGATCAGCCGCAGCAGATGCCAGCCGCCCGCCGCGTTCACCGGCTCGCTGATCCCGCCTTCCGGCAGGCCTTGCACCGCCCCGCGTATTTCGGGAGCCAGCTGCGTCTCGGCCACCACGCCGAGGTCGCCGCCTTGCGCGGCGCTGGCCTTGTCGTCGGATTCCGTCCGCGCAAGCTCGGCGAAGCGGTCCGGCGCGGACTTGAGCTGGGCCGCGAGTCGATCGGCCTTGGCTTTGGCGGCCTTGGCGCCGGCTGCGTCGGCGGGAGCGGCAATGAAGATGTGCGCCAGGTGATCGGTGCGCGGCGCGATGAAGCGCTGCTGGTTGAGCTTGTAGGCTTCCTGCAGCTCGGCATCGCTGGGAAACGAGGACGGCGGCGCCGCGACCGACTGCAGATAGGCGTTGAGTACGATTTCCGAGCGCGACCGCTCGATCTGCGCCGCGACTTCCGGACGCTGCTCCCACTTCTGCGCCCGCGCCTGCTGCAACAGGGCGCGGCGCCCCATCTCCTGCTTGACCAGGCGCAGCAGCAGGCTCGGATCCTTTTCCGCCTGCCGCTGCGCCGCCGGGTCCAGGGTATCGAGCAGGGATTTGACGTCCGAGGCGTGCATGGTCACCGTGTCCGACTTGGCCACTACCGGGTCGTCGGCCTTGCTGTGGCCGGAGCAGGCCAGCAGCAGGGTGAACAGCAGCAAGGAAGCGCCGTCGAGCGCCCTCCGGCAGCCGCGAATCGTGAAAGCGCTCATGCTTATTTCTGGTCCTCCGCCCCTGGGGGCGTCTGGACTTTCTGGTCCAGCAGCTTGTCGTGATAGTCCTGCGCCAGTTTTTCGAGGTTCACGCGGTGGATGCGGGTGAACGGCTCGTCGTCCTTCATGGCATCCCATACGCCCTTGTTCTTGTACCGGTCGAGCAGCTCGTTGCCGAGGCTGTAGAGTTGGGCGTTCTTTTGCTCGCAGCTCAGTGCGCGGGCCTGGATCTGCTCGTAGAGCCCCTGGAAGCGGGTGGCATCGGCGTCGCGCTTGCGGGCCAGATCGACCGCCTCCTGACGCGCCTTCTGCCACTCCCCCAGAGCTTTCTGGGCGTCGTCGAGCTGCTGCTGCAGCGTGGCCGCGGCGGCGGTCTTGGCCTCCAGCGCCCGCCGCGCGTTGACCAGCTGCGCCGCGTCCGCGGCGGGCGCCTGCGGCTTGGGGGCGGCCTGCTGCTGCTCCAGCGCCTGCTGCTTGGCACGCAGCTCGGCGTTCTCGTCCTGCGCCTGGCGCAGCTGCAAGGTGGTCTGGCGCAGGGCGTCGCGCAGGCGCTCTTCGGGACTGGCTGATTGGGCCAGTGCGGCGGACGAACCAGCGCCAAAGGCAAGGGCGCAGACCACCACGCACAAGCCCGGGAAATGCCGCGCGAGGACCGTATCCTGGATCATGGCTAGAACCGCGCGTTGAGGTCGAGCTGGACCACGTCGATGCTCAGCGGGGGACCGCTGACTTCGTCGGCGCTGAGGTAGCGCGCGGTGATCCAGGCGTTATGGGTGAAGCCGAGACTGCCGCCGATGTAGTAGCCCTTGGCGTTGGTGCCGCCCAGATGGAAGTCGGAATCGGCGAAGGCATCGAGCACGGCATCGGATTCGAGATGGCGGTACCCGGTCAGCACGTTCCAGTCCCAGCGCTGCACGATCACCGGATAGCCCACCAGGATCTCTCCCAGGTAGCCGGCGTTGCCGCCCTGGTAGAGCGCGGTGCCCGCAATGGTATTGCCCTGGCTGTCCGTCTTCTCCGGGCCGAAGTTGTTGACCGGCCCGGCGCCGCGGCGGTAGACCGTGCTGTGACTGAAGGCCAGGTTGTTGACGTAATCGGCGTTGAACACAGCGTGAATCGGGCCGTGCACGACCCAGTCCAGGCGGCCGGTGAAGTTCAGGATGTGGAAAGGCGAAGACAGGCCGAAATACTGGTAGATCGGGTCAGTCTGTTGCAGACCGGTTGGGTTCCGCAGCAGGAATACCGTGTTGCCCTTCTGCGCGTACAGGAAGCGGCTGTTGTCGGTATCGCAGGCATCGGTGCTGACGGTGGGGTGGTTGCAAGGCGAAGAGAATTTCCCCTGGATATGGTAGTAGTGGTAATAGGCCAGTCCGGCCTTGAGGCCGAGATCGGACCGCAGCTTCCAGTCGGCGCCGATTTGCCCGGCGAACAGCCACTTGTCGCGGCTGGAGGCCTTGCTCTGCTGGTTGGTCGGCAGATCGAACGCGGTGTTCTCCACCGAGAAGGCGCCGAAGGTGAAGAACGGGCTCAGGCCAGGAGCGACTTCGCGCTGGTATTTCCCGGCGACGCCGTCGAAGTTCAGATCCTCGTCCCAGACCAGCTCGGTGGACAGCCAGGGGTTGGGCATGCGCCCCGCCCACAGCTTGAGTCCTTGCAGGGGACGATATTCGAGGAAGGCCCGGTCGATGTTGAAGCTGGTCTTGTTGAAATCGGTGCCCAGGGTCTGATTGGTGGACACCGGATTGGTGGTGTTGCCGCTGGCAAAGCGGAAACTCACCGACAGATCGTCGGCAATCGCGGCGTTCAATCCAAGGCGGGCGCGGAAGCGCGGCAGTTCACGGTTCTGCGTCGTGTTCAAGACCGGCGGCAAGGAAAAATTGGTAACACCGAGATTGGTATCGAAGGGCGCTCCGTTGTTGACCGCCTGGTAGTTGACGAAGCTGGATGAGTTTCCGGAATCGAAAAAGTCGAACTCCTGGCGGAACCTGAAATCGCCGTTGAAGCTGATGCGGTTCACCCATTCCGGCAGTGCGTTGGGCTGCGCCCAGTTCTCGGCCTTGGCGGTAGCCAGGACTTCCTGTTTCACCTGCTCGCGGATCTTCTGCTTCTCGCTCTCCGGGATATAGATCACCCGCACGTCGCCCTTCTTGCCCTCGGGCTGGGCCGGGGTGGTGGTGACGGCGGGCGCGGCGGCCTGGCCCGGCTGCGCCGTTTGCACCGGCTGCGCCGCTGGTGCCTGCTGCTGCGCCTGCAGCTTCTTGATCAGCGACTCGGCATCGGCCGGCGACAGCGCGTTGTGCTGCACCAGCAGACGGATCAGTTCTTCGGTGACGGTCTCCTGCGGCGCGCCGCCGGCGGCCGGTGCCGGCGCAGCCACAGCGGAACTTTGCTGTGCCAGCGCCGCGGGCGGCAGGACGGAACACAGCAGCGTGGCCAGCGCCAGGCCGGTCAACGGCATGCCGTGCAATCCCCGGCGAATCCGTTTACTGGATGAAATCATTGCTTTCGAACTCCGCGCCTGTTGGTTGAAAGGCTGCAGCGAGCAGCCGCTGGGAAATCTGCTTTCTTCGGGGTTTCTTCAGCTGAATGCTCACGACGAGCTCACCTGGATGACGATCGGCTCGGGCATGCCTTTGGGCGGCGGTTCCGGCATCTTGTTCATCTTCAGCAAGCCCTCCCGCACCAGGCTGTCCGTTTCCGGGTTGCCGGTGGAGCCGAGCAGTTCGACGCGCTCAGGCGCGCCATCGGCGCTCAGCCATACTTCCACCGGAACGCGATAGCGGAAACCGAGCAGCTTGCGCTGCTTCTGCAAGGCGTCCCGCGCCCGTCCCTCGAACAATCCGGTGTACGCGCCGAAGGGGCTGCCACCTCCCCCCCCGCCGCCGCCCAGGAAGTCGCCGCCGCCCGGGTGGCCTTCCAGGCCGAATGCATCCCCCGGCCCCTGGCCCTTGACGTCCAGCGCGGGCGGCGAGTTGTCCGGCCGCGGCGCCGACTTGATCGGCTCCATCCTGACTTCCTGGGTCTTGGGCGGCTCCACCATCTTTTCCTTCGGCGGCGGCGGCGGAGGTGGAGGTGGTGGGGGCGGCGGCTGGATGATCCGCAGCTGCACCACCTCCGGCACCGACTTTCTCGGGGCACTCGAAGACCCGGTGAGGAACTTGTAAACCACGCCGCAGACCGCCGCCGAAACCAGCACGGCGATGACGCCGACGCGGATGCGGCGCCGCAGGATCCGCTTGCGCTGTTGTAGCGTCGGCATGGCGCGGTCCTACCTCACCACTTTCGCCGTCACCAGGCCGAGCTGGGTGATGTTCAGCTGCCCGAGCAGGGCGAGCACATCGATCACGTTCTGGTACTGGGTCTTGCCGTCGCCGCGCACGATCACCGGCAGGTCCGGATCCTGGGCCTTCTTCTGCCGCAGGCGGTCGGCAAGTTCGTCCATGGTCACCGGCACGGCATCCATGAAGACCTTGCCGTCGTTGGCGATGGTGATCGCCACAGTCTTGGGCTTGGACAGGCTGGGCTGGTTGCTGGCCTTGGGCAGGTTGACTTTGATCCCTTGCACCGCGGCGGTGGTCATGATGATGAAGATGACCAGCAGCACGTAGGCCAGATCCAGCATCGGCGTGATGTTGATGTCGTCGTAGGCCTTGTCTTCGCTTTGTGCCTTCATGACAGCGTCCTCCCGGGATCCACGGCCGTCATCAAATTTCGTCCAGCGTCAGACTGCTTGGCGGGAATCCGGTCGCCGCTGCCGCTGCGCGGCCGGCGCTCGGCGCGGCGCTGGCGCGACGCGACGTACCGCCCGCCGGGTACATCTCGGCCATGCGCGTCACGAATTCGTCGGAGAAGACCTGCATGTTGGCCTGGATGTCCTTGATCCGGCCCAGCAGGTAGTTGTAGCCGAACAAGGCGGGGATGGCGACGCCCAGACCGGCGACCGTGGCCAGCAGCGCGGCGGAAATGCCGGGCGCGATGGCATTGATGTTCACGTCGCCCGCGGCGGCGATGGCGGCGAAGGTGATCATGACGCCGACCACCGTACCGAGCAGGCCCAGGAACGGACCGCCGGAAATGGCGATGGTCAGCAGCACCATGCCCTTGCTCAGCCGCTGGTTCTCGCGGACCGAGGCCGAGTCCACCGATGCACGGATCGATTCGATCGACTCCGCGGACAGCGCGCTCGCATGCCCCTGGATCTCGAAGCGGTGGCGGATTTCGGCGACGCCCACCTCGTACATGCGGTACAAGGGGGACTCCTGCAGCTGCTCGCGGTCGTCCTCGTCCAGGGGTCCGCCGCCTTCCAGGTTGGTGAGGTCCTGGCGCACGCTCTTGAACAGCCGGGTGAACAGATCGTTGGCGCGCCCGACGCGGCCGGTATAAGCGCCCTTGCCGTACATCACCACCCAGGAAGTCACGGCCATCAGCATCAGGATGCCGATCACCACCCAGGCATCCAGGGTGACCGACTTGACGATGATGCCGAAATAGCCGGAACTCCAGGTGGAGAGCCCTTCGTCGCCGCCGAACTGGATCAGCTTGTCGTCGGCGCCCTGGTTTTTTGCCGCGAGCAGGATGGCGGCCGGCTCGCGCGCCACTTTGGCGAGTTCCAGTTCGTCGATCTCGCCCTTGTAGCCCGAGGTGACCGGCGCGCCCGCCTGCCCGCCTTCGCCACCGAGCGTGGCCATGGCGTTCAGCGCCGGCAATGAGGCCGTCAAGGCAGGCCCGGCCTGGCCGTCGATATAAAGAGCCACTTGCTGCGCCGACTGCGCGCCGGCGACGACAGCCAGATGATGCCAGCCCTTGGGGTCGAGCGGCGGCCCGGCCGGGGTCTGCCGCACCGCGCCGGAATCGTCGCTGACGGCGACGTAGGGCGAGTCCTTCGCCAGACCAATCACCAGGCTGCGCCGGCCGTCGCGCACGGCGTAGAGCACGCTGTCGGGGCCGCCCGCCGCGGCGGGCTTGACCCAGGCCGACCAGGTCAGGGCGCCTCCGGCGGCTACGGTCAGGGAGGGCGAGGCCGGTATGGCGACGACACTCTGGCCGTCGAACTTGGCGGCGTTGCCGATCAGCCCGCTCTCCTCCGCTGCGAAGCTCGAGCCGGAATTATTGTGGTAGGCCGTGGCATCAGCCGCCGGGGTGCCGCGCTCGCCGAAGTGATAGACCAGGGTCTGACTGGAATCGTAGGTTTCGCGCGGGTCGCTTTCGGCCACGGCCTTGGCGTTGCCGTAGTACATCCACAGGTTGACCGCGGCTCCGGGCGTGATTTTCGGGATCTGCACCCAGACGAACGCCAGGGCGAACACCGAATCGTACTTTTCGATGTGGAATTTCAGGGGCGTCTTGTCGTCCCCCGCGACGAAGCGCAGGTCGGTGCCATCCGGATTGGCGTCGCTGAACTTGAACACGCCCTCGTGCAGCCGGATCAGCACCGGCACGTCGTTCAGCTCGCCCTTGACGTCGGCGCCCTTGGGGCTGGCATCGACAACCAGTTGCTTGCGATACGACCAGTCATGATTCCACCATGCCAGCGCGGAGGTCGGCATGAACAATCCACCGGCCACGAGCAGCAGTACGAAATGTATCCAGGCCCGCGGGCCCGGCTGAGGGCTGCGCGAATGATCGAGTTTTGTAGTTGCGTCCATGAAATCCCCGCCCGCTAGAAATTAGTCCACACCCTGAACAACAGGCGGCTCCGCCAATCCTGCGTGGCTACGCCATCGAGGAACGGGTCCGCCCACAACAGGACACCATTGAGATAGGAAGACAGCTTGATGTTGACGCCGACGCCCATGCTGAGCAGGCTGTATTGCCGTCTGACGCCGGGCAAGGGCGAGCGGGTTTCCAGCTTGGCGCCATCGGTGAAAGCGAACAGCTGGAATTGCTGCAGCGGCGGCGCGGCGTATGCGTGGCTGCGCAACTCCAGCGTACCGTTGAAGCCGTAGTCGCCCAGCGTCTCCGCTTCGAGGTAGCCCCGCACTGTATCCATGCCGCCGGCGCTGAACTGCTCGTTGGAAATGAGCGGCTCGTCGGTAAGCTGTCCCGCCAGGCGCGCCATGATCTGCATGTCGAGCGGAAGGTCCTGGGTATGGGACAGGTTTTCGCGGAGATACCAGATCTGTCTGTTTCTGAAACGGTTGTTGTCCTGCACCTGCATGTTGCTGCCCAGCCCCCGGGGTACCAGGGTGAGGCTCAGATCTCCCTGGGTCACCGCCGACGGGCTGCGGTGCAGCGCCGAAAAGTCGATGCTGAACGGGTAGTATTCCACCGGCGTGTCGATCGACGACCCGCCGAGCGCGGTTACCGACCTGAAGTGTTTGTAGTCGACTCCGAAGGTGAGCAAGGGAGACCATTCAACCGTACCAGGCAACTGCAGCACACCGTGAATCCCTGCCGATGTGCCTTTGCCGATGACGTCCGTGCCGCCCAGCGTGGCGACGTTGCTGTCGGACTTGAGGCCATTCAGCAGCAGGCTGAAAGGACTTTCCCCGAAATGCGCAAGATACGACCCGAACAGGACCCGGGCGTCACTCGGACGCTCGGGGGCGGTCTGATAGGTCACCGACAGGCTGTGGCCCCGTTGCCACAGATTGTCGTAAGACACGGTGCCGGTGGTGCGGAGCTCGCTGGTGCCCAGGCTCTTGCGATTGTTGAGTTCGGCCATGCCATGCAGAGGCAAATGATCGTCGACCACCAAATCCATATCGACGGTGCCGGGCGCGGCGCCGGCCTTCAGGGTCGGCGTGACGCGCCGGTCGGCGTCCTGATTGAGGCCGACCAGATCCTTCTGCACCTCGTTGAAGTTGGGCACCGTTCCCTCGGCCAGGGAAGGTGTCTGCTCCTTGATCTCATCGATGGAGTGGTATTTGGAGTTGACCACGTTCAGATGCTCGACCTTGCCCTCCACCACCTGCAGGTGTACGACGCCCTCGCGGACGTTCTGGCGCGGAATGGTGACCGCCACGGTCTTGTAGCCACGCTCACGGTAGACGCCTTCCAATGCGGCTCTGGCCTTGTCCACGTCTTCAGGCGTCCGCTCAGGCCCAAGAAAGGGCTCCACGGCGTCATCGATGGTCGCTTCGTCCAGAACGCTGTTTCCCTCGATGTAGAACTCGAGGATGTCGAGGCTGGTCGGATGGGCAGCAGCGCCTTCCGCCGCCTTGGCGGAATCTTTTTTTTCCGCCATCTGCGCCCCGGGACTCTGCGCGACGGCGGGCGCAGTCGCCTGCGCCAGCGCCGGCCCGCATGCGAGCCCACTGCATATCCCAGCCGACAGACAAAGCGGCATGGCCACGTTTCTCTTTAAACGGGCGGCTAAATCGAACATTTACAAAGGATTCCCCGAATCCGCACGGATCGGTTGGCGCAGGCCAGACCCGCCACCGAATGGCTGATCGAAGCCATCCTAGGCCGCAAACATTACGAATTTATGGATACTGCCGCCGGGGCTGCCCTGCGCTACAAGGCTCTGATGAGAAAGAAGGATTTCGCAGGCGAACCTGACATCGTATTGCCGTGGGCGCGACATATAATCCGACGGTGATCATCGCCGTGGCAGGCCGGATTCAAAATCGCGGGCGCCACATTCCCGGCGAGCCACTCAAAGGCCCGTAACGAATCCGCCGCCGGCGTCATGAACCAAGACCCGCTGCATATCATCACCTGCGAGTTTCCGCCGGAGAAAGGGGGGGTCGCCGACTACACCCTGATACTGAGCCGCGAGCTCTCGCGGCTGGGACAAGAGGTCGTGGTATGGGCACCACCCGAGCCCGCTTCAGGCACTGCAACGAACAGTCCGGAAGTCAAGGTCGTCAGGCTGCGCGGACGCTTCCTGCCCAGTGACTTGCTGGCCCTTGAAAGAGAGCTCAACCGTTACCCCGGGCCGCGCCAACTGCTGGTGCAGTGGGTGCCGCACGGCTACGGGCTCAAGTCGATGAATCTTTTCTTTTGCGCCTGGATAACATCCCGGGCCATGCTGAGCGGCGACCGGCTCCAGGTCATGGTGCATGAACCCTGCGCGCCGTATCGGGGACTTTCGGTCAAGGGCAACCTGATCGCCTTCGCGCATCGCCTGATGCTGTTGGTGCTTTTGCACAAAGCCAGTCGCATCTGGGTTTCGACCCCTACCTGGGTGGACCGCATCAGGCCTTACAGCCCCGGCTCCGCCATGCCGATCCGCTGGCTGCCGATCTGGAGCAATATTGCCCGGATCGACAGCGATCCCGGCAGTTTGCGGCGGATTCGAACCTCGCTGGGCTTTACAGGCAAGCACCTGATCGGCCACTTCGGCACCTATTCATCGGAACTCGGCCAGGCCCTGGACGCAATCATGGTCGAAGTCCTGGAAAGGCGGGACGATGTCGCTTTCCTGCTGCTCGGTCGCGGCGGCGCGGAATTCCTCCAGTCATTTCGCAGCCGCAACGCCCGGCTCGCACAAGCTGTGCACGCCACTGGTCACCTGCCGGATCATGATCTGTCCCTGCGTTTGTCGACCTGCGATTTGATGCTGCAGCCCTACACCGGAGGCATCAATGTCCGGCATGGATCGGCGCTTGCCGTAATTTCCCACGGCCTGCCGATGGTCACCAATCGCGGAATCATCACCGAAAACCTGTGGGAGGAGCCGTTCGGCGGCCTGCTTTGTCCGTCGATGAAGGACGCTGCCGTCTTTGCCGACGCGGTGACTGCACTGCTGACGGATGCGGACCGGCGCAGACAGATGTCGGAGGACGCCGCGAGGTTCTACGAAAAGCATTTTTCCGTCGCGCAATCCGCGGCAAGGCTGCTTGGCTGACCCGGGCTGGCCGCCGCTCAGGCGCGCCTTGCCTGCATTTTCCGCAACAGCGGCACCATGGCGTGGGCGGCGACGCTGCGCATCAGCAGCTTTTGTTCACCATCCAGAATCACCAACCAGGCCAGGCCGGCGTAGCCCGCCGCCGACAGGGCCATCGAAATCGCCAGAGTCATCCAGTTCGATGGTGGAAAGGTCCGGCTCAGCCACCATGACAAACTCAGGTAGGGAAGCGCAAGCAGCGGCGCCGACCACAAGGCCCGGTGGAGCGTTCCGACGCCGATACCGAAATGACGATTGAGCAGCAGCACCATGCGCCAGACGCCTATGGCCAGAAAGCCCGCAATATTGCCGAGCAAAGGGCCGCACAAAGCGAGTTGCGGATGGTGGGGCGCCAGCGCCCAGGTGGCGCCCACGGTGAGCGGCAGGTTGATCAGCAACATGGCCACATTGGTCGACATCAGCCCGTCGACCTTTCCCACCGCCGTGACCACCCAGGCCCAGAACGACCATACGCAAAACAGAAAGGCGTTGGCCAGGAACGCCAGGCTGAGCAGGTCGCCGCCGTAGTAGGAAGGACCGACCCACAGGCTGACGAAGGCTTTGTTGTAGATCGCGATCGGCAGCAGGCCGGCGATGCTGGCAACGCCGATCAACGAGGTGATTTCGACCACGCGGCGATTGAACAGCTGGCGGCGGTCCTGGGCATGCAGTTCCGCCAATGCCGCCCAGGTCGCGTTGCCGATATTCGCCAGTTGCCCCTGATAGATGTCGCCCAGTTTCCGGGTGATCGTATACGGGACAAACTGTGTGGCGCTGAGAAATTTGCCGATCACCAGGCCATCGGTGAGTACGCCCAGGCGGCTGGCGAGATTGTTGACCGAAAGTTTCCAGCTGATGCGCCAGATCGAGGTTCGCGTCGCGGCATCGGGTTTCGCCCACAGGACGTTCAGCCGCATTTCCGGGTAGTGCCGCAAACATTCGACCGTGACGGCGACCGCGAACATGGCACTGCCGACGCCCAGTGCGAGAAACTGGCCGACGATGCCCCAGCGCAGCCAGGCGAACGCAAGCGCAGCGACCATCGAGACCATCGCCTGCATCAGCAGCAGCAAATTGATGAAGGCTCCGCGCTGCTGCGCATCGAGCAAGACCCGAAACGGTGTGGCTGCAATGAACGAAATGCTGACCGCTCCTATCAGAACGCCGCGCCCGAGGTCGCCCGTCAGCCCGGGCGCCGCCTTCATCAGCCCGGCGATCCAGACATAGATCAGCGTCCCTGCCAGGACCATGACCAGGGCTATGCCCAGGTAGACGCGGATTGAATAGGCCATTACCTGCAGCAGCCGTTCCCTGTCGCCGACCGCAAGGCAGGACGCGAACACGGCGGAAAATGCCGATGCAAAGCCAAGCTCGAGAATGCCGATCAGTCCGAGCCAGCCTTGCGCGACGGTAAATGCGCCCAGCGCATCCTTGCCGATCCAGAGCAGCAGCAATGGCGTGGAAATAAAGCCGGCAAGGACCGTCACCATGGTAAGCGTGAGCCGGGTCGCCATATTGGCGGCAGCCAGCCGTACCCGGCTCACCGGGCTCTCCATGGCACATCGCGATGAATCGGCACTTTTGTACCTGGAGGGCGGTCGCCGGCGCGAAACATCATGTCGCCGGTAAGGAGGCGGGACGGAAAATGAAGTTGTTGACGTATTTCCGCCCGCGCTGTCCGAGCAGCTTCACCGATTGGTGCGTCTCCACCGAGAATTCCGACAAGGGCATATAGCGGCCCTCCGTCCAGAATGCCCCGTCATACCCCAGCGCTTCGATTTCCGCGAAGACCGTGGCGATCGGAAACGACAGGTGCCGTTGTTCGATCTCGATCAGCATGGTGGGACGTTCGCGCGCCAAGGTCTCCCGCGCCCCGCGGATCACCTCGAGCTCATGGCCCTCCACGTCCACTTTGATCAGCGACACTCCGACGTAGCCGAAGTCATCCAGGCGCGCAACCGGCACGGGCATTTGAAGCGCATCGAAATCCGGGAGGGGATTCAAGCTGCCGAACCCATGGAGCGTCGCATTGCGGGGCACATTCAAGACCGCCGTGGCACTTTTCGAGGAGAGGCCGACCTGGTTGATGCCGATCTTCCGGCTGTTATAGGCCCTGAGCGCGCGCAGGCACGCTCCGTTCGGTTCGAAGGCCTCCACCCGGTCGTGATATTTCGACAACAGGAAGCTGTAAAGTCCGAAATTCGCGCCGACATCGATCGCCACCCCGCCCTTCCCGGACAGGTCCTTGATCAGGCCCATCTCTTCTTCCAGCCGGTTACGGAGTTTCTGGTAATAGTATTCGAACGGCAATTCGAGCCTCGGGGCGGCGGCAAACAATGCCGATGTGCCCAGGGATTTCATTTTTCCTAACATGATTTAGTCCGCTAAGTCGGATTGAGTGGCACCGGCACCAAAGCGCGCCCTGAAGAAAGTCGCAGACCGTCCGGCACGCGCTTCGACAGCCACCGGGCCCAATCATGCGCCGGCCGTTCGATCACTCGATACATGATCCAGGAAAGGCCGAATCCGGCCGCCACCGTCAGCAGCCATTTCAGGAAAATGGACCAGGAGGCGCCGGCGGAATGGGGGAAGGTAGCATCCACCAGGTACATGCCGACTTCGTGAAACAGATACAAGGAGTAGCTCCAGGCACCAGCCCGCTCCATCCAGGCGGGCAAACCGGAGTTGCGAGCCGCCCGCATTTCGGCGACGAACCAGATGCCGCCAGGGACGGCAAAGAAATCAAGCGTCCATTTAAAATCAATCGGCGTGTGGAAACGCAGCATGGACAGCACCATTCCCAGCGCCCATACGCCGATTCGTATGCCCCACAAGCCGCGCTTCGACGGTGACGGCCGCGCGATATCGACTTTTTCCGCGATATAGCAACCGGTGAGCCAGCAAGGCAGCCCGATCAGCCAGGTCAGGGCGTAGCCGTAGTCCACGTAGTTGCCGAAATCCCTTCCCAGTTCGAGCCTCATGGCGACAGCACCGGCGAACGCGGCGCCGAGGACGGCGTACCAGCCGCAACGCTTGATCAGGATGAACAGGGCCGGATAAATCGCGTAATAGATCAATTCGCAAATCAGGGACCACAAGACATTGCCGATCAACAGCCGGCCCGCTACGAGCTGCGACAACAGCATGGCGGCGAACAAGGGGGGGCAAACCCTCACAAACCGCCTGGCCAGATGAGGCCCGACGGCAAGCGGACGCCCCATGGCATACGGCCGATGCACGCAGAATCCCGACACTACAAAGAACACGATGACCGCCGCCGGTCCCGGAAAAAGATTGTTGTTGATGCCCCACAATGCCAGGCCGATTGCATGCTGCTTGCCCACCGCTGCCATTTGCAGGAACGGCAAACCCCCGAAATGATCCAGAGCCACCCAGGCCGCGCACAGGAATCGAACGGCATCGATGCCGCCGACCCGCTCCTCGGCCTGCTGACCCGCCAACGTCCCGGCATGCGCGCTCGTCATTGTCCGTCCACCAAGGCCAAGCCTCCTGCCGCTGCCACGAACTCCCGGCACATGTCCTCGCAGGTACGCGACCGCAGCCGCTCGCCCAGTTGTTCGAAACGCTCCCTCCACCCGGCCTGGTCCTGAAACCAGGCGGACAATCGCTGCGCAAGATCGGCGGCATTTTCCGCATCAGGCAGCAACATGGCGCTGAACTCCGGCGGAAACTGCTCCGCCACTCCGGCATGCGCGCTTACTATTGCGGGAACGCCGCGGCAAACCGCTTCGTGGACATTGAGTCCATACGCCTCGTAGCGCGCCGGGCTCACCAGCAGATCGGACGCCGCGAGTACATCGGCCACCCGGTGAGTCATGCCGAGAAACATGATGCGGCCCCGGGCTTGCAAGCCGCTTGCCCGTCGCTTCCAGTCCGACAGTCCACGCCCTCCACCGGCGACGACGAGGTACGCTTCGTCGGGCGATGCGCTTTGCCAGGCTTGCCAGGCGTTCAATAACGTATCGAAGCCCTTGCGGGCGTCGTATCCGAGCGCGCCGACAAAGCTGAGTACCGTCGCCGAAGGCGGAATCCCGAGCCAGGCGCGTGCCGCCAGGCGCTCTTCGGCAACAACCGGCCGGGCGCCCACCGGCGATTCCAGATAGACGACCTTGATCCTGTGTTCCGGAACATCCAGCATCTCGACGAGATGCCGCCGCGTCGCCACGGAATTTGCGACTACGAACATGGCGCCACGGATGGCGGACTTCTCCCGGCGTCGGGCGATTCTCTGGCTGACCGCGTTTTTCAGCTTGAACCAGCGCGGCGCCCGCGCGGCGGGCGACTGCCATGCGCTATGGACGAAATGCACCCAATTGATATCCGGCCAGCCGCAATTGCCGCCATTGACTACCACGCGTGCTTCGGGGCAGGTGCGGGTCACCGACGCCGCGACCGCCCTGCCGAACGCCGCGAGGATGAATTCGGAGATAAAAAAAGATCCGAGCGACTTTGGGACGCGATGGCATCGCGCCGCCGGATGCCGCGATACGGAAACGTCGATTTCATGCGCAACGACGTGAACACGGACATTGCGATCGAGCAGGTACTGCACCAACGCCAGGTTGGCCGCATCCATCCCGCCCCGGTTATGCAGGCTTCCGGTGACCACCACCCAGGTCGGAACCGCGGCCGCCGACGTCACACGGCCGCCTTGGGCGACTGTTCGCCCGCCGGCTGCATCGCCTGCACCGGTGCCGGACGCCGGCGTGGGGGCGCGGAACTCACCAGGACCCAGCCGAGTCCCAGCAGGAGCATGGCCGAATAGGGCACGGCGGCGAACAGCCCGGTGCCGATGAAAGCCGTCGCAAATGTAATCATCAGAAAGGTCTTGACGATCGCGCGGCCGGAGTACCAGGGATCACGACGAAACACCGGCCGGAATAGCGCCCAGATGATGAAGCCGATGAAGATCGCCAGACCGATCCAGCCTTGTTCCAGCACGATGCGCGCGTATTCGTTCTCGGAGAAGACCTTGGGCTTTACGATGCCCTCGCTCAGAAAATAGGGAATACTGGTGCCGCCACCGCCAAGACCGTTGCCCAGCGGATATTCCTTGATCACGTCGTAGAACTTGCCGTTGGCGCTTTGCGACAGCCGCTGCGTTGTCGCCTGCGTATCGGAGAGCAACAGGAAACGCGTCAATCGCTCGTTCCCCTGGATGCCCCAGTACATGGCCGCGATCATCGCGGGAAGGACCAGCCAGCGGACGGCGCCGCCGCGCGGCATGAACACCAGGGTTGCCGCGACGGCAACGCCCGCCAGGATCAAGGGGGTGCGGGCGGCACACAGAAGAATGCCGAGGAAAGCGGCGGCGATACCGAGGACGAACAGGACGCCCTGATACGACCGCTTGCCGGGCTGCAGCCACGCGGCGATCAGGAAACAGATCGAAAGCGCCATGGTGCCGCCATAGATATGAGCGTGGCCGAAAATCGCCGGAATGCGATAGAAGCTGTAGTTGGCGACATCGTTGCTGGCGTAAATGAGTTCGGTGGCGTGCGAACGCGGGAAAAACGGCTCGATTCCGAACTGATATTCCGCCGCCGCGAAACCCAGGGCGATCAGGTTCAGCACGGCAATGCAGCTCGCCAGGCTCAGCATGTCTTCTCCCTTGAGCCTGGCGCCAAGCAGCAGCATTGGCCAGAAAAGGATGTTCGCGCGCAGGCCGACGAGGCGGATCAGCAGCCCTTGCGTGGGCAGAAGCAGCAGGATGCACGGCCATGCGATGAGCAACAGCGTCCAGTCCCGCAGCTCGCGGTAGGCGGGCGGGTCGTTGCCCGGATGCTTCCGGTTGAATTGCCCGAGATAAAGGCCCAGCAGCGCACTGTCGAAAAAAAAGTACGAGGCCGACTCGAGTATGTTTGCCCTCAGGATGCCGTTGAAGTACCCGATGCTCAGCAGGCAGATCAGGCCCCAGGTCAACGAGCGGCGGCCAAGGGCATAAGTCACGAGGAAAAAAGCCAGCGATAGCGCAAGTGCGACCATGTTCCGTCACGCGCTTCCTGAATGCGCCAGCTTCCGCAGTGCTTCGAACTCGGATCTGATACGGATGTGCGGATTGCATAGCGCAACGGCCCGCGCGGCGCCGCCGGACCCGAGCTCGGCCCGCAGGCCGGGATTTTCCATAAGCCTGCGCAAAGCCTCCGACAGCCCTTCCGCGTCGCCCGGAGGCACGAGGATGCCGCATTGGTCCGTGACAATTTCCCGCGCCCCGCCTATGGCGAAGGAGATCGCGGGAATGCCGGCGTAAAGCGCTTCGATGAAACTGATCCCAAACGGCTCGGGGGCATCGTTGGGATGGGAAAAAATATCCGAAGCGGACAACAGGCTTCCAACGTCGCGGCGTTCGCCCAGAAATCTCACCCGCTCTCCAATTCCCAGTTCACGCGCCTGATCCTTGAGGAGCTCAAGGTATCGCTGCTCGCGGGGTCGTTGCGCCCCCCCGACCACCCATAACACCCATTGCGGCAGGTGCTTGAGACGCGCCAAGGCTTTGAAGTTGTGCAGATGCCCCTTGTATGGCTCCATCCGCGCCACCTGCACGATGACGACGGCATCCGCCGCGGTGGCGGCCCGCTGCCGGACGTTCGCCCGCTCTTCTGCCGTCAGCGGCAGATGCTGATCCGGAACCGGGTGATAAGTCACTTCAACCGGAACATCGTTCCAAAGCTTCGCGGCGCTCAGGCTGGTGAAGACGCTGTTGCACAGGATCAAGTCCGGCCTGGTCCGCCGCGCCAGACGTTCGACCCAGTGGCGGCCATTCGCAAGGTCGTGCAAAAAAAACGCCAGCGGCACGCGCCGCCTTCTGATCACCGGCGCAAAGACGGCATGCGGCCACGCCGCATGACAGACCACGGCATCGTAGGCGCGTTCGTCGAGCAGGCGCCCGAGACGCCGCCTCGCCAGCCAGACCCGATGCAGGAGCCGGGTGCGGACGTTGCCGAGGCAATAGGCACGGGATGCGGTGCGCTCTATTTCGTGGAAGATTCTGGAGTTGAAACTGAATGCAAATTCCTGTTCGAATTCGGGGCACAGATCCTGGTGCAGGGCGTAGGTCTTGAGCAGGGTCTCGATGCCGCCGTAGAGATTGCCGCCCGAGATGCGCAGGATTCTCATGCGCAGGCCTCAGGCCCCAGAACGGTGCCAAGGACAGCGCGATACACCGGCAGGATGTCGGCTTCGATACGGGAAAATCCGAACCGCCGCGAATATGCATGTCCCGCCGCTCCCAGGCTGCTGCGCAGTTCCGGATCTCGCAGCAACTCGATCAATCTGGCGGCCAGGGCCTTGTCATCGCCGGGCGGGTAAGCGACCGCGTTCTGACCGTCGACCACGAGTTCGGCGGCGCCGCCGGCGGAGCTGACGATCACGGCCTTGGCGCAGGCCATGCCCTCCACGATCACGCGTCCAAATGGCTCGGGTTGCGTGCTTGCGTGGACCACGATATCGAGGGCGCGGAATGCCATTTCCGGTTGCGCGACGAATCCGGCAAATCCGAGCCTGTCCGCCGGAACCCCGCAGTCGGCCGCCATGCGCTCCAGCGCGTCGCGGCTGAACTGGCTGCCGCCGGTTTCATACACCGCGTCGCCGACGACGTAGGCGCGCCATCCGGGATCGCGAGGCAAGCCGGCGAGCGCACGGAACAGCACTTGATGACCCTTCCATTTGGCGAAGGTACCAAGCAGGCCGATGCGCACCACCGGCTCGTCCGGCGGCGCCAGACCGGAGAGTGCGTCGAGATCGGCGATACTCCCGTCGGGCAGGAATTGGTCGAGATCGACCGCGTCATAGGCGGTGACGATCGGCACGCGCCGCGTGAGGCTCCTGCCCGCATCCTCGGCGACGCTGCGCGAGTTGGTAATCGTCGCGGCGCAGCGGAAAGCGCTGGCCCGAAGCAATGGCGCCACCAAGGGGCGCGGGCTGACGTAGTCCCGGATATGCCAGATGACGGGGATCTTGCCCGGCGCGGTCCAGGCTGTAAGCAAGTGCCCCTTCAATCCGTTGCTGTGAATAAGATCGGGCTTGAGGTCTGCGAACAATCTGCGCAGTCGCCACAGATAGGCGGCGGTTTCGGGTCCGGCGCGAAGCATCGGCATCAAGCGCGCGAGCTTGTGGATGGAGGAGAAGCGGCCGCTCTTGGCCAGCTCCGAATCCCCCAGCCGTGCCAGCGAGCGCGGTAAAGGCAGCGTCAATACCTCGCATCCTGCCTGCCTGGCCAGCTCCACAAAAGGCCCGGGCGCGGCCGCCACCACCGTGTAGACCCAGCCCGGCCTGGCCAACTTGAGGCCGCCGATAAGGTCGAGCAGGCTGCGCTCGCCGCCGCCAAGTCCGCCGCCGGGATTGAAAAAAACGACTTTCAGGCCGCGGGCAGGCCGCTGCTCAAGCCGCTCCGAGCTGATCGAGACGTTGTTCAACCGATCAGGTTCCGTATTTGGAATACGAATGGCGATATTCTTGGTAGCCGTGCTGACCGATCTTGATCCGGTAGTCGTTGTACACCGCGCCCGCGACCAGGTGGCCGTTCTGCAGCAGCTTTTTCATGGTCATCTGAAGAGCGGCGATCGATGTGGTGCCGGCGCGAGCCGTCAGCAGAATGGTGGGACAGCGGCTGCAGATGATCTGTGCGTCCGCCACGCTGAGTATCGGCGGTGTATCGAAAATCACCAGATCGAACGTCGATGCGGCTTCCGCACAAAGCCGGTCGAATGCCTCCGTCATGAGCAGTTCCGAGGGGTTCGGAGGAACCGTCCCGGTGGTGATCATGAACAGCTTAGGATGTACGCCGCTTGGACGGACGACTTCACTGAACGTCTTTTGCCTGGACAGCAATTCCGACAAGCCCGGCGTGCGCTCCAGACCGAGCACACTATTCAAGCGGCCGAGGCGCATGTCGCCGTCAATGATCAGCACCCGCTTGCCTCCGTCCGCAAAGAGGTAGGCCAGGTTGAGCGACACGAAAGACTTGCCGACACCGGGCGTCGGTCCGACGATGGCCACAAACTTGTTTCCGCTCGGCCCCAGGGCGAATTGCACGCTGGTGCGCAGGCTGCGTACGCTTTCAACGGCAGGGTCTTCGGC
>FTAG01000289.1_pt1 | contig 59875 bp, 73 predicted proteins | sample 1638911 | NCBI WGS metagenome assembly FTAG01 (sample SAMEA3914813, study PRJEB12502) | metagenome | biome: forest; material: soil | place: Canada | collected 2011-07-07 | depth 0.3 m
GTCGACCTGGTGCGCGAGGGCTTCGACTGCGTGGTGCGCGTCGGAGCCTTGAGCGACAGCAGCCTCGTCGCCCGCCCGCTCGGCCGCTTCATCACCATCAGCTGCGCCAGCCCCGCCTACCTCAAACAGTACGGTACCCCGCGCACGCTGGAAGACCTGGCCAATCACCGCCTGATCCACTACGTCAGCACCCTCGGCGCCAGAAGCCCCGGCTTCGAAGTGCCCGACGGCGCCGGCGGCTACCGCAGCATCCCCATGGCCGGCGCCCTCACCGTCAACAACGCCGACGCTTACGAACACGCCTGCCTCGCCGGCCTCGGCCTCATCCAGGCCCCGGAGATCGGCATGCGCGACCAGCTCGACGCCGGCGAGCTGGTGGAAGTGCTGCCGCAGTACCGGCCGGAACCGATGCCGGTGTCCATCGTCTACGCCCACCGCCGCAATCTGTCGCGGCGGGTCAGGGTGTTCATGGACTGGGTGGGGGAGACGATGCGGCCGTATTTGGAGGCGTAGTCTGGATGCCGGTATTTATTGATCCGGCGTAACATTTCGTACCAATACAAGATCAGGGGAGCACGATGGATACTTGGATTGGCCCGGACCGAGAAGGATTTTTGCTACGGTTCAATCGGAGTGAGGGCTCAAGACTATGAAGCTGGAAATCAAGCGTGACTCAATTCCGCCTCGAACCTTAGGTCGTTTGGTCTTCATAGGCACTGCCGTAGGTACCATTGTGCTTTTTCTGCCAGCCTTGTTGCTTGGGGCAGTCATCCTTGTATTCAGCGACACTCCAGGAAAAGGGAATCTGCTGCTATTTGTATTGATGGTGTTCCCCATGTTTCTGGTTCTGCAAGCATGGGCGATTGCATATATTGTTCGGCTAGGTCTGTGGGTCTACCGTTGGTTCAAGCCAATCGAGTTCTTGCAGCTGCCGTAGGGTGGGCAAAGCGTAGCGTGCCCACGCGGATTGACGCAGAATGCAGCCATGTCGCGTTATCGAAGAGCCCGCACGGCCGGCGTTACTTGCTTCTTCACCGTAGCCCTGGCACGGAGAGATCAACTCCTTCTCATCGACAACATCGACTTGCTTCGGTCAGCGTATCGAAGGGCGTTGCAGGCTCAGCCCTTTTCCACAATCGCCTGCGCGAGCACCCGGATGCGGGTCGTAAACCTGGAATAGGAGGTACCAGTTTTGGGTATGAACGGCGCCTCCAGCCGGCGCCGCGAAGCTCGGTCGGCCGGGCGCTGCCGCTCATCGCTCGTCCGGGCAGTGGATGTGAACCGACGGTCAGTATGCTGGCCTTACACCCTGGGATTCGTACCGATGAAATCCGATGAACCGACCGGCGGGATGCTTGTGAAGCGTTTCAAGCATCGCGCACTCAGGATCGCAGCCGCCGGGCTTGCCCTGGCTTCGGCCTTCACGATGCCCACTCCCGCCGAGGCCGCGGCGGCGACCGCGCTGACCGCAGCCAGCTCCGGCGGCGTGGTCAGCGGCAAGCTCACCGCCGGCGGCAAGGCGCTTGGCGGCGCCACCGTCGCCGTCTCGGCCTGGGACGTGACGGCCCGCAACGGCCTGGGCTGGCGCCAGGCCCCCGGCACCACGCCGGTGAACGCGGCAAGCGCGGTCGTCGGCATCCGCGCCGGCGTCGAAGGCGGCTGCATCTGCAGCGGCAGCGCCGGCGCTACCTTCGGCAGCATCTACTACCTCGAGACAACCACGGGCTACTGGCAGGACATCTCGCCGGTGAGCCTGCCGGTTGCCGGCGCGCCGGACAGCATCCGCACCGTGCAGATGGTGCCCGGCCAGACCATCTCCACCAACCTGGCGCAGTTCCCGGTGGACCCCGGCGTGCCGTTCGAGCTGGATATGCCGCTTGCCGCCACCGGCAATGCGGCGCAGGCCGGCTATGTGGCAGTGATCTTCCTGGACGCGAGCGGCCGCGAAGTGGGGCGGACCCAGCAGTGGTTCACACCGCAGCAGCTTGCCGTGGGCAGCGCCACCACCGATGCCAACGGCCAGTACCAGGTCGCGGTGCCGGCGGCGCTGGCGGCCACCTTTCCGGAGCTGCATGTCAGCTACGCGGGCGGCACGGCGCTGCAGGCCAGCACCTCGATCATTCCGACCGCGGCCAGCGGCAGCCAGCTGACCATGCCGGCGCTGGCGCAGCCGATGCCGACCACGGCCCAGCTCGCCGGCCAGCGCCTGACCTGGTTCACGCCGCGCGAGGATTTCCTGAACCTGCTGGTGCAGGGGCAGACCTGGTCGCAGCTGCAGCCGCAGTGGGCCACGGCGCAGCAGCACACGCAGGTGATCCTGCTGAACTTCAGCGCGCTGCTGGCGATTCCCGACAGCGTGCTGCCGCGCATCCTGCAGGACATGGACAACCAGCACCTGGCGCTGGCCCTGGAGATCGAGCCGACCAACTGGTACCACGAAGTCAGCTGCGGCGCCGGCGTGGAAAGCTATTCCGACCCGGCCACGGCCAACCAGGTCGTGTACAAGCTGCTCAAGGCCGGCGGCAAGCTCAGCGCCGTCACGATGGACGAGCCGCTGTGGTACGGCCACTACTACACTGGCGCGAAGGCCTGCAACAGCAGCATCCAGGACGAGGCGCGCCGCGCTGCGGTAATCGTGAAGATCTTCACCGCGGCCTTCCCCAACCTGATCGTGGGCGATATCGAGCCGTTCCCCGAGATGGCCTATCAGCCGACCTGGCAGGCGGATTTCGCCGCCTGGGTGCAGGCGTTCAACAGCGCCGTCGGCACGCCGCTGTCGTTCCTGCAGCTGGATTTCGACTGGGACCAGGGCGTGCTGCTTTCCTACGGCTGGCCCAACCCGCCGGCGATCGAGAGCCTGGTGCAGACGATCGCGCCGGTGGCACGCGGCAACGGCCTGCAGCTGGGCATGATCTACAACGGCAACGGCTCCGCCAGCTCGGATGCGATCTGGATCTGGGAAGCGCAGCAGCACATCAACGCCATCGAGGCGTCCGGCGTGCGGCCGGATCAGGTGATCTTCCGCACCTGGGCGGCTTCGCCGGCCCAGACCATTCCGGAGACCACGCCGACCACGCTGACCAGCCTGATCGACTACTTCTTCCAGAACTACCACTGAGCATCCGCCGCGCGCGGCGCCCGGACTAGAACGTTTTCGGTTTAGATGCAGCCATGCTGTCCCCTCTCCCGCTTGCGGGAGAGGGTGGCCCGTCAGGGCCGGGAGAGGGGCCGTTTGCACAGTTTCACGGCCCCTCTCCCCTACCCCTCTCCCGTCCCTAAAGGGATTTCCTCCGGTCACAAGCGGGAGAGGGGGCTGTTGTACGCACTTAAACGAAAAATACTCCAGGCTTACGGCGAGCGCCGTGCGCTCCGCACCGCCAGCGCGATGATCAGGCCAACGCAGCTCTGCGCGATCACTTCCGGAATCAGCGGCGAGACCGGGTGCAGGTGGACCGGGAACGGATAGGCCGAAAGCGGCAGTACTACCAGCCGCATCACCAGAAACACGCAGACGCCGTACAGCAGCCCCATCGGCACCGCCTTGCGGGTGAGCAGGCCGAGGCGCGTGCTGGCAGCGTAGTACACCGCGGCGATCAGCAACATCATCAGGAAGTGCAGCACCAGCCCCAGCGCCGCGGTGACCATGCCGCCATCGAACGCCGCCTTGCCGAGCAGGCCGCTGGCGACGGATTGCAGGATGCGCTGCGCCGGCGTGCCGAACCAGCCGGAATAGACCACCGCGTAAGTGATGTCCAGCAGGCCGGCGATGCCGCCGCCGACGAGGATGGCGAAAACAGCGGGGTTGCGGCGCATCGACTCCCTCCGGTCAGGTGCGGGCGAGCGCACTTGTTGTTATATGGAGAGCTTACTGCACGAGCTGAGGTTCAAGGCGGGAAACAAGTCACGGCGCATCCCGCCACAAGCACGGCTCGTCACAGGACTGCGCGATGGAAGCCGCCGGCCAAGCCTTGCGCCCGGTCAGCAGCACCGAGGGCATCGGCTCACGAAAGAAAATGTAAGACCGTAGGGCGGATGAGCGTAGCGTAATCCTTTCGCGGCGAGCAGCGCGCGCTCGGCCTCCTCTTGCATGCCGACAATCCGCGTGTTAAATACTGAACCACATGGCTCAGTATACCCGGACCGGCTTCGATGCCTCGTTCGCCGCGCTCTCGGACGCCACCCGACGCGGCGTTCTGGAGCAGCTCGGGCGTGCGGACGCCTCGATCACGGACCTCGCCGAGAAGTTCCACATGACCCTCACAGGCATGAAGAAGCATGTCGGCGTCCTGGAGCAGGCGGGGCTGGTCACCACGGAGAAGGTCGGGCGCGTGCGGACCTGCAAGCTCGGCCTGCGCCGGCTGGAGGAAGAGGCGGCATGGATCGAGAGGTACCGCCAGCTCTGGGACGCACGCTTCGACGAGCTGGACAAGGTTGTCGAGGAACTGAAACGCAAGGAGAAGGCCGGTGGACGCAAGAACAGAGAGTGAGCCTACCCCCATGAAGAACCGCACGACGGTGGAACGGAAGTCCGAGCGTGAGCTGGTCGTTACGCGAACCTTCAACGCCCCGGCGCGCATCGTGTTCGAGGCGTGGACCAGGCCCGAGCTGATCAAGCGCTGGTGGGCACCGAAGTCGACAGGCCTGTCCCTGCTTTCCTGCGAAGTGGATGTTCGTGTCGGGGGCTGGTACCGTTTCAAGTTCAGCCACGAGGGCTCAAAGCCCATGGCGTTCTTCGGCAGGTACATCGAAGTGACCCCGCACTCGCGCCTCGTCTGGACCAATGAGGAAAGCGACGACGGTGCCGTCACCACGGTGAGCTTCGAGGAAAGAGGCGGCAAGACGCTGCTGGTCTTGCACGAACTCTACCCCTCGAAGGAAGCCCTCGACGGCGCCATCGACGGGATGGAAGATGGGATGCCCGAGTCGTTCGAGCAACTGGACGGGCTTCTCTTCACCCTGGGCGCGAGCGTCGGACGGTCATGAAGGACCGTAGGGCGGATTGGCGTAGCCCAATCCGTCTTCCACGCGGCGAGCGGCGGGATACGCTGCGCTCCTCCCGTCCTGCAAGAGGGCTGCGCAAATGCCCCTGGTTTACACCCGGGCCATAAGGCGCGAGCAGATTGCGGCGGCGTTACAAGCCCCTACTCCGTTCAAGGGATGCCGCCCGCCGTTCCGCCCGCGATAGTGCCCTCACCATAACCAGCGGAGGGGAGCACCGTGCCAGCCACGCCCGTGCAAGTGCGCGCCGTCATCGAGAACTACGTCAAGGCCTGGGCCACGGGGGACAAGGCGCTGATCCTGTCGCTGTTCGCCGAGGATGCGATCTGGAACGACCCGGTGGGCACGCCGCCGTTCATCGGCCACGACGGCATCAACACGTTCTGGGACTTTGCCCATACCGACGCCAAGCGCCAGCTGATCCCCAAGGTGAACCGCATCATCTGCTGCGCCAACGAGGGGCTGCTGGACTTCGTGATGCAGGTGCGCATGCCGCATCTGAACCAGGGGCTGGACCTGCACATCGTCGACCGCTTCGTGCTCAACGACGAGGGCAGGATCAGGCTGGCCCAGGCTTACTGGGACGAAAGCAGCGCCAGCTGCCCGCCGGGCATGGATTTCTTCGTGCCGAACATCGACGAAGCCTACAAGAAGTAGGCCGCTGGCAGGCGCGCGGGACGCGGCGCGCCCCGCGCGCCTGCCGCCGCTTACTTGCCGACCGCGATGCCGCCGCAGTCGTTCGGCGTGCCCAGCTGCTCCGGCGCGCTGCAATAGGACTTGGCGGGATCGTCGCCGCGGTTCTTCGAGGCGTCGAACACCTGGCCCTCCGGACAGCTGACCTGCTCGGCCAGACCGCCGGCGCAGGAGTAGCGCACGCGGCAATCCGGATGGCGGTAGCTGCCGTCATCCTTGCCCAGGCAGAAATTGGGATCGCCCTGCGCCGGCGGCGCCTGCTTGAACGAGGGTACGGCCGCCGCCGCGGCAAACGAAACCAGCGCCGCGCCCATCACCGCGGCCCGCACCGCGTGCCGCCAATTCAACGTCTTCATTCGATCAACTCCTCTCCTTTTTTCATCCAGCGCAGGCCATGGCACACGGGGCCGCCGCGCGCGACGGCGCGGCGCCGGACCCAGCCCGCCGTGACAGGCAGGTCCGTCCCCGGGACCGATGCGACCCGTGGATGGGGCTTTGATGCGGCCCACGGAAAAAAGGTTGAAACGGGAGCGCCGCCCGACGGGCGGCATGTGGTACTTGATGTTACCGCCCCGACCGGGCCGCCGCGCTCAATGCCGCAGGATGTTGGCCAGCGCCAGCATCAGCAGCAGGGCGCCGAGCACCCAGACCAGGACCTTGAACAGGCCGCCGAGGATGCGCGCATCCCTGGCGGCGACGGGATCGTGGATGGAATTCACGCCCTCGCCGTAAAGGAAGCGGCACAGCCGCCAATACATGGCGGGCGTGTGGCTGATGAGCAGGTCAGGCTGGCCGAGTTCGTTCCATGCGTCCGGCTCGACCAGGCGCAGGCGCCCGAACAGGCGGGACATCCACACCAGGCACAGCACGACCAGCACGGCCAGCACCAGGAGCAGGGGCATGGCGAGGCCGGAAGCGAGTTGGTAGATCATGCGGGCGCCCTAGTTCGCCTCCTGCGGCAGGAACGACACATCCATGTAATACCGGTTGGGGTTGGCGGTGTCGAGGAACACGGTGAGTTGCTTGCGGTCGATGTATGGCGTGGGGTCGAACCACAGGTTCTGGCTGTGGAAGATCTGGACCTTGCCGGTGGCCGGGTTGAGCCACTGCGCCGCGACGCGGAACGGGTTGCGGCCATTCACGGTGAGCCGGGTGTTGCGCGCCACCTCCTGGAAGTCCGCCATCACCGGCGTGCCGTGCAGCATCAGGTCTTCCTCCTTCTTCCGCGTCATCCGGCTGGCCAGGAACACGCCCAGGCCGATGAGCAAGAATACCGCCCCGATCCCCGCCACGATCACCGCCCCGCCCCACAGGCTGAAGAAGGCATTGATCTTGGCCTGCTCCGGCGCGCCCGGCAGGAACAGCACATCCACCTGCTCGCCCACCGAGTAGGCCGGGGGGTTGCTCGAGGTGGAGGAATAGAGCTTCAGCTCGCGCCCGTCCGGCGCGTTGTAGCGCACCACCGGCGCATAGGTGGTGGAGTTGTTGTTGGAGCTGTGCGGCACCATCTCCACCACCACGCCCGGCGCGTGTTGCGCGCGGGCGATGAAGGAGCGGGAGTGCTGCGCCAGCAGCAACGCCCCGATCAGCATGGCGCCGCCAAACAACAGGCCGAGCCACTTGAAGATGCGGATGCTTTTCATGTTCTCCCCCTGCCCAGATCCCCGCCCCTAGATTCGCCCCGTTCCGCCGGCCTTGCAAGCTTGCGTAGCCCGGGTGGAACGAAGTGTAACCCGGGAGCTTTTTTGCGCGACGGCATCCCGGGTTTCGCTTCGCTCCACCCGGGCTACTGTCGGGTACGCCTCAGCCGAACCCTAGCCCCTTCATCTCCCTACCCGTCCGCGCCAGCACCTTCAGCCGCTCCAGCAGCGTGCGCCGGGCGTGCCCCAGCATCACGCTGACCAGCTGCTGCCGCAGGCCGAGCTTGCGGCCGATGAAGGCCTGCGAGTATTCCAGGGCGGTGCCGAGCAGGCAGACGCGCCAGTCCATCGGCATGTCCATGACGATGGCGTGGATGCTGGCGGGCCAGTCCCACTGACGACGCTCGTCGGCGAGCAGGCGGCCCAGCGTGGGATCGGCGTGGTCGCCGGGGGCGCGGGTCAGGCGGCGCATGGCGGCGTCGTAGACGGTGCCGGCGTCGGCCTCGTCGCCGCCGCGGCGCGGGGCTTCGCCGTGCAGGGTCACCAGCCATTCCACCCAGCGCCGCAGGGCCTCGCGGAACAGGGCGTTCTCCACGTCAATCCTGGCGCGCGTGTGCGCGTTGCTGTGCGAGCTCATGCCTGGCCTCCCGGGTCTTGTTCTGGCAGTCGGTGCATTTCTTGCGCTTGCGGCTCATCTCGCGGTAGCCGTTGGAAACGGGCTTGCGGCGCGAGCACCAGCAGCAATAAAAGGTGGTCTCGTCCATCACAGGCGCTCGACCACGGCGGTGACGGTGGGCAGGGGCTGGCGCGGGTCGGCGTGCGGGTAGCTGGCGCTGTAGACCATGAAGCCGAGCTTGTGGCCGATGTGGCTGGCGCTGACGATGTCGCCGTCCTGCGGCAGGTTGCGCACCCGCGCCTTGCCGCGCAGCAGCAGGTTGAAATGGTCCTTGTCGAGGACGAAGACTTTGACTTGATGGCTCATGGACTGTGCTCCTTGCCGGATGGGGCCGGCTGTGTGCGTGTGGTGTGATGAATTCGGGAGAGGAAAGAGAAAGAACCGTTCGCCCCGAGTGCGCCGCGCAGCGGCGTGTATCGAGGGGCCGCACGAGGCTCGGCTTCAGCGCACCCCCTCGATACGCCGTCCTTCGTGCGGCTACTCGGGGCGAACGGTTTGTGTTTGGGGGTGGAAAAAGAAGAAGCGCCTTGCTCATCGCCCCCTCCTCCAGCTCGGCCCGCCCAGCACCACGGCGCGGCCGCCGTTCTCGCGCAGGCGGTCGACCGAGCGCGCATCGAGGCAGCGCTCCAGCTCTTCCAGCGAGGCGTTGCCGCAGATCAGGCTGGGCAGCAGGCGCTCGTAGCGCTTGTTGAGGATCTCGAACAGGACCAGGCGTTCGCCGTCGCTGCCGTACTGGGCGCCGGCCTCGTCGATGGCCAGCAGCTGCACGCCGGCGAAGTGGTCGATCAGTTCCTGTTCGTTGCGCCCGGCGCGGTTGCGCCAGGTGGCGCGCACTTCGCGCAGCAGCTCCAGCACGGTGCAGTAGCGGGCGTTGCCGCCGCGGGTGATGACGACGCGCAGCAGGGCGACGGCGAGATGGGTCTTGCCGGTGCCGACCGGGCCGAGCAGCACCAGGCTCTCGCCAGTGCCGCACTGCGCCGGCCAGCGCGCGGCGTAGTCGCGCAGGCGCTCCAGGGCCTGGGCGTTGTGCGCGGGGTCGTAGTTGTCGAAGGTGGCGTGGGTGAAGCGCTCGGGCAGCTGCGCGGCGGCGAGGCGCAAGGCCAGCAGCGCTTCGTCGCGCTGCCGCGCGGCCTGCGCTTCCAGCTGGCGCCGCTGCGCCGCGGCGCAGGCGGGGCAGCTTTTGGGATAGCGCCCCAGCTCGGCACCGTGCTCGAGGTAGACGGTGCGCTGCCAGCCGCCGTGCTCGGCGCAGGGCACGGTCTCGCTGCGTTGCGGGTACTCGCCGCGCAGCGCGCGCAGCAGGCTAAAAGCCGCCGTCATGGCCGACTCCCTGCGCGTAGTCACGCTGCGCGTCGGCGCGCGTCATGCCCTGCCCTGCCCCACGCTTGCGCGCGGCGCAGGCGGCCATCAGCCAGGGCACGGGATCGCTGATGTCCTCACGCTGCAGGCGCTCCAGCAGCACGATGGCCGCTTCGTCGCCGAGGCTCTTGCGCAGCCAGCCGAGGCTGCTGCGCGCCGGCTTCTCCGCCACGCCCTTGCCGCGCAGCAGCTCCAGGCCGAAGCCGAAGATGCGGTCGGCGGGAGGGGGTGAATCGAAACCTGGATCAGGGGCGGACCGCGACGCGGCAGCGTCCGGCGCAGCCGGAATGCTTTTATCTGGTTCTGGTTTCTGGGGAGCTTGGCCGGCGGACGGCGCGACGGATGCCGGGCCGGAATCCGCCGGCTGGTCCAGGCCCTGCCCCGCGGGTTTTGTGCCGCGTGGAACACCGGCGGCGAACTGCCGTGCGCGCCCGCCGCGCCGCCCGTTCTCGCGCGCGGCGGTGATGCGCGGCTGCGCCTCGGCGATCTCCGCCGTGGCGCGCGGATTGACCCAGCCCTGCGCCTCCAGCACCCAGAAGGCCCGCAGCACCCGCTCCACCGCCTGGCATTCGGCCGGGCTGCGGGCGCCGCAGATGCGGTACAGGGATTCGCTGTCCGCCGGCAGCGGTTGTTCGGTGGAATAGGCCCAGTCCAGCATCTGGCCGTAGGCGCCGTGCTCGAGCAGGCTCAGGTGCCGGGTCTTGGCGAGGTAGTCGCCGGGGTAGCGCTTGTAGAAATTCATGGGCCGCGTCGCTCGGAATGCCTTGGGACGCAGTCAATTTATCGGTTATCCTATAGTTATGCAATAGGCTTTCCTAATAGTTTAACCTATAGCATTGAGCCCATGAGCAATTTGGGCGGCAGACTGATCCAGGCGCGCAAGCACCGCGGCATGAGCCAGGCGGAGCTGGCGCGGCAGTCGCATGTATCGCAGCCCACCATCTCCGACCTGGAGGCCGGCGAGCAGTCCGGCACCAAGAAGGCACCCGAGCTGGCCCATGCGCTGAAGGTGGACCTGAACTGGCTGCTCACCGGCCGCGGCGAGATGGAGCCGCGCCCCGCCGGCAAGCGCGGCGGCGATGGCGACGAGCGCCACGTCTTCGTGCCCAAGGTCAAGGGCGCCGTGCTTTCCGCCGGCCCCGGCAAGGTCAGCTGGGAACACGAGGAAGTGGACCACTCCCACGGCTTCCAGCGCGCCTGGATGCGCGACAAGGGCCTCAACCCGGAGCGCTGCCGCATCATCCAGATCGCCGGCGACAGCATGAGCCCCTACCTGCAGGACGGCGACGTGGTCCTGGTCAGCCTCGGCCACCGCGAGATCAGGAGCGGCGAGGTCTACGCCATCGCCGTGGGCGACGAGCTGCGCGTCAAGCGCCTGCACCGCCGCGCCGACGGCGGCCTCGACATCGTCAGCGACAACCGCTCGCCGCAATATCCCACCGAGCACATCGATGCGCGCGGGGTGGAGCGGGTGAATGTGATCGGGAAGGTGATTTGGCGAGGTGGGTGATGCAGGCGCGCGTCATCCCGTAGCCCGGGTGTAGCGCAGCGGAACCCGGGAGCCAAAGTGCACAAAAGTCCCGGGGTTTCGCTGCGCTACACCCGGGCTACGTTACTTCCACTGCCCGTCGCGGATTCGGGGAGAGAGTTATGCGAGTCGTAACAAAAGGCCTGCGCTGGGTGAGCCAAACCCCCGTTGCACTCATCGCTTTCTCGATCGGTATGGCCACCGGAATTTTGTTGAAGTTGCCGCTTATCCCCTACCAGATTCCTGAGACGGCGGAAAAACTACTGCTAACGATCATCAGCCCGTAGGCTGGGTTGAAGCGTAGCGAAAACCCAGCGCTCTCCCGCGTCACGTGCGCAAGCTGGGATTCGCTACGCTTCATCCCAGCCTACGCTTGCTCAAGCCGCTACTTCACCCGCGTGCAGCGATCCTGATAGGTGACGTAGGTGTCGCTCTTCTTGCCCACTTCGTGGCCCACCACGGCGCCGCCGACGGCGCCCGCCGCGGTCATGGCCGAGTTGCCGGAGCCCTTGCCGAACTGGTTGCCGGCCAGGCCGCCGAGCGCGCCGCCGATCAGGGTGCCGGCGGTGCCGCCGGTGCCCCATTGCTTGTGGTGCACCACGCGCACCTTGTGGCACTCCATCTGCTCGCCGTTGGCGTTGGTGAAGGTGTCGGCGTAGGCCGCGGCCTGGCCCAATAGCAGCGCGGCGGCCGCGATCGATACTGTCCGGTATTTCATGATCGGATTTCCTTGTTGGTGGATTCCCGCCGGCGGCGGAACGCGCGGCGAGGGCTAATCGTCATCATCGTCATGGTGATGGTGGTGATGCCACTCGCGCTCGTGCCAGCGGCCCTCGTCCCAGTCGTGATGGTGATGGCGCCAGCGCCAGTCCTGGTCCGGGTAGACCACGGTCGGGCCGTAGTAGACCGGCGGAGGCGGCGGGGCGTAGTACACCGGGGGCGGCGCGTAGTAGCCGCCATCCAGGCCGATGCCCAGGTACACATCGGTATGGGCAAGGGCCGCCGCGGGCAGCGCCAGCAGGCCGGCGCCCAACAGCAGATTGCGCAGTGCAGGCTTCATCGCACTTCCCTCCATGGAAGATCAACGCACCGCCTTTCGGTGCGCAGCTCAGGCTAAGGGAGCGAGGATGAACGGTTCCTTAACAAAACTTCACATGGGAATGAAATGCCGCGCAATCAAGCATATGGCTGGCGGATTGGTCACGGCTCAGAACACCGGCGCCATCAGCAGGATCAGGGCCACACCGGTGACCATTTCCAGCAGATGCTGCACCACGTTGTAGGGCCGCATCATGCTGAGCATGAGATAGACGGTGGCGGCCAGGAAGCCGCAGGCCGCCCACACCGGCGCCAGCACTCCCAGTACCAGGCCCAACGGCAGCCACAGCTGCAGCAGCCAGGTGGCCGCGCCGGTGAGGCGCAGCAGCACGCCGCAGATGGCCAGCAGCAGCAGCACCGTGCTGACGTGCAGCCCCCAGCGCGACCGCGCCCTGCTTCCGGCAATGCCCGTCATGCCGTCTTCCCGTCCGTGGATCGATCGTGCCGCACGCCTGGGGCCTCTTAACACTGCTTTGATCGCTGCGTTTGCAAGCATGGGACTTTATAACGGCAGGCGCCGCCGCCGCGCCGCGCGGCTGGATCAACGGTAGCCCTCGCCCGTGGGGAGGGAGCGGGTCATCCATTTATTGCTTTTCCTATTGACACGATTAATCGGTTTTCCTATAGTTGATCCAGGAGCAAAACCATCGAGGCCCCACCATGCCGTCCATCGCGCCAGCCGAACCCTGCCAGTCCCGCCCCGCCCTCGCCGCCTGGAACGCGCGCGCCGTCGCCGAGGAGCGCGCACGACGGCTGGAGGACGAGGTCTGCGACGGCCTGCGCCATTTCACCGACAGCTTCATGGACGCCATCTCCGGCGATTTCCTGGCGGAAAGCGACGAAAAACGCCTGCGCGACCAGTATCGCAACGAGCCGCGCCTGCTGGCGCTCAAACTGGCCGGCCAGCGCCGCACCCTGCTGGCGCAACGCGCCCTGCACACGCTGTACAACAAGCTGGCCGAAGGCGCGGCGCTGACGCAGGAGGAAAAAGCCCTGGCCGAGCACGCACGCGACCTGGCCAATGGCCATGCGGCCCGCGAGATCGGCCGGCGCGCATCCGGGCTGTAATCAGAGGCTCCCTGGCGCGCCATGCGGCACAATACGCGCGCCCGCGCCGACGCGGACCCGACGCAGACCGCTCCCGCATGCCCAAGCCTGGCCCCCGCGCATCCCTGCCGCAGCAGGAAGGTGAAATCCGCTATCCGCTCGAAGTGCGCCGCAGCGCCATCAACGGCCGCGGCCTGTTCACGCTGGCGAAGCTGCCGGCGCGGCGCAAGCTCGGCGCGATCAGCGGCCGCGAAGTGCGCCTGCCCGGCGCCTGGAGGGAGGCGGAGAAGTCCGGCAAGATCTACCTGATCGAGATCGACCCGCGCACCGCGCTGGACTGCTCCGCCGGCAACGACTTCCGCTTCCTCAATCACAGCTGCGCCGCCAACTGCTACATGCGCGTGGCACATCGCCGCGTCGAGATCTACACGCGCCGCGCCATCAAGCCGGGCGACGAGCTCACCGTGGACTACGGCATTACCCCCCACCAGGGCGGCATGCGCTGCGTCTGCGGCGCGCCGGGGTGCAAGGGGCTGCTGTAGCGTTCCGGCGCCACCGCTCGTCCAGCACCAGGGGCCGCCCATCCCCGGCCCCGCCCCGCCCCGAACTTTGCGGAACATCATGCAGTCCAACAGTCCAAGAGCTGAAGGATTCAGCCACCGGCAGGAACGCCGGCCAAGACCCACCGCACAGCCAGGGAACGAGGTGCAACCATGTCGGTTTTCAAATACACCCTGATCCTCGCCGCCCTGGCCCTGTCCGCCTGCGGCACCCAAGTCACCATGCAGAACCCGGAAGGCCAGCAAGTGGCCTGCACGGCCGGGGCCGCCAGCACCGGCGTCGCCTCCAGGCCGGTGCAGGATGACCTGCTGACCCAGTGCGTGGACCGCTACCGCTTCGAGGGCTACGAGATCGTCGCCGTCAAGAAGTAAACGGTTCGCCGTACCCTGACCCGGCCCCTCGCCGGGCGGGTTCATGCGCGGTTCAGCCTTCCTCGCGCAAACTCCTTTCCGCCCCCCGTGCCGGATGTGCCGGCGCGGCGCAAGGCATATGATCCATGGCGGCGCAGGCCAGCCCGAAGGCTGCCCGCATCGTGATGACATTCAAGGACAGGGAGATTCCAGATGAAACACAAATCCAGCCCCCGCTTCCTCATGCTCGCCGCCTTAGGCGCCAGCATGGTCCCGGCCATCGCCGCCGCCCAGGTCGGCGTCTCGGTCAACATCGGCCAACCCGGCTTCTACGGCCAGATCAACATCGGCGACTTCCCGCAGCCGCAGGTGATCTACCAGCAGCCGGTCATCGTAGACCCTGTGCCGGAAAGCTATGGGTCGCCGATGTACCTGCGCGTGCCCCCCGGCCACGCCAAGCACTGGGCCAAGCATTGCGCGGAGTACAACGCCTGCGGCCACCAGGTCTACTTCGTGCGCGACGACTGGTACAACCGCGAAGTGGTGCCGCGTTACCACCATGACGAGGGCCGCGGTGACTGGCACGGCGACGATCACGGCCATGGCCATGGCCATGGTCACGACGGCGATCATGGCGATCACGGTGACGATGGCGATCACGGCCATGGGCACGGCCACGATCACGGCGATCATTGAGCAGTGAAGCCCTCCCTTGTGCTGAGGGAGGGCTCAAAGCTTCACGTAACCCGGGAGGCCGTCGCGCCGAAGCCCCCGGGTTACGCTTCGCTCCACCCGGGCTACTTCACTGCGCTTCATCTACTGCGTTTGCAGCAGGCATCGCCCGCGCCGCCCGCGCGTAATGGGCCGCACCCCACGGCACAGGAGCGGCCCATGCCCCGTATCGACGTCCCCGACGACCTCGGCAGCTGGATGGCGCTGCGCCCGGACATGGCCGCCGGCCTGGTGGCGCTGAGCGAAGCCGTCTACGGCAAGTCGATCCTGCCGCTGCGCGTGCAGGAGCTGGCGCGCATGCGCATCGCCCTGGCCAACGCGTGCGAGGTGTGCCGCAACGCCCGCTACGACCAGGGCGAGGATGAGGGGCTGGACCAGGCTTTCTACGCCCACGCCGCCGACTGGCGCACCTGGCCCGGCTACAGCCCGCGCGAGAAGCTCGCCGCCGAATACGCCGAAGGCATCGCCACCGACCACCTCGCCCTGCGCGGCAACGCCGACTTCTGGAAGCGCCTGCGCCAGCACTACAGCGACGCCGAGGTGGTGGACCTCGCCATCTGCTGCAGCCTCTGGCTCGGCGCCGGCCGCACCATGCGCGTGCTCGACGTCGGCCAGACCTGCGCCCTGGTGATGACCCGGCGCGAACCCGCGGCGGCCTGAGCCGGCGCCGCTGCACAGCGCCGCCGCGATGCGCTAGTCTGGCCGCTCCGACACTGCGGACGCCGCCCATGCTCGCCCGGTCCCTGATGCTCGCCAGCACCGCCGTGATGCTGCTGCTCGGCATCGCCCACCTGCTGCTGACCTTCTACAGCCACGAATTCAGGCCGCGCGACACCGTGCTGGAATCGCACATGCGCGACACCTCACCCCGCCTCAGCAATCAGTTCAGCATGTGGAACGCCTGGGTCGGCTACAACGCCAGCCACAGCCTCGGCGCCATCATCTTCGGCGTGCTCTACAGCTACTTCGCGCTGTGCCACGCCGAGCTGCTGTTCCACGGCCGCTTCCTCGGCCTGTTCGGCAGCGTCGTGCTCGGTTCCTACCTGGCGCTGGCCTGGAAATACTGGTTCAGCAGCCCGTTGCTGGGCGTTACCCTGGCGTCACTGCTGTATGCCGCGGCGTTTCTCGTCGCCAGGCTGTGATTCGGGCTGAAATGCGGCACGGGCGGTGAGCGCGTGTAGGGTGGGCAAAGGCCGAAGGCCGTGCCCACGCCGGCACAGTCCGCGTGGGCACGCTGCGCTTTGCCCACCCTTGCTTCTTAAACGGCCGATCAAATGACCGCCATCTCTGTCTTTATTTTCGGCCTCATATCCGCGATGGTAGGTTCGATATGGACGACCGTCGCAGCTTTTCGAGTTGGGCCGCGCTGGGGTTTTGGGGTCCTGTTTGCCGGCTTAATTGTGTGCCCGATTTTTCTCTACAAGCATTGGGCCAAGGCATGGCCACCCGTGCTGCTGACGATCAGCGGCGTCGTGGCGTCATTCATCGCGGTGCATTCAATCAAATAAATCCTGTCCTTCCATGAACATCGAAGCAGTCCGTAGGGCGGCCCGTGGCCGCCGTGCTCCCTCGCATCACGGCAACCCGGCGGCCACGGGCCGCCCTACAGGAACTCATTCAAAACCGCGCCGCGCGGTTCTGAATCAGCTGCGCACGAACGCCAGGAGCGCCGAGTAGTCGCGCGCGTCCGCCAGACGCAGCGCGTCGATATAACGGCGGCGCACATCGCCCTCGGCCGCCAGGTCTGCGGCGCCCCAGGTGAACAGATCCCGCCCGAGCTGGCGCAGCAGCAGGTCGGTCATCAGGCGCGCATGGCGGCCGTTGCCGTTGGGGAACGGATGGACCGCGACGAGCCGGTGATGGAAGCGCGCCGCGATCTCGTCGGGCGCATATGTCCCGAATCCGATCTGGGCCCTCACGTCCTCCAGCAGGTTGTGGAGCCGGACCGCGATCTGCTCCGGCGGAGCGCCGATGCTTTTTTCCGTCGCGCGATAGTTGCCCGCCCACCGCCAGGTCTTGTCGAACATACGTTCATGCAGAACGCGGACGAACCCTTCGGAAAGCAGCTCGCCGCCGCTCCTGCGTCGCGGATTCAGCGCCCACCTCCGGCCATCGACGATGTTGGCCAGTTCCCATGCGTTGAGCTGGCCCTGCGTTGTGATGTGAGCCGGAATCAAATCCTCCGCCTCGTCCGGATCCAGCGGCGTGGCGCCGGGCGCGTACTCGAAAGCTATTCCTCCCATAGCTTTCGCGCGCTGCCCGCAAGAAGCTTGTCGGCAAGGCGCTGCACGGCGCGCTCCTGTTCCTCGGCGGAAACCGCCTGGTCCTCCAGCTTCATCGAATGGGAAGTCAGCGCCAGGATGTTGCGGGCGGCGCTGAGGGCGCGATCGCGCCGGATCTCCTGCAGCGGCTTGGCCGGAACGATGGCGTAGAGCAGTTCGCAGTTCAGTGCCCTGGCCATCTCACGCAGGGTGTTGAGCTTGATCGTGCCGGCCGCCTCGGAGGCCAGTATGTCCTCGACCGACTGCGAGGCCTTGCGCCGCAGGCGCCTGGCCAACATGACGTTGGAAACGCCGAGTGCCGAGGCAATCGTCTTGACCCATCCGCCACGCGGTACCGAGGTTCCGAGCAAGCCGCGAAACCCGGCGACCAGCGCCTCGGTTTGCTGCAGCCTTAAAATATCCATTTCTTTCATGGTTTTAACCTTTAATAGCGGCGTAACTTCGCGAAATTATCCAGGCTACTGCCAGGATTTATACCACAAAATCCTGGCCGTAGCCTGGATTTATAAATAAATATCCAGGCTACAACCTATATAAATAAGAACGCGGCAGCGCGCAAAAATCCTGCCGATGCACCCCCGCATCGGCATGCCGCCGACGCGAGCAACGAGCGGTGTAACATCCCGGAGCCGCCGCCGGTTTCACATGCAACGGCCGCGCTGATCAAGGGAACACCTCGTATGCCCATCCACGTCCGCCGACTGGCCTGAGCCGCCATGTCCGCGTACTACTATTACGGCCGCGACGAGCAGGTCACCGGGCCGGTGGGCATGGAGATGCTGCGCGCGCTGCTGGAGCAGCGGCGCATCGACGAGCAGACCCAGCTGTGGTCGGAGGAGCGGGACTGGAGTCCGCTGGGCGAGGCGCTGCCGCAGTTCAATCCGCCGCCGCCGCCAAACCCTGATACCGCCGCCTCGGCAACGCCGGGCGCGGCGACACCGCCGGCCCTGCCGCCGCCCTTGCCGCAAGCGCCCTCCGCCATCGTGCCGCATCCGCCGCGGCACTGGCTGGCGCCGGCCGAGGTGGCGGCGGAGCCGGGCTGGTCCACCGCGACGCCGCATCCCTGGCGCCGCTGGCTGGCGCGGATGATCGACCACTACAGCCTGGGCCTGCTCGGCTATGTGGTGCTCACCGTTCCGATCTACGCCGCCTCGTCCGACATCCAGTTGACGCAGGCGATCCTCGCCAACGACTTCCTCGCGGCGATGGCCGCCACCCTGATCACGGTGCCGCTGTGCGCAGTGTTCATCGCCCTGTCCGGCACCTCGCCGGGCAAGTGGTGCGCCGGCATCCGCGTGCTGGCACGCGGCGGCGGCCGCATCGGCCTCGGCGCCGCGCTCGGCCGCGAGCTGCGCGTCTGGGCCAGCGGCATGGGCCTGGGCATTCCGCTGATCTCGCTGATCACCATGGCGCTGGCCTACCAGACCCTCACCAGCGACCGCCGCATGGACTGGGACGACAGCGCCGGCGCGGTGGTGCACTACCGCGACGCCTCCGCCGTCACCGTGATCCGCCTCATCGCCGGCGTGATCCTGGTGCTGATCCTGGTCGGCTACCTGATGAGCCTGGGCGCCGACTCGCACAAGGCCCTGCCATGAGCGCGGCGCCGGAGGAGGAGACTTACTGGTACGCCCTGCTGCCGGTGGGCCGCCGCGGCCCGATGCGGCGCGAACAGCTGCTGGACCTGATCCGCCACGGCGCGGTGGAGCGCGGCACCCTGTTGTGGCGCTACGGCCTGCCGCAATGGACGCCGGCGCAGGACTGCTTCGGCAGCGCCTTCCGCGCCGCCACGCAGCCGCCGCGCGAGGAGCCTGTGCGCGGCAGCCGCCTGCCCCTGTTCGCCGCCATCGCGCTGTGCGCCGTGCTCGGCCTGCTGTTCCACCACTACGGCACCACCATCAACGCCTCGGCCGATCCGCACCGCCAGGTGCTGCGCGCCATGATCAGCGGCGGCGCCCTGGCCCTGGCCCTGTTCGCCTGCACCGGCCTGAGCCTGCGCCGCGGCCGCAGCGGCGGCGCGCGCCTGCTCGGCGTGGGCTACGCCCTGGCCGGCGTGGTGATTCTGGTGGTGATGGGCGCGGTGGGGCCGCAGCTCGGCCGCGTCACCGAAAGCTCCGGCCGCATGAACGACTACCAGGTCAGCGCCGACGAGGGCGGCGCCATCATCCGCATCAAGGGCCTGCTCGGTCCCGGCGTCGCCACGCGCTTCGACGGCGTGCTGGCCGCGCACCCGGCGGTGCGCCGCGTCGTCATCGACAGCTATGGCGGCCTGGTCGATCAGTCGCTGGACATCGCCAAGAGCATCGTCGGCCGCCACCTCGACGTGGAAGTGGACCAGCACTGCGCCAGCGCCTGCCTGGTGCCCTTCCTCGCCGGCGCCAATCGCTACGCCGGGCCGGACGCGCTGTTCGGCTTCCACTCGCCCGGCCCGGTGGATGGCGCGTCCGCCTGGCTGCGCTTCGGCGCCGAGCACGAGGGCCGCCTGTACAGCGACTTCCTGCGCCAGCACGGCCTGCCGCAGAAGTACCTCGACCTGATCCGCACCACGCCCACCGAAGGCATCGCCCGCATCGGCGCCGCCGAGCTGGCCGAGGCCGGCGTGCTGCAGGTGCTCACCGCCGACGGCGCGCCGATGGCGCCGGAGGAAGCGCGCTGGCACTTCATCGTCGCCGCCATGCGCGAGGGCGACGGCCCCGGCATCACCGAGACGGCGGAGCTGATGGACGCCATCCACCGCAGCGGCCATCCGGCCGGGCGCCAATACGCCGAGCCCCTGGCCCGCGCCATCCAGGCCAACGACACTAAACAGATGCGCGCCACCGTCTTCAACATGACCGGCGCCGTGTTCGACCAGGCCCTGCCCAGCGCCGGCCCGGCCTCGCTCAGCGCCTTCCTCGCCGTGCAGGACCAGGTGATGCAGCGCATGGTGGCGCGCCGCGACTGGACCGGCTGCTCCAACTTCCTCGACGGCAAGGGCGATAGCGGCGCCGACGACAAGCCGGTGCCGCCCGACCTCGAGCCGGCCCTGCTCGGCAGCATGCGCGGCGTGATCGACTCCGCCGCCCGCAACGGCTGGCGGCGCGTGCCGCCAGACAGTGCCGACCGCGAGCATGTCGCCGCCGTCAGCCGCGAAGTCGCCGAAGACGTATTAAGCCGCGGCTACACCCGCCCCGACCTTACGACCAAGCCGGAGGCGCGCTGCCGCTTTGCCACCGGCCTCTACCACGAGTTCGGCAAGGCTGGGGGCGACTTGCCGGGTGAGTACCTGAGCGCGCTGCTCAATATGAAGAACTCCTGAAACCCACCGTAGCCCGGGTGTAGCGCAGCGGACAAATTCCCCTGGAGCGAATTTGCGCGCCAGCCCTCGCGAAGCGAGGGTGAGGCGCAGGGATGCGCCGAACAACCCGGGATGGTCGCAGCGCCAAAGCCCCCGGGTTCCGCTGCGCTACACCCGGGCTACGATCTGTCCGGCGCCAGATGTCGCCGATGCAGCAGCAAATACGCCACCGGCAACAGGATCATCGACAGCAGCGGCGCCGTGATCATGCCGCCGACCATCGGCGCGGCGATGCGCCGCATCACTTCCGAGCCGGTGCCGCCGCCGAACATGATCGGCAGCAGGCCGGCGACGATCACCGCCACGGTCATCGCCTTGGGCCGCACCCGCAGCACCGCGCCCTCCTCGATCGCCGCGATCAGGTCGCGCTCGGTGTTGAAGCGCCGCTCCTCCTGGCGCTTGCGGATGGCATTGTCCAGGTAGATCAGCATCACCACGCCGAACTCCGCCGCCACGCCGGCCAGGGCGATGAAGCCCACCGCCGAAGCGATGGAAAAGTTGTAGCCGAGCAGGTACAGCAGCCATAACCCGCCCACCAGGGCGAACGGCAATGTGCCCATGATCAGCGCGGCACTGCCGAAGCTGCGGAACGTCAGGTACAGCAGCACGAAGATGATGGCCAGGGTGAAGGGGATCACCAGCTCCAGCTTCTTCGCCGCCCGTTCCAGGTACTCGAACTGTCCCGACCAGGCGATCGAATAGCCCGCCGGCAACTCCACCTGCTGTTGAACCGCCTTCTGCGCATCCCGCACATACGAGCCCAGGTCGCGGCCCGTAATGTCGACGTAGACCCAGCCGTTGAGGCGGGCGTTCTCGCTGCGCAGCTGCGGCGGCCCGTCGGTGACGATGAGGTCCGACACCGCGCCCAGGGTGGTGGTGGCGCCGTTCGCGGTGACGATGGGCAGGGTGCGCAGCTTGTCCACCGAATCGCGCAGCTCGCGCGGATAGCGGATGTTGATGGGGAAGCGCTGCAGACCCTCGACGGTTTCACCGACGTTCTCGCCGCCGATGGCCAGCGCCACCACCTGCTGCACCTCGGCCAGGCTCAGTCCGAAACGCGCTGCGCGGATGCGGTCGATGTGCACCTCGACATAGCGCCCGCCCTGCACCCGCTCGGCATACGCGGAGCGCGTGCCGGGGACGTGCTTGAGCACAGTCTCGACCTGCTCGCCGATGCGCTCGATCACTTTCAGGTCCGGCCCGGCGATCTTCACGCCGACCGGGCTCTTGATGCCGGTGGAGAGCATGTCGATGCGGTTGCGGATCGGCTGCACCCAGAGGTTGGCCAGGCCCGGAATGTTCAAGGCGGCGTTCATCTTGTTGATCAACTCGTCCTGGCTCATATGGCTGGGCCATTCCGACTGCGGCTTGAACTCGATCGTCGTCTCGAACATCTCCTGCGTCGCCGGATCGGTGGCCGTTTCGGCGCGGCCGGCCTTGCCGAAAACCCGCTTCACTTCGGGAAACTGCATCAGCACCTTGTCGGTCTGCTGCAGGAGCTGGGTCGCCTTGTCGGCCGACAGCCCAGGCAGTGCGGAGGGCATGTACAGCAAGTCGCCTTCCACCAGCGGCGGTATGAATTCGCTGCCCAGCCTGGTGATCGGGATCACCGTGAAGAACAACACCATGCCGGCAAAGCCCAGCGTCATCCATGGCGCGCGCAGCGCGGCCTGGAGCAGCGGACGGTACAGCGCGATCAGCACGCGGTTGAGCGGATTGCTGCGCTCGTCCGGGATACGCCCGCGGATGAAGTAGAACATCAACACCGGAATCAGCGTCACCGACAGTCCGGCTGCTGCCGCCATCGAATAGGTCTTGGTGAACGCCAGCGGCCCGAACAGCTTGCCTTCCTGCGCCTCCAGGGTGAACACCGGTACGAAGCTGAGGGTGATGATCAGCAGGCTGAAGAACAGCGCCGGGCCAACCTCCCCGGCGGCTTCGGCAATGATCGTCAGCTGTTCCGTTCGAGTCGGCTTCTTGTCCGGGTGCTCGTGGTTCCAGGCCTCGACGTGCTTGTGCGCGTTCTCGATCATCACCACCGCGGCGTCGACCATGGCGCCGATGGCGATGGCGATGCCGCCCAGCGACATGATGTTGGCGTTGACGCCCTGCCAGTTCATCACGCTGAACGCCGCCAGCACACCCAGCGGCAGGCTGACGATGGCCACGAAAGCCGAGCGCAAATGGAACAGGAACAGCGCGCAGACCAGGGTGACGACGATGAACTCCTCGATCAGCCGGTCGCGCAGGGTCTTGATCGACTTGTGGATCAGCTCCGAGCGGTCGTAGGTCGGCACGATCTCCACGCCCTTGGGCAGGCCCTGCTGCAGGCTGGCGATCCTGGTCTTCACCGCGTCGATCGTCTCCAGGGCGTTCTTGCCGGCGCGCATCACGATCACCCCGCCGACCGCCTCGCCCTTGCCGTCCAGCTCGGAGATGCCGCGGCGGATCTCCGGCCCGATCTGGATGCGTGCCACGTCGCCCAGCAGCACCGGTGTGCCGCCGGCGCTCATCCCGACCGGCACCGAGCGGAAGTCGTCCAGCCCCTTGAGATAGCCGGTGGCGCGCACCGCGTATTCGGCTTCCCCCAGCTCCAGCACGGAACCGCCGGTCTCGTTGTTGGAATCCTTCAGCGCCTGTACCACCCGGCCGATCGGGACCCCGAGAGCGCGCATGCGGTCCGGATCCAGCACCACCTGGTACTGCCGCACCAGGCCGCCGACGCTGGCGACCTCGGCGACGTTGGGCACGCTCTTCAGCTCGTACTTGAGGAACCAGTCCTGCAAGGCGCGCAGCTGGCCGATGTCATACTTGCCGCTGTGGTCCACCAGGGCGTATTCGTAGATCCAGCCCACGCCCGTGCCGTCCGGACCCAGATTGGGCTTGGCCGTGGCCGGCAGCCGGCCGGTGATCTGGCTCAGGTATTCCAGCACCCGCGAGCGTGCCCAGTACAGGTCGGTCTTGTCGTCGAAGATGATGTAGACAAAGGAATCGCCGAAGAAGGAGTAGCCGCGCACCGTGCGCGCACCGGGCACCGACAGCATCGTGGTGGTCAGCGGATAGGTGACCTGGTCCTCCACCACCTGCGGCGCCTGGCCGGGGAACTCGGTGCGGATGATGACCTGGGTATCGGACAGGTCTGGGATCGCGTCGAGCGGCGTGGCCAGCGTGGCATGCACGCCCCAGACGCTGAGCAGGGCCATGCCCATCAGCACCAGGAAACGGTTGTGCAGCGACCAATTGATGAGGCGCGCGATCATTTCACTTCCCCTGCGCCGGCGCCGGCATCAGGTTCGGGTCCGCATCCCCGGGTTTGGCGTCACCGGCCCCGGTAAGATTGTCGAACGCCCCGCGCAGATTGGCTTCGGAGTCGATCAGGAACTGGCCGGAGGCCACCACCTGCTGGCCCAGGCTCAGGCCCTCGATGATTTCCGACTTGCCGGCGTATTCGGCACCAACCCGCACCAGCGCCGGATGGAAGTGGCTGGCGTCGTCGGCGACGATCACCACGCTGCGCTGGCCGGTCTTGATCACCGCCTCGGTCGGCACCATCAGTACCTGTTCCTTCGGCACGCCCAGCAGGTGCACCGCCGCGAACATGCCCGGGCGCAGGTGCCTGCTGGCGTTCCTGATCACCACCCGCAGCTTGAGGGTGCGGGTCGCCGCGCTCAGCTCGGGATAGACGTAGTCGACCTGGCCGTCAAAGCTTTCGCCGGGCAGGGCCGGAACTTCGGCCTGCGCCTTGTCCCCGGGTTTGATCCAGGCGGCCTGCGTCTCGGGCACCTCGGCGTTGACCCAGACGGTATCCAGATCGGCCAGCTGGAACAGCATCGTCTCCGGCTGCACCGCGGCGCCCTGGCGCGCGCCCAGCTCCATCACGTAGCCGTCGAAAGGCGCGTAGTAGCTGACCCGGCGCTCGGTCTGACGCGTTTTCTCGACGCGGGCAATCTGCCCCTCGGACAAGCCGAACAAGGCCAGCCGCTCCCGCGCGGCGTGAATCAGGCTGGCGTCACCCGAGCCCAGCGCGATCAGGAATTCCTGCTGCGCCGCCAGTAGATCCGGCGAATACACGGCAGCCAGGAGCTGTCCCCGCTTCACGGGGTCGCCCACCGCCCGCACCGCCAGCTGCTCCGCCCAGCCGGAGGCGCGCACCTGCACGGCCTGGATGCGGTGCTCGTCCACCGCCACCAGTCCGACCGTATCGACCACACGCGAGAACTGCCCCTGTTCCACCGGCGCGAGGCGCACGCCCAGGTTCTGCACCACGCGCGGGTCGATGGCCACGGTGCCAGCCGCGGCGGCACCGCCGGATGCTGCCTCTTCCGGCATGCGCGCCACCAGCTGCATGTCCATGAACGGCGACTTGCCGGGGTGATCGAAATGCTGGTTCGGATACATCGGGTCGTACCAATACAAGGCCCCGCCCTTCGCCGTGGCGCCAGCCGGAGTTCCCTCCTGCCGGGCATCGCCGTGATGGCGGAATTGCCCCACAGCCACCCAGCCCACCACCACCAGGCCGATGAGAAAACAGGCAAGCAGCAGTTTTGATTCGCGCATGACTTAGTTTCCGGAAGCGTAGTACTGGAGGCGCACCTGCGCCCGCGCGGCGTCCACCGCCAGGGCCAGACGCTGCAGCTGGGTATCGAGCAGGCTGCGCCGCGCCAGCAGCAGCGCGTCGAGCGCGCCGCGGCCTGCGCCATAGGCGGCCTGCGCCGCGGCGACGCGCCGCTGCGCGTCGGGGATGATGTCGTTGTCGAAGCTGGCGGTGCGCTCGCGCGCGTGATGCCAGTCGATGTAATCCTCGGTGGCCTGCGCGTGCAGCGCGCGCAAGGCGTCAGCCTTGCGGTCCTGCGCGGCATCGGAGCGGCGCAGCGCGGCGGCGAGGTCGCGGTCCTGGCGGTTGGCGGTGAAGAACGGCAGGTCCAGCGAAACCTGCACGCCGGCGAAGTCGGCATAGTCCGGCCGGTAGCCGAAATAGCCCTCCACCGAGAAGTCGGACTTGTACGCCTGCCGCGCCAGCTTCACATCGGTGTCGGACGCCTCGACCTGTTTCTGCAAACCCGCCACCAGCGGGTGGCGCTCCACCGCCGCCGCAAGCCGCGGATATTCCGCCGGCGCCGGCAGCGCGGACAGGTCGGCTGCCAGCGGCCGCCCGGCCGCCTCGCCGATCCAGCGCGACAGCCCGGCGCGCATGCGCTCGACATGGTGCTGCCAGTCCTGCGCCTTGTCCGCGACCAGGCCGGCTTCGACCTTCGCCGCCAGCCAGTCCGCCTGCGCGGCGCGGCCGTTGCGGTAAGCGGTTTCCAGGGCATCGACCTGCAAGGCCGACTCGCGCGCGAGCTGCTGCGTGAGTTGCAGTGCCTGCTCGCTTTCATAGACCTCGAGCCAGGCCAGCGCCACATCGCGGCCGATGGCGCGGCGATCGTTGTCCAGGCCGAGGCGGTCGGTGGCCGCCTCCAGGCGCTTGCGCTCGCCGCGCAGCCGGCGCTTGTCGCCGCGCGGGAACTCCTGGCTCAGGCCGACCGAGAACATGGTGAAGTTGTCGTCGCGCAGGCTGAAGGCCTCGCCGCGATCCACCGGCAGGTCCTTGATGCCGGCGCTGAGCTTCGGGTCCGGCAGCTGCGAGGCGGATACCGCCTGCTGCTCTTCGGCGTCGATCAGCGCTTCGCGCCCGCTCAGCAGCGGCTGATCAGTCAGCGCCAGCTTGACGGCATCGTCGATGGTCAGCGGGGCGCCGGAGGTGATAGTGGCGAGGTCAAACGGGTGCTCATGGGTTTGAGGTACGGCATCGGACGCCGGCTCGGCCGCACGGGCCAGGAATGCGGTGCACAGCAATGCGGACGTGGCGGTACGGATCGCGAATCGAAAAATGGACACGGAAAATTCCCCAGCTGGACAAGGAGCGAAGGCAGGTGCAGCCGGCCCGGACTCGTGGGCCGGCTGCGTCAAGGCCAGGCCTCAGCAGAGTGCCTTGCAGTCCTGCGGTCCCGCTGTATCGGGGACCGGATTTGCCGCTACAGCTTCAGGCGCCGGTGCATGCGGGCCGAAGCGCGAGGGGTTCTTCGCCGCCAGAACGGCGGCGATCGAGCCGGGAGCGGTTGGCGCATAGCGGACGGGAGCATCCGCCGCCGCAAGATGGGGACCGTAGTGCGACGGATCCTTCGCCGCGGCAATCGCGGCTATCGAGCCGGGTACGGGTGCCCGATACGCGGAGGGCAGGTCGGCCGCGGGCAGGTGTGGTCCGAAGTGCGAGGGATCCTTCACCGCCATGACGGCGGCAAAACTCCCCGGCCGGGGTTGATCGTCGGCGTGAAGGGCGGCGGCAGCGAGGGAGCCGATGCCGATGGCCGCGGCGAACAGGGCGCGCCGCGCGGAAATTTGCTTGAACATGTTGAGTACCTCTGAAGATTCGATGGTCTGGATTGGCCCGAAGAACCGGGCACGGGAAGCGAGGCGACTCCGCTGGGGAGCCGTCAGACCATCGACCTACAAGCGCAGGCGCGCCGTCTGGAGGTACAGCGGACGAACCCGGTGCCGGCTGGCATCGAGGTGTGGGGACAAGTGGCGTTTGCCGCCGGCGTCGAACGACAACGCAAGCGGATGCGACTCAAGCGCGGCAACGGGGGACAGGTCGATCGGATCGATCGTGGCGTGCTGCTGGCCATGGACGTTCGCCACCGCATGGGCCAAGGGAGCGTCGGCCGGCGCCGCCAGATCGCAGCACGGCTGCGCGCTCGCTCCCGGCGGGCATTGGTCCTTGCCTTCGCCCGGACAGCAGCAATGAGCCAGCGCGGCACCGGGCATCATGCCGCAGGCAAAGACGGTCCGGGCCTGAGCCGACAGGCTCAGCAGAACCATCAATGCCGCGATGAATTGCCGGATGCGCATGAGTCTTATGCTGCTCGCCTCGTTTCTCGCCTGGGGACCAAACGGGGGCCGTTCAGTTCAGGGACGTATCTTGAACCCTTATCGCCGCGAAGTCCCTGTCCAGGGCACCTTCGCTTATGTCCGATCGTCCGAGTTTATACGTTAAACCTTGGACCATGGTCCAGAGTCAACTCCCGGTTTCAGCCGCAGCAACCACGCTGCTGCTGGACCGGCGGGCAGGCGACTGAGCCGTAGGAGCAGAACACGCAGCAGTCGCCGGCCTTGGGCCGCAGGACCGTGCCGCAATTCGTGCATTCGTAGAAAAACTGGCAGGCATCGGTCGGCATGGCTTCGGTCCTGCTGAAGCTGCAGGACGGACAGGTCAGGATCGATTCCAGGATCAGCGCATTCATGGCTGGCTCACCGATGCGCCGGCAGTGCCGCCAGCTGCGCACGGACATCCTGCGCGAACGCCTTGCTGTCGAGGAAGCTGTAGGCGGGATTCTGCAGCGGCGGTAGCTGGTACATCAGGCGCAGCGGTAGCGGCGGGCCGGCATCGCCCCACTCGGCCTCGGGACCATAGATCATCCACACGTCCCAGGCATAGACGGCCTGCTCGTCCCGTTTCAGTCCGACCGCCTGGCCCAGCAGACGCCCGAAGCCGCCGCCGGCATTCCAGTAGTGATGAACGTGAGGGTTGTGGAGCAGCGCGGCGGCGCCGCGGATCCGGTCGGCGGTGCCGCCGATCACCGGCTCGTGGACGACGAAGACCTGGAGGCGCGGGTCCTGGGTGCCGGCGAGCAGCGCGTCGTCCAGGTCGGCCAGCCCGCGCAGGCAGGTGGGGCATACCGGGTCTACCGCAAACAGCAGTCTCACCGATCCCCTGGCCTGATTGAAGTCGCGGCGGAGCTGGCCGCCGCTGTCGTCGATCAGGGTATAGGCCGGGGCCGCCGCCGACGCACTCTTGCCGCTGTCGGCCTGTCCGCAGCCGGCGGCTCCGAACAGCAGAATCGGAGCAATGACCCAGGCGGCAAGCGATCGAATCGACCAGGGCCGTCTCATTTGAACACCACCCGCCAATGCAGCCAGGTCACCGCCACCAGGGCGCAGATCAGTATGCAGGCCAACCACACCATCCAGCGCAGCCGGCGCCTGCTGGTGGTTTCACAGGCTCCATCGGCACAGGCTGCTTGCGGCCGGTAGGCCCACCAGAAGGCGATGCCCAACAAGCCCAGCGTGCCCAGAATCAGGTAGGGCTGGAGAAACGACAGGCGTGCCAGGGTCACGGCACCGGTCACGCCCAGCAGGCCCACCGTCCAGGGCGCCACGCAGCAAGTGCCGAAAAGGGCCGCGAACGCGCCCAGGCCCAGCGCACCGCCGGCCGCGCCGGCCACTCTTCGGCTATCGCTCATCCACCACTCCTCGGACCGGAGCACCGGTCTCGACTGAATTGAACCTCGAGGCCACTGTACGGTCCGTACCGTGGTACGGAGTCAAGCCATGTCCCAGTCTTACACCATCGCCAGCCTGGCCGACGCGGCCGGCGTCAACCTGGAAACCGTGCGCTACTACCAGCGCCGCGGCCTGATGCCGGAGCCGGCACGCCCCCTGGGAGGCATTCGCCGCTACGGCAAAGCCGACGCCGAGCGGCTGCGCTTCATCAAGCGGGCGCAGGTGGTGGGATTCACCCTGGCGGAGATCCAGTCGCTGCTGAACCTGCGCGCGCGTCAATCGTGCCGGGCAACCCGCGATCTGGCCGCATCGAGACTGCGTGTGGTTGACGCTCGCATCCGCGAACTGCGGCATCTGCGCAAGGAACTGGCGCACTGGGTTGCCGACTGCGATGCGAACCACGAGGACTCGGCCTGCCCGGTGATCGAGCGACTTGCGACGTCGACGCCGGGCGCGACGCGGCCGGCAGGGAGCCGTTAGAGCGGTTTCAAATTAGATCAACACATGCTGTCCCCTCTCCCGCTTGCGGGAGAGGGTGGCGCGTCAGCGTCGGGAGAGGGGCCGTTGGCACAGTTTCACGGCCCCTCTCCCGTCTCTAAAGGGACTTCCTTCGGTCGCAGCGGGAGAGGGGAAGTGTGCGCATTTGAAACCAAAATGCTCCAGCTGGCGCGCGGGCTTTTTCAACAAAACGGCGGCAAGCCGAGCGCCTTGCACAACAGCGCAAGCGCCCCGACCAGCGATCCCGCCGCAACAGCAAACCCCGCCGCCGCCAGCAAGGCCGGCAGCACGCAGCAGATCCCGAACAGGCCCGCCAGCGCACCCAACCCCGCCAGCATCGCCCTCGCCGCGCGATGGCTGCTCATGAACACGCTCCGTGAACGCAGCTTCCGGCGCCGCGCCGCAACGGCAACTCCGCCGCCAGGAACTCGCGCGCACCGGCGGGGCCGCTCATGCGCAACTCGATGGCCCCGCCGCCGGCGCCGACCTGGATCTCGAAGCGGATCGCCGGGCAGCAGCGGCGCTCGTTGGCGACGAAGCGTGCCAGCGGCTCGAACGCGTCGGCAGTGAAGCGGAAGGTATAGCCGTCGTCGCGCTCCTCGACCACCTCGCCCAGCCGCTGGAACAGCTTGTAGGCCAGCGCGAAGTGCCCCGCGCGCTGCAACAGCGGAATCGCATCCGGCCGGCACACCAGGGGAATCGCCTTGTCGGAGCCTTGCATCGCCGCCTCCCGCTTGCATGGAAAGGCCTTCACCCTACATATTCAAGTTCACTTGAAGTCAAGCCCCTGACGGAGTGGATCATGCGCGAACTCGGCATCGGCGAACTGTCACGGCGCAGCGGCGTCGCCACCTCGGCGCTGCGCTATTACGAGGCGCTGGGCATCCTGCCGCCGGCGCCGCGCGCTTCCGGGCGGCGGCGTTACGACGAGCGCGCCGTGCGCATGGTGGCGGCGATCCGCGCCGCGCAGGACGCCGGCTTCAGCCTGCACGAGGTCGGCGTGCTGTTCCGCGACATTGCCGGCGGCACCACGCCCGGCGCCGGCTGGCGCAAGCTGGCCCTGCGCAAGCTGGAGGAACTGGATGCGCTGGAGCGCCGCGTGCGCCTGATGAAGGCGACGCTGAAGCTCGGCCTGCAATGCGGCTGCCTGCGCCTGGAGGACTGCCGCCTGATCGACGGTTCGCGCCCTGCAGCGCGCAAGACCCGGCCATGATCCTGCTCAAGACCCTGGGCCTGTTCATCCTTACCGCGCTGGTGGAAATCCTCGGCTGCTACCTGCCCTACCTGTGGCTGCGCAAGGGCCACTCCGCCTGGCTGCTGCTGCCGGCGGCGCTGAGCCTGGCCGTGTTCGCCTGGCTGCTGAGCCTGCATCCCACGGCCGCCGGGCGCGTCTATGCCGCTTACGGCGGCGTCTACATCGTCGTGGCCCTGTTCTGGCTGTGGCTGGTGGACGGCGTGCGCCCGACCAGCTGGGACCTCGCCGGCGCCGGCGTGGCCCTGGCCGGCATGGCCATCATCGCCGTCGGCGCACGCTTCTGAAGCTGGCGGCAGCGCAGGCCATTCGCTACACTGACCGCGTCTTTGGGGAGTAGCCGGTTCCCGGATCACCGGGAGCAGGTGCATCAACATACTTGACCCGCAGGTCATGGTGCACCAGGCGCAAGCCGCGGCGAGACCAATGGCATGAACCCGGTCCTGGGCTGGACGAGGGTTCGTGCTGTTGGTACACCCGTCCGGCCCTCAAGGAAAGCCAGTGAATGTTCCGATGCTGACGGCCATCGCCCTCCTGCTCTTCTCCGCCGGCGCGATCTATGTCGCCTGCGAATATTTCGTCAACGGCGTGGAATGGGTCGGGCGCAAGGCCGGCGTCGGCCAGACCGCGGTCGGCTCGATCCTCGCCGCCTTCGGCACCGCCCTGCCGGAGAGCGTGGTCACCCTGGTGGCGGTGGCCTTCGGCCATGACGCGGCGTCCAAGGATATCGGCGTCGGCGCCGCGCTCGGCGGCCCGCTGGTGCTGTCCACCATCGCCTATGCCGTGGTCGGGCTGAGCATCCTCGCCAGCGGCCGGCGCACCGGCTCCACCGTCCTCACCCTCAATCGCGAGCGTCTGGGGCGCGACCAGGCCTGGTTCCTGGTGATCTTCGTCTTCAAGATCGCGCTGGGCCTGATCGCCTTCGCCATCAAGCCGCTGCTGGGTATCGCCTTCCTGCTGGCCTACGCCGTGTATCTGTGGGGCGAGATGCGGCACGAGGATGAGGACGACGGGTTCGAGCTGGAGCCGCTCAAGCTGCGCCCGAAAGATGCCGACCCTTCCTTCCTCTGGGCCGGCGTGCAGACCATGCTGGCCCTGCTGGCGATCTTCGGCGCCTCGCAGCTGTTCGTCGGGCAACTCGAGCACCTCGGCCCCTGGCTCGGCATTCCCCCCAGCCTGGTGGCGCTGCTGCTCAGCCCCATCGCCACCGAACTGCCCGAGACCATGAACGCCATCATCTGGGTGCGCCAGGGCAAGCAGAAACTGGCCCTGGCCAACATCAGCGGCGCCATGATGATCCAGGCCACCATCCCCAGCGCCCTCGGCATGTTCTTCACGCCCTGGCTGTTCGACGCCGGACTGATCCTCGCCGGCGCCGTCACCCTGGTCTCGGTCCTCGGCCTGTTCCTGCTGATGCGCAGCAACCGGCTCGACGCGCGGCGCCTGTCCTGCTTCGGCCTGCTTTATCTGGTGTTCGTGGCCGGCGTTGTTGCGCTGCGCCACAACGGCATGTTGAGTTGAATCAACTTGTAGATCGTAGGGCGGGAGCAGCGTCCCTAAAGGGATTTCCTTCGGTCACAGCGTATCCCGCCGTACCGGACTTCAATGCTCCTTGCCCGAAAGGCGGGATATCTCCCGCCCTACGGCCCTCAGCGCGGCGGCTGATACAGGTACGCCTGGCCCGGGCCGGCGGTATAAGGGCCCGGCTGCAACACCTGCCCGGTCAGCAGCATGACCATGGGGCCGCCCAGCGGCGGCTGGCCCGGAGCCAGGCTGAAGCTGCCGCTGGCCGGGTCGTAGATCTCGTCGCCGATCAGCACCTTGCCGTTCGGCAGCACGAACGGCTGGATGCCGAATTGGAACGGGGGCACGGTCCTGACCATGGAGCCGGTGGAGCGGAAAGTGTCGCTCACGGGATCGTAGATTTCCGCCGAAGTGAGGTCCTGGCTAAAGTCGGTGATCGAGCCGCCGGCGACCAGCACGCGGCCATCCCGCAGCACTACGGCATAGGCATTGCCGCGCGGCGTGATCATGCGGGCGGCGAGCGTGAACTTGCCGGTCGCCGGGTTGTAGATCTCCGCGCGCGCCGCCGGATCGCCGAAAGTCGTACCATTGGTGAAGCCGCCGACGATCAGGACCCTGCCGTCGGCCAGTTGCACCGCGCTGTGATAGAAGCGGCCCTGGTTGAGCGAACCGGTGAGCGTGTAGCTCCGGGTGCTGGCGTGGTAGACCTCGGCGTCCGCCAGCGTGGTGTCGCCGATCCACCCGCCAGCCAGCAGGGCATTGGTCTGGCCGAAAGCGGTCAAGCTGCCTTCGCTCGGGCCATGGTCCTTGAGCGGAGACCCGACTTTCTGGAAGCCCAGCAGCGCCGGGGTATAGACCTCGGAAGTGCCGAAGTCGTCGATGACCAGCACCTGGCCGTTGCCGAGCAGCGTGAACTGCGGAAGGTACGATGCGGCCTGCATGGCGCCGACCGGCAGGAAGATGCCCTCCTGCGGCAGGTAGGCTTCCGCCTTGGTACTGGCGATCGCGCCGAACTGCCCTGGAGTATCGCCGCCGGCAACCAGTACCGAACCGTCCTGCAGGCGGGCCACGACGGCAGTACCGCCGTGCCCCGACCAGGTCTGGCCGCAAGTGGACTGCAGCGTGCCGGCCGCCTGCGTGTCGCCCTGCAGCAGCGTGCTGAGCACGCATTGCCCGTTGACGGAAGGTACCTGCGCTTGGACCGTGCCAGGCAAGGCGCCGATGAACGAAGCGGCCAGACAGCCAAGACCGAGCCAGTACCGCCGCGTAGCGATCCCGATTCCCATGAGCTTCTCCTCCCCTGCGGCCGGCGTTGTTTTGCGGCGGTACCGGCCTGGATCCAGCTTGATGTAACCTGACCGGTACGTCAACTTCAGCGCGTCATCCAGGCCGATGCCAGGGACTTGACGGCTTGACATCATCAGATAATTCCATAATCATGGAAATATGGAAACACGATCCGCGCTCGCCGCCCTCGCCGCGCTGGCCCAGGAAACCCGCCTCGCCGTGTTCCGCGCCCTGGTGGAAGCCGGCCCGGCCGGCGTCACCGTCGGCCGCATCGGCGAAGCGCTGGAGGTGGCACCAGCCACGCTCTCGTTCCACCTCAAGGAATTGAGCCATGCCGGACTGGTGATGAGCCGGCAGGAAAGCCGCTACATCTGGTACTCCGCGAACTACGACTCGATGAACGGCCTGATCGCCTATCTCACCGAGAACTGCTGCCGCGGCCAGCCGGAAGCCTGCGGCGTGGGTTGTGCGCCAAAGCCGAAATCCACCGCCGCCAAACGCAGGAAGCTGCCGGCGTGAAACGCTTACACGCGCATCTCCCGGTCGACGACCTGCGGCCCAAGGCCAAGCCCTGCTGCGGCTGATCCCATGCCGATCGCTCCCGCCAGCGTCGCCGACGAGACATCGATCCGGCAACTGCTCGAACCGTCGGGCTTGCCGACCAGCGACCTCACGCCGGAACTGCTCCAGCATTTCCTGGTATGGCGCGAAGGCGCGACTCTGACGGCGGTGATCGGCCTCGAATTGCTCGGTGACACCGCCCTGCTGCGCTCGCTCGCCGTATCCGGAACAAGGCAAGGTGGGGGCATTGGCCGCCAGATGGTGCAGGCGGCCGAGACGCTGGCGCGGAACCACGGCATCGGTACGCTCTACCTGCTGACCACCACGGCCGAGCGCTACTTCGCCGGCCTCGGTTATCGGCATACGCCGCGCGACGCGGCGCCGCCAGCCCTGCGTGCCACGCCGCAGTTCTCCAGCCTCTGCCCTGCCTCCTCTTCCTTCATGCTGAAGGACCTGCGAGCCGCCGCATGAACCTCGCACGCCGAGCCGCCGCCGAATTCATCGGCACCGCCCTGCTGCTGGCCGTGGTGGTCGGCTCCGGCATCATGGGCGAGCGCCTGGCGGGCGGGAACGTCGCCATCGCCCTGCTGGCGAACTCGCTCGCCACCGGCGGCGGACTGGTAGCGCTGATCCTGGTGTTCGGCCCGGTTTCCGGCGCGCACTTCAATCCGGCGGTGAGCCTGGCCCTCGCCGCCAACCGGCGTCACGCCTGGAGAGATGTACCGGCTTACATCACCGTTCAGTGCCTCGGCGCCATCGCCGGCGTCTGGATTGCGCACCTGATGTTTGGCGAGCCGATACTGCAGGTCTCGACGAAGCTGCGGCCCGGTCCCGCGCTGATGTTCAGCGAGGTGGTGGCGACGTTCGGCCTGCTCACCACCATCTTCGGCTGCATCCGTCATCGCCTCGAAGCGGTGCCTTATGCGGTGGCCGCCTACATCGTCGCGGCCTACTGGTTCACCGCCTCGACCTCCTTCGCCAATCCGGCCGTGACAGTGGCGCGCACGCTGACCAATACTTTTGCCGGCATCCGGCCGCAGGACGCACCGGGCTTCATCGCCGCGCAGCTGCTCGGTGCCGCGCTGGCGACGCTGCTCGACGGCTGGCTCTACCGGCAGCGCCGATCCCTTGCCGAACCGGCAGCGCAAACGGACACGCCATGAGCCCCACGCCCTTCAACATCCCCTTCAACATCCTGTTCCTCTGCACTGGCAACTCCGCCCGCTCCATCCTGGCCGAGGCCACGCTGACGCACCTGGGGCAAGGCAGGTTCCGCGGCTACTCCGCCGGCAGCTATCCCAAGGGACAACCCAATCCGCTGGCCCTGGCCCTGCTGCAACGCGAAGGAATTTCCACCGATGGCGCACGCAGCAAGAGCTGGGACGAGTTCAGCGCACCGGGCGCACCGCAACTGGGTGCGGTCATCACCGTCTGCGACCAGGCTGCCGGCGAGCAGTGCCCGCTGTATCCCGGCCATCCACTCAAGGCCCACTGGGGCGTGCCCGATCCGCATACCGAAGCGGAGTTCGAGCAGGCCTATCGCGCCCTGCGCGGGCGCATCGAGCGCTTGCTGGCGCTGCCGGCGGCGACATTCGGCGATCCGGCCGTGCTGAAGCGGCAACTCGCCGTCATCGGCGCGGGCTGAACCACAACAGGACGGGCACCCACGACAGGCACCCGCCCCTGTTGCAAACGCGGCGCGAAGCTTACTGCTTCACCGGCGCCGCCGCGGCAGGGGCCGCCGCAACTTTCGACTTGGCTTCGGTGATCCTGAAGTCGCCCAGGTCCACGCCGATGTCCCAGCCGCGGCCGGTACCGCTGATCGCCAGCGAGACCTCGCCCTTGGTCAGCACCTCCGCGTCGCCGGCCTTCACCGCCGCCGCATGGGCCGAGCCGGTAGCGTAGCCGCCCAGCACGTCGTGGATGTTCTTCACACCGGTGAACTCGCCTTTGCCGTCGTCGATGGTGGTCTTGCCCACGGTGAGGCCGCCGCCGGTGGAGGAGATGTGGACCTTCATCGAGGAGCCGTCGCTGCAGGTCACGGTGCCGTGGCCCTTGGCGGTCTTGTAGAGAATCGACCAGCCCTTGAGAGTGAAGGACATATCGCAGCTCAGGTCACCCGCCTGCGCCACGCCGCCGCCAATGCCGCACGCGGCGATCAGCAGCACCGCGCCGGTCTTTGCCAGGATTCTGCTCATCGGAAATTCCTCATGTGGTGAATTGAAAGCGGCATTGCGTGCAATGCCGGACTCCGGCCCGCTGGCCGGAAGCCTATGATGCGCTAAAGGCAGGCCGGCCGCATGAGCCCTCCCCGACCGGGAACCCCGTAGCCCGGGTGTCAACCCGGGGCTTAGTCGCAAGCGGCATCCCGGGTTACGTTTCACTGCGGCTGCGCATCCGCCGGCGCCGTGGTCGTAACCGGCGGCGGCGCAGCACCCGGCACCTCGGTGATGGTGAACTTGCCGACATCCACGCCGGCATCCACGCCGCGCCCCTCGCCCTTGAGCGACAGCGAGACCTCGCCCTTGGTCAGGCCGATCACGCCCGCCGCATCGCCGGCGCCGCCATGCGCCGAGCCGGCGGCGTAGGCCCCCAGCACGTCACGGATGTTCTGCACCCCGGCGAACTCGCCGCGGCCGTTGTCGATGGTCGACTTGCCGAACGTCAGGCCGCCGCCCTTGGAGCTGAGCTTCACCTCCAGGGTCGAGCCGTCGCTGCAGCTCACCGTGCCGCGGCCCGAGGCGGTCTTGTAGAACGCCGACCAGCCGGACAGCGTGTACTTCATGGTGCAGCTCAGGTTGCCGGCTTGCGCCGGCACTGCGATGGCTGCGGTGGTGGCGGCGAGCAGCAGCCAGCCGGTCACGAGAGTCTTGCGCTTCATGTCGATAGTCCTTGGTTGGCGGAACTGGCGGGATTCAGACTCCGCCAGCGCGGAAGCATCAGGGGCCATGTGCTTGCTCTTCTTGATCTTTGCCCCTCTTAGAGTCCCAAAGCGGGCGCCGGGTTCCGCAGCTTGTGGAATCAGTCGCTTGCGACCAAGGCGCTGGCTCCGGAAGCGGTGCCTGATCCGGACAATCTGAACCCTGGCCGGCATGCGCAGTCGAAACCATAGACCTGCCGGAACGCGCAGGCATCCCCAGCTTTCCTCCCCGTTACCAGGAGCAGTACACCATGGACGACAAAGACACCGTGCGCGCCCGCGCCCACGAAGCGGCCGAAGAAGCCACCCACAGCGCCGCCGCCGACAAGGCCAAAGGCCACGTCAAGGAAGCGGTCGGCAAGATCAAGGAGAAGTTCGGCAGCGCCATCGGCGACGACAAGCTCGAAGCCAAGGGCACCGCCCAGCGCCTCGAAGGCAAGAAGGATCGCCTCAAGGGCGAGATCAAGGAAAAGATCGAAGATGTCAAAGGCCACATCGAGGCCGGCGTCGAGGTGGTGAAGGAAAAGTTCGACGAGGTGCGCAACAACCACAAGAAGTAGCGCGCACCGCGATCGCGGTCACGGACGCCCGCAAAATGCCTGGCGTTCCGTGAACCGGTTGAAGATGAGCCCCCGGAGAATACTCCGGGGGCTTTTTGTTTGACCTATCGGTGCAGACTTGCCATCAATCCCTGATTGCGCGGTACAGTAACCAAGGGGGCGGTTGTCGCCGAAAATTGATCAGCTTCAATTTTTCCGTACTGAGCGATATCAATGACTTATAAGTCGCATTGCCGTGTTGAACCGCAAGTGCGGTGTTTGCCCGTGCGGTCTAATCAGCGTTAGGTGCTATGGACAATTCGACTGAGGCCGCACGGTTTGCTGAACGCGCCTTTCCGCTGTTGTCGCCGGTGCTAAGCAAGTACGCCTTTGCCCAATCTGGCCCTGTCAGCTACGAGGGCGTAGACCCGAAAGGCGGGGGGCGCTTGTTCATGGTGCTTTTCCAGTCAAAGGATGCAAAGCTCCTAGTCCGCACACGTGATGGAGCTGCGGAGGTTCTGCTGGGTTCGCTATCCGCCGAACCTTCGTGGACAAATGAGGGCTGGCTTTGGCCGGCGCAGCTCAAACAAAGTACGTATCCAGGCGCGCCGAGCGGCGAGGAGCTTCTGGCTCTTCAAGCGAGATTGTCGGAGGCGCACGTATCATGGGTTTAACACCTAACCCGGCAGTGGAGCGGACGGCCTGTAGGATGTCGCTCGATCTTGACGGCGCGCGAGCCGACCGCCGCTCACTTTTGCGTTGGGCTTAGGAAGAGTCGTGCTGCGACACTGAAGTCGATCATTTCACGGGAGGTACTTTATGTCCCTATTTCGCAAGGATCAGAACGAGGTACACAGCCTTCATGGCAACCACATCGCCGGTGTCGCCACCCCTACAAGCGGCGCGAAACAAGTTGAGATGTGGCACGGTCGCATGGATGCAAACTCGGCTACCCCACCGCACAGCCACGACACCGAAGAAGTCGTCCTGTTCCTAAAAGGCAGCGGTCGAGCCACCGTTGCCGACACGGAAGTTCGCTACCACGCCGGGGACACACTGATCCTGCCAGCTGGCCATGTACACCAAATTTTCGCCGACACCGACAGTGAGTTCGTTTCAGCCAGTCCAAGCGGTGGCACCGTCAAACTCCCAGATGGTGTCGTTCCGGATCTTCCATGGCGCAAATAGCTTCGTCGCCCAACAACAGGTTCCAGAGCGACGTCCTCGCCTTCGGCGAGGCCGCCCCTGAACCTGGGCGTTAGGCATGTATTCGCACATCTTCAGGTTTTCATTTGCTGAGGCTCTGACTCCGGCGGCGCGAATGCGCTTTCTCGCCGAGCTATTTGAAGTGCCAGCTACGATTGGTGCTCGCCCAACAGACATCTACTGGTATCAGGTTGGGCACGAGGGAACCGTAGAGTTTTATTCAAATAGGCCGTCAGTAACGCGCGCCATTGAGCGGCGGCTTGAAGAAGGGCAGCATCAAGGGCTGCTTACTCAAGCCAAGCCGGGGCCGAGAAGTGTGTTGTCATTTTATGGAAGGGTATTTTCCGGTCTCAGTTCTTCCGTCATCGGCGTCTTGCGCGGAAAACAGTGAAAAACACTCGTGCACACGTGCCTAACAACGCGCTCCAGTGCGACGCCCCTGCCGTCTCTTCGCTTTGCTCGTTCTTGCCGGGGTTCCCTCGTTCGCTGCGCTCACTCGGCACGCCTGAGCGCGAGCGTTAGATACCAGCCAAAATGAATCCGCTCCGGGAAGCACTTCGTCACTGTGATGCTCTGCTGATCGTCGCTCAGAGGGCGGGCCCACAGCCCGTGGATGCAATGAGCGCTTCTCGCGAATTGCATCGATGGCACAAGCACCAGCAATGAGCCGGACATATATAGAAAGCCAGGACCTCATGAGCCAACTCTTTCTATTCCCTGAGGCAACCAAGCGAGACCCGTCCGTCGAAGCCTGGATGCGGGCGCATGACGATGAACTGGGAGCCATCGCACGCCGCTGGTTCGAGGTCATGCGCGCCTGCGGCGACGACGTCCGCGAGCTGCTGCATGACGGCCACCCCACCGCCTGTGCAGGCGAGGCGGCATTCGCCTACGCCAACGCCTTCAAAGCCCACGTCAACGTCGGTTTTTTCCGCGGCGCCGGGCTCGCCGACCCCGATGGCTTGCTGGAAGGCACCGGCAGGTTCATGCGCCACGTCAAGCTCAGACCGGGCCAGCCGGTCGACGATGCGGCCTTGAAGAGGCTCATCCGTGCCGCTTACATGGATATGAAACAGCGTCTCGAAGCGGAGTAGCCCCGTAGCCCGGGTGGAGCGAAGCGCAACCCGGGGCCTTTTCGCAGCAGACATGGCAGTTTGCGCTCCTACGGATTTCGCCCCCACATCGACAGTTCACCAGCGTCGGAAGATGGCTCAGGCTTTCGACTGAGCAACAGCTTCCTTTAATTCCTCCGCCGCCCGTGAGCCTTCGCGAAGGCGCTCCAGGGCCAGGGGTACGGCCTTGGCGACATAGCGGCGCGCCGATTTCGGCAGATCGCCGAAGGCCGTCTCGATCGCGCCCGGGAACCGCGCCCCCAATGCTTCGAGCAGCGCGGCCGCCTGAAAAATATCCTTGTCGCTTTTCGCCTCCCGGCCAGCGCGCAACTGCGAGACGAGAAGCTTGTGCAAGGCAAACCGCTCCGGCACTGGCACACGCACTGGGCAACAACCCTCCCGATAGAGCAGCGTCGACATCTGCGTTTGTCCCAGCAGATACGCCAGGTAAGGCAACGCGGTGGCATGCGCCTTCAACTCGGGCACCGGCACGGTACGAATCTCGGAATCCGCCGACGGCACCAGCAGATCGACATGGAACCGCGATTGTCCCCGCTGCTTGAAACTGGACGCGGGCTGTCGGCGATCCAGCCCTGGTACCTCCACAAAATTGATGCCGCTATCACGCAGCATCTGGAGGAAGGTCTGATCAGGCACGGGATCGAATGCCAGGGCCTCCCGCCGCGCCACGTCGACATCCTCGGTGGCATAAGCGGCCGCGCGAAAACCCATCTGGTTCAGGATGACGCCGAACGCATGTGAGCCCACCAGCGTGGCTCCGGCCGCAAAAAGCCCATGCCGATGAAGGCTGGCCAGGGTGGCGTAGGTCTTCGGATCAGCGGCCTGAAAGCCCTCGCGCAACAGCAATTGGATGTCTCGAGTAACCGCCTTGACCTCGGCGATCCGGCCAGCCAACTGCTCTACTTCTTTCTCTGACTCAGGGGCCACGCCCAGGTATTCATCCTTCTGCGTACCGTCTTCGCCGTAGTATCGACGGACGTAGTACTCCACCCCGTGCTGGTTCCTGCGTTTCGCGATGCTTCCGGGAGATCCCGGGAACACCGGCGCGTCGGCCTTGGCGAATCCGTCGATCGTGCCGAACAGCGTGGTCAGCGCTGCTGGAAATGGCTGGATCAGGGACATTGCCATGCGGAGATTCCTGCAGGCGCTTCGGGAGATCCAAGTTATATCCCTTGTATCTGGAAGTCAAGGGATATAGATTTTATAGCCAGATCAATATTGTTTACACACAAATGCTTAACTCACGGTAGCCGGCAGGATGCAATGAACGAAGTGACGTATCGCCGGTGCAGGACCATCGATGCAATTCGCAAACAGCGCTCATTGCGTCCTACGAGCTGTAGCTCTGGTGGCTAAGGCGCAGGGCAGCATTCACACATATATTAGGTTCGTTGGTGACTGAGAGTGAACGTCAGGCCCAACCAATCATTCAAGCGGACCGCTAACGCGGCCGCTTAATTCGGGCGTTAGAAGGCTGAAGACGGCATGCAACTTGGGATATCAACTCTGCTCATCGCCGCGCTTACCGCCACTGCAGTAGCGGGAGCGCTTGCTTGGGCTCCGAGTGAGACGATTCAAACTTGGGTACGTCGTCTCTTCCTAGTGCTGGTCAATCTCAATCCATGGACAATCGGCACATGGCGTCGTGAGTTCTCAAAGCGCGAAACCTTTCTTGCCGCGTGGTTTCTCGTATTTGTCCTCGCGCTCGTAGCCTTGTCGTTTCTCCCGCTTCATTCGAGGCATTGAAGCCCGTGGATGCAATGAGCGCTTCTCGCGAACTGCATCGATGGCACAAGCACCAGCAATGAGCCGGACAAAATAGAAAGCCAGGACATCATGAGCCAACTCTTTCTATTCCCCCAGGCAGCCAGGCTAGATCCATCCGTCGAAGCCTGGATGCGGGAGCGCGACGATGAATTGGGAGCCATCGCGCGCCGCTGGTTCGAGGTCATGCGCGCCTGCGGCGACGATGTGCGCGAACTGCTGCATGACGGTCACTCCACCGCCTGTGCAGGCGACGCGGCATTCGCCTACGCCAATGCCTTCAAGGCCCACGTCAACGTCGGTTTTTTCCGGGGCGCCGAGCTTGCCGACCCCGATGGCTTGCTTGAAGGCACCGGCAGGTTCATGCGCCATGTCAAGCTCAGGCCGGGCCAGCCGGTCGATGATGCGGCTTTGAAGAGGCTTGTCCGGGCCGCATACCTTGATATGAAGCAGCGGCTCGAAGCGGAGTAGCACCGTAGCCCGGGTGAAGCGTCCCTGAAGGGATTTCCTTCGGTCACAGCGCAACCCGGGGCTTTTGCGCAGTGGGCATCCCGGGTTCCACTTCGTTCCACCCGGGCTACTGTTTCTGAAGCCAGGCGTCAGGTCGCAGGAGGACCTTATGAAGCGTACGTGGACGATCATTGGCGTCGCCGATGTGCCCGCCAGTTTCAAGTGGTACCAGTCGCTCCTTGGCCTGCCAGCGACGGCTCCCGGCCATCACTACTTCGGGCAAATCCTCGACCCGGATGGAACGGTCCTGCTCTGTCTCCACGAGTGGGGTGCCCACGAGCATCCCTCGTTGACAAGCCCCGACGACGCCAAGCCTGGCAACGGCCTCCTCTTGTTCTTCCGCGTCGATGACTTTGCCGCGGCCTTGCCCCGGGCGCGTGCCCTGGTTTCGGCGCTGGAAGAGGAGCCTCACATGAATCCGAACACAGGCACCATGGAGTTCGCATTGCGTGACCCTGACGGGTATTACGTCATGATCAGTGCACTCTCCGCGGCCTGACAAGCACCGTAGCCCGGGTGCAGCGAAGCGGAACCCGGGGTGCCGGCTGCGCAAAAGCCCCGGGCCCGCGGAAGAAGCTCAGGCCGCGAGCGGCCCGTTCAGCCTCAGCACCTTGGACGTGGTCGCCGCGGCGGGCTTCTCCGCCGAAGCGCCGGCTCTGTGCCGGTTGCCGACGGCGACGCGGCGCGCACCCACGGTCTCTTCGACCGGCAGCGCGCCATAGCGTCCCTCTTCGAAGGCCTTGAAGCGCCACTTCTGGCTCCAGGCCGCGAGATTGCGGTCATTGCGCACATCGAGCTCGAAGCGCACCTCGAGCGGCGAAGACCGGGTGTCGGTAACGAAACCCGGGAACGGCAGGGCATAGAAATCGATCCCGTCCTGGCGGAATTTGTCGCGGATCAGCGAAATCAGCTTGAACATGGGACTGCTCCAATGCCCCTCCATGTAGACCCGGGTGGCGATGGGGCGTCCCACCCGACGGCGCGGACGGTAGACCCTCCAAATATCAGCGACAAGGCTCTATTTTCAGGAGTTATCCTCCCAGAAAATGGAAGATCAGCCTCGGATGTGCAAAGGCAGTCACTCGAGGGACGGTGTAGTGCAGCCAATGTACGGATAAAAGGCGGTTGCCTGCTGCGGTGGAAGTGAATAAAAACGTGCTGTGCTAGCCGTAGTGTCTCAACTGCATTGAAAGGCCCCGCCAGAAGAGCGGGGCTTTTGTGTTTTTGACTTGTGTTCTGCTTGTGCGGGCGGGACGTACGGGGTGAGGGTTTGCACCACACCTTTGAACTTTAGAGCGGCTTTGGAGAGGCGGAATATGCCAGACAGGATGAAGGATTCCGTTGCACCGGGTGATTCCGGCAACGGTGGAGGACAGGGGAGCGTGCGGAGCAGGTACGCGCCTGGGACTGCGTTCAAGGACATCAAGGGGAATGCGTTTTACTACGACGCATCGGGCCAGCCGAGGTATTTCGGCCTGGATATCAACGGTACTCCGCCACAGCCGGCTTCGTTGCCGGACGCGGCGGCGCACCCGGCGATGGGGCTTGCCGAGGCCGGCCACAGGAGCGGCGCGGGCGGCCCGGCTCGGGCGCAGGGCTTTTCCGCCATGCCTGATGCTGGAAGCGGGGAGGCCGCTCCGCAGGCGATGGACGATATGCCAAGCTACAACCCGAACAGCCGCGACTACCAGATCGCGGCGCGCAAGGCGTTCAATGACTATTCGAGCGCGCTTTCCAGCGGCGATGCGCAGGCGCAGACGAGAGCGCAAAGAGAGATGATCGCCAATCCCCCCGAGGGCTTGAAGCCGGATACGGGGCCGCAAATGCGGGCCTATGACCCGGACGCTGAAGCCCGGAAGGCACAACGCTTCCAGACCGACATGCTGGGGGCAGTATCTATACCGGCGGCAGAAATGGGCGGCCTTGCGGGCATGTTGGGCAAGGACGAGGATACCCGCAGGCGCTGGATGGAAGAGGGCGCCGAAATCGGGATGGAGTTGAGCCCGTTTGTGGCGGCGAAAGGCGGGATGCTGCGCAATCCGGAGGCCCGGGATGCGCTGAAGCCAGTGGGGGTACCGGCCGGCATCGGCGACAAGGGTGCCACGATGGAAGGCGCGGCCACGCTGGATGCCCACCAGCGCGGCGCCGAAAAGGTATTCGACGGCAAATACGAGGGCGATCACGGCTTTGACGGCGCCTATGTCTTACGCAACCAGAGCGGAGAGCCCCAGCTGCATGTCGACAGCGTGAAGGCGGTGAACGGGCGTGTGCCGGTTTATGGGCGCGGCAGCATGACGGAGCTGGGGACAAATCGGGCGGCGACCCGCACGAAGGCGGAAGTCGCTCTGAGGAAGAATATCCAGAACACCGACCCGGACGAGAATTTTTCGCGCGACGACAAGAAGGCAGTGCTGGATCAACTGGACCGGGGCGATGTGGTCGCGAACCTTGTCGGTACGCCGGGCACGAAGTTCACCCAGGACCATATCGATTTCATCAATCAGCAGACGCCTTATCGGTTTGGGAACATCCGCCGCCTCGATCCGTTTTCGCCGTCAAAAGAGCCCCTGCTCAATGGGGCGCCCTACGGGCTTCCTTCGGTATATTGGCAAGGCGCCAATTCCGTTTCGGATTCCAATCCCAATGCCACTTCGGAGCTGCACCGATGACACAGTCGATCGTTGAGCGCTGGCGCGAGCGGATCCGCTATGACATGGAGGGGCCGAAAGGATTTGCGTATGTGCTTGAGCACCGGCCGGTGGAGCCGGAAAAGAGCGTGAAGCCGGGGGGCTGGCCGACTCTGAGCTGGCCATGTGCATCGAGATCGGGTTCGCCTATCCTGATCATCCGATGATCCTGGCGTTCGCCAAGAGAGCGCTGACGCTGGCCGATTGGGGCCTGCAGAAACTCGAAGGAGTGAACGTGGTCAGCGCCGGGCTTGAAATGGAGCGGTCGGAGGCGCGGCGCTGCCGGTGCTACAGCGCTTCGATGCTGGGCGTGGCGGACCTGGACCGGCGCATGCTGGCGGGAGCGGCGATGGACTTGCTCTTGTTCGTGCATGAGTTCATGAAGGAGGGCGGCTGGGGCGCTGCGGCGCAAGGCGACTCCCTGGAGGCGGCGGGGCTGTTCCTGCTGGCGGGAGAAATCGGGCAGGCGCGCGAGGTGCTCTGCGGGCGGCGCAAGTTCAAGCGCCTGAAGCCGCTGCACGAAGCCCTGCTGCAATTGTGCACCGCTCTGGGCGAAGGCGGCCCACGGCCGCTGCGCTTCCTGGATGTGCCGCGCTTCGAGGAGGTGTTCCAGGAATTCCGTCCGAACGGGGGGCCGGAGTGGTACCGGCATGACCTGGGGACGGTGCCTTTCATACTGCAACTTGAACTGGCGCTGATGCGCTACCTGTATCTGACGCACCCGGGAGAGGCGCTGGACTGGCAGCGGGTGTTCGCGCAGGTGGCTTACGATCAGCTTTAGGACAGTGGCGTTGAATTTTGCCCGCCATCGCGGACCTCGCATGTCCTGCGCCACGCACCAGCCTTCCTTGAAGCCCACGTAAGGCGGGTGAAACCCGCCCGTCGCGCGATTCCACCCTGCGCGCTACTTCCAGCTATCCACGACGCCGTCGCCGCGCGGACAGAGCAAGCCTTCCGCCGGTACCGGCGCGAAGCGCTGCTTCGCGTCGTCGATGATCCAGGCCGCTTTGGCGGGAAGATCGCTGGCGCCGGGCTTGTCCTCGACGATGGCGATCACTTCCTTGTCCTTGGGACCGCCTTTGCAGACGCCGTTGAAGACCAGAGTCGTGCCGGGCTGGCTGGGGAGTTTGAGGACGTCGCGAATGACCGGCTTCTGGTCGGCGATGGCGAGGTAGGTGGTGCCGCAGATCTTCCACCAGATGGCGGAGCCCCAGTCGAGCTCGTCGCCGCCGATGTCCTTGAGGCCGAGATCCTTGTGGGCCGCCTGGGTGGCCACCACCGGGGCATTGGACAAGTGCCGGCCCTTGAGCACGACGGCGATGTCGCTGGCGCAGGTGATGCCGCTGAACTCGTCGGCGGCGGATGCGATGCCGCATACAGCGGCGAGGGCCAGCAAGGACAGGCGCTGGAATTTCATCGGACCTTCCCCTTCGACGGCCGTGGAGACCTCATTTTGCGTGAAAAGCGGAATCAGTAACGGTAGGGTGGGCAAAGGCCGAAGGCCGTGCCCACGCAGGCGAAATCCGCGTGGGCACGCTGCACCTTGCTCACCCTACATCTGCTGAGCTGTTTCCGAGTTCAAGTAGCCGGCGATTTCTGCTGCATTGGCGACATTGATCCTATCAAGAATCATCTCCAATGCGACATAGCCACCTCTCGACTCGATGAAGTTGCGTTCTGTCTCCGTCAGATCACGTCCGAGCTTTTGTCTGGACGTGGCGAGAATCGCGGCTTGCAGGTTTTTAACTATTGCGTCGTTAGCCATGTGAGATCGTCAAGGAACTGTAGGGTGGCTTCAGCCCACGCGGATCGTCATGCGCAACCGCGTGGGCAGATGAAGCCTGCCCACCCTACGCTTGCTGCGATCATTGCACCCTAGGTGCCACCTGGCTGACGGCCGTCCACGTAAAACCACTGCCCCTCCTCCCGCACGAAACGGCTGCACTCCTGAATCCGCACCGCCGGCTTTCCCCCGACGCGGTAGCGCGCAATGAATGTGACCTCCGCCTGGTCCGGGCCGATATCGCGGGCGCTGGTCACGGTCAGGCCCAGCCACTTCGTGCCGGCTTCGAAATCGAGCGAGCCCGGCCGCGTGCCGGCGTGCCAGGTGGCCAGCAGGTAGGGTCCGTTTTTCAGCACGTAGGCGCTGTAGCGCGAGCGCATCAGCGCCTCGGCGGTGGGCGCCTGCAGGTTGCGATGCCAGCGTGCGCAGCAGCGGTCGGGCGCATCGCCGCTGCCGCAGGGGCACAATTCCGGCGGTTCCTTTTTCAAGGGTTCCCTTCGTTCATTGCATCCTGCGCGTCAGGGACGCTTCATCCCAGCCTGCTTGTCCTGAGCTGAAGCCGCAGGCAAGCCTGCCGCGCTCAGGCCGCGAGTATTTCCGCGAAGCGATCGGCCAGCTCCGCGCGCCAGCCCGCCAGGGTCACGCCGAAGGCCTGCTGCAGCTTGGCGCAGTCCAGGCGCGAGTTCGCCGGGCGCTTCGCCGGCGTCGGATAGGCCGAGGTGGGGATGGCCTTGATCTCGCGGCAGCGCACGGAAGGCGCATCGGCCTCGCGCAGCTGCTCGATGACGGCCACGGCGAACTCGTGCCAGCTCGCTTCGCCGCCGCCCTGCAGGTGGTAGACGCCGGACAGCGCCGAGTCGTCATCCTCGGGCAGCTGCCGTGCGATCTGCGCGGTGATCTCGGCGATCTGCCGGGCCGAGGTGGGCGCGCCGAACTGGTCGGCCACCACGCTCAGGGTTTCGCGCTCGCGCGCCAGGCGGATCATGGTCTTGACGAAGTTGCCGCCGTGCGCGCCGTAGACCCAGCTGGTGCGCAGCACCAGGTGCTGGCCGCCGACGGCGGCGATGGCCGCGTCGCCCGCCAGCTTGGAAGCGCCGTAGACGCCGAGCGGCCCGGTGGGGTCGGTCTCGACGTAGGGGCCGGTCTTGTCGCCGGCATAGACGTAGTCGGTGGAATAGTGGATCAGCCAGGCGCCGAGCGCGGCGGCTTCCTGCGCCAGCACGGCGGGCGCGCGGGCGTTGACGGCGTAGGCGGCGTCCGGCTCGCTCTCGGCCTTGTCCACCGCGGTATAGGCGGCGGCGTTCACCACCAGGGCCGGACGCTCGCGACGCAGCAGGGCGCGGATGGCGGACTCGTCGGCCAGGTCGAACTCGCCGCGGTCGACGCCGACGATGGTGCCGAGCGGCGCCAGGGTACGCCGCAGTTCGGTGCCGACCTGCCCGTTCGCGCCGACGATCAGCACCCTCCCGTATTCTGTCGCCATCAGGGATAGACCTCGGCCGCGGCGAACGCGACGCCGGCGGCGTCTTTGGCGGCCAGCACCGGCGCCACGTCCAGCGGCCAGCCGATGCCCAGCTGCGGATCGTTCCAGATGATGCTGCGCTCGTACTGCGGAGCCCAGTAGTCGCTGGCCTTGTACTGCACCTCGGCGAAATCCGACAGGGTCAGGAAGCCGTGGCCGAAGCCGGGCGGCACCCACAGCATGCGGCGGTTGTCCGCCGACAGCTCCACGCCGACCCACTGGCCGAAGCTGGGCGAGCTGCGCCGCAGGTCCACCGCCACGTCGTAGATGCTGCCCAGGGTCGTGCGCACCAGCTTGCCCTGCGCCTGCTGGATTTGATAGTGCAGACCGCGCAGCACGCCGCGCGCCGAGCGCGAATGATTGTCCTGCACGAACTCGACGTCGCGCCCCAGCCCTTCGGCGAAGACGCGGCGGTTGTAGCTCTCGAAGAAGAAGCCGCGCTCGTCGCCGAACACTTTCGGCTCGACCAGCACCACCTCGGGGATGTCCAGCGGCGTGAACTTCATGGGATCCAGGCTCAGAAAATATTGGTGCGCAAGATATCGCGCAGGTACTGTCCGTATCCGCTCTTGCCCAGCTTCAGCGCCAGGCGCTCCAGCTGCGCGGCGTCGATCAGGCCGAGGCGGTAGGCGATCTCCTCCGGGCAGGCGATCTTCAGGCCCTGGCGCTTCTCGATGGTCTGCACGTACTGGCTGGCCTCGATCAGCGAGTCGTGCGTGCCGGTGTCGAGCCAGGCATGGCCGCGGCCCATGATGCTGACGCGCAGGCTGCCACGCTCCAGGTACAGGCGGTTGAGGTCGGTGATCTCCAGCTCGCCGCGCGGCGAAGGCTTGAGCGTGCGCGCCAGCGCCGGCGCCTCGCCGTCGTAGAAATACAGGCCGGTGACGGCGTAGCGCGACTTGGGAGCAGCCGGCTTCTCCTCCAGGCTGATCGCCTTTCCGCTCTTGTCGAACTCCACCACGCCGTAGCGCTGCGGGTCCTGCACCGGGTAGGCGAAGACGGTGGCGCCGCCGGCCGCGGCGCCGGCCTCGCGCAGGTCGTTGGCGAGGTCATGGCCGTAGAAGATGTTGTCGCCCAACACCAGGGTGCTGCTCTCGCCGCCAAGGAAGGATTCGGCGATGAGCAGGGCCTGCGCCAGGCCATCCGGCGAGGGCTGCTCGGCATAGCTCAGTGCGATGCCCCACTGCGAACCGTCGCCGAGCAGCTGGCGAAAACGCGGCAGGTCCTGCGGCGTGGAGATCAGCAGGATCTCGGTGATGCCCGCCAGCATCAGGGTACTCAGCGGGTAGTAGACCATCGGCTTGTCGTACACCGGCAGCAGCTGCTTGGACAGCGCCAGGGTGGCCGGATACAGCCGCGTGCCGGAGCCGCCGGCGAGGAGGATGCCTTTGCGTGTGCCTGTGCTCATGCGCTCGTTCCGGTGGTGCCGTACTGCTGGTCGATCCAGTCGCGGTAGCCGCCGCTCTGCACCCGCGCCACCCAGTCCTGGTTGTCCAGGTACCAGCGCACGGTCTTGCGGATGCCGCTGCTGAAGGTCTCCGCCGGACGCCAGCCCAGCTCGCGCTCCAGCTTGCGCGCGTCGATGGCGTAGCGCCGGTCGTGGCCGGGGCGGTCCTTGACGTAACTAATGAGCTGGTCGTGCGGCGTCACCGGCGAACCGGAATTGTCTCGGGGATGCAGCTCGTCGAGGATCATGCAGATCTGCCGGACGATGCTGATATTGGCCTGCTCGTTCCAGCCGCCGACGTTGTAGGTCTCCCCCACCCGCCCGCGCGCCAGCACCTCGCGCACCGCCGAGCAGTGGTCGCCGACATAGAGCCAGTCGCGCACGTTGAGGCCGTCGCCGTAGATCGGCAGCGGCTTGCCGGCCAGGGCGTTGGCGATCACCAGCGGGATCAACTTCTCCGGGAACTGGTACGGCCCGTAGTTGTTGGAGCAGTTGGTAGTCAGCACCGGCAGGCCGTAGGTGTGATGCCAGGCGCGCACCAGGTGATCGGAGCCGGCCTTGGAGGCGGAGTACGGGCTGTTCGGCTGGTACGGTGTGGTCTCGGTGAACGGTGCATCGTCCGGCAGCAGCGAGCCGTAGACCTCGTCGGTAGAGACGTGCAGGAAGCGGAACGCCGTCTTCGCCTCGCCTTCCAGTGCGTTCCACCAATGCCGCGCCGCCTCCAGCAGCACCTGGGTGCCGATGACATTGGTTTGCACGAACGCGGCCGGGCCGTGGATCGAGCGGTCGACATGGCTCTCGGCGGCGAAGTGGACAATGGCGCGCGGCTTGAACTCGCGCAGCAGCTCTTCCACCAGGGCCGCATCGCCGATGTCGCCGCGCCGGAACACGTGGCGCGCATCGTCCTTCAGCGCCGCCAGGTTCTCGAGGTTGCCGGCATAGGTCAGGGCATCGAGGTTCAGCACCGGCTCGCCGCCCGCGGACAGCCAGTCCAGCACGAAGTTCGAGCCGATGAAGCCGGCTCCGCCGGTCACCAGGATCACGCCGCACCCCACATCGTCTTGCCCACGCGCTTCATTATGGCTCCGGGTTCTGTTCCATGTATTGCAGCAGGTTGTCGTTCCAGGCCGAAGGCCAGGAGGTGTGCTGCTGCTGGCCGATGATGGTGCCGTTGATCGAGCCGGGGCCGCAGGAGGCGTCGCACTCCTGCACTTCCTGGGTGTTGGAATCGAGGATCACGCCGTGCACCAGGGATGGCGCCATCACGCCGTTGCGCAGCTGGCCGAGGAAGACCTGCGCCGTCTGGCAGGCGCCGCCGATGTCGCACTTGCGCACGATATCGAGGTAGGGCCGCGCCGGGTTCATCGCCGAGGCCGGCGCCGGGCAGGGATCGGCGCCGGCGTCGTCGTAGGGGCTGTCGGTGGAGTACACGCCGGTGGCGGCGATGCCCGGCGTGTTGAGGCCGTAGAGCGAGCCGAAGTCCGCGCCCTCCGACCAGCCGGTGACGTAGACCCGCTTGTCGTCGACGATGCCGCGGCTCTTGGCCTCGGCGATGTAGTGGTCGATGGTCGCCACATCCACGTTCAGATAGGGGCTGCCGCGGTCGAGATTGCGGTACCAGTGGTCCCAGCCCACGCCGGTGTTGAGCGGGAACGGCAGGAACTGGTCGATGTTGCGGCCCAGCGGCATCAGCAGGTTGAAGCCCGGACGCGCCGGGTCGCCGCTGAGGTTGGCGCTGTTGATCAGGCTGGTCAGGCTGGTGGCGATGATGGAATCCTCGCCCAGCAGGGTCGGGTGCAGATACACGATCATCGGCCGCTGGCTGCTCTTGCCGGCGCCTGCGGCGGTGATCAGGCAGGCGTGGCGCACGGTGCCGTTGGAGTCGGTATAGTCGCTGAGCGTCTCGCCGCCGTTCAGCGTGCAGGCGTTGAGCAGCAGGGTCAGCGCGTCGTTCAGGGTGCCATCCGGCGACAGGGTCGCCATCGGCCGCGGCGGCGCGCCGTAAACGGTGCAGCCCTTCGCATCGACCGCCGGCGGGCCGGCATCGGCGCCGCCTTCACTGCTGCCGGCCGGCGCGGAACTGCCGCCGCAGCCATGCAGCAGGAACGCCGCCGCCAGCAGCGCGGCGCCACCCAAACGAACGCCGACGCCGCTGCGGCCGAGATTCTTGTTCTTGTCCCCCGTTACCACTTCGCTCATCTCCTCTCCCTTGCGGCACTTCATTGTTGACCAGGTCTATTCCACCGCAACCGCATCCGCTTCCCAGGCCGCGTTGCGCGCTTCCCGGTGCAGGCTCTCCACCACGTCCGCCGCCCGCGCCGCCGCCGCGCTGCCCGGCTGCATCCGCCCCTGCCAGCGCGCGCAGGCGCTGCCGATGGCGCCGTCCTCGAGCAGGCGCCGCAGCGCCGCCTCGGCGCTGTCCAGTTCAGTCAGGCTGGCAATACTCAGGCCGCAGCCGAGCCGGCTCAGGCGTTCGCCGTTGTCGAACTGGTCATAAGCATACGGCACCACCAGCTGTGGCACGCCGGCCGCCAGGGCCTGGGCGGCGCTGCCGATGCCGCCGTGGTGCACGAAGGCGGCGCTGCGCGGCAACAGGGTGCGCAGCGGTGCATAGTCGCGGTGCAGCACCTGCGGCGGCAGGTTCGCCGGCACCTGGGCACCGGACTTGCCCAGCAGCACGCCGCGCCGCCCCAGCCTCTGCAGCAGCGCCACCGCGGCGGCAAAGAAGGCATGGCCATGGCGCATGCCGGTGCCGGCGGTGAAGACGATCGGCGGCGTGCCGGCGGCGAGGAACTCCTCCAGTACCGGGTCGGCCTCGTGGCGATCCTCGTCGAACAGGGTGAAGCCGGTCATGGACAGGCGCGGCGCCCAGTCGTCCTGCGGCGGCGCGAACCACTCCGGGAACAGGCCCAGGGTGCCCTGCGGCGAATAGACGCGGCGGCCGCGGATGCGCGTCACCGGCGACAGGCCCAGCTCGGCGCGGAAGGCATTGAGGTCCGGCCCCATGACGCCGTCGATGGCCTTGTCCAGCGCCCACAGCAGCGCGGCGCGGCCGCGGTACGGCAGCCAGCGCGGCACCGGCAGGCCCCTGGCCGGATCGCGCGCCGACATGAACACCTGCGGCGACAGCACCGCGGTGAGCAGCGGCACGCCGCGCTTCTCCTGCACCGGCCGCGCGAACGCGGCGGTGAGCAGGCCGCAGACGATCACCGTATCGCCGTCCGCCTCGCGGTCGACCAGCTGGTACTGCGGCCGCAGGCGCGGCACCACCAGTGTTTTCCAGGCGGCGACGCGCGCCTTGCTCGAGCTCCACAGCGCCGGGTCCGAGGTGCTGGCCTCGAACTCCGCCACCGTGCCGGTGGAGACGAAGCGGAAGCCCAGGCGCTCGACCGCGGCGCGATAGATGTCGTTGGTGCATACCGTCACCCGGTTGCCGCGCCGCAGCAGCTCGCGGCCAAGCGCGAAGAACGGGTGCATGTCGCCGGTGGTGCCGTCGTTGACCAGGAGAGCGTGCATAGGGTTAGTGGCCGAGGGAGGCGGTCATGCCGGTGCGCGGCTTGGCCAGCCAGATCAGCGCCGCCAGCACCAGGCACAGGCCGCCGCAGGCATAGAACACCTCGTTGGTGGCGATCATGTAGCCCTGCTGGTTGAGCAGCTGGTTGAGGATGGCGTAGTCGCGGCCGTGCGGCACGCCGGCGGCGTGCAGGCGGTCCAGGTACTGCTGCGTCGCCAGCGAGGCGTGGTTGAGCGACTCGCCCAGCACCGCGTGGTGCCAGGTGGCGCGGTTGTCCCACAAGGTCACGCTGATCGCGGTGCCGAGGGCGGCGGAGAGATTGCGCAGGAAGTTGGACAGGCTCGAGGCCATCGCCAGCTGGTGCTCGGGAACGCGCGACAGTGTGGCGGTGGTCAGCGGAATGAAGAAGCAGGCCACGCCGATGCCCTGCACGAAGCGCGGCATGATCACCTGGCCGAAGGACATGTCCAGGGTGAAGTGCGAGTTCCAGAACAGCACGCCGGCGAAGACGCAGAAGCCGAACGAGGACAGCAGGCGCAGGTCGAACTTGCTCATGCTGCGCGCGATCAGCACCGACACCAGCAGGGTCGTCAGGCCCACCGGCGCGGTGGCCAGGCCCGCCTGCTCGGCGCTGTAGCCCATCATGGTCTGCAGCCACAGCGGGAAGATCACCGCCACCGCCGAGAACACCATCATGCCAAGCGAGGCCACGCCGACGCAGGAGGCGAAGGTGCGCTCGCGCAATAGCGTGAGATCGATCGCCGGGTGCTTCTCGGTCAGCTCCCAGATCAGCAGGAAACCGATGCAGACGAAGGCGATCACCGCCAGGGTGACGATGAAGGAGGACTCGAACCAGGCGCGGTCGCGCCCCAGGTCCAGCATCATCTGCAGCGCGCCGACGCCGAACACGATCAGGATGATGCCGACCACGTCCACCGGCGGCTTGTCGGTCGCCGTGTCGCGGCCGCGCAGCAGCACCGCGCAGCTGGCGTAGGAGAACAGGCCCACCGGCAGGTTGATGTAGAAGATCCACGGCCAGGACCAGGTGTCGATGATCCAGCCGCCGACCACCGGCCCCATGATCGGCGCGATCACCAGGGTCATGGCCCACAGCGCCAGCGCCATATTGCGCTTGTCCGGCGGGAAGCTGCGCACCAGGATGGTCTGCGACAGCGACATCATCGGCCCCGACACCAGGCCCTGGATGATGCGCAGGGCCACCAGCGCCTGGAAGCTCGGCGCCAGGCCGCACAGCATCGAGGCCAGGGTGAACAGCAGCACCGACCACAGGAACAGCCGCACCTCGCCGACGCGCCGCGCCATCCAGCCGGTCAGCGGCACCACGATGGCGCCCGCCACCGAGTACGAGCTGATCACCCAGGTGCCCTGGCTGTTGGACACGCCGAGGCTGCCGGCGATGGTCGGCACCGCGACGTTGGCCACGGTCACGTCCAGCACCTCGATGAAGGTACCGAGCGACAGGCCCAGGGTCAGCAGCGCCAGATTGAAGCCGCGCAGCGGCGGCAGCGGCGAGGACTGCGCGGGAATCGAGTCGGCGGTGGCGGCGGCAGCGGTCAAGATGGGTGGATCAGGTCAGCACACAAATCTGGATCAAGCACGAAACCGTAGGCTGGGATGAAGCGCAGCGAATCCCAGCGCCGTTGTCCGCAAAGTGCGGTGCTGCTGGGATTCGCTGCGCTCATCCCAGCCTACATAGCCACATAGTCGGTTGATGTCAGCCGACAGCTCGCGCCGGCCTCGCAGCTGAGCGCCCCACGGCCTCCACCAGGTCCGCCGCCTTGCCGCAGGCGGCCTCGCTGCTGGCAACGCGCCCCTGCAGCTCGCGGCACTTCGCCGTCACGGCGGGATCGTTGAGCAGCTGGTCCAGCGCCGCGGTCAGCGGCTGCGCCGGCGCCGGCGCGTCCAGGCGGACACCGCAGCCGAGGCGCTCGAGACGGGCGGAGTTGTCGAACTGGTCGTGCGCGAACGGCGTCGCCACCTGCGGAATGCCGGCGGCCAGGGCCAGCGCCGTGGTGCCGATGCCGCCGTGGTGCACCAGGGCCGCGCTGCGCGGCAGCAGGGCGCTCATCGGCACGTAGTTGCGCAGCAGGATTTCCGGCGGCAGCGGCGGCGATTGCGCCGGGTCCTTGGCCAGGAAGATGCCGCGGCGGCCAAGCTTGCGCAGGGCCTGCAGCGCGGCGGTGAAGAAGCCCTGGCCGTCGAGCATGGTCGAGCCGGGGGTGAACACCACCGGCGGCGTGCCGGCCTTGAGGAAGGCGTCCAGCTCGGCGTCCACGGTATGGAAGCCGGCCTCGTCGAACAGCGGGAAGCCGGTCAGCGAGATCTGCGCCGGCCAGTCGCTCTGCGGCGGCGCGAACCATTCCGGGAACAGGCCCAGCACGCCCTGCGGCGAGTGCATCCAGCGCCCCATGATGCGCGACACCGGCGCCAGGCCCAGCTCGCGGCGCAGGCCGTTGAGCTGCGGGCCGCAGATGCGGTCGAGCACGCCGCGCTCGATCATCCACAGCAGGGCGCTGCGCATCCCGCCCGGCAGCGTCTCGGGAATGGTGAAGCGCTTGTGCACCGGCGGCCGCTGCGCCGACAGGATGGTCGAGGGCGAGACCTGGGCGGTAAGCAGGGGCACGCCCAGCTTCTCCTGCACCAGGCGCGCGCTGAACGCCCACAGCGAGCCGAGCATCACCGTGTCCTCGTCCGCCTCGGCGGCGAGCAGGTCGTAGAGCGGGCGCAGCTGGGTGGCGATGGCCTGCCACAGCGTGGTCAGCGAGGTGCGCGGGTTCCACAGCGCCGGATTGTTCATCGCGGCGTGGTATTCCTCGGCGGTGCCGAACGGCAGGAAGCGCATGCCGCAGCGCTCCACCAGCGGCTGGAACGCCGGGCTGGCGCAGAACGAGACGCGGTGGCCGCGCGCCAGGAAGCTGCGGCCCAGGCCCAGGAAGGGATGGACGTCGCCGGCCGAGCCGATGGCGATGATCAGGATATGCATGGAACGAAAAATTCCTTGGAGCGTGCCGCGGGCGCCCGCGCGCGAGGGCGGGACGCTACCGCGGCACTGACAAAAACCCTCAGCTGGTGGCAAAAGCCGCCGAAAACTGCGCCGGAACGTCAGCGGCTTCCTCGGCCTGCGGCCGCGGCTGGTCCAGCATGAAGCCCACCATCTGGTCGCGGACCGCGGCCCAGCTGCGCTTGTTTTCCAGGTCCAGGAAATGCCCGGCGCCGCCGATGGTGACGAAGCTGGCGTTGCGGATGTACTGCGACAGCTGGTGGATGTCGCGCACCGTGGTGTACTCGTCGAGCTCGCCGTTCATGAACAGCACCGGGATGCGGATGCTGGTGAAGCGGTTGACGTAGCGCTGCGCGTCGAGCTGGCGGATCTGCTGCATGTGAAATGCGATCTGCGCGTACTCATGCTGCGCCAGGTTGCTGAGGTAGCGGTGGTTGTACAGCTTGAGCAGGCGCGGCAGGTACTTGCCCACGGTGCTGTTGAGCAGCGCCGCGGCGCCGGCCTGGTCGTTGGTCTCCAGGTACAGCTGGCCTTTGTCCAGGTAATCCAGCATCGCCGGATTGAGCTTGGGCGAGAACGAGGCGATCACCGCCCGCTTGATCGAGCGCGGATTGCGCGCCAGGGCGAGCAGCGCGGCCACCCCGCCCCAGGACACGGAGACCAGGTGCTCGGGCTCGAAACGGCCGATGAGGAAGGACAGGATGTCCACCTCGTCGTCCTTGGTCAGCAGGGCGCTGTTGTGGTTGTGCTGCTTCGACTGCCCGGCATAGGGCAGATCGTAGAGCACGACGTTGAAGCGCTCCTTGAGATAGCGGACGGTCTGGCTGAATGAAGTGGTGGTGGCGAGCGCGCCATTGACGAGAATGACGGTCTCGAAGGATTCATCGACCCGGTAGTGTTCAACGTACACCTTGAACCCACCCGGGACGCTCACGACTAGAGCTTCCGGTTGCATTGTTTGTTTCCCTGATGCCGCAAGTTCAAAAACGGGCCAATCCGTTTTGCCGCTTCCAAACGCGCTCTTTTATATTTTTTGCCGCTTATTTCTCTGGCGGCGGCGACCCGCGCGCACAACCCGGTCGCCACACCTTCCCCAACACGCACCTGCACCTAACTTGCAACACCTGCAACTTGCTGCGATCCGCTCGATTCTCTTCGATACAGCATACCTCATGCCAACTCGTCCGTGTCGACTTATAAGTGCATCATGACGCTTGAGTCAGGCGACAAAATGCGTCAGCCGCCGACGTTTCCCGCACCTTCGTGACAAGCGCAAGGCGCGGGCATGCGAGCAGGTGTGGAGGAATGCAAACAAGACCCGCATCCGCTTAGGACAGGCAATTTTCTCGCCACTACAATCCCTGGCTTTGCGCGTCCGGCATCCGATCCAGACGGAGCGCGAGTCTACACACGCTTTGCGACAGCGGCGAGAACTTTTTGCATACCTTTACGTATCGTTTTGCGAATGGACAAACCCGAAAAAAGACTGGCGTTCGCCCCCCTCGCCGCCCTAACATCGCGCGCCCGGCACCGGTCCGGAGCAGAATCTGGCACGGCGGCTGCGTAATACAAGCGACGCGCCCCCGCCGGGCCGCAAACGGATTTGCCGAGCAACGCCACTTAATCGCCAGTTCCTGACGAAATGCCTTCACCTCGCCCCCTGCCCGCCCGGAACCTCCGGCGCGCCGCGCTGCTGTGCGGCCTGCTCGCCATGGCCGGCTGTGCCCGCCTGCCGCAGCAGGTGAGCCCGGCGCCGCTGCGCCAGCCGCAGTCGTTCCAGACCGCCAGCAGTCTCGCCGGTACCGGCGCCTGGCCCGGCGCCGACTGGGTGGGCCAGTTCAAGGACCCGCAGCTGGTGGCCCTCACCGCCGAGGCCCTGGCCAACAACCCGGACCTGCAGGGCGCCCGCGCGCGCATCGTCGCCGCCCAGGCCCAGGCCGAGGCCGCGCACGGCGCCGCCCTGCCCACCGCCACCGCGCTGTTCAGCGCCAACCGCGGCTACGTCGACCAGGACATCAAGCTGCAGACCCCCGCCGGCCCGACCCAGCCCAGCAGCAGTTGGTCCAACACCGGCCAGGCCCTGCTCGGCCTGACCTACGAGCTGGACCTGTGGGGCAAGAACCGCGCGAACCTGGCCAGCGCCATCTCGCAGCAGCGGGCGGCCGAGGCCGAGGAGCAGCAGGCGCGCCTCTCCCTCAGCACCGCCCTGGCCAGCGCCTACAACCAGCTGGCCCAGCAGTGCGCCGCACGCGAGGTGACGGCCCAGCTGCTGGAGCAGCGCAAGGGCCTGGACGTCCTGGCCGAGAAACGCCTGAGCGCCGGGCTGGACAGCGAGGTCGAGCGCACCCGCGCCGGCCAGGACGCCGACGACGCCGCCAACCAGCTGGCCCAGCTCGACGAGCAGATCCTGCTGACCCGCCACCAGCTCGGCGAACTGCTCGGCGCCGGCCCCGACCGCGGCCTGGGCATCGCCATCCCCACCCTGGCCAGCCTGCCCACTCCGCCGCTGCCGGAGAATCTGCCGCTGCAGCTGCTCGGCCGGCGCCCCGACATCGTCGCCGCGCGCTGGCAGGTGGAAGCCGCCGCGCGCCAGATCGACATGGCCAAGGCGCGCTTCTACCCGGACATCAACCTCTCCGCCTTCGCCGGCTACGCCTCCTTCGGCCTCAGCTCGCTGTCCAATAGTTATGTCAAAGGCTTCGGCGCCGGCCCCGCCCTGACCCTGCCGATCTTCGAAGGCGGCCAGCTGCGCGCCAACCTCAAGGGCCAGGCCGCGCAGTACGACTCCGCCGTCGCCTCCTACAACCAGACCCTCAACACCGCGCTGACCGAGGTCGCCAACCAGATCACCTCGATCCGCTCCGCCGATACCCAGCTCGACACGCAGAGCCGCTCGCTCGAGGCCAGCCGCCGCACCTACGCCCTGATGCAGCAGCGCCACGACGCCGGCCTGGTCTCCGACGGCAGCGTGCTCGACGCCCAGGCCCTGATGCTCGCCGCGCAGCAGCGCAGCCTCGACCTCGAAGCGCGCCGCCGCAGCCTGCAGATCGCCCTGGTCAAGGCCCTCGGCGGCGGCTTCGACGCCCAGGCCAGCGGCCTCGCCCTGCGCTAGCCGCCGGCCGACCCAATATATGGACAACGCTCAAACCCCCGTGAACGCCCCCGCCTCCGGCAACGGCCGCCGCCTGCCCTTCATGCTGCTGTTCTGCGGCGTCCTGATCCTGGCCGGTATCGCCTGGGCCGCCTACTGGCAGCTCTACGACCGCTGGTACGAGAGCACCGACAACGCCTACGTCGGCGGCAACGTGGTGCAGATCACGCCGCAGCTGGCCGGCACCGTCACCGAGGTCACCACCGACGACACCCAGCACGTCAAGGCCGGCGACGTGCTGATCCGGCTCGACCCGCGCGACGCCGAGGTCGCCGTGCAACAGGCCGAGGCGGACCTGGCCCAGGTTACCCGCCAGGTCGGCACCCTCTACGACAACAACGACCAGTACGCCGCCGCCATCGCCGCCCGCGAAACCGAGCTGGCCCGCGCCCAGGACGACCTGCACCGACGCGAGCTGGCCGGCGGCGCCGTCTCGCGCGAGGAGCTGGACCACGCCCGCGAAGCCGTGCGCTCCGCCACCGCCGCCCTGCAATCCGCCAGGGCCCAGCTCGCCTCCAACCACACCCTGATCGGCGGCACCAAGGCCGCCGGCAACCCCAACGTCGCCCAGGCCGAGGCGCGCCTGCGCAGCGCCAGGCTGAATTTCGACCGCACCACCATCAGCGCCCCGGTCGAGGGCTACGTCGCCCAGCGCGCCGTGCAGATCGGCCAGCGCGTCGCCCCCGGCAGCGTGCTGATGGCCGTGGTGCCGCTCGACCAGGTCTGGGTCGACGCCAACTTCACCGAAAAGCGCCTGCGCCACGTCCACAACGGCATGCCGGTCGAGCTCACTTCCGATTTCTACGGCAGCGCCATCCGCTTCCACGGCACCGTCTCCGGCTTCTCCCCCGGCACCGGCGGCGCCTTCGCCCTGCTGCCGGCGCAGAACGCCACCGGCAACTGGATCAAGGTGGTGCAGCGCCTGCCGGTGCGCA
>FTAG01000273.1_pt1 | contig 56116 bp, 43 predicted proteins | sample 1638911 | NCBI WGS metagenome assembly FTAG01 (sample SAMEA3914813, study PRJEB12502) | metagenome | biome: forest; material: soil | place: Canada | collected 2011-07-07 | depth 0.3 m
CGAGATCGCCTCGGCCGAAGTCGACATGAAGTGCGGCACCAGCTTCGACCCGGCGCTGAACGGCGAACTGCGGGTGACGGTGGTGGCCACCGGCCTGGAGGGCTCGCGTGCGGCGCAGATCGCGGCCAAGGCGAAGGAAGCGGCGGAACATCAGCCGCGCATGAAGTCCCCTGGTGTGGTCACCCCGCTGCGTACGCCGTCGGCCTGGCCGGCGCGCGGGCACGACGTGGAGATCCCGACCCAGCCGCAGCGTCACGCCCGGCCGGCCACCTCGGCCAGCCTGATGGCGCTGGACTACAACGAGGAGCTGCTGGATATCCCGGCGTTCCTTCGCGCCCAGGCGGATTGAAGTAAAGCGGGCGCGTTACGCCATGGCGCGCCTGCGGTTTCGGGCGGCGGAGCCGGGCCAGGAAGGCCAGGCTCCGCCGCCGCTGTCCTTGCCGCCCCGGGGGTGTTTACCCTTCGCAACGGGCGCGGCGGAACTCCGTGGTAAAATAGGCGTCAACCGTCGTCCCGAACGACCTTCCACCCGCCTCAAGCGGGGACAAAAAATCTCATCCTGATGATCCGGCAGCGCACTCTACGCAACCCGATCCGCGCCAGCGGCATCGGCCTGCACAGTGGACAGAAGGTCTTCATGTCCCTGCTGCCGGCTGGCCCCGATACGGGCATCGTGTTCCGCCGCATCGATCTTCAGCCCGCGCGTGAAGTGCCGGCCCGGGCGGTGGCGGTCAACGAGACCACCCTGTCCAGCAACCTCGTCACTGATGGCGTCAAGATCGCCACCGTCGAGCACCTGATGTCGGCCCTGGCCGGCATGGGCATCGACAACTGCCTGGTCGAGTTGTCCTCGCCGGAAGTGCCGATCATGGACGGCAGCGCCGGGCCCTTCGTGTTCCTGATCCAGTCCGCCGGCATCCACGAGCAGGACGCCCCCAAGCGCTTCCTGCGCATCAAACAGCCGGTGCAGGTCACCGACGGCGACAAGTGGGCGCGGCTGGAGCCCTACGACGGCTATCGTCTCAGCTTCCATATCGATTTCGATCACCCCCTGCTCAAGTCCACGGCGCAGCAGGCCTCGGTGGAGTTCTCCACCACCGCCTACATCCGTGAAGTGAGCCGGGCGCGCACCTTCGGCTTCATGCGCGAGTTCGAGTTCCTGCGCTCCAGGCGTCTGGCCCTGGGTGCCAGTCTGGAGAACGCGGTAGCGGTGGATGAGCACAGCGTGCTCAACCAGGACGGCTTGCGCTACGACGACGAATTCGTGCGCCACAAGATCCTCGACGCGGTCGGCGATTTGTACCTGCTGGGCCAGCCCCTGCTCGGCGCGTATACCGCCTTCAAGTCGGGTCATGCCCTGAACAACAAGCTGGCGCGGGCGGTCCTGGCCGACACTTCGGCTTGGGAAACGGTGATCTTCGAGGACGAACGCGCCGCCGCACCGGCTTTTTACACAAAAGCCGCTGCCGTTCCGGCTTGAACCTAAGCCGTTCGGACTAATTCCGGATTACCCTGTTTGGGCTGAATTGGCCCAAGTCGCGAGCGTACGGCGCTCCTGGCGGGGGTGACGCATTCATCACCTTGATGTCAAGTATTTGTAAAGATTGATTTAGTTTCAAGCGACGCGGACTGCGGCAAAAGCCGCGCGCTGCGCCCTGAATCGGCGCAACCGCGCTTGCAAACGTGTCAATCCCCTGTTTAGACTGCTTGAATGCTAGCCGCCTTTTGCGGCCGGGCTGATTTTCACTTCAAGTTTTGTGGAGGCCGAAACAAGGCGCTCACGCAGGAATTGGATCAATTCTTGCTGCTTGTAGCGAACTTGCGTCAGAGCGGCGGCAGAAGCGGCATATACAACGAGAACGCCGTCGCGCTCGTTGGCGATCGTCAGGGAAGATGCTAAGGGCTCGCCGGCCCAGTCACGGATGGCGGTCTGGATTTCCGCCAACCGGCTGGCGCGTGCCATCAGGTGGTGCACAGAGGAACCTGGGTCGTTCAAACACGCGCCGATGCCGAGGGCGTCGGGCTCCCGAGGGGGCTTCATCAGTTTTGCGGGGTAGTTTGCTGCATATGGATATTATTCTAGTCAGTCACGCACGCGGCCGTACTTGGCGCCTGCGCATGGAGCCGCGCCAGATTTTAAGCTGGATGCCGCTGGCGTTCTGTGCGCTGGTTCTCATTGGTGTGTGCTTCTCCGCCGGCTGGATGCTGCGGCCGGAAGGCGCGCTGCTGCCGGCCAAGGTGGTCAGCCAGTGGGACAGCCAGCTGCAGCTGCAGCGCGGCGAACTGCAGACCGCCCGCGCCAAGGCCGAGGAAGATGCCAACGCGCTGTCGCGCCGCATCGCCGAGTTGCAGGCCTACGTCATGCGCCTGGACGCGGCCGGCAGCCGCATGACGCAGATTGCCCATATCGACCCCAGCGAGTTCAATTTTGACAAACCACCCCCCATGGGCGGCCCCGAAGTGCAGCTTGCCAACCAGCCGGCCCAGCCGGTGGCCCTGGCCGATGTGCTCGGCTCGCTCGACCAGTTGCAGCAGCAGATGTCGGACCGCGAGCGGCAGATGCGGGTGCTGGAAGACCTGCTGCTGGCCGGGCGCCTGCAGAAGGAGATCCGTCCTTCCGGCTGGCCCATCGCCAGCGGTTACATCACCTCCGGCTTCGGCATCCGCACCGATCCGTTCACCGGCCTGCGCGACTATCATCCGGGCATCGACTTCGCCGCGGCGGAAGGCTCGCAGGTGCAGAGCGTGGCGGCCGGCATCGTCACCTCCGCCGGCGAGCGCAATGGCTACGGCAACCTGGTCGAGATCGATCATGGCAACGGCTACGTCACCCGCTACGGTCACAACGAGAAGATCCTGGTCAAGGTCGGCGACCGCGTCCGCAAGGGCCAGGCGATCTCCCTGATCGGCAGCACCGGCCGCTCCACCGGCCCGCACGTGCACTTCGAAGTGGTGCTGAACGGCACCGTGGTCAATCCCGAGCAATACATAGAAGCTGCGCGGTAAACTCGCCGCGATTTGCGCAAAAAGCCCGGTACTCCCGGGCTTTTTGCTTGAAGGCACTCTTGAACCGGTCCGCGTCGCCGCAATCCTAATCCCCTATAATCCGCCTTCCGTTCGGGTGCGGCCGGCTATCGGCTGGCCGATCAATCCCCTAATCCCAGACTAGAAATGGCTTCTTTACTCACCCGCATCTTCGGCAGCCGCAACCAGCGCCTGGTCAAAAAACTGCAGGGCCTGGTGGGGCAGGTGGGGGCGCTGGAATCGCGCTACCAGGCGATGAGCGACGCGGACCTTGCGGCGCAGACCACGCTGTTCCGTGAGCGCCTGGCCCGCGGCGAGACCGTCGACGGCCTGATGCCGGAGGCCTTCGCGGTGGTGCGCGAGGCCGGGCGCCGCGTGCTGGGCATGCGCCATTTCGACGTGCAGCTGATCGGCGGCGCGGTGCTGCACCAGGGCAAGATTTCGGAGATGCGCACCGGCGAGGGCAAGACCCTGGTGGCGACCCTGCCGGCCTACCTGAACGCGCTCACCGGCGGCGGCGTGCACATCGTCACCGTCAACGACTACCTGGCGCGGCGCGATGCGGAGTGGATGGGGCGCATCCACCGCTTCCTGGGCCTGTCGGTCGGCGTGGTGGTGCCGGGCCAGTCCCCGCAGGAAAAGCGCGAGGCCTACACCGCCGACATCACCTACGCCACGAACAACGAGCTGGGCTTCGACTACCTGCGCGACAACCTGGCCTTCACCCCGGCCGACAAGGTGCAGCGTGGTCACGCCTACGCCATCGTCGACGAAGTCGACTCGATCCTGGTCGACGAGGCGCGCACGCCGCTGATCATCAGCGGCCCGACCGACGACGATCCCGAGCTGTGGCGCCGGCTCAACAGCCTGATCCCCCGGCTCAACCCGCAGAAAGAGGAAGAGGGCCCCGGCGACTTCTGGGCGGAGCTGAAGAGCAAGCAGATCCACCTGTCCGAGGAAGGCCACGAGAAGGTCGAGGAACTGCTGCGCGAGGCCGGCATGCTCGGCGCCGAAGAGAGCCTGTACGACCCCAGCCGCATCACCCTGGTCCATCACCTCAACGCCCTGCTGCGCGCGCACCACCTGTACAAGCGCGACGTCGAGTACATCGTGCGCGGCGGCCAGGTGGTGATCATCGACGAGTTCACCGGCCGCATGATGACCGGCCGGCGCTGGTCGGACGGCCTGCACCAGGCGGTGGAAGCCAAGGAAGGGGTGCAGATCCAGCAGGAAAACCAGACGCTGGCCTCGATCACCTTCCAGAACTACTTCCGCCTCTACAAGAAGCTGTCCGGCATGACCGGCACCGCCGACACCGAGGCCTACGAGTTCCAGAACATCTATAGCCTGGAAGTGGTGGTGATCCCGACCAACCGGCCGATGATCCGCGATGACCGCGGCGACCTGGTCTACGGCACCGCCCCGGAAAAGTTCGAGGCCATCATCCAGGACATCGTGCAGGCCAATCAGCGGCAGCAGCCGGTGCTGGTCGGTACCGCCTCGATCGAGACCTCGGAACTGCTGTCCGGCCTGCTCAGGCAGAAGGGCATCGTCCACGAAGTGCTCAACGCCAAGCAGCATGAGCGCGAGGCCGAAATCGTGGCCCAGGCCGGCCGTCCCGGCGCCCTGACCATCGCCACCAACATGGCCGGCCGCGGCACTGACATCGTGCTCGGCGGCAGCCTCGAGGCCGAGCTGGCCCTGCTGCCGGAAGACGCCCAGGCCACGCGCGAGCAAGCCCGCGAGCAGTGGAAGAAGCGCCACGAGCAGGTGCTGCAGTCCGGCGGCCTCTACGTCATCGGCTCCGAGCGCCACGAGTCGCGGCGAATCGACAACCAGCTGCGCGGCCGTTCCGGCCGCCAGGGCGATCCGGGCACCACTCGCTTCTACCTGTCGCTCGACGACACCCTGATGCGCATCTTCACGCCGCCGCGCATGCGCAGCCTGCTGCTCAAGCTGGGCATGCAGCAGGGCGAGGCGCTGGAGCATCGCATGGTGAGCAACGCCATCGAGACGGCGCAGCGCAAGGTGGAGGCGCACAACTTCGACATCCGCAAGAACCTGCTCGAGTACGACAACGTCGCCAACGACCAGCGCAAGGCCATCTACGAGCTGCGCGACGAGCTGATGACGGCGGCCGACGTGACGCCGCTGCTCGATGACGTGCGCAGCGATGTGGTCAATGCGGTGGCCGACGCCTACATCCCGCCGCAGACGCCGGAGGAGATGTGGAACCTGGCGGGCCTGGAAGAGACCCTGGAGCGCGATTTCGAACTCAAGGTGCCGATCAGGCAGTGGACCGAGGCCGACAAGGAACTCGACGAACGGGGCCTCCGCGGCCGCATCCTCGAGGCGCTCAACGCCGCCTATGCGGCGAAGAAGGCCAGCAACGGCCCGGCCCTGGAGCACGCCGAGAAGGTCATCACGCTGCAGATCCTCGACCAGTTCTGGCGCGAGCATCTGGCGGCGATCGACTACCTGCGCCAGGGCATCCACCTGCGCGGCTATGCGCAGAAAGACCCGAAGCAGGAGTACAAGCGCGAAGCCTTCGTCATGTTCAACGAGATGCTGGCGCGCTTCAAGCACTCGGTGATCTCCAACCTGTCGCGCCTGCGCATCCTGTCGGAAGCCGAAGTGGCGGCGATCGAGGAGGCGCGCCGCGCGCCGCGGCCGATGCAGTTCCAGCATGCCGAGGCGCAGAGCGCCGCGGCCGAAAGCGCCGCGCTGGAAGAGTCGCCGCCGCAGCCCGCCAGCCGGCCGCTGCCCGCGGCGCCGGCCGCCGCGGAGCAGCCGGAAACCTTCGTGCGCGAAATGCCCAAGGTCGGCCGCAACGATCCCTGCCCCTGCGGCTCGGGCAAGAAGTACAAGCAGTGCCATGGGCGTCTCGCCTGAGGCGAGGCGCCTTTGTTGGTGGTCAGTGACTAGTTGTCAGTAGAATGGCTCGGCGGCCTGTTTTGCTGTTACCAACAACTGACAACCAACCACTGACAACTGCTTCTTCATGGCCGTCAATCTCAAACCTCCCGGCACCCTCCATCCCGTTCCCGGCCTGCGTCTGGGCGTAGCCGAGGCGGCGATCAAGAAGCCCGGCCGCAAGGACCTGCTGCTGATCGAGCTTGCCGCCGGCAGCCGTGTCGCCGGCGTGTTCACCCGCAACGCTTTCGCTGCCGCTCCGGTGCAGCTGTGCCGCGAGCGCCTGGCCGCCGGCGGCGCCATGCGCGCCATGCTGGTCAACGCCGGCAACGCCAACGCCGCCACCGGTAACGGCGGCCTCGACGATGCCCGCGCCGCCACCGCGGCGGTGGCCCAGGCCCTGGGCTGCGGCGCCGAACAGGTGCTGCCGTTCTCCACCGGCGTGATCGGCCAGCGCTTGCCGCTGCAGCGCATGCTGGACGCGGTGCCGCGCGCGGTCGCCGACCTGCGCGGCGACGCCTGGCAGGATGCGGCGCGTGCCATCATGACCACCGACACCATTCCCAAGGGTGCCAGCCGGCAACTGCGCACCTCGCAGGGCACGGTGACGGTGACCGGCATCGCCAAGGGCGTGGGCATGATCTACCCCGACATGGCGACCCTGCTGTCCTATATCGCCACCGATGCGCGGCTGACCCCGGAGGCGGTGAAGGAGTGCCTGCGCCGCGCGGTCGAGGTGTCGTTCAACAGCGTCACGGTGGACGGCGATACCTCGACCAACGATTCCTGCGTGCTGCTGGCCACGGCGCAGGCGGGACGCGAGGACATCGGCCCGCAGCACGCCGACTTCGCCCCGGTGTGCGAGGCGGTGACCGCCGTGTGCATCGAGTTGGCCCAGGCCATCGCCCGCGACGGCGAGGGCGCGACCCGCTTCATCACCATCGAGGTGGACGGCGCGCGCAGCGTCGAAGAGGCGCGCAAGGTCGGTTACTCCATCGCCCATTCGCCGCTGGTGAAAACGGCGATGTTCGCCGGCGACGCCAACTGGGGCCGCATCGTCATGGCCATCGGCAAGGCCGGGGTCGAGGGCCTGGACCCGCGCGGCGTGGCGGTGGCGCTGGACCAGGTGCCGCTGATCGAGCGCGGCGAGCCGCATCCGTCCTACCGCGAAGAACTGGGCGCCGCGGTGGTGGCCAAGCCGGAATTCAGCATCCGCGTCTCGCTCGGCCGCGGCGCGGCGCAGGCGCGGCTGTGGACCTGCGACTTCAGCTATGACTACGTCAAGATCAACGCCGAATACCGGACCTGAAGCGGGAGGCGGGAGGCGAGAGGCGGGAGGCGCAAGCGCGCAGTCTGCGGAGACCTCTGCTCCGCTTCCGCTGATTCAGGTGGCATGTGGCGTGCTGCTCAACCCGCGCGGCGAGGTGCTGATCGCGCAGCGGCCGGAGGGCAAGATCGCCGCCGGCAAGTGGGAATTCCCCGGCGGCAAGATCGAGCCTGGCGAGTCGGTGCGCGCGGCGCTGCAGCGCGAGCTGCACGAGGAACTGGGGGTGGAGGTGCTCGAGGCGCGGCGCCTGATCCGCTTCCGCCACGATTACGCCGACCGCATCGTGCTGCTCGACACCTGGCTGGTCAGCCGGTTCCACGGCGAGCCGGTGTCCCGCGAGCGCCAGCAATTCGGCTGGATGCGGCCGCAGGACCTGGGACGGCTCGATACCCTGCCCACCGTCGCTCCCATCGCACGGGCTCTGTGCCTGCCCGAGCACTACGTCTTCACCCCGCCCAATGCCGACGAGGCCACCATCCGCGCCGGGTTGCCGCGCCTGCCGCGGGGCTGCCTGCTGCGCCTGCGCGTGCCTGCGCTCGGCGATGAGGGGTATGCGGAACTCGCCGCGCGCCTGCTGCCGGAGGTACAAGCTCAAGGTTTCGGCCTGATGCTGGACCGGCAGCCACGCCTGGCGGTCGAGATCGGCGCCGCCGGCTGGCATGCCAGCGAGCGGGCGCTGCTGCAGCTGCGCTGCCGGCCGCTGCCGGCGGAGCTCTGGTTCGCCGCCTCGGTGCACGAGGCGTCCTCGCTGGAGGCCGCGCGGCGGCTCGGCGCCGACTTCGCCGTGCTCGGGCCGGTGCTGCCAACCGCCAGCCATCCGCAGGCCCAGGGCCTGGGCTGGGAGCGTTTCGGGCAACTGCTTGGAAACTCGCCTCAGCCGGTCTATGCCATCGGCGGCGTCGGTCCGCCTCAGCTGGAAGCGGCGCATGAGCGCGGTGCCCAGGGCGTCGCCGGCATCAGGGCCTACTGGGACTACTGATCCTCGTCCCGCGCCGGCGGCGAGGGATCCTCTTCCTGCACCGGCAGGGCATAGCGCCCGCTCATCCAGTCGCCGAGATCGATCAGCTTGCAGCGCTCCGAGCAGAACGGGCGCCAGGAGTTCTCCGGATCCAGCCGGGTGCTGGTGCCGCAACGAGGGCAGCGGGCGATGCGCGGTGCGGTCATCAGTGATTCGACAGCAGGCAGCACTGCAGCTGGAAGGAGATGCTGCCGCCGGCCTGCACGTTGCGGGTGTTGACGTCGCCCAGGCGCATGAAGCGCACCGAGACGCGGTGCTTGCCGGCGCTGATCTCCGGGTAGACGTCGGCCGCCGCGGGGACCAGCACCCGTACCAGCTGGTAGGCGGCTTGCGGGATGTGCAGGAACACGCCGCCCTCGGCCACCTGGGCGGCCGGCTGGGTGCTGTCACGCAGCAACCGCAGGTACAGGCCGATGGCATGCTCCAGCGGACGCAGGTTGGAGAACCAGGCGGCGAGGTCGCGCTGGGTGTCGGCCTGCGGGCGCGACAGCCAGCGGTGATAGGCCGGCAGATCGAAGCCGCAGGCGCCGCCGGGAATGGAGCTGCGGTTGAGCACCGCGAACAGGAATTCGTTTTCGCGCAGCACCATCGCCGGATGCGAACTGCCCATCCCCTGCAGTTCGCTGGCGGCGCTGTTGAGCTCGCGCAGCACCTCGAACAGGCGCTCGTGGTTGACGTCGGGGCGCTTGCTCAGGCGGGTCAGGGTGGTGTGCTGCTCGAATACTTCCTTGAGCAGCTCGGTGCGCAGGTCGGCGCGTCCCATCACCGAGAGGATGTCGAGCAGGGTGTGCAGGTTGGCACGCAGTCCCCAGGCCGAGGTATCGATCACCTGGTGCTGGTACTGGGCGAAGAGGAATTCCAGGCGCAGGAGGAAGCGTATCCGCTCGCTCAGCGGATGCTCAAAGGCGATCCATTCTCCGCCCTGCTCCATTTATCGATGAATCCACGGGTGATCCGGCATTGTGGCGTGCCGGGCCGTGGAGGGCAAACCCGCCCCGGCGGACGCTCAGGCGCGGGCGGCGGCGAGCCGCAGGTACAGCCGGTGCAGCCGCTCCACCTGCGGCGACAGGGTGCCGCGCGGGCGGGTGTTGTCGATCACGTCGTCGGCCCGGCCCAGCCGCTGTTCGCGGCTGGCCTGGGCCGCCATCATCTGCCGGGCCAGGGCTTCGGCGATGCCGTCGCGGCCGGTCAGCCGCTCCAGCTGCGCCGCCACCGGTATATCCACCACCAGGATGCGGTCGGTAAGCCGGTCCATGCCGGCCTCGAGCAGGATCGCTACCGAGAGGATGCAGTACGGCGTGGTCTGTGCCGTGTGCCAGGCGAGGATGCGCTGGCGGATCAGGGGGTGGGTGATGGCCTCGAGTTCGCGCAGGGCCGCCGCGTCGGCGAACACGCGCTCGCGCAGGCGGCGCCGGTCGAGCGAGCCGTCGGCCATCAGGAACTCCGGGCCGAAGCGTGCGGCAATCGCCGCCAGCGCCGGTGAGGGCGGCGCCACCACCTCGCGCGCGACGTGATCGCCGTCGAGCAGGGGCGCGCCGAGCTGCATGAACAGCTCGCCGACGGTGCTCTTGCCGCTGGCCACGCCGCCGGTCAGGCCGACCACCAGCGCCATTCCGCTGCGGCCTTCGTTCACAGGTGCGCCAGCCCGCGCAGGGCCTCGCCCCACATCAGGGTGAGCCAGCCGGCGCCGGCGAGGTAGGGGCCGAAGGGGATGGGGATGTTGCGGTCGCGCCCGCGCAGCACGATCAGGCCGATGCCGACGGCCGAGCCGACCAGGGACGACAGCAGGATGATCATCGGCAGGGAGATGGCGCCGAACCAGGCGCCTAGGGCCGCCAGCAGCTTGAAGTCGCCATGGCCCATACCTTCCTTGCCGGTGAGCAGCTTGTAGATCTCGTAGATGCCGCGCAGGCTGAGGTAGCCGAAGGCGGCGCCGACGATGCTGGCGTACGGCGTGGTGAAGACGCCGAAGCAGCTCAGTACCAGTCCGGCCCAGAGCAGGGGCAGGGTCATGGAATCGGGCAGCAGCTGTTCGCGCAGATCGATCACCGTCAGCGCCAGCAGGGTCCAGCTCAGGCCCAGGGCCGGGCCCAGCTGCGCGCTCCAGCCGAAGCGCCAGGCGCAGGCGCCGCCCAGCAGGCCCGCCGCGAGTTCGACCAGGGGGTACTGGGCGGAGATCGGCGCCTTGCAGTCGGCGCAGCGTCCGCGCAGCCACAGCCAGCTGAACAGGGGCAGGTTGTGCCAGGGCCGGATCGCCGCCCCGCAGGACGGGCAGCGCGAGGTGGGTCTGGACAGGGTCAGCCGCGGCGGCGCCGGATCCTGCTCGGGCATTTCCAGGATCATCCGCGCCTCGCGGCGCCAGGTCGCCTCCATCATCCGCGGCAGCCGCAGGCTGACCACGTTGAGGAAGCTGCCGACGATCAGGCCGAGCAGGATGCACACGGCGACGAGCGCGGCGGGTTCGGCGCGCAGCGCCTCGATCAGGGTCATACGCGCCGGATTCCGGGTCTAGATCGCCTGGCCCAGCTTGAAGATCGGCAGGTACATGGCGACCACCAGGCTGCCGACCAGCACGCCGAGGACCACCATGATCATCGGCTCGAGCAGGGCGGTGAGGTTGTCGACCATGACGTCGACTTCCTCCTCGTAGAACTCGGCGACCTTGGCGCACATGTGGTCGAGCGAGCCGGACTCCTCGCCGATCGCCACCATCTGCACCGCCATGTTGGGGAACAGGCCGGTCTGCTGCATGGTCAGCTGCAGCTGGGTGCCGGTGGCGACCTGGTCGCGCATGGTCAGGATGGCCTCGGTGAAGATGATGTTGCCGGCGGCCTTGGCCACCGATTCCATCGCTTCGACCAGGGGTACGCCGGCCGCGAACATGGTCGACAGGGTGCGCGCGAAGCGCGCCACCGCCGACTTGTAGAGAATGTCGCCGATCACCGGAATCTTGAGCATGACGCGGTCGAGAAACTTGCGGAACACCGGCGAGCGGATATGCGCCTCGCGGAAGGCGAAGAAGGCGATCACGATGAAGCCGACGATGTACAGGCCGTCTGCCTGCACGTAGTTCGACAGGGCCACCACCATCTTGGTGAAGGCCGGCAGGTCGGCGCCGAAGCCCTTGAACAGCTCGGCGAACTGCGGGATCACGAAGTACAGCAGGATGCCGGTGACGATGAAGGCGACCACCAGCACCGCGGTGGGATAGGTCAGGGCCTTCTTCACCTTCTTCTTCAGCGACTCGGTCTTTTCCTTGTAAGTCGCGATCTTGTCGAGCAGGGTTTCCAGCGCGCCGGATTTTTCACCGGCGTCCACCAGGTTGACGAACAGGTCGTCGAAATGGCGCGGGAACTTGGCCAGGCTTTCGGCCAGCGAGGAGCCGCCTTCGATGTTGGCCTTGACGGCCAGGACCATTTCCCCCATGGCCGGATTGGCGTGGCCGCGGCCGACGATTTCCAGCGCCTGCACCAGGGGTATGCCGGCCTCCATCATGGTGGCCAGCTGGCGGCTGAAGATGGCGATGTCCTGGCCGCTGATGGACTTCTTGCGCTTGCCGAACAGGCTGGATTGCTTGCGCACCCGGATCGGGTTGATGCCCTGCTTGCGCAGCTGGGTCTTGATATAGCTTTCGCTGGGGCCTTCGCTGATGCCCTTGATGCGCGCGCCCTTCCGATCCACCCCTTCCCAGGAGAAGACGTGTTCCTTGATTTTGACCGCCGCAGCCGCCATGCCCAACCCCCCGGTTTTCCTCGATATTACGCGGGCTTCCAGTGCCCGTCGCAGCCCGCATTAAGGATAATCTAATCCGTGGTGACGCGGTTGGCCTCGGTCAGATCGATCTGACCGTCCATGACCTTTCTCAGCGCCGAGCGGCGCAGGTCCGCCACCCCTTCCTTTCTTGCCTGGTCGGCAATCTCGATGGCGTTGCCGTTTTCCATGATGATGCGCGCGATCGCGTCTGTCACCGGCATCACCTGGTAGATGCCGGTGCGGCCCTTGTAGCCGTCGTTGCACTGGTTGCAGCCGACCGCCTTGTGGATGGTGAAGCCGGGCGTATCCAGGTTCTCCGGAGTGAAGCCTTCGCGCAGGAGTTCCTCGCGCGGCACCGTATCGGGCGCCTTGCACACCTTGCACAACTTGCGGGCCAGGCGCTGGGCGATGATCAGGGTGACGCAGGACGCGACGTTATAGGCCGGCACGCCCATGTTGAGCAGGCGGGTCAGGGTCTGCGGGGCGTCGTTGGTATGCAGGGTGGACAGCACCAGGTGACCGGTCTGGGCCGCCTTGATGGCGATCTCCGCCGTTTCCAGATCGCGGATTTCGCCCACCATGATGACGTCCGGATCCTGGCGCAGAAAGGCTTTCAGCGCCGCGGCGAAAGTCAGGCCGACCTTGGGATTGACGTTGACCTGGTTGATGCCCGGCAGGTTGATTTCCGCCGGATCCTCGGCGGTGGAGATGTTGCAGTCCTCGGTGTTGAGGATATTGATGCCGGTGTACAGCGAGACGGTCTTGCCCGAGCCGGTCGGGCCGGTCACCAGGATCATGCCCTGCGGCTTGCCCAGCGCCCTCATGTAATGGTCTTTCTGGACCGGCTCGTAGCCCAGGGCATCGATGCCGAGCATGGCGCTGGAAGAGTCCAGGATACGCATCACGATCTTTTCCCCCCACAGGGTGGGGCAGGTGCTGACGCGGAAGTCGATCGACTTGTTGGCCGAGAGCTTGAGCTTGATGCGGCCGTCCTGTGGCACCCGGCGTTCCGCCAGGTCCAGGCGCGACATCACCTTGAGGCGCGCGGCCAGCTTGCCGCCGAGCTGTACCGGCGGGGAGGCGATTTCCTTCAACTCGCCATCCATACGGTAGCGTATGCGGTATTTCTTCTCGTACGGCTCGAAGTGGATGTCGGAGGCGCCGCGGTTGATGGCGTCGATCAGCACCTTGTTGACGTAGCGGATGATCGGCGCGTCTTCCTCGTCGTTGCCGACGTTCTTCTCTTCGGGGGCTCCTTCTTCCCCTGCCTCGATGTCGATATTTTCCAGATCGGAATCGCCGGCGCCGATGCTGGAAGACTGGATCGCATTGACCGCCGCCTCGATCGCCTTGGCCAGCTTGTCCTCTTCAACCAGCACCGTCTCGGTGGCGAAGCCGCTGGCGAACTTGAATTCGTCCAGGGCCTGGAGGTTGGTGGGGTCCGAAACGGCGAGGTAGAGCTTGCGTCCGCGCTTGTACAGCGGTAGGGCATGCTGCACCCGGATCAGCTTCTCGCCGATCTCGCGTATCGTGTTTGGGTCAAGCTCGATGCTGGCCAGGTCGAGCAGGGGGGTGCCGAATTCGTTGCTGGCGAACTCCGCCACGCGCGCGGCCGGGATCAGCTTGTCCTCCACCAGCTGTGACACGATCGGCTTGCCATTGCGCAGGGCCTTGGCCTGCGAGTCGCGGGCCTGATCCTCGGTCAGCAACTGGTTGGCGACGAAGCGCCGCGCCAGGCCGCTCAGGGGTGGGCCGGAAACGGTGGTATTGGGGCTTAGGGCCACGTTCTGTCTGGGGGCGGAATTGGTTCGGATTCGTGCCAAAGACCCTATACTTAGCCATCCCGGGCGTCAATCGCTAAGGGGCGTGCCCGGGGCGCCTGGCGTCGGCCGTGTGCCCGCCGGTGCAAAGACCAAACGAGCGGCTTCAATCTTGATCACTTCACCAACCATCACCCGGTTTCCGGACGAACGTCTGCGCCGCTGCGGCGTCGTCTCGGCAAAGCTTTTGGCAGGGTGGGTGTGAACATTTCCCCAGTCGGCGAAGGACGGCGCAGTTGGCGGGGGCCAGCCCTGGTATTTGCCCTGGCCCTCGGCCTGCGCGTCTGGTTTGTCCTGGCCGCCACGGTGGAAAACGCCCTGCGGCGCGCCGATGCCATGGATTATCTGCAGTATGCTTTCAACCTGGTCCTGTTCCACACCTTTTCGAAGTCCCATGTTGCAGACGGGCCGATCGTTCCCGACAGCTTTCGCGATCCGGGCTACCCGTTCTTCCTGGCCTGCATGCTGCGGCTGCTCGGCTTCACCGAAACCTGGTATCTGGCCGTGCTGCTCCTGCAGGCGCTGCTGGGCGCCCTGACCGCGGCCCTGAGCATGCTGATTGCCCGCTATTGGCTGCCGCCGCGCCTGTCCCTGCTGGCTGGCCTGCTGGTCGCCCTGTGGCCGCACAACGTCGTATTCAGTGCGTACGTCTTGTCGGAAACCCTGTCCGGATTCGTGTTGACCCTGGCGGTGTGGCTGACCTGCCGCGCCCTTGCGGGCGGGGCCCGGCTGCGGTGGGCCGCCGCCGGCGCCGGATTCGGCCTGGCAAGCCTGGTCAACGCCGCGATGACCCCGGCAGGGCCGCTGCTGGCCCTGCTGTTCTGGCGGCGGCAGGCCACGGCGCCGCGGCTGGCCTTGATCCTGTGCCTTTGCTCCCTGGTACCGCCGGGAGTCTGGGCGATGCGGGCCTGGACCATCGCCAGCGAACGGGCGCCGCAGGGCCGGGCGCTGATGAACCTGGTGCAAGGCAGCTGGCCCGAGTATCACCAGGCCTATGCCGAGGCGAGAGGGCAGGATCCGGCGGCGCAGGACACGATGCGGGCGATCGGGCGCGAACAGGATCTCATGCTGCATTCACCGCAAGCCGGGCTGGCGTCGATGTGGGATCGCTTCGGCTCCGATCCGGCGCGTTACCTGGCCTGGTATGCCTGGAAGCCGATGCTGTTGTGGGGCTGGAGCATCCGCATGGGCTGGGGCGACATCTATGCTTATCCGGTGAGCCAATCCATCTACCTGAGCAACCCGGTCATGCGTGCGGGCGAGGCCCTGTGTTTCGCACTCAACCCGCTGCTGTTCCTGCTGATGCTGGCCGCGATGCTGGCCGCGGTGTTCCGTCCGGCCTTCGCGGCGGGCGGCCCCGCCCTGTTGGCGGTGGTGACCCTGGCGGCGCTTGAAACCCTGGTCTACAGCCTGCTGCAATCCGAGCCGCGCTATTCCATTCCGCTGCGTCCCCTGGAAATGGTCCTTGCCGCCACGGCACTCCATGGCATGCTCAAGCTGCGGGCCACCGCAGCGGCCAGGGTCTGAGCATGGAGCCGGCAGGCGCGCGTCCTTTCAGCCCTTTCCGGGATTTGTTTACAAGAGGTGTCATTTGATCAGCATCATTCTTCCCGCCAAGAACGAAGCGGCGGCCCTGGTGGATCTCCTGCCCAGGCTCCGGGCCAGCCAGCCGGCGGCGGAGATCATCGTGGTCGACGACGGTTCAACGGACGACACCAGGCCGCTGTGCGACAGGCACGGGGTGAAATGCCTTTCGGCGCCGTATTCGATGGGCAATGGCGCCTCCATCAAGCGCGGCGCGCGTGTCGCCCAGGGCGAGATCCTGGTGTTCATGGACGCGGACGGACAGCATTCGCCGGATCACATCGGCGCCTTGCTCGATCGCCTGGCGGAGGGTTACGACATGGTGGTGGCCAGCCGCGCATGGTCCGACCAGGCGGGCGTCGGCCGCGGCCTCGCCAATACCCTGTACAACCGCATCGCGACCTGGATGACGGGATTCAAGGTGCTGGACCTGACCTCCGGCTTCCGCGCGGTGCGGGCCGACAAGTTTCGCGAGTTCCTGCACCTGCTGCCGAACGGCTTCTCCTATCCCACCACCATCACCATGGCGTTCTTCCGCAGCGCCTACACCGTCAACTACCTGCCGGTCCAGGTGTTGGCCCGTATCGGCAAGAGCCATATCAGGCCGCTGCGCGATGGCGTGCGCTTCCTGCTCATCATCTTCAAGATCGCCACGCTGTATTCCCCGCTCAAGCTGTTCGTGCCGGCGAGCCTGTCCTTCTTCATGCTGGGCCTGGGCTACTACTTCTACACCTTCTTCACCCTGCACCGCTTTACCAACATGAGCGTGCTGCTGTTCAGCGCCGCGGTGATCATCTTCCTGATCGGCCTGATCTCGGAGCAGATCACGGTGCTGACTTACCGCAATTCCTCCGCCTCGAACTGATGCCGCCGACGGACCGGCCGGCTCACCACCCAACTCTTCCTCAAGCATGATCGTCTACCTCATCGGAACCAAGGCCCAGTACATCAAGATGGCGCCGGTCGTGCTCGAGACCTCGGCGAGAGGGCTGCCGTTCCGGCTGGTCCTTAGCGGACAGCACAGCGAGACCTTCGACGACCTGCAGCAGAACTTCGGCTTGCCCGCCGCCGACCTGGTGCTGGTCGGCGGCAGCGAGGCCAAGGACCGCATTTCGTTCGCCCGCTGGGTGCGCCAGGCCCTGGCTGCCGCGAAAAGCCCGCAGGCGGAGGAGCTCTGGCGCCAGGCCAGCGTGATCGTGGTGCATGGCGACACGGCTTCCGCCCTGCTCGGCGCCTATATCGGCCGGCGCTGCGGCAGGCCGGTGGCGCACGTCGAGGCCGGCCTGCGTTCCTTCAACCTGCTGCACCCCTTTCCCGAAGAGGCGATCCGCATCCTGGTGTCCCGTGTCGCCACCCTGCATCTGTGCCCGGACGCCACCGCGGAACGCAACCTGGCGCGGGCCGCGGGCGAGCGCCTGGTCACCGGCGGCAATTCCCTCAAGGACGCCCTGCGTCTTGCATTGGCCGCGCAGCAGCAGGCGCAGCCGCGAGCCGCCAGGCCCTATGTGGTCTTTTCCATGCATCGGCAGGAGAACCTGTTCAAGCGCCGCCGCCTGGACAGCGCGCTGCGCATCCTGCGCAGCCTCAGCGGAATCATCGACGTGCGTTTCGTGCTGCATCCCGTCACACGCAAGCGCCTGGAGCAGCTCGGGCTGATGCCGGAGCTGGAACAGCAGCCAGGACTCGAGCTGGTGCCGCGCATGGATTTCTTCCGCTTCATCGGGCTGATCGGCGCCGCGGCTTTCGTCGTCACCGACGGCGGCAGCAATCAGGAGGAATGCGCCATGCTCGACATTCCCTGCGTACTGCTGCGCCAGGCCACGGAACGCCCCGACGGACTGGAAAAGGAAGTCCTGCTGGGCGATCTGGACGAACCGCGCATCCTGGAATTCGCGCGCCGGCATGCGCGCGCCGGGCGCGTCCTGACGCTCAAGGATGCGCATTCGCCCAGCGCGGTGATCGTCGGCAGGCTGGCGGCGTTCCTGCAAACCGAAGCCGCGGGCCGCGCGGCCTGAAGCGCCGGCCATTCGATGAACGCCCCGGCAAAGCCAGAGGATCCGCGGCGCATCCTGTTCATCGGCAAGCGGCACTACACCAACAAGGACGCTCTCGAGGAGCGGTTCGGACGCATCTATCAGCTGCCATATCACTGGGCGCGGCGCGGCGCGAAAGTGCGCTTGTGGCTGGTCGACTACCACGGTCGTGAAGCGCGCGTTGCCGAGGATGCGGGATTGCATGTGACCTCGGCCCCTGCCCTGAGCTGGAGGACCCCCGGTCTGTTCATGGCATCGGCTTTCCGCTTCCGGCCCCGGGTGATCGTCGCCAGCGGTGATTGCTATATCGGCCTGTTGGGCTGGCTGCTCGCCTGCCTGTGCGGGGCCGGTTTCGTCTTCGACATCTATGACAAGTACGACGAGTTCGCCGCCTACCGCTCCCCGCCCGGGATGAATCTGTTCGCCTTCCTCCGGCGCCGGGCGGCACGCCGGTTCTACGCCTCAAGGCCGCTGCTGCTCGTGCTCGACGATCGCCCGGCGGCGCGGAACATAGTGGTGCCCAACGGCGTGGACGCCGCTGTTTTTTTTCCGGAGGACGCCTCGGCATGCCGCGCCAGGCTGGGGCTGCCCGATGGCAAGCTGATCGGCTATTTCGGCAGCATGGAACCGGCGCGCGGCGTCGACGACCTGGTGCAGGCGGTCGCCCAGCTGCGCCAGCGCGGGGAGGATGTGCGACTGGTGCTCTGCGGCAGAACCCTCGGGGACGAACGCTTCGACCGGGACTGGATCCTGTGCCGCGGGCTGGTCCCGCACCAGGAGGTTCCGGCCTATATCAACGCCTGCGACGTGGTGACCCTTCCATATCGACAGTCCGCCCTGCTGGACGCCTCCGCCTCCTGCAAGATCGTCGAATACCTCTGTTGCGAGCGGCCGCTGGTCAGCACGCGCACGCCGAACTTCGTAGAGAACTTCGCGGAACACGCCGCGCTCCTGGGCGAGGGGCTCTGCAATCCGGGCGATCCGGTTGATCTGGCTCGCGCGATCGCCTGGCAGCTGCAGCACAAGAAGGTGCTGCCGGCGCCAAGGAATCTGGACTGGGACGAGATCGCCTTGCGCGCCTTGCGGGCTCTCGCCCCGCCCTGAGGCGGGCTCAGCGGACCCGCAGGGACTCGAACAAGGCCAGGTATCGATCCGCGATTCCGGCCATCGCGAAATTGCCTTCGACAATGCGCCGCGCGCCTTGCCCCATCCGCGACAGCTGCTCGCGCGGCGTGGCAACGGCTCGAGCCAGCGCTTCCGCCAGTGCCATCTCGTCCACGGGTGGAACTACCCAGCCGCTCGATTCATTGAGGTAGGTGTCCAGCCCGCCGCAGCGCGTCAGCAGGACCGGCAGCCCGGCCGCCATCGCCTCAAGCGCGGCGTTGGACATGCCTTCATAGCGGGACGGAAGCACGAAAATGTCGCTCTGCAGCAGCAGGTCCTGTACGCGGTCCTGCTGCACCTCGCCGGTGAAGTGGATCGAATCCGCCAGGCCGTGCCGGGCCGCCAGGTCGGTGAGGCGCTCCCGTTCCGGGCCGTCGCCTACGAGGTACAGCTCGAACTTTTCGCGCAGCGCGGGCGCCATCCGCGCCAACGCGGACAACAGGATGTCGAGCCCTTTCTGCGGCGCCAGGCGGCCGACGAACAGCAGTCTCAGCCGGGCCTGCGCCTTTCGCGGTACGCGGTCCGGGAGGTCGATGCCGTTCGGAATGAAGCTGAAGCCTCTTCCGGAAAAGCCGAGCTGGCGCAGGTCGTCGGCCATTGCCGGGGCGATCAGGTTGATCGCATCGCATTGGGCGTCGAGCACACGCACCAGCTGGTGCCGGAACGGCAGCGCCTTGATCACCTTGTCGTCGCCGTTGACTCCGGAGTTTGCCGGGGTGGGCACCAGGGCGCAGCGCAGGAGGCCAGCTTGCTTGAGCAAAGCCGCCGTCGCCGCGGCCTCATGCAGGAAACGTGTATAGATCACATCCGGCCAGCGGCGATGGCGCAGCAGCAGAAGCGCGAGCGAAAGGAAATAGCTGAGCGCACGACCCGGGCGGCCGAGCCCTTGAACGACATGGATGCGCCCCACGCGCAGGCGGTGGCGCCCGATCTCCACCGCGTCGCCGCGCATTCGCCGGCCGAGGCAGATCACTTCGTGGCCGCGATCCAGCCAGGCTTCGATCAGCCGCGCGGCCTGGAACTCGGCGCCGCCGACGACGAAATGGGGTAGATCGGAAATGACCAGGATGCGCAAACGACCCCCAGGGGCTAAAGATTCTTTTCCGCCCAACTGGTGAGCATCAGGACGTTCCAGAGATGATGGCAGGCGTCGATGTTGCCGGCAATGTGCTCGCGCCAGATGAATTGAAGCTGCGCGGCGTCGATCAGCTGCGGCAGGCGCGCCGACTTCGACAGCAGTTGCTCGGCCCAGTCGCGCAAGGGTCCCCGCAACCACGACGCCAGGGGAACATCGAAGCCCTGCTTGGGGCGCTCGAACAGCGTGTTGGGCACGTACCGCGCGAGCACATCGCGCAGAGGGGCCTTGCTCGCGCCATGCCGCCCCAGAAGGTCGCTGGACAGGGTCCACGAGAACTCGACGATGTGGTGATCCAGCAGGGGCACTCTGGATTCCAGGCCAAACCACATCGTGGCGCGATCGAGCTTCACCAGGATGTCGTCCGGCAGGTAGTCGATCTGGTCCGCGAACATCTGCCGGCGCAGGCCGTCCGTGATCGCATCCGGTATCGCCTCGCGGACCCGAGCGGCCGCGTCGCCGTATCCCCGCGGCAAAGGGCCATTGGGGGGCGAGTGGTCGAGAAACGCGAACCGCATCGAGTCGACATCCGGCGCGGCCGCGCGCGTGGCGAAGCGGCGAGCCCTGAACTGCATCTCTCCCGGCAGGATCCGGTTCGCAACGCCAGGCAGCGCAATGCGGCGTATCGATTCCGCCGCCATGCGGCGCCAGCGGGGCGGAACCCATCCCAGGCGGCGCATGATCGACTGCGCCGTGAAGTAGCGCTGATAGCCACCGAACAGCTCATCTCCGCCATCACCCGACAGCGCCACGGTAACCTGCTGCCGCGCCAGGCGTGCGAGCACTGTCGTGGGAAGCTGTGAGGCGTCCGCGAACGGTTCGTCATAGATCTCGCACATGGAAGGGATCAGGTCGATGACCTCGCCCGGCTCCAGGTAGAACTCGGTGTGATCGGTCCCCAGATGCCGGGCGACGGCTTTGGCGTGATCCGCTTCGTTGTGACGCTGGCTGGCGAAGCCGATGCTGAATGTCCTGATCGGCCGCGTCGATTGTGCCTGCATCAGGGCGACGACCGTGCTCGAGTCGATGCCGCCGGAGAGGAACGCCCCGAGCGGCACGTCGGCGACCATGCAGTTGGCGACCGAGTTCCGCAGCAGTTGTTCGAGCGTATCGGCGGCTTCACGCGCCGACGACGGCCCGGGGGTGCCGTGGTTGGTCCGCGCCACGCGGCGCAACGACCAGTAGGGTTCCGCGCGCCGCAGTATCTCATCCGGCCGCAGCGTCCCCAGCGACGCCCGTGGCAGCTCCAGAACTTGCCCGGGGGGGAGGCGCAGCACCCCTTCAAGAATCGACTGGCTGCCGCGGACGTATCCAAAGCGCAAGAAAGAACGTGCCGCCCCGGCGTCCAGATTCCGGCTGCCGGGCGTGGCGGGGAGCAGCGCCCGCATTTCCGAGGCAAATGCCAGGCGCGCGCCGAAGCAGCCCAGGTACAGGGGTTTTTCGCCAAGCCGGTCCCGTGCCAGGACCAGCTTCTGCCCGGATTCATCCCATAGCGCGAAAGCGAACATGCCTTCCACCTGCTGCAGGGTGCGTTGCACCCCCCAGTGCTCAAAGCCGGCCAGCAGCACCTCCGTATCGGAGTGTCCCCGCCAGGCGACGCGGCATCCCGAAGTTTCCAGGTTCCGGCGGAGGGGTTGATAGTTGTAGATCTCACCGTTGAACGTGATCACGAACCGTCCGCTGGCGGATTGCATCGGTTGATGGCCGGCCGCCGAGATGTCGATGATCGACAGCCTGCGGTGCGCGAAGCCGATCGTCCCCGAGCGATGCATCCAGGCGCCTTCGTCGTCGGGGCCGCGGTGCCGCAATGCGGCGCCCATCGCGACGAGTTGCGCCATGTCCAGCGCGGCCCCTGACGAAGCCAGGCCGGCTATCCCGCACATGGACAGTTCATCGGTTCGATCATGCGGTCATGGCCTGTCGCTCGTCATGCCAGGGCGAGATAGTAGATATCGCAGGTTGAACCCAGCAGACGGGCCAGCTTCCTGCGTGACGCGATCGGCAGCTTCGTGCCGAATATTTCGCATTCGGTGTAGAAAATCCCGGCCGGCCTTGCCTGCAGCACCTTGAAGCCGTTGTCCCTGAACTGGCGAAGCCAGAATCTCCTGGAGAAATAGTACGCCTCGCTCCAGACGTTGCCGCGTTCACCATGGCGGTGCGGCGCCAGGTTCGCCAGCCGTTTGAGCGCCGCTTGCGTGGGCCCGCCGGAAGGGCTTGCGCCGGGCGCGACCGCTCGACCGTCCTGTTTGGCACGGCCGACGATTCTTATGCCGCGTTTGATGACCCACAGCGGATGCAGCAGGCTCGACCATATTCGCCAGGTGGGAGTCGGCAGGATGTGGACGGCTACGCCGCCGCGGGTCATGACGCGGGCGGTCTCGGCAAGAAAGGCGGCCAGGTCGTCCACATGCTCCAGCACGTTGGAGCTGAAGACCACGTCAAACCCGCCGTCGGCGAACGGCAGCCGCCGCCCGTCGTAAGTCTGCACCGGAAATACCTGCTCGTTCCGGTACGCGCTCTGCGCCAGGTCGACCGCGGACACCTGGTATCCCAGCGACTCCAGCTGGCGTGCCTGCCATCCGGCGCCGGCCCCGAGTTCCAGCACGTGTACGCTTTTCCCCCGGGGCGCGGGGAAATATTCGAGTCCGGCCTCGAGCTCCAGCAGGCGCAGGGTTCGCAGAAGATCAAGATCGGACATCGGCGCTCTTTTTCGGCGCTCCGGGCGCCAGGGGCCATAGTAGCCGCCACACGCTCGCCGACATGACTGCGGTCGTGGCGAGTTCAACGGCAAGTATTCCGTACACGATGCCGCCGAGCCCGAAGTTGCTGGCGAGCACGTAGTTGGTCCCCAGGCTGACCGGAATGATTACGCACTCGATCCATACCCGCCGGCCCTGCAGGCCATGGGAGGTCATCAGGGCGACAGCGACGGTGCGCCCCGCGATCAGCAGCGGGATTGGGGCCAGCAGGCGCGTCAGGTGCACGGACTCGGTGAAATCCTGGCCGAGCACGACCGGGAGCAATGCAGACAGCAGCCAGCTTGCGGCGCTGGACACCGCCCCCAGCGCCAGGCCCGCGGCGGCGAATGTCCTGAGCTGATGCAGCGACTGTTCCGTCTTCCTGTAGCTGGCTTCGAACAGCCGTTTTACGGAAACGAAGCTGAGCACGGACGTGAGCAGGGTCGACGCCACGATCAGCTTGTAGGTTGCCGCGAAGATGCCGGCGTCCCGCGCCGAAAGAATCGCCAGCAGCAGGGTCTGGTTGAGGTCGGTGAACGCGACGGTGGCGATGCTGCTTGCCGCGTAACTGACGCCTTCGCGCAGCTCCCGCATATCCGGAAGGCTGCTCCGCAACGGAGCCCCGGGCCAGCGCAGCCCTTGCGAGTTCAGCGCCAGGGCCAGCACGATCACCCCGCTGAGCAGATGTACGGCCGCCGCCACCTCGACGGGCATCCGGCCATAGACCAGCGCCAGTGCCGCAAGAAGGACCAGGCGCAACAACCATAGCAACGAAGTCCAGGCCTGTGCGCGCTGCGGGACGCCGAGCGCCTGATCGGTGGCCGTGCACAGGCTGAACAGCGCGGCGACGAGCACCTCCGACACGAGGAGCTGCAGCACGAACCAGCTTGGAAGATCGGCGGGAAACCAGAGTTGGACCGCGACAAAGCATAGTGCGCAGGCAACGAGGCCGGCCGGAAGGGTAAACGCCAGCGCGCGCGCCCTGAACGTCCATAGGTCCTCGTCCGACTGCGACGTCTTGCGGATCATGACGACGCCGAGACTGGCGCTTGCCATCGGCGCGACGAAGCCCCCGATGGCCATCACCCCGGCGAACAAGCCGAGTCCGGACGCTCCCAGCAGGCGGCCGATCAGCGCCAGGTACCCCATTTGCGCCAGCATCCTCAGGAGATACCAGAAGGTGGTGCGCAAGGCGTCTTTCGCCAGGCCGCCCTGGGTCCATGCCCGCAGGCGGGACAGCTGGATGGGGTTATTCTGGATCAAGGCTATTGCCGACCGGCGGGACCTCGAGGTCCGGGATCCGCGCCGAGATGATCCTTGCGCAGCCGGGTTTGCGTGCGGTCCTCATTTCCCGGCCGTTTCAGTCATGGATCCGGACGATGCAACGCCCCGTGTAGTCGATGCGATGAAAATAATACCGGCTTCTCGTGGCGGAGAAATATTCGTCCACGGCCTTTCTGGCCCCTCGCCAGTGTCCGTAGTCGTCCACGATGAGGACGCCTCTTGGATGCAACCGCGGGAACAGCTGCTCCAGTTCGTGCCGGGTCGAGTCATACCAGTCGGTGTCCAGCCGCAGCAGGGCGATCTGTGCCGGAGCGACGGCGGGAATGGTGTCTTCAACCTTGCCCTTGACGAAATGAAGCCGCGACGGCGGATACGCCGTGCGCGAGAGATTCTGCCGCACGTCTTCAAGGGACGCCTCGCACCAGCCGGCCTGTTCCGCCTTGGCCGCCTCGAACTGGGCCGCCGCGGAGACGCCGTCGTGGCTGACGTCCTCGGCGGTGGGCTCGGACATCCCCGTGTAGGTGTCGTACAGGTAGATGTCCCGGCCGGTGTCCGCCATCGAGGACAAGGTCAGCGCCGCGGTCATCGCACTCCCGCCACGCCATACCCCGCATTCGACGATTGCTCCCGGAACCCCGTTCGCGCAGATATGGCGCGTCGCCTCGATGACTGCGACGATCCGCTCGACGCCGGTCATCGTGTAGGGGAGCACGGCTTCGACGATGCGCCGGTCGGCTTCCGTCAGGTCGGGCGGCAGGCGTCCTCCTCTTCCGCCCGCCGCCAGGGCGGTGCGGATGCCGCGGAGAAGCTTGTTGGTCAATTGGTTCATGTCCCGGGGGCCTGTGCGCGCAGTCGGCTTGGTGCTTTGGCGGCTATGTCGCTCGAAGCTTGCGGCCGATGGCGGCGCTCGCTCACGATGATGTCGCGGTTTCCGGCTTTATGCGCCGGGTGAACTCCATCAGGATCACGTCCGGCGCAACCTGGTGGTCAATTCGCTCCCGCGCAACCTGCGTGGCCAGGAGCTTCAGCGCCGTCCATGGACGAGCCAAGGCCCCGATCATGGAGTACAGGATGCGGCGCCGGCGTGAAACGCCGAGCGCGGCGAACGGCGTCGACAACGCGAAGCGGTACACCCTCAGCGTTCTGCTGAAAACGCCCGCCGCCGGCGGCAGATGAATCCTCACCTCGCAATCCGCGGCATCGGCCAAGGCCTGCGTCGCCTTGACGTTCCAGCGCGTGAGGTGGTGTGGCGGAGCGTTCAGCGGATCCTGCCATCCCTCCTCGGTGCTGGAAGGATAGAGCGGGGTGGAGACAAACAGCCTGCCGTCCGGACCCAGCAGCTCCGCGCAATTTCGTACGAAAGCCACTGGCTCTGACAGATGCTCCAGGCAATGAAAGCCGGTCACATAGTCCAGGCCGCCGGGGCACAGGTCGCGCAGCAGCTGCCAGTCGCCCAGGTGGATGTCCAGTCCGGCGGAGCGTCCGGCGGCTACGCTCCGCGGGCTCGAGTCGATGCCGATGAGCCGGCAATCGTTTCCTTGCGGCAGCATCTTCAGGAATTGTCCCGAGCCGCAGCCGAGGTCGGCGAGGGTGACCCCGCGAGCGGCCTTGAAATGCTCGGCAACCAACTCCCCCACCCTGGTCCATTCCCAGCGGGATTCGTTGTAGTACGCGCGCTGAGCCGTCAGCCAGGTGTAGAAGCCGGCGTCTCCCGGAATCATTGGCGAGGAATAGCCGAGCGTGCAGCTGCGGCATACGCAAAGCCTGTAGTCCGGGAGTTGCAGCGCGTCGGCTGAGCGATCTCCGAACAGTCGCTTCAGCGCGGCGCGCGAATCGTCCGCCTGCCAGAGCTCCCGCACCTCGCCGTCACCGCCGCACACGGGACAGCCTTCTACGGCCGCTATCGGACTGTCGCTGTGCATGGCTGAAGAGGGGCTTTGGCGATTGTTTTGTCAATTGTAGCGGTGAAAGGTGCTTTTGGCCGGTGGACGCCCTCCAGCGGCCGGCACCTGATCGCGTTCCACCGGATATGGCCTTCACACCGGCTGGCGAAACGACGCCCGTTCCTGCGTAACGCGCAAAGACCGGTGTTCATGACCGGCTCAGAGAGGGGCGCGGCTGCTTCATTCCTTGCTGGTTGGATCCACTGCCCGGCGCAGCGCGATCAAATGATCCGCGTCCACGGAACTGAGGGATTTTGCATCGATGGTCGCAAGGACCTCCCGCGCACGGTCGGCTTTCCCTTCCAGCAGCATGATCTTGACCAGGTTGATGCGTATGCTCGAGACATCCGGCAGTTGCAAAAGGGCATCGCTCAGTGCCTGCTCGGCCAGGGCATAGTCGCCCAGTTGATTGGCCGCGAAGGTCCCGTAGGCAGCCAGCAGCCTGCCTGACGGCGCCGGGTGGCCCAGCGCCGCCAGAAACGCACTGAGCAGGGCTTGCGTCTGCTCCGGGCAATCACCCTGGTGCTGGCAGGTAGAGAGGGACTCCAGCGCCGAGATCGATTCCGCCGAGGGTGGTTGTTGCGCCAGCTTTTCAGTGAGATTGGACCACCATTCGGGGCTTGTGCTGCGATGCATATGGCCGGCGACCACGATCATGGCGGACCAGGGCGAGGCGCCGCCATCCGCCAGTTGCCCGGCGCGCTCGAATGCCGTCATGGCGGGATCGATCAATTTCGAGTCCTGGCGATAGCCGGACGCCACGATCAGGGTCCGTCCCAGTTCGTAGTTCGCGCGCGCCGACTGCGGATGCTTCCCGGCCTCGGAGTAGGCGAGCTGCAACGGGTGCCGCCATTCCATCGCCCGCAACCAGGTGACCGCGGAGAATGCCGCCAGCGCCAGCACGGGCAGCGCCACGCGCAGCAGGCTGAATTCCCGCGGTATGGCCAGGATCAGGGCGCCGGCGGCCAGCAGCAGGCCGGCGGAGGCGAAGTAGTTGCGGTGCTCGAACACCAGCTCGAGCGGGATGATGGTGCTCGTCAGCAGGTGGGCGGCGAAGTACCAGCCGATCCCCAGCGAGAACAGCGGCAGCCGTCTTCGGAGGACGACCGCCGCTGCGATGAGGCCGGCGATTGCGCCGGCGCTGATCAGCGTGGTCGGGGGCTGCAGCCAGCCGCGCGACAGCGGCAGGTCGTCATGATAGAAACTGAGGCGGGCCGGCTCGGGAAACAGGGTCCAGCCGATATAGCTCACCAGCACGCGGCATTCGGTCAGCAATCTCTCGCCGAGCGTGAAGGGTCGGCCGGAGTAGGCGGCAGTGGAAATCGAGCGAGGCACCAGCCAGGCCAGTCCGATCAGCATCGGGATGATCAGAAGGAGGCCAAAGATCGCCCACAAGGCGCGACGCCCCCCCGGTGTTCCGCACTCGAATCTCAGGATCAGCAGCTCGAGCAGCGCGGCATAAACCGGCAGCAGCACGGCGGACTCCTTGCTCAGCGCACCGATCCCGGAGCCGGCCAGCAATCCGCAAGCGCACAGGAGCGCGCCGCGGCCGACTTCCGGTCCAAGCATCTTGCGGCGCCCGCACAGGTACAGCCACAAGCCGCCCAGCACGAAAACCTGCGCCAGGCTTTCCATGCGCTGAACGACATACAGCACGCCGCTGACATTGATCGGCGCCAGCATCCAGGCACAGGCAATGCCGAGTGCCGCCCATTGCACCGTCGAGTCCGGCGGCGCCGGGAACTGGCGCTTCTGCCAGAACCTCAGCGTTTCCAGCAGCACCTGCCACAGCAGCAGTCCGTTGAGCAGGTGGATGAGCAGGTTTGCCAGCTTCATCGGAAAAGGATCGAGTCCGGTGAAGTAGTAGTTCGCGGCAAAGCTCAGCATCGCCAGCGGGCGGCGCAGCTCGGCCGAGGGCGAGGCCAGTGCCGCGATGCGCCACTCGTTCCAGTCCAGGCTGGAAACGTGCAGATCCTGGTTGTCGACGATGTTGGGCGCGTCGTCGAACAGGTAGCCGCCGGCAAGGCCCGGGGAGTACACCGCGGCGGTGAGCAGCAGGACCAACAGCACGGTCGCCCGGTAGCGCCAACCCCGCACTGTCACGATCCCTTGCTCCCGGCGCCTTGCGCCCCGGCGGCTTCTTCCTGGAGTTGCCGTTCGACACGCGCCAGTTCTCCGCTCCAGTACCCGTCATGTTCCAGCAGCCAGAAATGCAGCGACGGCATGCTTAGCCCGCTCCGGTTGACCGGGGTCAGGGTCCTGAAGAAATGCAGGTGTTCCACTCCGAGCCCGGAGAAGCCGGCGCTGCCGAGCATGGCGGCCTGCAGCAGTGCGTTGTCGGCGGTCGGAAAGGCGGTGAGCGCCGCATTGAAGTCGCGAAGCGCCAGCGCGCCGTCGCCGCGGGCCAGGGCCAGGCGCCCGCGCAAGCGCTGCAATTCGGTCAGGTGGGCGCCTTCCTGCGGATAGCCGGGATTGTCGCTCATCGCCTGAATCATGCGCTCCACTTCGGGCAGGTCCAGCCCCTTGCAGCGGCCCTGTGCCGCCGTGTCGATGCCCTGGTTCAGCCAGTTCTGCACCAGCACCGTGTCTTCCCGGCTGTGCGCCAGGGCATGTTGCGCCGCCTCCAGCGCGGCGGTGCTTGCCGCCCCGCTCTGGCAGTCGGCGGCCACCCAGTTGAGCGCGAGCTGCGTCTCGTTGGGCCGCTCGCGGCTCGCGGCGGCCAGCCTGGCCGAAGCCAGGTCCGGCCGCCCGTTTGCCATCTCATAGGCCGCGGCGTTGGCCTGCGCCCGCGCCGAATCCGGATCCACCTTCGCCAGCAGCAGTGCCTGCTCATAGGGATGCCCCCAGATGCCGGCCCGGGCATGGCACAGCACAGCCAGGATTCCTAGAAGGAGCAGGCTGAAGCCGAGGCGCAGCTTGTGCCATCGCCCAGGCGCCAGCAGCCACAGCGCCAGCGGCCAGAACATCGGCATCGCCGGCAGGTAGTTGCGGTGTTCGAAGTACAGCTCCAGCGGCACGAAGGTGCTTTCGAGCAACTGGCCGGTGAAAAAGAATACGATGGCAAAGGCCAGCGGCGGGCAGCGCCGCCGCTGCCGGATGCCCAGGGTAAGCAGCGCCGCCAGAACGGCGACGGCGGGCAGCGTGCTCCAGGGATGCAGCCAGTCCGCCGACGCCGGGAAGCCGTCGTTGAACACGCTGGTGCCGCTGGCATGCGGAATCCACAGCTGCCGCAGGTAGTCGCAGACCACTCGCCCCTCGCTGAGCAGTCTTTGGCCAATGGTCCAGGGGCGTCCGTAGGTCTCGCCGCTGAATACGGCCGGGATCTTGCTCAACAGCCATGCAATGACCGGCAGGCCCGGCAGGCCGAGGATCACGGTGCGAGTCCGCCGCAACGATGCCGCGGGAGCATTCATCGTGCTGCCGGCCGGGATCGCCCATTCCAGGCTTGCCAGCAGCAGTGGCAACAGCAAGCCGTTGGCCTTGCACAATGTGGCGAGGGCAGTGCAGCCCCAAGCCGCCGCCAGCAGGTACGACCTGCCCCAGCCACGGCCGGCCGCGATGCGGTCGCCGCCCTCGATCCAGAGCAGCATGCCGAGCAAGCTAAAGCTCGCCGGCAGCATCGCCTCGCGCTGCACGATGTACAGGGTGGTGGACACCAGCAGCGGATGCAGGGTCCATAGCCCGGCCCCCAGCACCGCGGCGGCGCGGTTTTGCGCCTCGGCGATCCCCAGCCGGCGCCCGAGACGCCCCAGTAACACGGCCAGGAGCGCTCCGTTGAGCAGGTGCAGCAGGATGCTGGTGCGCTTGAATGGCTCCGGGTCGGCCGGCCAGTTGCGCGCGTCGATCAGGAAGCTGAGCAAGGACAGGGGACGGCCGATCGGGTCCGCGCTCCCCGAGGTCAGGTACAGCGCGAGCGTGCGGAAATTGTCCACCGGGCCGTAGGCGCCCAGCTGGTCGAGATTGTTGAAATCATCGAACAGGAAGCCGCCGTGCAAGCCCGGCGCATAGGCCCACCAGCCCAGGGCGAGTAGCAGGACGGCAGCGGCCAGCCACAGCGGCCGCCGCAAAAAAAACGAGCCGCGTATAGCGGCTTCGTTGCTCGAATCGGTGACGCGAGGTGCAACGGTCAGGTTCAGCTCCGGCAGACTTGCGGCAGGTACTTGTTGTCGATTGTGCTCTTATTCTTGCACGCCCAGGTAATGGAGCCTTCGGTGGAGGTGTAGCTGGCCGAAAATACTAGGGTTTGGCCGGCGATCTTGGGGCTGGCCTGCTGTGGACTGGTACTGCTGAAATGCACGGTGATCATACCCGGAACTACGTTCACCGAGTCGACGTAGGTGCCGACGATCGAACCCGAAGAGGCCAGGCCGGCGCTGGCATTGGTGGACGGCGCCTGTCCGGCGCTGTGGTAGTACTCGCCCAGGGCGGTCTTGACTCCGTCGGCGAGCTGCGAACCCTCGGCTACCTGGGCGCGCACGGTGTACTCCTGGTAGGCCGGTATCGCTATCGCCGCCAGGATGCCGATGATCGCCACTACAATCATCAGTTCGATGAGTGTAAAACCTGGTTGCCTGCCTTTCATGAGGCGCCCCATTTTTGTTGAGACCATGCGTGCGTCTTCCGGACCGCGGCGGAATGTCCGCCCCTTCGTGATCGTCCGTGAGCGCGACAATCGGCACCGGGTTGTTGTCACCCCTTAGAAAAGAAGGGCCGCACGGGGCGGCCCTTCCAGTTACTTCTTAAAGCCTCGGTCGGCTGAAGCCAGCCTTACGAGCGGCAGACCTGCGGCTTGTACTTGTTGGCGACCGCATTGGCGTAGATGCCGGTGCTGCCCTTGCAGGCCCAGGAGATCGAACCGGCGTGGGTCACGGCGGAGAAGACCAGGGTCGACGCATTGATCTTGGCGTTCGCTTCAAACCCGGTGGCGTTGCTGAAAGTCGCGGTGATGATGCCGCCGGTGGCGTCGACCGTGGTCACGTATTTGCCGATGATGGAGGTCGACAGCGCCAAGCCGGCGCTGGAGTTGTTCGGCGGCAGGCGGCTGGTCTGGTTGTAGAACTCGCCGACAGCGGTCTTGCTGCCGTCAGCCAGGGACGAACCTTCCGACACCTGCGAACGGACAACGTAGTCTTGGTAGGCCGGGATGGCGATGGCCGCCAGAATGCCGATGATCGCCACCACGATCATCAGTTCGATCAGGGTAAAGCCCTGCTGAATCTTCTTCATTGTTTCTTCACTCCGTTAACGGTTGAATAAAGGTTGTAAGCGGCCGTCGCCGCCCTGGATTGGGACGCAGACACTGTGCCGACCGTCTGATCTAATAAAAACAACAAGTTACCGCGCTTATTAAAGCGGCCGCGGTGCTTTTTTGCCTCATTCCCACGCCAAAGCTGACGAAATTTGTCAATTCGTCCTGTCCTGTTGCGGTGCGGGCTGCGATCCGCCGGCGGGCGCATTGCCGGGCTGCCCCGCCGCCGGCCGGGATCCCGCTGGAACGAAGCGGGCCAGGGCCGCCAGGATGTCCCTGACGCCGGTGGCTTCGTCCGTTACCGCGATGACGTACACCGTTTCGGTGTCCGCCTCCAGGCGCGGCAGGGGATGGAGCGGTATCGGAAAGATGCTGTCCTTGAACGCCATGCCGTAGGCGTAGTTGCACCCCGATCGTCGTGCCATGGCTGCGAAATAAGGATCGGGCAGGGAGTTGAGCGGCGGCGCCTTGCTGTGCCGGTGCGAGTAGTAACCCACCAGATCGGGCCGCGTCGCGATGACGCAATCCGATTCCGCGACTTCCATGGGGATGAGCTGCATGGCGCTCACGAATGCGTTCTCCATCGTCACCAGCTTGCGCGAGCGCAGCGGATCCGATTCGTACCAGGACACCATGACGGCTGCGTTCGGGATGTCGCTGTAAGGCGCGGACCAGTAGCGCCCGGCGCCCTCGGTCAGCGGCGGCAGGATCAAGCACAGCAGCGCGCCGGCAAGAACGGCAACGGCCGGCGCGGGAAAATGCTGCGGCGGCGCGGCGCGGCGCAGACTGACGATCAGCAGCAGTGGTTGCGCCAGGAACACGGGCAGGGCCACCCAGACGAAGCGCTTGGCCTCTTCCGGGTAGGGCCACAGCAGCAGTATGGCCAGATAAGCCGCCAGATAGGCGCCGTCCGGCTCCAGGCGCGCGGCGCGCACCAGCATGCTCGCCAGGCACAGCAGTCCGAGGGCATCGGCCAGGGGTCCGAGGCTGCCGATGTTCTGCAGATTGGCCTCGAAGCCCTGGCGCAGCGCCGGAGGTTCGGTCATCAACTGCCCGAGCAAGGTCTGCCAGCCGTGGCCGCCATACAGGGATTGCAGCTGCGAGCCGTAATCCATGTCCGAGTGATGCAGGAAATGCCAGGCCAGGGCCGGCAGGATCGCCGTTGCCAGAGCGACTGCGATCGTACGCGGCGGCGCCCGCCTGGCCGCCAGCAGCAGGGCTGGCAGGAGGCAGATACCGACCGTTCGCGACAGGCATGCGGCGCCGATGGCGATCGCGGCCCCGTACAGCTGCTGCTGCTGCCCGCTGTTGCGGTAGGCGGCCATCAGCGCCAGTGCCAGCAGGCTCAGCAACAGGTACAGGCACTCCGACTGGATCAGCAGAGCGGTGAGCCAGGTCCCCGGCAGCACGGCGAAGAGCAGCATCAGCAGCGCCGATTGCTCCAGCGACGCGCCCAGGCGGCGCAGCCATGCGCTGTACGCGGCGAGGGCCAGCAGCAGGAACAGGCTGGTGACCAGATGCGCCCGGAACAGATTGTCGGATGCCCCGGTCCAGGCCAGCGCCATCGGGTACAGCGGCGGCAGATGGCTGAACGCGGCCATCTCCGAATAGATCGGGTCGGGCCGCCGGTAAATGGAGTAGTGCTCCGCCATCATCATGTAGCGCGGCCCGTCGCGGCCCAGCTGCCCGAGGCCGTCGCTGCGCGTCCAGGCCGCATACAGTCCCGCCACGAGCAGCAGCACCAACAGCCAGATCAGCTTCGCGCGCGTGGTGGATTCGGTCATGGCCTGGTTGCGTAAGGTGAAGGGCCGGCGCCGAGGTCGACCAGCAGTCCATAAGTATCCCAGTGGCTCTGGTCGCCGCCCGCGGCGTTGAGCAGCGCCTTGCCGCGCTGTCCCATGCGGCCCAGCGGATAAAACGGTTCGCGGAACGAGGGGCTGACCAGGGCCATGGCATAGACATACCGGCAGCGGGCGATGCCGCGCTCGAAAGCGGCACCATCCGCTGCGGCGGGCGGCGGCGTATAGCTGCTCCGCTCTGCGTAGAGCGTCACCACCGAGGGCTTGATCGAGAGCACGCACTCGCCGGAAGCGACGTATTTGCCGATCCCGCGCAGCGCATTGAAATTGACGGCCATGACCAGGGCTTGCGGCACCGCCTCCAGCCGGTCGTCGCCGTACCACTCCGGCGTGTGTTTCAGCAGCGTCAGACCACCCGGCGCCGGCAGGAAATAGCGCTGCGCGGTCAGGACCAGGGACGGTGCGATCATCAGGCTCAGCATGCCCCCGTACACCAGCAGCAGCCTGCCGCCGGCGCCGCGCAGCGCGACGTCGAGGGCCTGCAGCAGCAACGCGCCCTGCGCCAGCAGCACCGGCGTCAGCACGTACTCCAGGCGCTCCGCCTCGGCCGGGAACGGCCAGGCCAGCAGCAGGGCCGCATACAAGGCCAGGTAAAGCGCGTCGAAGCGCAGGCGCGCCAGCCGCCGCAACCAGCCGGCCAGGCACAGGGCGCCGACCGCCATGACGGGGTACTGCAGCGCGGACGACTGGCCCGCGGGTCCGAGCCAGGCCTGGATCCAGGCGCCCAGCAGACGCCGCGATTCGCCGCTGACCTGCTGCAGCAGGATCCGGACCGCATCATGGCCGTAACGGTCGTTCCACTGCGCGATATAGTTGGTGAAGCCCGACTGCTGCGACTGTCCCGTGGCGGCCCACAGCACGAACGGCGCGGCGCCGGCCAGCAGCAGCCAGGGCCAGCGCGGCGGCCGCCGTAGCACGAGGTGCGCGGCGAACGCGCCGAGCAGGGGCAGCGCCGCCGCCCGGGTCAGCGTGGCGAGGGCAACCGCGGCGGCCGCGAGCCACGGCGGGCGCCGCGCTCCGTCGTCCTCGGATTCGCCGCGGCGCTGCGCCAGCAAGGCCAGCAGGCTGAACAGCAGATAGGGATTCTCGGTCCAGATGTTCAGCGTCAGCAGATAGGTCCCCGGCATCAGTGCGAAGATCGCCGTCAGCCAGACCGCGTTGGTCCAGGCCAGGTCCTCGCTGCGCAGCCACAGGAACAACACCGGCAGTGCGGCCAGCAGGCAGGCGACCGCGATCAGGTGCCCGGCCAGCATGCCGCCGCCGCACCAGCCGATCAGCAGCGGGAACAGGGGTGGATACGCCGCGGTTTTCACCGCTTCCGCCAGCACCGCCGAGGCGGGATGGAAGGGCGAGAGATGCCGCGCCATCAGCATGTACATGGCGCTGTCTCCCCCCAGGTCCGTCAGATCGTCGGTCCAGCCCCAGGCGACATAGGCAAGGCACAGGGCGGCGTACGCGGCCAGGGCGAGCGCCCGGCTCCAGCCCGCTTCCGCCCTGATCGGCGCGTGGATGGGGAGCGTCATGCGCATCGGACCAGGCGCGTCCGCCCCGCCGGCGCGGCGTCCATGCGGGCCATCAGCGGCGCAGCCTCGCCAGCACGGCGAGCAGGCGTTCTGCGCCGTGCTCGTCGGCGACGGTGCTGTCGTAGATGACCTCGGCGTCCGGGCCCAGCCGCTGCAATGGATGCAGCGGCACCGGATAGCCCTTGTTCGCGCTGGCCAGGCCGAAGACGTAAGCGCAGCCGCTGCCGTGGATCAGTTCGATGAAGCGCTCATCCGGGATCGAGTTCAGCGGCGGGAACGTGCTGCGGCGGCGGCCGAAGTAATTGACCAGATCCGGCCGCGTCGAAATCACGCAGCCCGCCGCGGGCACGTAGTCCGGAATCAGCTTGAGCGCGTTGATGAGTGTGACCTCGGTGGCCACCGACCGCGCCGATTCTGCCGGATCCGGTGCGTACCAGCCGACGAAGCTTGCCGCACCGGGGATGTCGCTGGTTCCGGCCTGCTGATGGCGCTGCGCCGCCGCCGCCATCGCCGGAACCGCCATGACCAGGACGGCGGCGGCCACCGCTGCGGCCGCCGCGTCCGGCATCGTCGCCAGACGGGAGGTCCAGTGCCGCAGCAGCAGGGCGGCTTGCACCAGCAGTACCGGCAGCAGCACCCACATGAAGCGCCGCGCTTCCTCTGGAAAAGGCCAGACGGCGAGAACTGCCAGGCTGGCGGCGAGGTAAATCCCGTCAGGCTTCAAGCCGAGGAATCGCCACAGGCCCGCGGCCAGGCACAGAGCCGCCATGCCGCTGCCGAGGAACCGCAAACCCGGCATCAGCGTGAGGTTCCCGCACAGGCCGCTCCAGAGTGCCGGCAGGCCGATGCCGAGCTGGGAACGCAGGGCGGCCCAGGCGCCGCTTCCGCCATAGATGCCGGCCAGCAAGTGAGCGTAGTCGAGCTGGGCGGGGTGCAGCAGACGCCACGCCAGCGGCGGGCCCAGCGCCAGCAAGGCGGTGAACCCGGCCTGGCGCCGCGGCGCGCGCCACGCCGCCGCCAGCAACGCGGGCAGCAGCGCGATACCCACCGTCCGCGTCAGGATCGCCGCGCTCACCCCCAGGGCCGCGCCGTAAAGCAGGGCTTGTTTGCCGGCCGGCCGGTATCGCGTCATCAGATACAGCGCCAGCAGGCTGAGGCAGACGAACAGGTATTCGGACTGGATCAGCAGGCCCAGCATCCAGCTTCCCGGCAGCGCCGCGATTGCCACGACCAGGGCGGCCGCAGAACGCGAGGACAGGCCTTCCTGCTGCGCCCAGGCGTAGAGAGCGAGCAGCCCCAGCAGCAGGCAGGCGGCGTCGACCGCGTGCGCCCGGGGCAGGCTGTCCGCCGCCGCCGTCGCGGCGAGCAGCAGGGGATAGAGCGGGGGAAACCGGCTGGATGCCGCGGCTTCCGCGTAAACCGGATCATGCGCTCCGTACGGCGCGTAGTGCTGCGCCATCATCAGATAGCTGCCGCCGTCGCTACCCAGCTGCCCCATGCTGTCGTTGCAGCTCCACGCCAGGTACCAGGGCGCCAGCAGGATCAGGACGGCGATGATCAAAACGTGCCGCTTCAGCAATGGCGCCGGATGCCTCGCTTGAGCCGCGGCGCCCATCGAATGAAGATCCACCTGCGGCTCAATCCGTCAGCCAGTACTTGACGATGCAGTAGATCGCGCGGAAGCCGTCGCGCCAGTTGATTTTCTTGCCTTCGGCATAGGTGCGGCCGTAGTAGGAAATGCCCACTTCGTAGATGCGGATGCCGGGGATTTTCGCCACCTTGGCGGTGATCTCCGGCTCGAAGCCGAAGCGCTGCTCGCGCAGCTTGATGCCCTTGAGGATTTCGGCACGGAACAGCTTGTAGCAGGTCTCCATGTCGCTGAGGTTGATGTTGGTGAACATGTTGCTCAGCAGGGTCAGGACCCGGTTGCCGACCGAATGCCAGTAGTACAGCACGCGATGGGAATCCCCGCCGACGAAGCGGCTGCCGTAAACCACGTCGGCCTTGCCCTCGAGGATCGGCCCGAGCAGCCTGGAGAACTCGCGCGGATCGTATTCAAGGTCGGCGTCCTGCACGATGATGAAGTCGCCCCTGGCGTGGGCGAAGCCGGCGTGCAGGGCGGCGCCCTTGCCGCAATTCTTCGGCTGCAGCACCAGCTGGTGGACCAGCGGCCGCAGCGCGCCCTGCAGCAAGTCGCGCGTGCCGTCGGTGGAGCAGTCGTCCACCACGATGATTTCCAGCGGCAGCCCCGGCTTCGAGGCGTGGATCGCCTGCAGGACTTTTTCGATCGTGCGCAACTCGTTGTAGCATGGCACTACAACGGACAGGACCTTCGTCTTTTCCACAACCCACCCCGATAGTAGAAATTCCGCAATTCATGCGAGGATTGCGGCCCCATGATCAAGCAATACGGAAAACCGGCGGTCCGCCTGGTTCTCAGCGCCGCCCTGCTCTGCGTGTTCCTGGCGCTGCTGTGGATCACCTATGGCACGGGCGTGCACGCCCTGATGGAGCGCGCGGCGACATTCTATGCGTTCGCGGTGGATCACGCATGGCTGCTGATCGCCCTGTATATCCTGCGCCTGCCGCTGCTCCTGCCGGCCAGCCTGGTGCTGGTGCTGACCGGCATGATCTGCGGCCCGGTGGAGGGCGAAGTGATCGCCGTGGCCGGCCTGACGCTCAGCGGCAGCATCGAATTCTTCCTGGTCAGGGCCTCGACCGCCTCCCTCACCGCCTCCTGGTCCGGCGACGGGCTGCTGCGGCGCTGGCGGGAGCGCATCAACCGCGCTCCGTTCCATTCCGTCCTGCTGATGCGCCTGGGCTTTGTGCCGTTCGACGCCGTGAACATCGTCGCGGCGCTGGCGGCCGCGCCGCTGCGGCCGTTCCTGCTGGCCACCGCCGTGGGCCTGATCCCGACTTCGCTGCCGATCATCCTCTCCGGGGCCTCGATCGACTTCCATGCGTGGATGGCCAGCGGCCGTATCTGGCCCGGGCTGTCGGCCATCCACTGGCCTTACGTGGCCGTGTCGCTGGCGATGTCCATGCTGATTGCCTGGCACGCGCTGGCGCGGCGGCCGGGTTCAGCGGCTCCCGTCCCGGCAGCGGCTGCCGAGGCGCCGGCCAAGGCGGCAGTGCAAGCGGACGGGCCCGCGCGGCGCTGAAATCCGGCGCCGCCGCGGGCTCCTGCTCCGGGAATTTCCGCGCGCCGATTTGCCCGTCCTTGCCGCCGCTGCGGCAGATTTGCCTGCGGGCAGGACACCCCCGTGGTTGCTACAATCCGCGCTCTTCAAGCCCGCGCTTTGATCGGTAATTCCCCAAACATGCAGCAAGACTATTCCCCGCGCCAGGTCGAAACCGGGGCGCAAGCCTACTGGAGCGAGCACCAGGTTTTCCGCGCCGTGGAGGATGCCGCGCGCGAGAAGTTCTACTGCCTGTCGATGTTCCCGTATCCCAGCGGCCGCCTGCACATGGGCCACGTGCGCAACTACACCATCGGCGACGTGGTCGCGCGCTACCAGCGCATGCGCGGCAAGAACGTGCTGCAGCCGATCGGCTTCGACGCCTTCGGCCTGCCGGCCGAGAACGCGGCGATGAAGAACGGCGTGCCCCCGGCCGCCTGGACCTATTCCAACATCGACTACATGTGCGGCCAGCTGCGCCAGCTCGGCTTCGCCTACGACTGGGAGCGCAAGCTCGCCACCTGCGAGCCGTCGTACTACCGCTGGCAGCAGTGGTTCTTCGTGCAGCTGTTCAAGAAGGGACTGGTCTACCGCAAGAACTCCATCGTCAACTGGGACCCGGTCGACCAGACCGTGCTGGCCAACGAGCAGGTCATCGATGGCCGCGGCTGGCGCTCCGGCGCGGTGGTCGAGCAGCGCGAGATCCCGCAGTGGTTCATCAGGATCACCGCCTACGCCGACGAGCTGCTGGACGAGCTCAAGACCATGGAGCACTGGCCCACGGCCGTGCGCCTGATGCAGGAAAACTGGATCGGCCGCAGCGAGGGCCTGGAGATCGACTTTGAGGTGCCGCAACCTCGACGGGCACCCAGACGCCTGACCGTATTCACTACGCGTCCGGATACCCTGTTCGGTGTTACTTATTTGGCTGTGGCTGCGCAGCATCCGTTGGCACTGGAAGCGGCGGAGTTTGATCCTGCTGTGGCCGCCTTTATCGAGGAGGCGAAGAAAGGCGATGTCACCGAGGCCACGCTGGAGACAATGGAGAAGAAGGGGGTGTCGCTAGGCATTTCCGCGCGCCATCCACTGACCGACGAGCCGGTACCGGTGTGGGCTGCCAACTTCGTGCTGATGGGCTACGGTAGCGGCGCCGTCATGGCGGTGCCCGGCCACGACCAGCGTGATTGGGAGTTTGCGAAAGCCTACGGTCTGCCGATCAAGCTGGTGATTGATAGCTTGGAGGTAAATCTCGCTAAGCAAGCCTTGGCGAAGGGCGTACCTCTTGCTGCGGACGTGGATGCTCTAGGGGATCAGGCACCTCGCGATCCCGTTGAAGGCCCCCAGAAGGATGAATGCGAGCGGCAAATACGCGAGCACACGGAGGGCGTTGAGCGGAAGGCAGCTTTCGAGGACAAAGGGGTGCTCGTGAACTCCGGCGCCTTCGACGGCCTCAAGTTCAAGGCCGCCTTCGACGCCATCGCCGGCCAGCTGGAACAGCAGAACCAGGGCCGTCGCCGCATCAACTACCGCCTGCGCGACTGGGGCGTCTCGCGTCAGCGCTACTGGGGCTGCCCCATCCCCATCATCTACTGCGACAGCTGCGAGGCGGTGCCGGTCCCCGAGGATCAGCTGCCGGTGCTGCTGCCGGAAGACCTGGTGCCGGATGGCCGCGGCAACCCCTTGCTGCGCCTCCCCGAGTTCGTCAACGTCGCCTGCCCTCAATGCGGCAAGCCGGCGCGCCGCGAGACCGACACCTGCGACACCTTCGTCGATTCCTCCTGGTACTTCGCGCGCTTCGCCAGCGCCGGCCAGGATAAGGCCATGCTCGACGCGCGCGCCGACTACTGGATGGCGGTGGACCAGTACATCGGCGGCATCGAGCACGCCATCCTGCACCTGCTCTACGCCCGCTTCTTCCAGAAGGCGATGCGCGACCTCGGCCTGTCCAGGGTCGGCGAGCCGTTCAAGCGCCTGCTGACCCAGGGCATGGTCCTGGCCGAGGCCTACTACCGCAGCAGCGAGAGCGGCGGCCGCGAATGGATCGCGCCCAAGGACGTGGAAGTCGAGCGCGACGCCAGGGGTGCCGTGCTGCGCGCCCTGCACAAGACCACCCGCGAGACCCTGGTCGCCGACGGCCTCGGCACCATGTCCAAGTCCAAGAACAACGGCGTCGACCCGCAGGAGATCATCGACTCTCACGGCGCCGATGCCGTGCGCCTGTTCATGATGTTCACCGCCCCGCCGGAGCAGACCCTGGAGTGGAGCGATGCCGGCATCGACGGCGCCGCGCGCTTCCTGCGCCGCGTTTGGAAGCTGGTCTACGAGCACGCGCAGCAGGGCGCCGCCCCGGCACTGGACCCCGCCGCGCTGACCACGGCGCAGAAAGACCTGCGGCGCAAGCTGCACGACGCCCTGGCCAAGATCGGCGACGACTTCGAGCGCCGCTTCAATTTCAACACCGCCATCGCCGCCTGCATGGAGCTGGTCAACGCCCTGTCGCGCTTCGAGGACCGCAGTGCCAACGGCCGCGCCGTCAGCCAGGAAGTGCTGGACGTGCTGGTACGGGTGCTCGCGCCGATCGTGCCGCACATCGCCCACGAGCTGTGGTTCGCCCTTGGCAACCAGACCCCGGTGATCGACGCCTCCTGGCCGCAGCCGGATCCCGCCGCCCGCGTCGCCGACGAGGTGTTGATGGTGGTCCAGATCAACGGCAAGAAGCGCGGCGAGATCAGGGTGCCGGCCAGCGCGTCCAAGGAGGAGATCATTGCCGCCGCCCTGGCCGACGAACAGGTGCAGAAGTACCTGGACGGCCAGGCCCCGAAAAAAACCATCGTCGTCCCTGGCAAGCTGGTAAATTTCGTGGTGTGAGCATGATCCCCCGCCGCCCGATGCGCCTTTCCTCCGGCCTGCGTCTGCTGGGCGCCGCGCTGTTGGCCGGCGCGCTCGGCGGCTGCGGCTTCCATCTGGTGGGCGACCGCCCGGTGCCGCCGGCGCTGAACTCGGTCTACATCGACATGGTGCAGCCCTACCGCGTCGGCACGCCGCCGCTGGAGACCGCGCTGCAGTCCAAGATCACCGCGCGCGGCGGGGGGGTCAAATCCCACATCGGCGATGCCGCCTCGGTGCTGCGCCTGACCAACCTCAGCGAGACCCGCGAGGTGCTCTCGGTCGGGCCGGACGGCAAGGCCAATGAATACCGCCTGGTGACCCAGGTCACTTACGAGCTGCACAGCGGCGCCACCGCCCTGATCGCGCCGGAGCAACAGGGCATCTCCCGCTCCTACAGCTTCAGTCTCGACGAAATCCTCGGCAAGGAAGCGGAAGAGGCGCGCCTGCGCAGCTACATGCAGGACGAACTGGCGACGCTGATCCTGCTGCGCATCGACGCCGCCCTGCGCCAGACCATGCCGCCGGTTCCCGCGCCGGAGCCGGCACCGCCGGCCGCCCAGCCGGAACAGCCGGTGACTCCGACGGTAGTGCCCACGGCGCCGCCCACGGCCGGTTCCTGAGTTTGCGCTGTACCCGCCGCCGGACAGGAAGTCCGCGGCTTTCCGCCCCCAACCCAAAGAGCAAGAGGAAGATGATGAACGCATGGAAGCTCGTGGCGCTCGCCGCAATTCTGGCGCCGGGCGCCGTCCTCGCCGACGATCCCGCCAGCCCGCCCACGCCCTGGAGCGGCGATGCCTCGGCCGGCTACATCCGCACCACCGGCAATTCCAACAGCACCGCTCTCAACTTCAAGGGCGATCTGGACTGGAAGTCCGCCCCCTGGGAGAACCTGTTCAAGGCCCAGGGCGCCTACGGCAGCAGCAAGGGCACCTCCAATGCCGAGGCCTACCAGTTCGGCGACAAGCTCAGCCTCGACCTCAGCCCGCTGGACTACGTCTTCGCCAGCATCGACTACGGCGACGACCGCTTCGCCGGCGTGACCTCGCGCTGGTCCGAGGCCCTCGGCTACGGCCGCCATTTCCTCAAGACCGATGCGCAGACCCTGGACGCCGATCTCGGCATCGGCGCCAGCCAGTCGCGCGATGCCGGGGCCACCGACTACGACAACCAGCTGATCGGCGTCTTCAACCTTGCCTACACGCTCAAGATCACGCCGACCAGCCAGTTCAAGCAGACCCTGCACGTCGAGGGCGGACGCCAGAACACCTTCATCAACCCGGTGGCCGAGCTCAAGCTCAATGTCGTCGGCAATGTCTTCGCCACCCTGGCTTACGATTGGCGCCACAATACCTCGGTGCCGGCAGGCAACGTCCATACCGATACCATCACCACCGTCAACTTCGGCTATACCTTCGGCAAGAAGCCGGCCTGACAGGCCCTAAGCGAGCGCCATCGTGAGCGAACCCTACTACCAGCACCACGTCTTCTTCTGCTGCAACCAGCGCGACGGCGGCCGCACCTGCTGCAACGACAAGGGCGCCACCGCGCTGCGCGACTACTGCAAGAGCCGGGTCAAGCAGCTCGGCCTGACGGGGAAGGGCGGCGTGCGGGTCAACATGGCCGGCTGCCTCGACCGCTGCGAGGAAGGCCCGACCATCGTGGTCTATCCGGAGGCTGTGTGGTACCGCTACGCCAGCGCGGCCGACATCGACGAGATCATCGACAGCCACCTGGTCAACGGGCGCGTGGTGGAACGTCTGCGGATCTGATCTGCGCCACCTTGGTGGCGGTCGCCGCCGAGGCCTTCTCCGGCGCCGGCTTGGCGGTCTCGGAGCCGTTCTGCGTCAGCCAGCTGAGCATGTCGTAGTAGTTGCGCACGTTGCCGACGAAGCCCACCGCCTCGCGGCCGCGCGCATAGCCGTGGCGGGTTTTCTTGAACCAGCGTTCGCGGCTGAGCAGGGGCAGGGCGTTGCGCACGTCCAGCCAGCGGTCCGGGTCGCCGCCCAGCTGCGCCGCCAGCGCCCGCGCATCGAGCAGGTGGCCGATGCCCTGGTTGTACGCCGCCAGCGCCATCCAGGTGCGGTCCGGCTCGGTGATCTGCGGCGGCAGCTGCCCCAGGATCTGCTGGAAGTAGCGCGCGCCGCCGCGGATGCTCTGCGCCGCGTTCTCGCGGTCCACCTCGAGCAACGCCGCCGTGTCGTTGGTCAGCATCATGATGCCGCGCACCCCGGTGGGGCTTATCGCGGACGGATCCCAGTGCGACTCCTGGTAGCCGATCGCCGCCACCACGCGCCAGTCCACGCCATAGCGCTGCGCGGCGTCCTCGAACCAGGCGCGGTAGCGCGGCAGCCGCTCCTGCACGTCGCTGGTGAAGCGCACCACGCCCAGGTAGTCGGTCTCGTTGATATGGCCGAAGTAGCGGTCGCGCAGGCGCGCCAGTTCGCCTTCGCCCATCTCGTGCAGGTATTCCTGCACCGCCTTGTACAGCGAATCGTCCTCGCCCTGCGGCAGTGCCCAGGCCAGCTCCTGCTTGTCCGAGGCGGCGAACGCGACGCGCAGATTCGGGTAGTAGCGCTGGTTGATTGCCACCAGGTCGGAGTTGGCGATGGTGTAGTCCAGTTCGCCCTTCGACACCTGGTAGAGCAGGTCGTCAACGTCGTTGTCGGCTTCCGCCTGGCCCCACTTCAGGTCGGGGTAGCGCGCCTTGGCCGCGTCGAGCAGCTCCTCGCCGCTGCTACCCGGCACCACCTCCAGTTCGCCATCGACCTCGCCCAGGTCCTGCGGCGCCTCGGTGCCGCCGCGGTACACCAGCTGCTGCACCACCTGCTGCAGCGGGTGCGAGAAGCGCACCTTCCGCGCGCGCGCCGGCGTGATGTTGATGCTGGCCGCCGCCAGGTCCACCTTGCCGGCGGCCACCGCATCCACCGTCTCCGGCGTGCTGTCGTAGAAATGCAGGTCCAGCCGCACCTTCAGCTTCTTCGCCAGCCCCTGCAGCAGGTCGCACTCGAAGCCGGTCAGGCCCTGGGCGCCGTCATAGCAGGTGGTCTGGCTATTGGTCGTGGCCACCACCAGCTTGCCCAGCAGCTGCGCTTTTTCCAGCGCATCGAGCCGGGGCGAGCAGGTGGACAGCGGCAGCAGGCTGCATAGCAGCAGCCACCGCGGCACGGTCTTGACGTGGTACAGCAAGGCTTTCATCGGGTTCGCGGGAAGTCTTCTGGTCCTGGCAACTGGCTCTTGGCGGCCCGGAATGGTGCCATTTGACCGCATTTTCCCCCGGACATTCCGGCGGCGGCCGCTCCGCTGGTCTGTCTGTACGGCCAATGGTGAAAATTAACCCGCCAAATCAACGCGCAAGCTGCTAAAATGCGCGCCGGAACCCACCTCAACGGTGCCGGTGTCCGGCGCGACGAGGGCCACCATGACGGCCCGTGCCGCTCAGCAGCAAGCCCGGAGAGGTACCGAAGCGGTCATAACGGCGCCGACTCGAAATCGGATGGGGGACGAAAATCCCCACAAGGGTTCGAATCCCTTCCTCTCCGCCATCTCTGTAAATGCACGAAGCCGGCCTCGCGCCGGCTTCGTGCTTTCGGGAGGCGGGGTAGCGGCAGAACCTCCTGGCGCCAATTCGGGTCCAATTGGCGCCTATGAGGAGTTTGCTGATCCAGTCCAGGGAAGGACTTTCGGCGCTGGCCGGCGCCGGAGCGCGGCCGGCTGCGCTCCGGCGCATCGATCTCCCGCGGCTCCTGCCGCGCACCATGTCCCGCCTGGTCGCCGCCGGTTGCCTGCTTGCCGCGCTGCCCCTGCTGGCGGCGCTGCTGCTCGTCACCAGCCGGCTCGATCGCCTGAGCCGCCACAGCGAGTTGCTGGTCAAGGAAGGCGTCGCCGTGGTGCGCCTCGGCGCGCAGCTGCGCGACGACGTCAACGATCTCGAGCGCTCCCTGCGCCAGTACGGCGCCCTCGGTGATCCGGCGCTGGTCGAGGTGATCAAGGGCCGCATGGGCCAGACCGAGAAAACCCTGCAGGAACTGGAGGACCAGGATCTGGCGCCGCTGGCCGATCCGGTGTTCGATGCACAGCGCGAGCTGGCGCAGACGGCCCAGCTGTGGGCCGACAGCCAGCAGCAGCCCGCCGCCATGGAGCCGCTGGCGCAGCGCGTCCACGCCATCGGCAGCGCGGTCAACGCCATCCTGCTCGCCGGCAGCAAGGCCACCGACGCTGAAGTCGAGCGCCTGCGCGCGGCCATCGCGGCGGCGCGGCGCACCCTGCTGGTGTCCTCGATGACCCTGATCCCGCTCACCGCCCTGTTGGCCCTCGCGTTCTCGGCGGCGGTGACCCGGCCGCTGCGCAAGCTCGGCGCCGGGATCGCCGATCTCGGCAACGGCCGCTACGGCCAGCCGGTGGCGATCCGTTTCCCGGTGGAGATGCAGCGCCTCGGCGGCCAGCTCGACTGGCTGCGCCGTCGCCTGGCGCAGCTCGAGGCCGACAAGGAGCGTTTCCTGCGCAACGTCTCGCATGAGCTGAAGACGCCTCTCGCCAGCCTGCACGAGGGCGCGGCCCTCCTGCGCGAGCAGGCCCTGGGACCTCTCAGCCCGCGTCAGCAGGAAGTCATGGGCATCCTGGCCGAATCCGCAGCCGAGCTCGACGAGCTGATCCACAACCTGCTGAGCTATGCGCAATGGCGCCGCGAACGCCAGCATCCGCCGATGGCCTGGTTCGAGGCGCGGCCGCTGGCCGAAGAGATCCTGGCGCGGCACAAATTGTCATTGGAACGGCGACGCATTTCGACGGAACTCCGCCTCGATTCGGAGCGTCTATTCGGACACCGCCCGCAATTGCGGGCTGCGCTGGAAAACCTGCTCAGCAATGCCATCAAACACGCTCCCGCGGAAACCTGCATCGACATCCGGCTTGGCGTCGCCGACGCCTGCTGCCGTCTGTCGGTGCGCGACCGCGGCCGCGGCGTGCCGGAGCAGGAGAAGCGGATGATCTTCGAGCCCTTCGTACGCGGCACGGAAGCCGAGGAAGCCGGGGTGCGCGGTACCGGCATCGGGCTGTCGATCGTCCATGAAACCATCCTCTCGCACAACGGAACTGTGGAGGTCGAGGATGCCGAGCCTGGCGCCTGTTTCAAGATGGCCTGGCCGTGTCCGGCGGACAGCAGCTAGCTGCGCCGTCGTCACCGCCCTGCTGAGCGGCTGCGCCTTGGAGCCGCTGACCCGGTCCCGCGCGCCGGACGACCTGGATTTCCTCGACCGCGCTATCAGCAGCGCCCCGGCCGCGCGCGAGGCGATGTGGCGCGAGACGGTTGCCGCCAGGCATAGCCAGGACACGCAACTGCGCCTGGCCCTGCTGCAGAGCGTGCCCGATCATTCCGGCTCCGACCCCGCCGCGGCGCAGCGCAACCTGCGCAGTCTACTGGCGCAGAGTCCGCCGCAGGACCTCGCCGCGGTGGCGCGCGTGCGCCTCGACGAATTGCGTTCCAGCAACCAGTGCGTGAGCGAGACCCAGGAACTGCGCCGCCGCCTGGCGCAAGTGATCAACATCGAGCGCGATCTCGACAGCCGCGGACACTGATACCGACATGACTCCCAACAACATCCTGCTGGTCGACGACGACGACAAGCTGCTGCGCGTGCTGGCCCTGCGGCTGGAAACCGAGGGCTACGGCGTCATCACCGCCGCTTCCGGCAACGAGGCCCTGGCCCGGCTCGAGGCGCTGCGGCCGCAGTTCGTCCTCGCCGACCTGCGCATGCCCGGCATGGATGGCCTGGAACTGCTTGGCCGCATCCAGCAACGCGACGCCCAGCTGCCGGTGGCCATCCTCACCGCGCACGGCGATGTGCCCGACGCGGTGCGCGCCACCCATGCCGGCGCCGTGGATTTCCTGCTCAAGCCGGTGGACCGCGAACAGCTGCTGGCCTGCATCGCCCGGCATCTGCCGCAGGCCCCACTAGCCGGGCCGGACGACTGGGGTGGCGGCATCGTCAGCCGCAGTCCGCTGATGCGCGCGGTGCTGGAAGACGCGCGCCGCGTGGCGCGCAGCGAGTCCGCCGTGCTCATCGCCGGCGCCAGCGGCACCGGCAAGGAGTTGCTGGCGCGCGCCATCCACGAGGGCAGTCCACGCGCCGCTCGGCCTTTCGTCGCCATCAACTGCGCCGCGGTGCCGGCCGAGCTGCTCGAGTCCGAACTGTTCGGTCATCGCCGCGGCGCTTTCACCGGCGCGCATGCCGATCATCCCGGCCTGTTCCGCGCCGCCGAAGGCGGCACCGTGTTTCTCGACGAGATCGGCGACATGCCGCCGGAACTGCAGGTCAAGCTGCTGCGCGTGCTGCAGGAACGGGAAGTGCGGCCGGTGGGCGAGACCCGCACTGTGGCGGTCGACGTGCGCGTGCTCTCCGCCACTCATCGCGACCTGCTCGCCGCCATCGCCTCCGGATCTTTCCGCGAGGATCTCTACTATCGCCTCAACGTGGTGAACCTGCAGCTGCCGACGCTGGAGCAGCGGCGCGAGGACATTCCGTTGCTGGTCGCCGCGCGCCTGGCCCAGCTCGCCGCCGCGGGCGCGCCGCGCCGGGTCTATTCGGCGGAGGCGATGGAGCTGCTGGTCTGCGCCGCCTGGCCCGGCAACATCCGCCAGCTGTTCAACGTGGTCGAGCAGAGCGTGGCCCTGGCGCCGGCGCGCAGCATCGGCGCGGCGCAGCTGCGCCGCTGTCTCGGCGAGCAGCCGGCGGTGCTGCCCTCGCTCGACGAGGCGCGCAGCGTCTTCACCCGCACCTACCTGCGCCAGTTGCTGGAACTGTCCGGCGGCAACATCAGCCGCGCCGCGCGCCTGGCCGGCCGCAACCGTACCGATTTCTACAAGCTGATGAGCCGCCACGGCCTCGAGCCGGCGGAATTCAAGAAAGGCGAACGGCGGGACGCGGCACTGCCCTGAACGCGGCACGCAAGTAAAAAAAGGCCGCGGACAGCGTCCTGTCCGCGGCCTCGCCGAACGCCGCCTCGGTGTACTAAAGGCCGCCGGTAGTGGCGGAGGCCTCGGCCGAGTACGGGCTGCTACCCGCTGAATTGACCGCCTTCAGCTTCACGTAGTACCTGGTCTGCGCATTGAGGGCGCCGATCGTCGTGCTGGTACCGGTCACGGTCGCGCTCGGCGTGGTGCTTTCGCCGCCGGCGGTCGTGCCGAGATAGACCTTGTAGCTGGTGGCGCCCGCCGACGCGGTCCAGCTCAGCTTCAGCGCGCCCTGGAACAGGCCCGAGTTGGTGCCGGTGGCGCTGAGTCCGGTCGGAGCGGCCGGCACGGTGACGCCGCCGCTGCTGCTGGAGGACGAGCCGCCGCTGCTCGAACTGCTTGAGGAACTGCTGCCGCTTGAAGAAGAGGAGGACGAAGACGAGGAGCCGCCGCCGGAACTGCTCGAGGACGAGCTGCTGCCACCACCGCTGCTGGAGCTGGAACTCGAACTGGAACTCGAACTGCCGCCGCCGGTGACCGTGCTGATCACCGCCGCATACAGCTTGGCGCCGTTGTAGGAACCCCAGCCGGTAGCGTCGTCGTAGCCCGCATAGGCATTGAAGGAGTTGTTGTTGCCGGTGGTCACGTCATGGAAGTCCGCCGCATAGGCCGCACCGTTCTTGCCGATCGGGTAGATCAGCGCATTGGCGAAGCCGGCGCGCGCCGGGCTGTGGCCGGCATTGGCCAGGCCCTTGCCGATCAGGCTCCAGAACGCCGCCCACTGCGGCGAGCCGTCGCTGGTGCCGCCCACCACGCACCAGCCGCCGCAGCCCTTGCTGTCGTAGACGTAGAAGCCGGTGGCCGGGTCGGCGTCCATCGCCACGTCCGGCACATTGCGCTTGGTGGTCGAGAACTGGCCGCTGGCGCCGTTGAACACCACGCCCTGCTGGTACGAGGGAATCGCCCAGAAGCTGCTGATGCCGCCGCCGCCGCCCTCGGTGCTGCTGGTGTTCCACACACTTTCCGAGGTGTAGGCCTGGGTCGAGGTGGTGGTCAGGCTGGTGCCGCCGACGCCGGTAACGTTGGGCTGCGCGGCCGGGTCGTCCACCGCGACGCTGCCTCCCAGGCCCAGAAAGCCGCGGCCGCAGTCGTAGGCGCCGGAGTCGCCGGCCGCCGCGAACAGCGCGATGCCCTCGGCCACCATCTTGGTGAACTGGGTGTTTTCGGCGTTGGCCGCGCTCTGTCCTTCCGAGGATTCGCACAGGCCCCAGGAGGTGCTGACTTGGCCGACCAGGTTGTCGCTGGCGATTTTCGTGTAGGTGTCGATCGCGCCGCTGGCGCTGTTCGGGCCGGTGTAGATGTACATGGTGGCGGGGTTGGACACCGCCATCACCATCTCGATGTCCAGCATCACCTCGGTGGCGCCGCTGGTATCGGTGGTGCCGCCGTCCACCGCCACCTGCACCAGGCCCGGATTGTTCAGTCCGAACTTGCTGGCATAGGTTGCGGCGTCCGTGTACGTCGCGCTGGACAGCTCGTACAGCGCCACCGCCTGGCCGCCGTTCTGGATGCCGTTGAGGTTGTACGCCGTCTTGACGTCGGCCGGCGCATAGGAGCCGCTGGACTGGGTGCCGGCATGCGGCTGCGCCGCCGCCAGCACTTCCGCTTCCGTCGCGGCGCCGCGGATCTTCAGATGCGTGCTCAGCGGCTTCCCGTTGAGGCCGGCGGCTTCGGCGCCGATCGCCGACAGCACGAACGGTACCACCGGCTCGCGGTCCGGCGCGAAGTACTGGTGGCCATCGGTCTGCCGCAGCAGGTTGAGGCGCGAGCCGAGCACGTTGCGGATGGTCGCGGCCGAAGCCTCGACGTCGAGTATGGTGCGCGAGCTGTGCTCGCCCACCACGCTCAGGCCGAACTGGCTGGCGAGGGATTTGAGCGTGTCGTACTGCGACTGCGTCGGCGCGAAGCGCGCGTCGAACTCGGCCGAGCTGAGGAAGTGGCGATACAGCGCATCGCCAGGGGTGTACATGCGCTGCACCAGCGTGTTCAGCTCGTCCTGGTGCTGCAGCGGCAGGGTCAGGACGAAGCGCACCTGCTGCCGCTCGTCCGCCACGCGTACTACCGAGTCGCCGACCAGCGGCGCCGCCAGCGCCGACGCCGTGCAAACCAGGCCGAGAAACATCGCGGCCGCCAGCAATCCTTTTTTAATTCCCTGGTGTTCCGGCGTGCGCATGTCGCGCGCGTTTTCACGTCCAATCCCGTGTCGCTTCATCGGTCTGCTCCCTGAACCCTTGCGTTCTTGCTCGCCAGTGCCGCCCGCCGCCGACCACATCCATGTCGGCGGCTTGCCGCGATCCATTGCGGTCAGCCTGGCTCCTTGTACTTTCCCAAGGCGGCGCCCAAGTATTCCGGACGCGCTTGATTACAGGCTAGCCCGTATTTGAGTGAAAGTGCAGTCCACCTATGTGCGAATCGCAGAATCCATTGGTTTTGTTATGTTTTTCACAACGTAAGCCAGGATCGACGCACTTAGATTGTGGTGGGCGGGCAAAGCACAGAGGCCGGTCATCATGGCTCGCCGCGACAGTTCTGCTGCGACTATTCCACCGTCACCGACTTGGCCAGGTTGCGCGGCTTGTCGACATCGGTGCCGCGCAGCACCGCCGCGTGATAGGCCAGCAATTGCAACGCCACGGTGTAGACGATCGGCGCCGCCACTTCGTCCACCGCCGGCATCTCGATCAACTCCAGGCCCGGGCCCGGCTCGATGCCAGCATCGCGCTCGGCGAAGACGTAGAGCCGGCCCTTGCGCGCCTGCACCTCGCGCAGATTGGAGCGCAGCTTGTCGAGCAGGGCATTGCGCGGCGCCAGCACCACCAGCGGCATGTGGATGTCGACCAGGGCCAGTGGACCATGCTTCAACTCGCCTGCGGCGTAGGCCTCGGCGTGGATGTAGGAAATCTCCTTGAGCTTGAGCGCGCCCTCCCTGGCGATGGGGTGGAACACGCCGCGTCCCAGGAACAGCGCGCTGCTGCAGTCGGCGAAGTCGCGTGCCACCAGCTCGATGCGCCGGTTCAGGTGCAGCACCTCCTCCACCTGACCGCTGATGCGCCGCAGCTGCTCGATCAGCCCAGTCTCGTCGAGTTCCGTGCCGCCGCGGCCGCGGGCCAGCAGGCTGGTCAGCAGGCGCATGCACAGCAGCTGGGTGGTGAAGGCCTTGGTCGAGGCCACGCCGATTTCCGGACCGGCACGGGTCATCAGTCTGCTGTCGGATTCGCGCACCAGCGAGCTGCCGGGCACATTGCACACCGCCAGCGTGCCGGCATAGCCGGCCTGTTTGGCGTAGCGCAGCGCGGCCAGGGTGTCGGCGGTTTCGCCCGACTGCGACAGGGCCACGAACAGGCAGTCCGGCGGCACCACCGGCGAGCGGTAGCGGTACTCGCTGGCGAGGTCGGCCATGCACGGCAGGCGCGCCTCGGCTTCCAGCCAGTAGCGCGCCACTTCGGCGGCGTGATAGCTGGTGCCGCAGGCGACCAGGTGCACCGCCTTGACCCGCTGCAGCAGCGCGCGGTCAGCGAAGCCCAGGCCGCCGGCGAACAGGGCGCCGCGCGCGGTGCAGCCCTGCAAGGTATCGGCCAGGGCATCGGGCTGCTCGTGGATTTCCTTGAGCATGTAGTGCTTGTAGGGTCCCTTGTCCGCCGCGGCGCTGCGGATGTCGAGCCGCTGCACCTGCCGGTGCACCGCCGCACCTCCGGCGTCGTACACCTCCAGCTGGCGCAGCTGGATGCGGGCGACGTCGCCGTCCTCGAGGAAGATGAAGCGATCGGTGAGCGGCAGCAGGGCCACCGCGTCGGAGGCGACATAGTGCGCTCCATCGGCCACGCCGATCGCCAGCGGATTGCCCTGGCGCGCCGCCACCAGGGTATCCGGCTCCCGCCGGCTCATCACCGCGATGGCATAAGCGCCGGACAGCTGGCGCACCGCGATCCGCACCGCGCCAAGCAGGTCTTCGGCCGTGCGGCGGTGGTAGTGGATCAGGTGAGCCACCACCTCGGTGTCGGTATCGGAGCGGAACTCGTAGCCGATGAATTCCAGCATCTTCCGCAAGCCTTCGTAGTTCTCGATGATGCCGTTGTGCACCACCGCGATCTCCTCGTGGGAGAGATGCGGATGCGCGTTGCGCTCCTCCGGCTCGCCGTGGGTGGCCCAGCGCGTGTGGCCGATGCCGATGCTGCTGTCCGGCATGGCGCCGTGCAGCAGCGCCTCCAGCTCCGCTACCTTGCCCACGCGGCGCCGCATGCCGATGGCGCCGTTCTCGAAATAGGCCACGCCGGCCGAGTCATAGCCGCGGTATTCCAGCCGCTTGAGCCCGTCCAGCAGGATCGGCGTGACATTGCGCTGCGCCAGGGCTCCGATCAGTCCGCACATGATGGTTCCTCGATCGATTGAATGAAGAAAAAGGGGTTCAACGCGAAGCGGCGCGCGCGCCGGTGCTCAGCGCAGCGCTGCCGCCAACACGTACCGCCCGCGGCGCCTCCTCGGCCTTGGCGTGGTCGCGCACGTAGGCGGTGAGCTGCTGCAGCCCCTGCTCCAGCTTGTGCGCCGGAGCGAAGCCCAGCCGCTGCCGCAGACGCTTGCCGCTGCCGCAGGAGTGGCGGATGTCGCCGCTGCGCGGCGGCTTGAACTCGAGGCTGGCCGGCGCGCCGACGCAGCCGCCGAGGATCTCCACCAGCTCGAGCAGTTCGATCCGGCTGCCGGTGGCGACGTTGCACACGCCGGTATAGTCCGAAGCCAGGGCCAGGGCGTTGGCCTGGGCCACGTCCGCGACATGGACGAAGTCGCGCGTCTGCCTGCCGTCGCCGAAGATCTGCAGTGTCTCGCCGGCGGCCAGGCCCTGCATGAATTTCGAGATCACGCCGGAGTAGGGCGAGGACGGGTCCTGGCGCGGGCCGTAGACGTTGAAGTAGCGCAGCCCCAGGCTGTTGAGCCCGTGCAGGCGCGAGTACAGGCCGGCGTAGAGCTCGTCCACCTGCTTTTCCAGGCCGTAGGGATTGGTCGGCCGCGGCGCCTCGTCCTCGTCCAGCGGCAGGTTCTGCGAATCGCCGTAGACGGCAGCAGAGGAGGCGTAGACCAGGCGCGGCACCTCCTGCGCCCGCAGCGCCTCGATGACGTTGATGAAGCCGAGGATGTTGCGCAGCGCCGACCCCTGCGGGTCCTCCACCGCGCGCGCCGCCGAGACCTGCGCCGCGAGATGAATGCAGCCGCGCACGCCGCGCATCGCCCGCTGCACCGTGGGCGCGTCGCGCACGTCGCCGATCACCACCTCCAGCGCTCCGCTGCGCTGCGGCAGGTTCGACAGCTTGCCGGACGAGAGGTCGTCCAGCACCCGCACCTTGCAGCCGCGCGCCAGCAGCGCTTCCACCGTGTGCGAGCCGATGAAACCGGCGCCGCCCACTACCAGCACCGGCGAGCGCTCCGCCGCCGTCTTGCGTGCCTTGTGCATGTTCAGGTCCTCCTCGAAAGGGTGCTGCGCAGGCCGTCCCAGGTGCGCTGCAGCTGGGTGGCGAACTGCTGCGAGCCACGGGAGTTCCAGCGGTGCTCGAACTCCACCTTCACGGGCAGGCCGTCGGTCAGCGGACGCTGCCCGGTGTCGCGGGCGTCGGCGAACTGCATGCGCACCAGCACACCCATCTCGGCCTCGCCGAGCAGGGCGCTCTGCGCCTTCGGCACTTCGGTGGCGACCTGCGGCACGTCGGACACCACCGCGCTGCGCCGCGTGCCGTCGGGGAACACCACCGTCGCGCGCATCCCCGGCGCGGCGTAGATGCCGTTCTTCGGCGGGATGTAGGCGTCGATGTGCATCTCGCCGCCCTCGGGGGCGAGCATCGCCACCTTGCTGCCGATGGCGAGCTGGTCGCCCTTGACCACCGACAGGTCGACGATGCGGCCGCCCTTTGGCGCGCGCACCAGCATCGCCTCCAGCTGGCTGTCGAGGCTGGCCAGCTCGGTCTGTATCGCCAGGATGCGCGTCTGCACCGCCAGGCCGCTGCTGCTGTTGCGCGGCGGCGGCCGGGTGGTCATGGCCATGGTGCGGTACAGCTCCTCCAGCTTCGACGAAGCCTGGTCGTATTGCCCGCGCGCCGCGTTCAGCTCGCCTTCGGTGGCGGCGCCGTCGCTGGCCAGCTGCTGGATCTGCTGCACGCGCTGGGCCAGGCGCTCCTTCTGCTGCCGCGCCAGTTCCAGCTCGTTGGTGAAATCGACGCTGTCCAGCGGCGCCGCGCCGCCGCCCTGGCTGTCCGCCGTGTGCGCCACGCCTTGCAGCTGCTTCAGCTCCGCGCGCAGCTGGTCGGCATGGGTGCTGAGCGCCTCGTTGGCCAGGCGCGCCACCGGATCGCCCTGCCGCACCTGGTCGAAGGCTTTGACGTAGACCTCGTCGACGTAGCCCTGGCTGGAGGCGCGCACCGTCAGCTGCTCCTGCGCCACGAACCCCGGCGCCTGGATCAGTACCGAGGCGTAGAGGAAATTGGCAACGAAGAACAGGAACGGACTGCCCACCACCAGCAGGATCAGGTACCAGCGCCAGCGCGCCTGATTGCGCTTGCCGGGCGCATACGGCACCCGCACGCCGCGGTCGCGATCGGGATCGCCGGCTTCCGGCTTAACGAATCTGACTTTCATTGCCCATCCTCACGAGATCGTTCCAGGCCTGGATCACCACGCCGTCGGTGTTCGGTTGCGCCGCCAACAGGCCCTGCAGCTGCTGCATCGACCGGCGGAAGTCCTGCGGCGCGCGGCGCGCGTAGCTCAGCTGCGGTTCCAGCTCCGGCTCCACGCTCTGCGCCACGCGGAAATGCAGACCGTGCGCGCGCGGGCTGCTGACGATCGGCCGCGTGATGTCTGCCACCTTCTGCGGATTGGAGCTGTACACCATCAGCACCACCTCGCTCACGCCAGCGTCGCGCAGGTGCTGCTCGATGTCCCAGCTCATGTAGGGCGGATCGCGGAAGTAGCGCGGATGCACGCTGATCCCGGTCGGCCAGGGCGAGACCCGGGCGGCGCTTTTCAGCGTCTGCATCCAGGCCTCGAACTGCTCCTGCTGCAGCGGCTGCTTGTAGATCTGGTCCGGCTCGATGTCGAGGTTGAGGCCGGCGAAATCGAAGCGGCGCAGGCTGTCGATGATCGCCACCAGCTTGGGCCGCTGCGCCGGCTCGATCCAGCCGGCGTCGCCGAGCAGCAGTTCCACCGCGACGCCGTGGCGCTTCGCCGCATCGAGAAAGCCGCCCAGCCGGCGCGGATCGGATTGCGCCTCGGCGATCTCCTGCGCGTTCAGGCCCAGCATCAGGCGGTTGATCGTCATGTGCTGCAGGCGCTGCCAGAACTGCTCGTCCTGCTGCCCGGCGATCAGCTCGCCGCTATGCCAGACGTAGACGCCGAAGGCGCCGCCGTCCGCGCCAGAGGGCGCCGGCGCGGCGGTGCCCGAGGATGCGGCCAGGGCGGAAGCCAGCTGCAGCTGCGGCCGCTGCGCCGTGGCCGCGGCCGCGGCCGGGCTGCCGCCTGAGTCGGAAGACAGTGCCACCGGCATCGCCGCGGCGGCCGGCACGGTATAGACCGCCGCTTCGAGCCGCTGCGCGCCGGTGCCGGATGCCGTCGCCGACACCGCAGTCGCACTAACCGGCAGTCGCAGCGCGACGAAGGCTGCGTCACCGGCCTGCGGCGGGGAGACAGCGGCCACGGGCGCGGCCGGGGGCTGCAACGACGGGCTGTTGAGCGCATGGCCCTGCAGCATCTGATCGACCTGGATGATCGGGTCGGCCAGCTGCGCGCCCAGGTCGGACGGCGCGTCCGCCGCGGATTGCGTGCCCAGCTCGTCGGCCACGGCGTAACCGCGTACGGTGATGTTGGCCAGCCAGGCCTTGACCTTGCCGTCGATATCCTCCAGCGCGGCGCTGTAATAGCTGTGCAGGCGGCGCGACAGGGCCTCGACGCCTTCCTCGGCGAAGACATTGCCGCGCAGGTAGCTCTCGCGCAGGCTCTCGCTGCTGGCCTGCACCCGCTGCGATACCTGTTCGTCGTCGTGCTGCGACTGCGCCAGCCGCTGCTGCGCCGTCATCACTTCCCCGCTCAGCTCCTGGCCGCGGTCCTGCATGCGCAGTCGCACCTCCTCCATCTGTGCCTTCAGGTGTTTCTTCTCCGCGCTGCGCGCGCTGAATACGCCGATCGGCGCCTTGAAGTTGAGACCGACGAAGGCGGTGCCGCCGTAGGGGCCGCCGCCCCGATTCGACAGGTCCTTGGAGCCGGCGCCCTGGACGTCGAGGCTGCCTTCGAAACCATAAAAGGTGGTGTCGTTGAGCTGCGCCTGCAGCGCGTCACGCTGCGCGCGCAGCGCCGCGATGTCGGGGTGGCGCGCCAGCAGGCTGTCGACGTCGACCGCCGGCGCCGGCGGCAAGCGCACCGACTGCGCCGTGAAGCTGCCGAGCTCGCGCCCGCTGAGCCGCTGCAGCCGGCTACGCGCCTCGTCCTGGGCGCCCTTGAAGCGGGCCTGGTCGCCGCGGGCCTGGGAATAGGCTGCCTCGGCGTCGAGGACCTCCGACTGCAGTACCAGCTTGTGCTGTGCGCGCAGCTGCAGCTTGGGCAGCACCAGTTGCTCGCTGCTCAGGTAGGCCTGCACCACCTTCAGGCTCTCCTGCGCGCCCCAGTAGCGCGCATAGGCCGACTCCAGTTCCAGCTCGGCCA
>FTAG01000535.1_pt1 | contig 52556 bp, 49 predicted proteins | sample 1638911 | NCBI WGS metagenome assembly FTAG01 (sample SAMEA3914813, study PRJEB12502) | metagenome | biome: forest; material: soil | place: Canada | collected 2011-07-07 | depth 0.3 m
GCGATGATCGAGGATCCAGTGGGCGAGACGCAGGCGCAAGGTGTACATGGGGCGGTTCAGGGTTGCTTGGGCGGGTCGGTCGCCGCGGGATTGGTCGCCAGCCGTTGCGAGGCATAGACGATGCTGCGTGCGACGCGGAAGCCGAGCCCGTCGCTATGGGCTGTGTGGACGTCGCCGTCGCGGGTCGAGACGCGGGTGGTGCGCGGATGGTTGCCCCAGCCGCCGCCGCGGTTGACGCGCTTGGAGCAGCCGTCCTCGACCCAGGCGATGCCGGTATCGGGCGCGCCCTCATAGTTGCCATGCCAGCAGTCTTCGACCCACTCCCAAACGTTGCCGATCATGTCGTGGAGGCCCCAGCCGTTCGGCGGGAAGCTGCCGACCGGTGCCGCCCCCGCAAAGCCGTCGTCGCAGCCCACCGACCAGGTCCAGTTGGGATTGGCCTTGCGTCCCGAGATGTCGAGGATGTTCGCGTGCTGGCATACCGAGTCTTCGGTATTGCCCCAGGTGTACTGGCTGTCCGAGCCCGCGCGCGCGGCGAACTCCCACTCCGCCTCGCTCGGCAGGCGGTAGCTGCGGCCGGTGCGGTGTCCCAGCCAAGCCAGGTACTGCTGCGCCTCGTCCCAGGACACCATCGACACTGGCTGGCGCGGCGTCGCGTCCTGGGCCAGGCTACCGCCGGAGCAGGCGCCGGCTTGCACGCAGCCCAGCCATTCGCCCACCGTGACTTCGTAGCGCCCGATCAGGAAGGCTTCGACGCGCACCACATGCACCGGCTTTTCATAGTCGTAACCATTGCCCAGCACATCTCCCATCCTGAAGCTGCCGCCAGGGATGGCGACCAGTACCGGGGTATCGGCGCAGTCGCGCAATACCGTGCCGGCCGCCAGGGAGGTGGGAGCGGGCGGTGAGGCGCAAACCGGCACCGCAGGCCTGGCCGGCGCAGCGGCTGCCGCCGGCGAGTTGATTGCGGCAAGTGCCAGCGCAAGGCAGATGCCGTGCACGCGCCTTCCGGAAACGGCGTTCAAGGGGTGAACTCCAGCACCAGGCTGCCGGGGCCGTTCTGCGATGGAGCGAGCGGCAGCGGCTGGGTTTTCCACACGGCGCGTTCCACCGAATCGTCGAGCGGGTTGTTGCCGCAGCCTTCGAGCACCACAACGTTGGCGATGTAGCCACCCGTGAGGTAGTCGATGCGCAGCCGGCAACGGAACGACTGGCTGGTGCCGGCGGGCCTGAGCCAATTGGTGCGGATGCGGTTGAGCATGCTGACGCCGAGGGACTCCCCTTCGTCACCGCGCTTTTTCTCCACCGAGGTTGCCTCGTTCGGCCGCGGTTGCGCACTCGGCGCCTGTGCCTGGGTTTTCTGCTGCGGCGTGGTGGTCGCTTGCGCCGGCTTCGGCGGGGCAGGGACAGGCTTTGGTTTGACCACCGGCCGCGCGTCCGGCGGCGGCACGGCGGCGGCCTTTGGAACCGGCTTCGGCGGCGCGATTTCGACGTGCGCGGCCTTGGGATCGCCGCTGTCGCGGAACGGCTCCAAGGAGATCACGACCGTGGTCCTGATTTGCGGCTTGCGCACGCCTTTCGAGGCCGGGTGCGTGACCAGCATGATCACCAGGGCGATATGTAGCACCACCGAGCAGACCATGGCGGTCGACACCTCGCGCGTGCCGCGCGGCGCTGCGTGGCGCGAAGCGCCAGCCGGCGCGCGCATCACGACCCGGTGTAGGCCGGGGGTCCGGTCTTCCACAGTGGCGAGCGTGGGCATGCGCGTGGCCGGCGCCGTTGCCGGGACAAGGTCCGGCTAGGTGCCGGACTGCTGTCCGCGCAGGTGCTCGAGGTAAGGCGTGGGCCACATGAATTCCACCCAGCCGACGCCCGGGGCGTCGTCGATGCGGCACTCCAGCCCGCCTTCGATCAGCGTGGTGTGCGGACCGGGGAGCAGGTCATAGTGGGCGAAGAACTCGCCGGAGACGAGGGTCATGCGCCCGGCTGTGTCCCGCACCCGCGCGCCGATCCGCTTCTGCCGGTAGCCGGCGTCGACCTCGAAATCGACCTCGACCGACTCGACCTCGGCCATGCGCCCGTCGCGGAACACGTAGCCGCGCAGATCGGTGCGCCCGGCGGCGTTGATCTGCCAGAAATGCACGCACAACTGCGGCCCGGCGTGGGCGTGCAGCCACTTCCAGTGCTGTGGCGTCTGCCAGTCGCGGGTGCCCCAGGAGTGGTCGCGCGCACCCATCGTGTCGAAGGCAATGGTCTTGCCGTCGATGCGCAAGGTGCCGTGGATGCGGCCGGCCTGCTCGAGGCGGTTCGTCGCGGCGTAGGGCGGGCAGCCGTCCTTGTGGAAGCCGTAGGCGTAGGCGGGATGCGCCGACTCGAAGCGCGCCTCCAGGCTGGCCCGCTGGCTGTCGACGCGGACTTCCGCCCGGTCCAGTTTCAGGTCCTGTCTGATGTGGACGCAGCCGACGCGCCAGTCGTCGAAGTTCTTCGACGGGCCCATCTCGACGTTGTCGATGGCCTCGACGATCGGCTGTTCGCCAACGCCGGGGCCGTAGGCGACGAAAATCGACCCGGCCTGGTGGTCCTTGTTGACCCAGGTGTAGATGAAGGCGCAGATGCGGTGTTCCGGCAGGGCCAGCACGTAGGGCACGGATTCGCGCTCCAGCGGCAGGTCCCTCAGCGGGTGGCGGCCGTCGTTGACGGGGTCCAGCACGGGCATGGCCCGTTCCTGCGGTCTTGCACTGTTCACGGCTTCTCCTCGCTATCGTTATGGCCCCGGCTTCGCCGGCGGTATTACCAGTATACTAATATGGTACCATATTATATCGTAGATCAGAAGGAGTGACGGCATGGGATACCAGTCTGTTTTCCGCAAAGGCGTGTTCGAGGGCCAGGTGATCCTGATTACCGGCGGCGGCAGCGGCATCGGCCGCTGCACCGCGCATGAGCTGGCCTCCCTCGGCGCCACGGTCGCCATCGCCGGCCGCGACGCCGGCAAGCTCGGCGCGGTCAAGGCGGAGATCGAGGCCGACGGCGGCAAGATCAGCACCCATGTCTGCGACATCCGCGACGAAGCCCAGGTCATCGCTATGGTCGATGGTGTCCTGGCGGCGCACGGCCGCATCGACGGCCTGGTCAATAACGCCGGCGGCCAGTACCGCCAGCCGCTCAACAAGATCAGCAGCAAGGGCTTTGAGGCGGTGGTGCGGCTCAACCTGTTCGGCGGCTTCATGGTGATGCGCGAGGTCTACAACCGCTGGATGGAGAAGAACGGCGGCTCGATCGTCAACATCATTGCCGACATCTGGAACGGCTGGCCCAACTACGCCCACTCCGGCGCCGCACGCGGCGGCATGTGGACCTTGACCGAAAGCGCCTCCTCGGAATGGGCGCCGGCCGGCGTGCGGGTCAACTGCGTCGCTCCCGGCGGCATCGCCAGCAGCGGCTTCGACACCTACGAGCCGGACGCCCAGGCGGAAATCCTCAAGTTCCCCAAGACTATCCCGATGCAGCGTTACGGCAACGTCGCGGAAATGTCCGGCGCCATTGTCTACCTGCTGTCCCCGGTCGCCTCTTTCATCACCGGGACCTGCATCCGCGTCGACGGCGGTGCGCCGAACATGCGCCTGTGCTGGAACCCGCCGGCCGAGCACGACAAGTCCAAGCCGTTCCCGGGCTTCCATCTCGATCAGCCGCCGAAGCTGCTGACGGAAGGGCCGAAAAAGCAGGCGCGGCGCGCCTGAAGTTTTTACCAGGCGCGTCGCAGGAAGGCGCGCCATCGCCGAGGACACGCTTAGGCGGAGACCACTCCGCCGCGATCATCCTCGACGACGCCGATCTCGATCTGGTGGTCCAGGGCCTGCAAAGCGCCTCGCTTTTCAACAGCCAGTTCGGCCCTACAGGCTCCGTATCCCACAGCGGCCAGCATGGCGCTGCGGGCCTTCTTATGCCAGAAGCCAAAGCTTGAAAGAAGTAATGTACCATACTATAATTAAGCACAGACATGCCCGGCGTTCCGGTTCTGCAATGGCGACGGCTTGATCTTGAAAGACTTCGAGGCCGGCCGCACGACACTTCGTCACGCCCGGCGAGGTGTGTCGAGAGGAGGAAGCAGCATGAACGATTTGAGAATGATCAGCAGCGAAGCCAGTCTCAGGTATTACACCCCGGTGTTGAACAACGAGGCCTACTTCAAGTACTGGCGCCTGTGCGCGGCCATGGGCCCCACGTTCCTGGCGGCGTTCCTGGTCTGCTGGGGCGTGCTGGGCTACAACATTCCTCCCATTCCGGCGGACTACACGGCCGACCAGCTGGCCCAGCATTTCCGCACTCACTACAACGAAACGCGGGCCGGCATGGCCGGCGCCATGCTGTTCGGCTGCCTTTACCTGCCGTGGACGCTGTCCATCACCAAGGTGATGCAGCTGATCAACCGCAACGAGAATGACATCGTCTCGACGCTCCAGATGTGGGGAGGCGGCCTGACCGTGGTGCCACTGGTGACGTCCTCGGTCTTCTGGCTGACCGGCTCCTACCGCCCCGACGTGCTGGATCCGAAGATCCTGCAGATGTTGTACGACCAAGGCTGGCTGCTGATCGACATGTTCTATTTCATCACCACCATTCCAATGGTCATGATCGGTGTGGCGGGCTTGAGCGACGAGCGCGACCGGCCGCTGTTTCCGCGCTGGGCGTGCTGGTATTCCATCTGGGCGGGCCTCAGCTTTCTGTTCGAGCTGCTGATGCCGTTCTTCAAGAGCGGACTGTTTTCCCGCCAGGGCTGGCTGAACTTCTGGGTCGAATTCCTCGTCTGGTTCCTCTACATCGTGGTGATCACCTATTACGTGCTCAGGGCGATTCCGCGGCTCGAGAAGGAACGCGCGGAGATGCTCACCAGAGCCTGATCCGGATTTCTGGACGGGGTCCGATGAGCGCGCCCGCCTTGACGGCTAAAAGAGAACGGATTGCATCGGTACCCGGCATCCTGACGTTCGTCATCGCGGACCTGACCGTGTTCGCCATGCTTTTCACTAGCTTCATGGTCGACCGCTCGGCTCAGCTGGCGCTGTTCAACAGGTCGGCCGCCACGCTGAACTTCCATTTGGGCATCCTGAACATTCTCATTCTGGTGACCAGCGGACTCTGTGTCGTATTTGCGGTAACGGCGGCGCGCGAGGGGCGGGGCGTCGCCGTCCGCAATTGGATTCTCGCAGCGTTCCTCGTTGGTGCCGGTTTCGGGGTCAGCAAGTTCGTCGAGTATGCGGACAAGTTTGCCCACGGGATCGGCATGCAGACCAACAACTTCTACATGTACTACTTTGCCCTGACCGGCGCTCATTTCCTGCACTTTGTCGGCGGCATGGCGGCCCTGGCCTTCATTTGGCTGCGCAGCTTTCGTCTGGCGTCGGACGCCGGGTTCTACAACAAGATCGAGGCTGTCGGGCTCTATTGGCACATGGTGGACCTGCTGTGGATTCTGATCTTCCCACTCCTCTACGTCATAGGTCTGCCGTGGCACGCCTGCCGGTAAACAGCATCGCCGTGCTGGCCTGGATGTTCCTGGCATGCGCCACGCTTGCGACGTACTTGCTCGTCGAAGGCCGCGGCTCGACCCTGGAGTGGGGCATTTCCATTGTGATGGTGGTTTCCGCGGTCAAGGCGCGGACGATCGTGCTCCACTATATGGACTTGAAGCACGCCCCCTTAGGCTGGCGGCTGGCGTTCGAGTTGTGGGCGGCTGGCGCAGCCTGCCTGATCCTCGGCCTCTGGTTCTTTACGGGCACGGCTGCAAACTGCAACTCACCCTGATGGCTTGCTGCCCGGTCAGGTGTTCCGCTGGGCTTTGGAGGCGGCAGTCGCCGCCTGGGCCGATTCCTTGATCTTGCGCCAGGCGTCATCGCTCAGCTTGGTCAGGCCGGCGAAAGTCGATGGCGCGGCCAGGTGATGGCCGCCGTCGATGCAGATGGTCTCTCCGGTGAGGTAGTCACAACCGTCGCCGAGCAGCAGGATCATCAGGTTGCCGAGCTCGGGGATTTCACCGAAGCGGCGTAGCGGCACCTCGTCGGCCGAGGTCGCGCCGGCCTTGACGTCTTCGGTCGGGCTGAGCATTTTCCAGGCATATTCCGTGGGAAACGGGCCCGGCGCCACGGCGTTGATGCGGATGCCGTAACGCGCCCATTCCACCGCCAGCGACATGGTCATGGCATTGACCGCCGCCTTGGCCATCGCCGAGGGCACGACGAAGGCCGACCCGGTCCAGATCCAGGTGACCAGGGTCGACACGATGGAGCCCTTGAGGCCCTGGTCGATCCAGCGCTTGCCGCAGGCATGGGTGGTGAAGAACGCCCCGTTCATCACCGTCGAGGTGATCGCCTCGAAGGCGCGTGGGCTGAGATCGCGGGTGGGGGCGATGAAGTTCGCGGCGGCGTTGTTGATCAGGCCGGTCAGCGGGCCGTGCCGGTCCCAGATTTGCGCCACCGCGATGTCGACCAGGTCGGCCTTGCGGATGTCGACCACCTGCACATGGGCGCACTTGCGGCCGCAGCGTTCGTTGATCTCCGCCGCGGCCCCGTCCAGAACCTCCTGGCGCCGCCCCCACAGGTGCACCTCGGCGCCATGCGCCGCCAGATGGCCGGCGACCCCTTTGCCCAGGCCGGTGCCGCCGCCCGTGATCAGGATGCGCTTGCCGGACAGGGCCTCGGTCGAATAAAGGGGCATGGCTGTCGATCCTCTGTTGAATTGTAATAATATGGTACCATACGATATACTTGTGACAGGTGCAAGCATCCTGCCGCAAGGCACGGCGCCGCCTTGCACCACCGAATCATTGCCGCGGACAGCGGCCCCTCCGGGGCCGGTGCCACCACAGCATACACAGCGGGGGAGAGTCGCCAAGTGCTGAAACAGCGCGCCGTATACAACGAAGAGCACCAGATGTTCCGCGACGCCGTCCGCGGCTTCATCAAGGCGGAAGTCGCGCCGCACTTCGCCCGCTGGGAGGAGGCCGGCATCGTCGACCGGGAACTGTGGACCAAGGCCGGGCAGGCCGGTCTGCTGTGTCCCCAGGTCCCCGAGGAATACGGCGGCGCCGGCGGCAGCTTCAAGCACAACGCGGTGGTGGTGGAGGAATTCGCCTACGCTGGCATGGCGGGCCCCCAGACCGACTTTTCAGTCCACAACGACGTCTGCGCCGGCTACATCCAGCATCTGGGCAACGAGGAGCAGAAGCTGCGCTGCCTGTCCGGCATGGCCAATGGCTCGACCGTCTGCGCCGTCGCCATGACCGAGCCGGGCACCGGCAGCGACCTGCAGGCGGTCAAGACCCGGGCGGTGCGGGACGGTGACAGCTTCCGCGTCCGCGGCGCCAAGACCTTCATCTCCAACGGCCAGCACTGCGATCTTGTTATCGTGGTGGCGCGCACCTCCGACGCCGCCGGCTCGCGCGGCATCAGCCTGATCCTGGTCGAATCGGACCGGCCGGGGTTCCGCCGCGGCCGCAACCTCGAGAAGCTGGGCCACCTTTCGTCGGATACCTCCGAGCTGTTCTTCGACGATGTGGTGGTGCCGGCGTCGAACCTGCTCGGCGTCGAAGGCACCGGCTTCGCCTCGTTGATGCAGGAGCTGCCGCAGGAGCGCCTGACCCTGGCCATTTCCTCGATGGCGGCGGCGCAGAAGGCGTTCGACATCACGCTCGACTACGTCAGGACGCGCACCGCTTTCGGCCAGCCGGTCGCCGAGTTCCAGAACACCCGCTACAAGATGGCCGACATGAAGGCCGACCTGTGCGTGGGCTGGGCTTATATCGACCAGGCGCTGGAGCAGCACGAAAAGGGCCAGCTGAGCACCCACGACGCCTCGGTGGCCAAGCTCTGGTGCACGGAAATGCATGGCCGCCTGGTGGACCAGTGCCTGCAGTTCTTCGGCGGCTACGGCTTCATGCGCGAATATGAAATCTGCCGCCTCTACGCCGATGCCCGGGTGCAGCGCATCTACGGCGGAACCTCGGAAATCATGCGCGAGCTGATCTCGCGCAAGCTCTAGCGGCAGCGGCCCGACTCCCGCGAAAACGATGGCGGAAAGAGGGCTTTACTTATGTCGTAGGGTACCGTACTATTAAGCGACGAGATTTGGGAGAGCCGCATGTTTGAACGACGGTTATTCCGTGAGGAACATGAAATGTTCCGCACCACGGTACGTAAGTTCATCGAAAGAGAGATTGCCCCGTTCCACAAGCAGTGGGAGGAGGCGGGCATCGTTCCGCGGGAGCTGTGGCTCAAGGCCGGCGAAGCCGGCATGCTCTGTTGCACCATCCCGGAAGAGTACGGCGGCCTCGGCCTGGACTACTTGTTCGACGTGGTGGTGTTCGAGGAACTGGCGCGCAGCGGCTTCACCGGTCCCGGCTTCCTGATCCATTGCGACCTCGTCTCCACCTACATCAAGTCGTTCGGCACCGAAGAGCAGAAGAAGCACTGGCTGCCGAAAATGGTCACCGGCGAGGCCATCGGCTCGCTCGGCATGACCGAGCCGCACGCCGGCTCCGACCTGAAGAACATCCGCACCCGCGCCACCCGCGACGGCGACGACTACGTCATCAACGGCCAGAAGGTGTTCATCTCCAACGGCCAGCTGTGCGACGTGGTGGTGCTGGCGACCAAGACCGACTCCGCGCATGGCGCCAAGGGCATCACCCTGTTCCTGGTGGATACCAGCCTGCCCGGTTTCGTGCGGGGCAAGAATCTCGACAAGCTCGGCATGAAGGCCCAGGACACGTCCGAACTGTTCTTCGAGAACCTGCGGGTCCCGGCCGGCGCCATGCTCGGCGGCGAGGGCCAGGGTTTCGCCCTGATGATGACCAAGCTGGCGCAGGAGCGCCTGGCCCAGGCCATCCGCTCCGCCACGGTGGCCGAGACGGTGATCGACTGGACGGTCGACTACACCGTGCAGCGCAAGGCATTCGGCCACACCCTGGCCGACTTCCAGAACACCCAGTTCAAGCTGGCGGAGATGAAGACCGATGCCGTGATCGGCCGTGTCTTTACCGATTCGTGCATCGAGCAGTTCATGCGCGGCGAACTGACCGAGGTCGACGCCGCGATGGCCAAGATGTGGCTGTCCAACCTGCACTGCCGGGTGGTCGACGAGTGTCTGCAGCTGTTCGGCGGTTGGGGCTACATGTGGGAATACCCGATAGCCCGCGCCTATGCCGACGCGCGCATCGTCAAGATAGCCGGCGGCTCGATCGAGGTGATGAAGCACATCATCGGCCGGGCCCTGATCAAGAGCGCCGGTGGCGGTGCCACCGTGACCCCGATCGGGCAGAAGGAAGCGCAGGATTTTGACGGGCCCTCAGGCAAGCGCGCCGCCGCCTGAGCGGCCGAAGAAGAAGACCAGTATCCCTGGCATCGGCGTAGAGTTACCGGAAAAGCGTGGTGCCGACCACGCCGCAAGCGCTGCAACGATGGAGGAGTGTCATGGATTACCTGAAATACTGGACCCCCGTGCTGGTCCTGGCCACCGCCTTCGCCGGATTCTTCATCGGCGGGGACTACGTCTGGCTCGGCATCGTCACATTTCCCGTGCTGGCGGTGCTGGACACCCTGGCCGGCCGCGATTTCGGCGTGCGCAAGATGAGCAACGCCACTCTGGCGAACATTCCCATCTGGCTCTGCGCCATCGGCCCGGTGGCGCTGTATCTGGCCTTCGCCTGGCGCCTGTCGGTGGAGCATCTAACCGCCGTGCAGATGTTCGGCGGCATCATGAGCGTCGCCTGGATGGGCGTGATCCCGCTCGTCCCCGCCGCCCATGAGCTGTACCACATGCGTGGCGCCATTCCACGCACGGTGGGGCGCTACGCCCATTTGTGCATCCTGGACTGCACCCGCGACATCGGACATGTGGTAGGCCACCACATCGACGTGGCCACGCCGGCCGACGGCGACACGGCCGTGCGCGGCACTAACCTGTATGCGTTCACCGGGCGGGCCATCGTAGAGAGCACCGCCTATGCGCTGCGTATGGAAGCCGGCGCCCTGCGCAAGAAGGGCTTGAGCCCCTGGAACATCCGCCACCGCGCCTACCGTGCGATCCTCGCCCAGGTGATTTTCCAGGCCATCCTGTTCATGATCGGCGGCTGGATCGCCGTGGGCTGCGCCCTTGGCGGTATGCTCGTCGCCCGTGCCTGGGTGGAATCGTTCAACTATTTCCAGCACTACGGTCTGATCCGCCTGCCGGGCGCCCCGATCGGCCGTCGCCACGTGTGGAATCACCTCAACTGGTTCTCCCGTACGGTGGCCTTCGAAATCACCAACCATGCCGATCACCACCTGAATTCCTACCAGGTCTATTACAAGCTGGTGCCGCACCGCCAGGCGATCATGATGCCCAGCGTGTTTGTCTGCTTCCTCTCGGCACTGATTCCGCCGCTGTGGCACGAGTTGATCATCAAGCCGGCGCTGAAGCGCTGGGACCTGGAATTCGCCACGGCCGAAGAGCGGGCCATCGCCCTGAAGCAGAACCAGGCGGCGGGTTGGCCGGACTGGCAGCATGAGCCGGGCGTCGCTGTGGGAAGGGCGACGACGGTAGGCATCTGAAGCAAAAAATGGCATCCGGTCTCCCAGATGCGGGAGACCGGCGCTGACAGGCTGGGGGAGAGACAGTGGCTTATCAGACGATCGAACTGAGCGTGCAGGATGGACTCGCCCGCCTGACGCTCAACCAGCCGGAACTGGGCAACCCGTTCAATGCGGGCTTCTGCGGCGAATGGGCCGCCGTGGCCAACGAACTCTCCGGCCGGAAGGACGTGCGCGCCATCCTGCTCAGCGCGCGCGGCCGGTTTTTCTCCGTCGGCGGCGACATCGGCATGTTTGCCCAGAGCCTCGATACCCTGCCGGAAAAGATTCGCGAATGGACCTCGACCCTGCACATGGGTGTAGCCCGGCTGGCGCGCCTCGACGCGCCGATCGTGACCAGCGTGCACGCGACCTGCATGGGCGGTGCCTGCGCCCTGGTCGCCAACAGCGACCTGGTGTACGCCTCCAGATCCTCGCGCTTCGGCGCGGCCTATTCGCAGATCGGCTACAGCTGCGACGCCGGCGCCACTTTCGGCCTCGCTTCCAGGATGGGCATTGCCCGGGCGCGCCGCTTCCTGCTGCTGGGCGAGATGATGGACGCGGAGACCGCCCAGCGGACCGGGCTGGTCGATCACCTCGTCGACGACGACGCGCTCGTCGCGGAAGCGGAACAGGCGGCCATCCGCCTGAGCCAGGGGCCGACGCGCGCTTACGGCGAAATACGCCGCCTGCTCGCCCGTTCGCTGGCGCAGCCGTTCGAGGCGCAGCTGGAAGACGAGGCGCAGGGCCTGGCCCGCGCCGCCTCGACCAGCGACGCGCGCGAGGGCATCACGGCGTTTGTTGAAAAGCGCAAGCCGCGCTTCGCCGGACGCTAGACGGGAAGACCTGCACCATGTGGCTGCACTACGACATCAACAGCCTGGCGGACATTCCCCGCTACTACCGGCGTGTCTCGCCGGACCGGACCGCATTGATCGACGGTCTGGGCAAGCTGAGCTGGACGCAGTTCGACCAAAGCACCAGCAGGATCGCCAGCGCCCTGGTTGCCGGCGGAGTGAAGCCGCGCCAGCATATCGGCTTCCTCGGCAAGAACTCCTCGCGCTACTTCGAGCTGCTGTTCGGTGTGAACAAGGCTGCCGCGGCGATCGTGCCGCTCAACTGGCGGCTCGCCGCGGCGGAGCTGGGGCAGATCATCGATGATGCTCAGTGCGCACTGGTGTTCGTCGACCGTGAATTCGAGGCCCTGCTGAGCGGCGCCAGGAAGCACTGCGCCTGCGACTTCAGGACGGTGGTGTTCGATTCGAGCGGCGCGGATAACAGCGAATTCGAACTCTGGGTCACCGGCGGTGAAGGCAAGGATCCGCTGCTGCCGATCGAGCCGCGCGATACCGCGCTGCTGATCTATACCTCCGGCACCACCGGCCTGCCCAAGGGCGTGCAGCTGACTCATCGCGGCTTCGGCTTCATGCGCCTGTGCGAGCACCTGGAGCCCGCGTACGAATGGCGCGACGGCGATGTGATGCTCACTGTCATGCCCGTGTTCCACCTGGTCGGCACCGGCCTGTCGGTGCAGGCGCTCTACAACGGCGCCGCCGTATCGGTGCTGCCGGCCCTGGACGCTGGCCGGCTGCTACAGGTGCTGGCGCGCGACCGGCCCACCATCTGCGCCCTGGTCCCCACCGCCATCCAGATGGTGCTGGATCATCCCGACGCGAAGTCGGCCGACTTTTCCTCGTTGCGCCTGGTCATGTACGCGGGCTCTGCGATCAGCTCGGCGCTACTGCAGCGCGCTTTGTTGGAAATGAAATGCCGCCTGATGCAGTTCTACGGCGCCACCGAGTCCTCCGGCGCGCTCACCCTGCTGCGGCCGGAACAGCACGACGTCGGCAACGAGGCGCGGCTGCGCTCCTGCGGCACGCCTTTGCCCCTGATCGAATTCAGGATTGTCGATGCGGACGGAAAGGACGTCCCGCCCGGCGCCACGGGTGAGTTCTGGATCCGCTCGCCGACCCTGTTCGGCGGCTACTGGAACCAGCCCGAGGCTACGGCGGCGGTGATGCGCGACGGCTGGTATCGCACCGGCGACGCCGGCTACCGCGATGCGGAAGGCCTGCTGTACATCGTCGACCGGGTCAAGGACATGATCATCACCGGCGGCGAGAACGTCTACTCCGCCGAGGTCGAGCAGGCCCTGGCCAGGCATCCGGCGGTGAAGCAGTGCGCGGTGATCGGGCTGCCCGATGCGAAGTGGGGGGAACGGGTCACGGCGGTCATCGTTGCCATGCCCGGTGCGGTGACGACGTCCGACGAGGTGATCGCGCATTGCCGTTCGCTGATCGCCGCCTACAAGGCGCCGAAGGAAGTCCGCTTCGTCGAATCACTGCCCATGACCGCGACGGGAAAGGTGCTGAAGCGCGCGGTGCGGGACCAGATCATCAAAACTGCATAATCCGGAAAGGCATGCCCATGACGTTTACCGTGGTACAGAAGAAAATGATTGCCCATGGAGCCCTCATTCTCCTGGTCGGCATGCTAGCCGGATTGGGCCTGCTGATCGGCCTGCTCGGCGGCATCGAGCTGATTCCGGGCCACATCATCCAGTTCTCGATTCCAGGCACTACCGAGGCTTGGGTCCGTACCCACATCGGCGGCATGATGAACGGCATGCTGATCATGCTGGTCGCCGCCTTGCTGTCGGGCCTGGGCTTCGCCGAGGCCGCGGCGAAGCGCATGTCGTGGATGCTGGTCGGCACCGGTTGGGCCAATACGCTGTTCTACTGGGCTGCGCTGTTTGCGCCCAATCGCGCCCTGAGCTTCGCCGACAACAAGTGGGGGCCGTCCAACCTTGCTTCCGTCATCGGCCTGATGCCGGCGCTGCTGTTCGTGGTGATTTCCCTGATCGCGATGTTCATGCTCGCCCGGCAGGCGTTCGCCTCGGCGAAAGCCTGAGGCTGGGTTTGACGGCCCGCCCAGGGCCGTCCGGAGGGCATGATCGGGCTTTCCGTTGCGGTTGGCCGAGCGAGGAGGACTGTCTGCTCACCTCTGCGGGCCCGGCGCACCCGGGGCCGACACGTCCTTGAACGACCATTGCAACGTCACCTTGGCTGTCCCCTGCCACAGGCCGAGCCAAGTCGAATTACCGTTGAGCGACATCGACAAGGGCAGGGTGGCCGAGGCGCTGCCCGATTCGGGCGCGTGGCGCAGGGTGTCGTTGACCCAGTTCAGGGCCGCGCCGACCAGGGGCTGGGACTCTTGCCTGCGGCTGGTGTGCTCGCGCTCGGTGTATTCGGTGGTGCCTTCCGGGCTCGGCACGAAGATGGTTTCATGGCGCACCAGCTTCTTCGGATCCCTGGTGTCGATCACCGAAGCAAAGTGCTCGCACAGCGGCAGGCCGTCCGAGGCATTCACCGTGTCGGCGGAGCGCCGCTCCGAGAACATGACCAGGTGGTTGACGTCCTTGTTGTAGCGCTCGCCGTCGATCGCCATGGTCATCGTCACCCGCGATTCCTCGGCGCAACCCTTGAACGGCAGGAAGTACAGGTATTGCCCCGGCACGGTGTCCTCCTCCAGTGCCTCGGGGAATTCCACCGCCGCCATCAGGGCTGCGTACTGCAGGGTCAGGTCATGGGTGCAGATCTGGTCCGCCTGGCAGCCCATGATCTGCTCCTGCATCTGCTGCATCAGGGCAGACTTCTCCGCGTCCGTGTGAGGGATCTTGAACGGCCGGCCGGATTGCTCCATCAGGCTCTTGGCCTGGCGCGCGAGGAAGATGGTCTTGGCTTCCATGCGCGCATTGAGATCAGGGTCCAGCAGATCGCGGACCTGCAGCTTGCCGTCGGAGCGCAGCCGCGTGCGGACTTCCCAGCGCTGTTGGGTGGTGGCCTTGGACCACTGGTTCCCGGGGTACCTGGGGTCGTTCTTCTTCCAGTCCTGTGCGGCGTCGACGGTGACGACGAAGTGCAGTTCACGTTCCATCGGCGCCGCCGCGGTACTGGCCGAACAGAAAACGGCGAGAGCGGCCGTCAGCAAGGCGAAAGCACGGGTGCGGACTGCGGGCATCGGCATCACCTGCCCGGTATCATCCGAAGGGGCCGCTGTAGCCATGGGTCGGCCTCAGGGCATCTTCGAGATGTGGCTTTCGTCGGTGAACTTGTCGTAGAAGATCGACTCGATGCTCATACCGACCTCGGTCATCGATGCGATGCCGGCGTCGATCATGCCGGGCGGGCCGCACATGTAACCTTGCGCCTTGCTCCAGTCGATGCCGGGCATGGCGTCGGTGATGAACTGCGTCACCAGCCCGCGCGCGCCGGTCCAGGGGCTGCCGGCGACCTCGTGCGACAGGACTGGCATGAACACGAACTTGTCCGCCCAGTTCTGCGCGACCTGGTTGATCTGCTCCAGGCAGTACAGGTCGGCCTCGGTGCGCGCGCCGAAGAGGAAGGCGCAGGGGCGTTTCACCCGGTTCTTGCGCGCGTCCTCGAGCACGCTCATCAGCGGCGCCAGGCCGGAGCCGCCGGCAATGCAGATCATCGGCTCGGCGCTGGCATGGAGATGGAAGTTTCCATGCGGGCCGTCGACGTCGATCGGCACGTCGGCCAGCCTGCCGTTGAACAGGTCCTCGGTGAACGCGCCTTGGGGGACCTTGCGGATGAAGAAACTGACCTGCTTGCGTCCATCGCGGTCCGGCGCGTCGGCGAACGAGTAGTTGCGTGCGCGGCGGATGTTCGGATACTTGAGGTTGGCATACTGGCCGGCGGCGAAGCGGATCGGGCGGTCCAGTTCGAGGGTGATTTTGAGGATGTCGTGGGTCAGGGAATCCGTGGCCACGATCTTGCCGACGAACTGCTCGGGTTTGAGGTTATCGTTGGCGCTGCTCTCGACTTCGACCTGGGTCAGCGGATCCTTCGGGATTGCCTGGCAGGCCAGGATGAAGCCTGCCGCAATCTCCTGCTGGGACAGGGTATAGCCAAAATCGGTCAGTGCGCCGACCCGGCCCGCCTTGAGCTTGCACTTGCAGGAGCCGCAGGTGCCCACCGTGCAATTATGCGGAAACGGCACGCCGTTCTTCAGCGCCGCCTCCAGCATGGTCTCGCCGGAAGGGACTTCGAAGCGTGCGCCGAACGGCGCCACCTCCACGAATTTCGCTTCCTTGGCACCGAACAGCGACTTCAGGAAGCTCATGATCCCCTCCGAGATTGGTGGTCTTCCGGCCGCGGACACCGGCGGTGTCGAGGCTCACTATTGCACAATATAGTATGATACCATACTATTAATCGCAACCGGGCTCTTGTTCCCCCGGATTCGATTCCGCCCTGGACCCGCCATGCGGGCCCTCCGGCGGAAATATAGAGGCAGGTCCTGGAGGGGGCTATCCGTGAGCACCAATCGTCGAGTGATCCTGCGGGAGCGGCCCCGCTACATCGTGCCAACCGCGAACTGCTTCCGCGTGGACACCACTGCCATTCCCATCCCGGGGGAGGGCGAGTTGCGCATCCGCACCACCTGGCTGGGCATGGATTCCATGCTTTACGCCCGCGTCCAGCGCGTGTCCTCACAGCAGGCCGAGCCGGTCAAGCTCAAGGATCCCATGGTCGGTCCCGCTGTTGGACGGGTCGACGAGTCCCGGCACCCGGACTACAAGCCGGGCGACCTGGTCAGCGGGTTCTGGGAGTGGCAGGACTACGTCATTTCCTCCGGCCGCCGGTTGCGCAAGCTGGATTTCGGACCGCAGCGGCCATCCTATGCGCTAGGTGCCTACGGCGCGCCGGGGTTTGGCGCCTACATCGCGCTGGAGCGGATCGCCGTGCCAAAGAGCGGAGAAACCGTGGTGGTGGGCACCGCCCTTGGCGGCCTCGGCCAGACCGCGGGCCAGATTGCCAAACTGAAAGGCTGCCGCGTGGTGGGAATTTCCGGCACTGACGAGAAATGTGAGATTGCGGTGCGCAGGCTTGGCTTCGACGCCTGCATCAATCATGAGGGCAAGGATTTTTCCCGGCAGCTGATGGATGCCTGCCCGAACGGCATCGACGTCGACGTCGAGACCGTCGGCGGCAAGACCCTAGAGGCGGTGGTGCCGCTGCTCAATCTCAATGCTCGAATTGCCGCCTGCGGTCTGATGGGCACGCCACATTTTGGCGAGCCCTCGTTCAAGGGCCGCTATCAGAACACCATGAGCTTCATGTACGAAATCATCAATCGCCGGGTTTCGGTGCAGGGCCTGGTGGCATTCGATCATCTGCGCGACAAGCTGCAGGACTTCCAGCACGACATGAAAGGCTGGATTGACAGCGGCGCTGTGCGGCCGCTGGAGGATGTGGTGGATGGGCTGGAAAACGCACCCGCGGCGTTCCAGGACATCTTCGAGGGCCGCAACCTGGGCAAGCGCGTTGTCAGGATCGCCGACTAGCTGGCTTGCGCCAGCGGCAAGACCAAAACTCTGGAGAGACCGGTATGAGCAGTGCAGCCAGCATCAGCGCCACCGCGGCAGTGGTGCGTAAGGTGGGTGGTCCGTTCACCCTCGAGGCCATCGAGGTCGCGGCGCCGCGTGACCACGAAGTCCGCGTGCGCATGGTCGCCACCGGCATGTGCCATACCGACCTGGTCGCACGCGACGGCTTTCCCGTGCCGATGCCGATCGTGCTAGGCCACGAAGGTGCCGGCGTGGTCGAATCCGTCGGCAGCGCCGTTACCAGCGTCAGGCCCGGCGATCACGTCGTGCTCAGCTTCAATTCCTGCGCCGACTGTCCCAGCTGCGGCGCCGCCGAGCCGGCGTACTGCTACAACTTCCTGGCGCACAATTTCTCGGGTCTGCGTCCCGACGACGGCAGCAGCCCGCTGAGCCAGAACGGCGAACGGGTCAGCGGCAATTTCTTCGGCCAATCGTCCTTCGGCACTTACGCCATCGCTCACGAGCGCAACACCGTGCGGGTTGACAGCAGCCTGCCGCTGGAACTGCTGGGGCCGCTGGGCTGCGGCATCCAGACCGGCGCCGGCGCGGCGGTCAATTCCCTCGGCTTGAAGAAGGGTCAGTCGTTGGCGATCTTCGGCGGCGGCGCGGTCGGCCTGAGCGCCCTGATGGGTGCGCGCGCGGTCGATGCCGGGACGATCATCGTGGTCGAGCCCAACCCCGCCCGCGGCGCGTTGGCGCTGGAGCTCGGCGCGACCCACGTCATCAACCCCAGGGAAACCACCGATGTGCTGGCGAAGCTCAAGGAGCTCAGCGGCGGCGGCGTGAACCATGCCCTCGATACCACCGGCATTCCCGCGGTAATCGAGGTGGCGGTGGAGACCATGTTGCCGAACGGCATGCTCGGGCTGATCGCGGTGCCGCCGCCCGACGCCATGCTGCCTGCCAACATGATGAGCCTCCTGATCCGCGGCGCCGGCGTGAAGTGCATCACCGAGGGCGACGCCAATCCGCAGGAATTCATTCCGCGCATGATCGGCTGGTACAAGGCCGGCAAATTCCCCTTCGACCGCCTCATCACCAGGTTCCGCTTCGACCAGATCAACGAGGCGGCGCAGGCCTCGGAGAAAGGCGTGGCGATCAAGCCGGTGCTGGTATTCTGAGACGGGCGGAACCGCGGCGGCCGCCATCAGCCGCCGCATGAGGACGGTGCGATGAACACGGCACGGCAACCCAATCTCGAACACCAGGTCATCGGCCTGTGGTGCATATTCATCTTCAGGCTTCCGCATCGCCGAAGCTGAGGAATTCCCACATCCGTTCGTAAACCCGGCCCGCCGTGACCTGCCGGGCGACGGTTTCCTCCGCGCTCAGCAGTGTGTGCTCGCCGTCCTGGCCCATCTGCATCAGCCCCACCTCGACGCGCGCCGCCTCCTCCAGGAACCAGGAGAGGGCCACGGCCTCGATCAGGTTCTCGCCCACCACCACGGCGCCGTTGGCGCGCATCACGATCGCCTTGGCTGCACCGAGTTGCGTGGCGAGATGTATCGCGGCGGCATCGTCGCGCAGCAGGCGCGGATCGTTGCGCAGCGGCGGCTCCGGCGCGAAGTACGCGCCGAAGCCGTGGCGCGACCGCGGCGTCCGGCGCAGCAGGGACAGCAAGCCCAGTTGCGGCGGCATGATGCGGCAGATCGCGCCGACTTCGCTGCGCACGCGGTAGATGGCCTGGTGGATCCGCACCTCGCCGAGCACGCCCTCGGGCAGGGGCCCTTCGACCGGAACCACGGTGCCGGCGTCCTCCGGCAGGATCGTCCCCATCGGCTTCGCTGCGCAGACCAGGAAGCGCGACGCATCAAGGCGCAGACTGCAATGGCCGTAGGCGTGCACCAGGCTGCCATGCGCCAGGGCGCGCGCGGCCACGCGCAGTTCCCGCTGCTGTGCCGCATTCGGAACGGACATCGATCTCTCCTGGTGTCGGGTGATCTGGCAACTTACAAGCCGTATAGCCTGAATGTTGCAGTTCGAATTGAGTAATAGTATGGTACCTGACAATAACCACAGTGCAAGGTGGAGTGTGAAGAAGATTCGTTGCGCCCTGATCGGTCCCGGCAACATCGGCACCGACCTGTTGTACAAGCTGCTGCGCAGCGAAGTGCTGGAGCCGGTGTGGATGGTCGGTATCGATCCGGCGTCCGAGGGCTTGGCGCGGGCGCGGGAACTCGGCCTGCGCGTCAGCGACCAGGGCGTCGAGGGGCTGCTGCCGTTCCTCGCCGAAGACGATATCCGGATTGCCTTCGATTCCACCTCGGCCTACGCTCACGCGGCGAACGCCGCGGCGCTGCAGCCGCATGGCGTGCTGATGATTGACCTGACGCCGGCCGCGCTCGGACCGTACTGCATTCCGCCGGTGAACCTCGGCGAGCAGATCGGCCGGCGTGTCGCCAACGTCAATATGGTGACCTGCGGCGGACAGGCGACGATCCCGATGGTCGCCGCGGTGTCGCGGGTGCAGGCGGTGGAATACGGCGAGATCATCGCCACCGTGTCCTCGCGCTCCGTCGGCCCCGGCACACGCAAGAATATCGACGAATTCACCCGTACCACGGCTCGTGCGGTGGAGCAGGTCGGCGGGGCGCGGCGCGGCAAGGCCATCATCATCATCAATCCGGCCGAGCCGCCCCTGATCATGCGCGACACCATCCATTGCCTGACGGCGGATGTCCCCGACCAGGCGGCCATCACCGAATCGGTGCATCGCATGATCGGGGAAGTGCAGGCCTATGTGCCCGGCTACCGCCTCAAGAACGGTCCGGTGTTCGACGGCCGGCGCGTCTCGATCTTCCTGGAAGTGGAGGGGCTCGGCGACTTTCTGCCGAAGTATGCCGGCAACCTCGACATCATGACCGCCGCGGCGACTCGCACCGCGGAGCTGTTTGCGCGCGAGATGCTCCAGACCGGCCGCACCGCGGCCCCGGCTTCGACGGAGGCCGCATGAACCCCTTGAGTGTCCCGGGCACCGCGACGGCTGGCGCACGGCGCATCGTTGTGCACGATATGTCGCTGCGCGATGGGATGCACCCGAAGCGCCACCAGATCTCGATCGAGCAGATGAAGTCGATTGCGACCGGGCTGGACCAGGCCGGCGTTCCCCTGATCGAGATCACCCACGGCGACGGCCTCGGTGGCGCGTCGGTGAACTACGGCTTCGCCGCCGCCAGCGACGAGGACTATCTGCGGGCGGTGATCCCGCTGATGCGCCAGGCGCGGGTTTCGGCGCTGCTGCTGCCCGGCATCGGCACGGTCGACGAACTGCGCATGGCCGCCGACTGCGGCATTTCCACCATCCGCATCGCCACCCATTGCACCGAGGCCGATGTCGCCGAGCAGCACATCGCCCTGGGCCGCAAGATGGGCCTGGACACGGTCGGCTTCCTGATGATGTCGCATATGGCGGAGCCGGAGAAAATCCTCGAGCAGGCTCGGCTGATGGTGTCGTACGGCGCGAACTGCATCTACGTCACCGACTCCGCCGGCTACATGCTGCCGCGGGACGTGACGGCGCGGCTCGGCCTGCTTCGTGAGCACCTGGACGCGGCGGTCGAGCTCGGCTTCCACGGGCATCACAATCTGGCAATGGGTGTGGCGAATTCCGTCGCAGCGGTCGCCGCCGGCGCCACTCGCATTGACTGCGCCTGCGGCGGCATGGGCGCCGGCGCCGGCAACACGCCGCTGGAGGTGTTCATCGCGGTCTGCGAGCGCATGGGTATTGCCACCGGCGTCGACCTGTTCAAGGTGATGGACGTGGCGGAAGACCAGGTCACGCCGATCCTCGATTTTCCGGTGCGCATCGACCGCAACGCGCTCACGCTCGGCTACGCCGGAGCCTATTCGTCCTTCCTGCTGTTTGCCAAGCGCGCCGCCGCGAAGTACGGCGTCGCCGCCAGGGACATTCTGGTGGAGATGGGCCGCCGCAAGACCGTCGGCGGGCAGGAAGACATGATCGAAGACGTCGCCCTCGATCTGGCGCGTGCGCGCGCCGCCTGATTTCATGCCTTCCGCCACCATGGAAACAGTGAGACAAGGGGCGCAGTCGAATGCCGCGGCGGCGTTCCGCGCCGCCCGCGATTTCCTGGTGGCGCACCGCGAAGACTATGCGGGAGCCTGCAACGGTTTTCGCTGGCCCGAGCTGCCTCTGTTCAACTGGGCCTTGGATCATTTCGACGAACTGGCCCGCGGCAATGAACGCACCGCGCTGTGGATCGTCGACGAGAGCGGCGCGGAGGAGCAGCGCAGCTTCGACTCCCTGCGCCTGGCCTCCAACCGCGCCGCCAACTTTCTGCGCGGCCTGGGCATCCGGCGCGGCGACCGCCTGCTGGTGATGCTGCCGAACCGGGCCGAGTTGTGGGAGGTCATGCTGGCCGCGATCAAGCTCGGCGCCGTGCTCAGCCCCGCCACCGCCCTGCTCTCCGAGGCGGACGTATCGGACCGGCTGGAACGCGGCGGGATGCGCGGAATCATCGCCGACGCCGAGTGTCTGGCAAAGTTTCCACCCGATGCCGACGGGCGGGTGCGGATCGTCGTCGGCGCCAGTGCCGATGGCTGGAGGGACTATGCTGGCCACGCCGGCTGCAGCGCCGAGTTCCACGCTGACGGCGTGACACGCGCGGAGGATCCCTGCGTCCTGTATTTCACCTCGGGAACAACCAGCAAGCCGAAGCTGGTTCTGCACACCCAGCGCAGCTATCCAGTCGGCCATCTCAGCACGCTCTACTGGCTCGGGCTGCGTGAGGACGACATTCATCTCAACATCAGCTCGCCGGGCTGGGCCAAGCATGCCTGGAGCTGCCTGTTCGCGCCGTGGACCGTCGGTGCCGCCGTCTTCATCTACAACCAGGGCCGCTTCGACGCCGAAAAGACCCTGGCAGTGATTTCACGCTGCTGTGTCACCACGCTGTGCGCCCCGCCTACCGCCTGGCGCTCGATCATCCTGCAGGACCTGTCGCGCCATCCGCACTGCCTGCGCGAGCTGACCAGCGCCGGCGAGCCGCTGAATCCGGAAGTGATCGAGCGGGTGCGGGCCGCTTGGGGCCTATCGATCCGCGAGGGCTATGGCCAGACCGAGTCCACCGCGATGCTCGGCAATCCTCCGGGCCAGGACATCCGCCCGGGCTCGATGGGCCGGCCGCTGCCCGGGTATCACATCGAACTGCTGGATGCGGACGGACAGTCAGCGGGGGAGGGTGAGGTGTCGGTCGTGCTCGCGCAGCGTCCGGCCGGCCTGATGGCCGGATACGCCGGCGATGCCGCCAAGAGCGATGCCGCGCTGGGCGGCAGCCACTACGGCACGGCGGACCTGGCCTCGCGCGACACCGACGGCTTCTTCTGGTACGTCGGCCGCACCGACGACGTGTTCAAAAGCTCAGACTACCGCATCTCCCCGTTCGAACTCGAAAGCGCGCTGATCGAACATCCCGCCGTGGCGGAAGCCGCGGTGGTGGAGAGCCCGGACCCGCAGCGGCTGTGCGTGCCCAAGGCTTGCGTGATGCTGCGGCCGGGCTTCCAGCCGGACAGCGATACGGCGTTGTCGATCCTGCGTTTCGCGCGCGGCCGGCTGGCGCCCTACCAGAAAATCCGCGTGCTGGAATTCCGCGAGCTGCCGAAAACCGCCTCCGGCAAGATCCGGCGTGCCGACCTGCGCGGCATCGAGCTACGGCGCCGGACGGCAGGCGAGCGCGGCGAGCACGAATACTTCGAGTCCGATTTTCCCCAACTGAGGGATGGCGGGAGACCCCGATGAAAGCGAAATCCCAGGTGCTTGCCCCCGCCGTCAATGCCCGCCTGAGCGTGGCCTGCGTGCTGGTCGAGCCGATGCACATCTGGTTCCACTGTCCGCGCTGCGAAACGGCGCTGACCGGCTTCTATAGCGATCCGCGCGGGCAAACCAATATCGAGTGCCAGGCTTGCGGCGAGGAATTCGACATCTCCGCCAAGGCAAATCTGGTCATCGTCTGACAACGAGAATCGCAACGTGAACGCCCCCCTTACTGTTGAACAACCCGCACTGTGGATCGACCTGGAGCGGCAGCGCTTCAAGGTCGCGCGCCGCAGCTTCATGGATCCGAAGATACTGCAGCAGGAGTACCGCACGATCTTCGAAAAGTGCTGGCTCTATATCGGCCACGCTTCAGAGCTGGAAAAGCCCGGTGATTTCGTCACGCGCGTGGTCGCCAAGCGAAACCTCCTGTTCACCCGCGACGCGCAGAACCGCATCAATGCCTTCTTCAACGCCTGCCCGCATCGCGGAGCCCAGGTGTGCCGCGAGCGCAAGGGCAATGCCAAGTCGTTCCAGTGCTTCTACCACGGCTGGGTGTTCGGCGCCGATGGCGCGCTGCGCAGCCAGCCGGGACAGGAATGCTATGCCGACGATTTCAACGCGGATGGGTCCGCCAACCTGGTGCCGGTGCCGCGCATCGATTCCTACCGGGGTTTCTGGTTCGTCTGCTTCGACCGCAATGTGCAGAGTCTCGGCGACTATCTTGCCGGCGCCAAGGAATGGATCGACATTGTCGCCGACCAGTCCGAAGTCGGCATGATCCTCGTTGGCGGCACCCAGGAATACCAGATCCGCGCCAACTGGAAGCTCCTCACGGAGAACTCCATCGACGGCTACCACGCCATCAATACCCACGCGACCTATGTCGACTATCTCAAGAATTCGCAGGGCAGCATGTCGGCGGTGCCATTCGAAGGCACCGGTTATGACCTCGGCAACGGTCACGCCGTGATCGAGTACCGCGCCCCCTGGGGCCGGCCGGTGGCGCAGTGGATTCCGCTATGGGGCGAGGACGGCCGCCGCGAGCTGGACGAGGTTTACAGCCGACTGGTCCAGCGCTTCGGCAAGGCGCGCGCCGACCGCATCGCCTACTCCAACCGCAACATGTTCATTTTCCCAAACCTGGTGATCAACGACATCATGGCGATCACCGTCCGCACCTATTTCCCAACCGCGCCTGACGCGATGCAGGTGTCCGGCTGGGCACTGGCGCCGAAGGAAGAGAGTCCCTGGGCGCGCAAGTACCGGCTGTCCAACTTCCTCGAGTTCCTTGGGCCGGGCGGATTCGCCACGCCCGACGACGTCGAGGCGCTGGAGCAGTGCCAGCGCGGCTTCGAGAACATGCGTGAAGCGCCGTGGAGCGACATCTCCAAGGGCATGGGCAAGGCCCAGGTCAACTACGACGACGAACTGCAGATGCGCGCTTTCTGGATGCAGTGGCAGAGCCGGACCGAGGCCACCGCCGCGGATGGTTCGCCGTGAGCCTGGAATCGGTGACGCGGGAGCAGGTGGAGGAACTGATGTTCCTCGAGGCCGAACTGCTCGACGAGTGGCGGCTCAAGGAGTGGCTGGATCTGTTCACCGCCGACAGCAGCTACTACGTCCCGGCCACGGATGTTCCACCCAATGCCTCGCCTGATACGTCCCTGTTCTACGTTGCCGACGACCGCTTTCGCATGGAGCAGCGGGTCGAGCGCCTGCTCAAGCGCACCGCCCATGCCGAGTTCCCGCGCTCCAAGACCCGTCACCTGGTCAGCAACGTGCGAATCCGTGCGCGCAGTGCGGAGGAACTGGAAGTGGGCGCCGCGGTGCTGACCTTCCGTACCAAGATGGGTCTCACCGAAACCTACATCGGCAGCTATCGCTACCGGCTGGCAATGACAGCGGCGGGACTGCGCATCCGCGAGAAGCGCTGCGTGCTCGACATGGACGGACTGCGGCCCAATGGGCGCATCAGCATCATCCTGTGACGGCACCATGAACGCCTTCGCCTGAACCGAATCGAGACTGCTTCCATGGACATTCCATTCCGTTACCGCCGGCTCGGCTACGTCGCCCTGAACGTCACCGATCTCGAGCGCAGCACGGTCTTCTACCGCGATCTGGTCGGGCTGAACATCAGCGACAAGTCCGCATCGTTCGTGGCGCTGCGCTGCTCACGCGATCACCACAACGTCCTGCTCTACCAAGACGCGGTCCCCGGGCTCAAGCGCATCGGCTTCGAGCTGGAAAGCGCGGCCGATCTGGCGGCGGCCCGCAAGCATCTCGAGTCGCTGCGCTACGCGATCGAGGAAGTGCCGGCGGAGGAGCTGACCGCGCTGCGCACCGTCGCGGCGTTCCGCTTCCGCCTGCCCGGGTCAGGGCTATGCCTGGAATTCTTCGTGCAGATGATGCACCTGGCCCAGGCCTACGAGCCCAGCGTCACGCGCATCGAACGCCTCGGCCACGTGGTGCTCAACGTCGCCGATTTCCAGCAGACCCTGGGCATCCTTACCAGTCAGCTCGGCTTCCGCGTATCCGACTTCGTCCCCGGCTTCGCCGCCTTCCTGCGCTGCTTCCCCAATCCGCTGCATCATTCGCTCGCCATCCTCGCCGGCGGCGACCACCACCTCAACCACGTCAACTTCATGGTCAGCGACATCGACGATGTCGGGCGCGCCATGAACCGCATGAAAAAGGCCGGAGTGGAAATCGTTTTCGGTCCGGGACGGCACCAGCCCTCGGAAAGCATCTTCCTCTACTTCCTCGATCCCGACGGCATGACCGTCGAGTACAGCTTCGGCATGGAGACCTTCCCGGAACTCGGCGCCCGCGAGGCGCGCCTGCTCGAGCCGGTGCCGGCGACCCTGGATGCCTGGGGCAGCGTGCCGTCGCCGGCCTTCGGCAAGATCGGCGCGATCGAGGCCGGCGGGGCCGGCGTATGAACCTGGCCGGCCGGGTGGCGGTGGTGACCGGTGCCGGCCGCGGCATCGGCTTGGCCATCGCCGAGCGTTTCGCGCGCGAAGGCGCCAGGCTGGTCATCGCCGATCTCGACAAGGGCCTGCTGGCCGCAGCGGTGCGGCAACTGTCCGCCGCCGGCGCGGAAGTGGTGGGCGAGGCGGGCGACCTGTCGCAGCAGTCTGTCGCCGAGCGCACCATCGCCGCCGCGACGCGGCGCTTCGGCGTGCTCGACATCCTGGTCAACAACGCCGGCGGCGGCATCCTGCGGCCCTTCCTCGAGCACACGCCGGAAACGCTGCGCGCGACCATCGACCGCAACCTGTGGACCGCGATCTGGTGCAGCTGGTATGCCTTGCCGCTGATGAAGGCCAGGGGCTACGGCCGCATCGTCAACCTGGGTGCCGACTCGGTGCGCAACGGACTGTGGGACCACGCCGCCTACAACGCCGCGAAGGGCGGCATGCACGGGATGACCACCGGGCTGGCGCGGGAATTCGCAACGCATGGCGTCACCGTCAACACTGTCGCCCCCTGCGTGGTCAATACGCCGCAGCTGGCCGAGGTGGCGGCACGCGATCCGGCGCTGGCGCGCAAGGTGACGGAAATCGTGCCGATGGGCCGCGCCGGCGAGATGCACGAGGTGGCTTCGATGGTGGCCTATCTCGCCGGCGAGGAAGCGGCCTTCGTCACCGGCCAGGTGATCAGCGTCAACGGCGGCACCACCATGCTCTGAAGCCATGTCCATACAAATGATCTCCAGCAAAATGACCCTGTTCCCCGCCGCCGATTTCCTCGAGGGCGAAATCCGCGGTGCCAGCCTTCCAGACGGGACGCGCATCGCGGTCTACAACATCAACGGCGCCCACTACGCCACCGACGACACCTGCACCCACGAGAACGCCTCGCTGTCGGAGGAAGGCATGCTGGACGAAGCCAACATCGTCTGCGGCTGGCATTTCTGTACCTTCCATATTGCCACCGGCGAGGCCATGGCCTCGCCGTGCAGCGAGCCGCTGCGCACCTACCCGGTGACGGTGATCGACGGAGTCCTGCATGTCGAATATTGAAGTGGAATTGCTGCGTCGCCCTCGCGTTGCCGCGAAGCGCGGCGCCGCGGCACCGCGCAAGCGGCGCACCCAGGCCGAGCGCTCCGACGAGATGCGGCAGCGCGTCATCGAGGCCGCCGCCACCGTGCTGCGCCGCAAGGGCTACGCCGGGCTGCGCACCGACGAAGTGTCGCGGGTGGCCAAGGTGTCGCGCGGGGCGCAGCAGCATCACTTCAGGACCAAGGACAGCTTGGTCCTGGCCACGGCCTCCTATCTGCTGAACGAGGGCCTGCAGCGCGGGCGCAACCGCGCCGAATCGGCGCGCCTGGGCAAGGATCCGATCGAGGCCGTCATCCAGGACTGCATGGACTTTTTCCTCGGTCCGGACTTCGGCGTGATCCTCGACCTGGTTTTGGCCAGCTCAAAGGACCGCGGCCTGCGCGACCAGGTCTACCAGTACGCCCGGGACAGCCGCCTAGGCGTCGAGGCCGCCTGGCTGGAAGTGCTGTGCGCGCACGGCATCCCGCCGGCAAAGGCGGAAAAAGTCCTGTGGCTGACCATCAGCATCGTCCGCGGCTTCTCCGTGCGCGCCCTGTGGCAGCGCGACGAAAAGCTGTTTCGGGACTTGCTCGATGAATGGAAGCTGATCCTGTGCGGCCACCTCAACAGTTTGAATGGGAGCATCCGATGAGCCTGTGGCTCGATCTGCTGGGCTGTGAAATTCGCTACGTCGAAACGCCGACCTACGGCCGCATCCGCATCGCCGAGGCGGGGCCGAAGGAGGCGCCGGTGATCCTGTTTCAGCACGGCATCGGTGGCCACCTGGAGGCGTACAGCAGGAATCTGGTGCCGCTCGCCGGCCGTTTCCGCACCATCGCCTTCGACTATGTCGGCCACGGGCTGTCCTTGCGCAAGGCGATGGAGTACACGCCGCCGGTGCTGGCCGAGCAGGTGCGCGAGCTGCTGGACGCTCTCGGTATCCCTAGGGCGCACCTGTCGGGCGAGTCGCTCGGCGGCTGGGTCTCCGGTTACTTCGCCGTCCGCTATCCGGAGCGGGTTGATCGCTTGATGCTCAACACCGGCGCCGGCATCCCCATCGTCAGCGAAAAAGGTCGCGCCGACATGGCGACGCTGATGGAGCTGTCGAAGAAGGCGGCCGGCCTGGCGCCGACGTTCGACAGCGTCAAGGCGCGCATCCAGTGGCTGATCCATCCGCGCAACCATCACCTGGTCACCGACGAGCTGGTCGAGCTGCGGCTGCGCTACAACCTCATGCCGGAAGGGCGCGAGGTGTCGCCGATGGTCAACCGCATGCTGCCGCGGCACGACGAATTCCTGATCCCGCTGGAGCAGATCCGCCAGCCGACCATGCTGCTGTGGACGCGCGACAACCCGATCCACGACCTGGAATGCGCGCAGAACGCCGCGCGGCGCATCCCCGATGCCCAGCTGTACGTGATGGAGGCGGACGGCGCGCACTGGCCGCAGTACGAGGCACCGGAGGAATTCAACCGGGTGGCGGCGACGTTCTTCGGAGCACCGGCGTGACGCGTCGGCAGGCCAGGCCGCGCGCCCTCAGCGCCGCAGGCAGGGAAGCGGCGCAGCGGCTGCGATACGCCTACGACAGCGGCCAGCCCTGCCGGCCGATCCGCGACCTGGTGGCGGCGGACGACCTGGAAACTGCCTACGCCGTGCAGGACAGCAACACCCGGCGCTGGCTCCGTGAGGGCCGCAAGCTGGCGGGGCGCAAGATCGGACTGACCTCGCGCGTGGTGCAGCAGCAGCTCGGTGTGGACCAGCCGGATTTCGGCATGCTGTTCGCCGACATGGCGGTCTGCGACGGCGAGCCGGTGCAGGCCGGGCGGGTGCTGCAGGCCAAGGTGGAGGCCGAGATCGCTTTTGTGCTGGAGCGCGATCTGAAGACCGAGCAGCCGACCATGGCTGACGTGATGCGTGCGATCGCCTATGTCGTGCCGGCAATCGAGATCGTCGGCAGCCGGGTGGCGAACTGGGACATCCGCCTGGTCGACACTGTCGCCGACAATGCTTCGAGCGGCCTGTTCGTTCTCGGCAACACGCCGCAAAAGCTGGCGGGCCTGGATCTGCGCGACTGCGCCATGCAGATGAGCCAGGGCGCGACGGTGGTCTCCACCGGCGTCGGCCACGCCTGTCTGGGGCATCCGCTGAACGCGACGCTGTGGCTGGCGCGCAAGATGGTGGAAGTGGGGCGTCCGCTGCTGGGTGGCGACATCATTCTCTCCGGCGCGCTGGGGCCGATGGTCGCGGCGCAGTCGGGGGCGGTCTACGAGGCCCGGGTCAGCGGTGTGGGCAGCGTCCGCGCCGCGTTCGCCGGCGCATGAAAGCGACGAACGCGCCGAGCCAGCCGCCGGGAAAGCCGGCGCTACTCGGTGTCGGGCGCGCTCAGCCCCGGAATGGCGCGCGACAGGGCCTGCTTGATCTTCTGCAGGCTGCGGCCGAGTTCGGCGCGCTCGGCGCTGCTCAGTTCGCCCAGGATCTGGCCGTTGAATTCGATTTCCATCGTCGTCATGCGCTTGATCAGCCCCTGGGCTGCCTTGGCCAGGTAGACGCGCTTGGCGCGTTTGTCGGTCGGATCGGGCCGGCGCTCGACCCAGCCGTTGCGCTCCAGGCTCTCGATGACGTCGCCGAGGCTGGCCTTGCCGACTTCCAGCACGTCGGCCAGCTGGGTCTGCATCATGCCGTCGTGCCGCGACAGGTAGGCCAGCACCCACCACTGCGCGCGCGTCACGCCCAGCGGCTTCATGAACTGGTCGTAGGCGCTGCGCCGCATCCGCGACACGTCGTGGATCAGGAAACTCAGGCGGATGCCCTCGCGGGCGGAATCGGTGGTCGCGGAGGGAATGGCGATTTCCTCCTCGACCGAGCCGTTGGCGCCGGCGTTGGGGTGCAAGAATTCGGCGCTGCGGGCCGAGGTGATGGCGCGCGTGACCTTGTCGACGTCCGCGGAGTTGGTGCGCTTTTTCGCCATGACATTCCTTCCGATTCTGGATGTTTGGTGCGTAATAGCAAATCAATGCCTTGCATTATGCGTCAAGTTTTCGAAATGGGGAGTTCAATAGGCTACTTTTATTCGCATTTTCCGTTTGCGCAAGGCCGCTAAAACATTGACTTGGCCCAGAGAAGAGTCGAAATTGCACTGGCATATTAAAAATATGGTACCATACTTATATTGTATAAAGTCTTGAAGTAAAGGCTTCGCGATTTCGTAAGGTGTGCCGCTAGAGCGCGCCCAAAGCCGGCCGGCGAGTCGGCGACCAGGATGCAGGAGGAGACGTGCTGGCAATCGACAAGAATCGTCCGTCATCCGCGTGGATCGCGGCGCTGCGCGGCCAGTTCCCCACGGAAACGGAAATCGACCGGGTGTTGACGCGCCGCATGCAGCGGCGGGCCGGGCCCGGCTATTCGCCGCTGCCGCTCGATGTCCTAGTCAAGGGCGTCGAATCGTTGATTCGCGCCCATATCGGCGAGGCCTTCAAGGTCTCGGATGCGCGCTGGCTGTCCGGCGGCGCTTCCAAACTGCAAATGGCCTTCACCCTGTCCTGGAACCGTCCGGGGATCGGGCTGGAGCAGACCGCCATGGTCCTGCGCATGGAGCCTTCGGAGTCGATCGTCGAAACCAGCCGGCTGCGCGAGTTCCAGCTGATCAAGGCGTTCCAGGGCGTGGTGCCGGTGCCGCCCGTATTCTGGTGCGATGCCAACGGCGAGCACCTGCCGTATCCGGCCCTGATCTACGGCTTCGCGCCCGGTGTAACCAAGCCCTCCGCAACACACAGCGGAGTGAGCGGCCTCGGCACCCATCTGCCGCCCGAGTTGCGCGCGCGCCTGGCGCCGCAATTCGTCGAGCACCTGGCCAGGATCCATACTTTCGACTTCCGCAGCGCCGGGCTGAGCGCCTTCGAGATCCCTTCCACCGGCACCACCCAATGCGCCGAGTGGGGCATCAACTGGTGGGAGCGGGTGTGGGAAGAGGATCATGACGAGGACATCCCGCTGATGCGTCTCTGCGCCGGCTGGCTGCGCCGCAACATGCCGCAATTGGACCGCCCGGTGGTGGTGCATGCGGACTACCGGCTCGGCAACTTCCTATTCACTGAAGAGGACTGCCGCATCTCGGCCTGGCTCGACTGGGAGCTCGGACGTATCGGCGACCGACACCAGGACATCGCCTGGACCACCAGCCGCGCCTTCGGTCATCTCGCCGAAGACGGCAAGACTTTCCTGACCTGCGGCCTGCTGCCCGAGCCCCAGTTCCTCGAAGCCTACGAGAAAGCGTCCGGCCTCGCCGTGAACCCGAAGACCGTGCATTGGTACAAGGTCTACAACGACTACATGATGGCCACGCTGCTGATAGCCACCGGCTATCGCATTGCGCACGGCGGGAAAACCCACCAGGACGTGCTGGTCACCTGGCTGATGGGCATCGGCTACATGCTGATGGAAGAGATGCGCGTGCTGATCGAGGAGGGCGCCTGAAATGCAGATGCATCCTTCGCTGCAGATCCAGAGCATGATCAAGGCGCTGACCGACGTGGTCCTGCCGGCGGTCGATCCGGCCAACAAGCTCGCCCAGGAACAGGCCCGGCTGGTGGTCGGCACCTTGAACCTGATGGCCCAGCAGCTGCCGCTGCGCTTCCGCTTCGATTGCGATGAACTATCGCGCTTGCTGCAGCTGGCCGATGTCCTGCGTAAAGCGGCCCAGGGTGGCGCCGGAACCGCCGCCTGCGTCGAACGGATGGGGCGGGCCGCCACGGCGGCGAGCCGCGCGCTTGAACAAGCCCAGGCCGGTCCGGATGCCATCGGACAGGCGATTCGCGATCTGCGGGCGGTCACCAGCCAGGTGGTGCGCTCGGCCTACGTCGAATGTGAGGGCGCGGCGCTGAAGCGGGTGGAGGGCGCCGTGCTGGCGAGCTCGAAGGAGCAGCTGTTGCGCGACCGTTCCTGGGTGTTGGCGCAGGGCTGGGAACCGGATCCCGAAGCCGTCCCGAAAATCCGCAATCTGCTGGAAGCCCGTCCCGGCTAAAAGGCACGTCCGCCGGCCGTCGAGCCATTCGTCGCTCGTTTAGACAAGGGGCTTGTTTTAATATAATTGTATGGTACCATACTGTAGTGGTCCAGACTAAAAAGCAGACTGGTCTGCCGGGCGCATCGATGAAGGCGCGACCGGAAGCGGCGTAAAGCCGCCAGGCAAAGCCGGCGAAGTCTTCGTGTCCAGCCGCAGTTGCGGCTGGACATAAAAATCCACTTCGGTGGAATGTGCGGGAGGAGAAGCGTGTTACCTGATCGAGTGAGGCCCGGCTACCAGTCGCAGAAGCGGACGCATTGCCCGCTGCGCGTTGCCGCCATCCCCGCTACTCGCCGGCGCCGCCTTCGCGCCGCGCCCGACGCCATCTCGTCGAAATCCTGCATCCATAAGTGGTTTGGTACCGTACTTTTGGTGCCGGGCGCCATGCGCCACTCCGGAAGCCCGGAGCAAGGTATTGCGGCCACCCTCGGTCATGCGACCGGGGCTCACGCCGCGAATTCAACAACGAAGTAACTGGAGGTAGACCTCATGCGCATCAGAAAGTACGACTTTGATTACGGGCGTCGCGAGTTGATGAAGAAGGTGGCCGTGGGCGCCGGTGCCGGGGTGCTGGCGCCGCTTTGGCCGACCATCGCCAAGTCGGCCGACAACATCTCCAAGGCCTATCCGGACGAGTTGATCAGCATCGAGGCCAACACCAAGGGCAAGGTTAAGGTCGGCGACACCATCACCAGCGCCAACGTCGAGTACGTCAAGCACCTGATGGACCCGATCATGTACCAGCAGGTCCTCAAGCAGGGCCGCAAGATCGTGATCGGGCCGCCGACTACCGACGTCACCAAGCTGTTTCCCTACGCCTACCTGCAGGCGACCCTGCGCAACGCCGGCAGAGGTGCCTTCGACGCCACCGGCAACGTCGTCGACAAAACCACGGGCGGTCCCTGGATCGGCGGCAACCCGTTTCCGGACATGAAGACCGGCGAGGAGGCCACCGCCAACATCACCCTGAGCTGGGGCCGCCACGACGTCTCGCAGTACGCAGTCCGCGACTTCGACATCAACCCGGACGGCTCGCCGGCCTACACCTACGACTTCTACTGGACCGAGCTGAACACCACGGCCCGCACCGGCAAGGTGCCGGTGTTCCAGGACAAGAAGGACATGCTGCGCTACCAGTCGGTGTTCTTCACCTCGCCGCAGGAGCAGGCCGGCGCCTCCTTCCTCGTGCCCTGGTTCTACGACCAGCGCAAGTTCCCGGACATCTACGGCTACCTGCCGCAATTCCGCCGCATCCGCCAGTTCCCGGCCAACCAGCGCTTCGAGCCCCTGGTGCCCGGCATCACCCTGTTCCTGTCCGACGCCTGGGGCGCCGGCGATCCGATGCTGACCTGGGGCAATTACAAGGTCGTGCGCCGCGAGCCTCACTTGGTGCCGCTCAACGGCAACTGGAAGGGCAAGGAGCACCCGAACTGGGAAAACCACCACCGCCATGGCGGCCCCAAAGGTGAGACGTTCATGGATACCACCATGGAGCTGGTGCCCGAGTGTCTGGTGGTGGAAGCCGAGCCCACGGGTTACCCGCGCGCGCCGGTCGGCAAGAAGGTGATGTGGATCGACGCCCGTACCGGCATGCTCGCCGGCTACGTCACCTACGATCGCCGCGGCCAGATCTGGAAGCAGGTCGAAGGCTGCTTCGGCCAGCAGGTGCAGGGCGATGTCGCCAATAACGACAGCTCCGGTCATCCGAACTGGTCCTGGACCTTCGTGCACATCCAGGACGTGCAGTCCGGCCGCATGAGCCTCCTCAACCACGTCAAGCAGATCAGCGGCGGCTACAACAGCCGCTATGAAGTGCCGGACGAAGGCGTCGTCTACGACAAGTTCCTGACCCAGGCGGCAATCGCGCGCCTCGGCACGGTGTAGTCGGACACAACCAGAACAGCCGCCTGGCGGCTCCTTACCCCGGCTTCGCAGGAAGCCGGGGTAAGGCTTGGAGGAGAGTCGATGAGGCAGGGATTCGTCAGGGGTGTCGCCGGAATGGTCCTGGGTGCCGCGATCGGCGTGGCCTGGGCAAGCCAGGATCCGCCCCAGGTCATCATCAAGGTCATCTCTAGCAGCATTCCGCACGCTGCGCTGTTCGGTCTGAGCTTCGACGGCGGCAAGGGCGTGGCGGTCGGCGCCGGCGGACTCATCTATGAATCCGACAACGCCGGCGCCGCTTGGAAGCCGCTGCTACAGACGGAAACGCAGCTCGCGCTGCTGGCGGTGGACCGCCACGGCTCCCACACCATCGCCGTCGGCCAGATGGGCGCAGTGCTGGTGGAAGACGCTCCCGGTAGTTGGAAGAAGTACGACAGCGGCCTGCAGCACCGCCTGCTGACGGTCAGCGTCAATTCCTCCGGCCTGGCGGTCGCGGCCGGCGAGTTCGGCACCGTGGCGAAGTCCACCGACGGCGGCCACAGCTGGACCACCGCGGCGCCGGATTGGGCCTCGATGGCGGACAAAGATACCTTCGGCACCGGCGAACCGACCATCTATGCCGCCCATGTCTCGGAGTCCGGCGAGGTGACCATCGCCGGCGAATTCGGTGTGATCATGCGCTCGCCCGACGGCGGCACTACCTGGCAACCGGTGCGCGCGATTCAGTCCAAGGCGCCGACCATCTTCGCCATGCAGATCGTGCCGAAGGGCGAGGGCAACAGCTACGCCGTCGGGCAGACTGGCGAGCTGCTGGTCTCCAGCGACGGCGGCGCCACCTGGGAAGAGCGCAAGCGCTACACCCAGGCCAATTTCCTCGGTGTCGCCGCGGCTAAGGACGGCAGTGTCGTGATCACCGGCATGCGCACCATGATGCGCAGCGGTGACGGCGGAGCGACCTGGAGTTTTCTCAACAACAGCGACACGACCACCGAGTGGTACCAAGCGGTTCGTGCCGAACCGACCACCGGGAGAATCCTGGCGGTCGGGCATGGCGGGCGGATCATTCAAATCGGCGGATAGCCAGGCCGATCTTCAAAAGCAACTAGGGGAGCATCCATGAAGCGAGTCGTGCAGCGGTATTGCGGAGCGACACTGGGACTGGCGGCCGCACTCAACATCAGTCCGGCATTTGCCGGCGGCGGCGCGGGCTTCCAGTTGCTGGGCGGCGACGTGACCTACAACGGCTTCATCCGCGAGGAAACCGCCGTCAACACCAGCGGTGCGAGCCAGCAGGCCAACCAGTTCGGCGATTTGGCCAATGGTATTTCCATCCATCGCGAGGCGGGCAATCCGTTCGATGGGTACAAGACCACCCTGGCGCCGGGCAATCTTCCGCCTCCCTTACTGGGCATCACCGCCCTGCCACCCACGCTCGGCGTAAGCGACCTCAATACGATTGGAACCGCGGACACCTTTACCCGCTACGTGCCCAAGCGCGCCCCCGAGCTGAACTACCACGCCCTGCGCCTGGAAGTCTCCAGCGGCATCAGCTGGGGCAGCTGGTCGCTGCAGAGCCGTCTGCGCGTGCTCGGCGACCCGGGCGCGCTCGGCTACCGGGACTTCGACTATCGGGACTACGCCAACATCAACGGCGGCCTGTCCTATAGCGGCCCGACGTCCCGTCAGTTCAATAGCACGCCGGACTACTTCGGCTATGCGGTGGACGGCAAGCAGAACCCGCTGTTCTTCGAGCGCTCCGGCCGCAACTACCAGGTCGACTTCCCGGCTCTATTCGCTCAGTGGACCAACGGCAACGTCACGGTCCGCGTCGGCAACCAGTCCGTCGCCTGGGGCCAGCTGCTGTTCTTCCGTATCATGGACACGGCCAATGGGCTGGATCTGCGTCGCCACCTGTTTCTTGGGCGGGCGCTCGAGGAATATGCGGATTCGCGCGAGTCCGCTCCCGGAGTGCGCTTCACCTGGCAGGCCACCGACACGATCAGTGTCGACAGCTTCGCCCAGCAGTTCATCCCGACGATCCTGCCTAACGTCAACACTCCATACAACATCGTGCCCTCGCAGTTCACCCTGCACGACCGCTACTGGCAGGACGGTGACTATCGCAAGGTCAACTACGGCATCCGCGTCCGCGACGAGCTGGGCAACTGGAACTGGCAGGCGATGTATACCCGCCGCTACAACCAACTCGGTGCGATCCGCTGGACCAAGTCGCTGATCAACAAGCCGCTGCCCAACGACAATACCCTGGGCCTGGTCTTCAACCAGTATTGCCAAGTCGTCCTCGGTTCTCCGATCGGCCAAGGCTGCGGGCCGCAGTTGGCCCAGACCGCCTTCGAGGCTTCCCCCGCCGGCGTGGCGTCGGCCGAGGAGTGGTACAACTACGCCGGCTATATCCGCTTGAGCGCCCTGGGCGGCTTGAACAAGGCGGTCGACGATTTCCCCGCCGCGCAGGAGATCCTGGCCCAGGACATCGGCCGCGACAACGTCGCCGCCGGCAACGAGCTGAATGCATTCTTCATCGCCTCGGATGGCCTGCGCGGCCATATCGAGCGCAAGTACTTCCAGGAAAACGTGGCCGGTCTCGGCGCCGGTTATGTCACCGACGGCGAACCAGGCTCCCTGCTGGACCAGCTGATCATCAACGTCGAAGCGACCTATACGCCGCGGCGCGTATTCACCGCAATCGACCTGAACCAGGAGTTCACCAAGAAAAACGAGATGCAGGTCGGCCTGGTGATGGAGAAATACCAGCGCTTCTTCGAAAGCATTCCGGCGACCTACATGGTGTTTCAGGCCCTGCACCAGAAAAATAGCGATCTCGCCGGACTGCTGCTCAGCGGTTACGGCAGCGAAAACTACTCCGCCAACGGCATCAAGCTGAGCCCGTATGTGCCGACCAGCACCAATCCGAAGATCAACCCCGGCATCCACGGCGGCGCCAACTACATCGTGCTCGCCGCACTGCAGCCGACCGATGCCTATATCTTCGAATTCAGCGCCGCGGCCCTGATCGACGTCCAGGGCGGCGTGCTGTTCCAGCCGGCCGTGCAGTGGAAGCCGCGCGGCAACATGACCGTCAACCTGTTCTACAACTACGTCAACGGCCACGCCTGGAACGGCAACCAGAACAAGAATCTCATTGGCATCCTGGAGACGGACGACGAGTTCAACTTGCGCCTGTCCTACCAGTTCTGAGCGCATAGCTCTTTCACCACAGCGCTAGATATGCCCCCTCCGGCTAGCGCCTGCATCCCGGCGGTCGTCCGCATCGGCCGCCGGGCTTTTTGAGGGACACGATGAGAGTCATCAAGTACGACAGGAATTTCAGCCGGCGCCATTTTCTTGGCCAGGCGGCGCGTGGCGTGCTGTGCGCCGGCGTACTGATGCCGGTGTGGGACGCCATCGCCAGCACCGGCGACATCAGCAAGGCGTATCCGGACGAACTCCTGTCGATCGAGGGCTATACCAAGGGCAGGATCAAGACCGGCGACGAGATCAACGCCTCCAATGTGGAACTGGTCAAGGATCTGCTCGAGCCGATCCGCTACGAGCAGATCCTCAAGAACGGCCGCAAGCTGAAGATCGCCAGGACAACCACCGACGTGATGCGGCTGTCGCCGTGGGAGTACACCGAGGCGACGCTGAAGAACTCGGGCAAGGCCCACTTCGACGCCACCGGCAACGTGGTCATCGGAGACGGGCAACCCTGGATCGGCGGCAATCCGTTTCCCAATCCGGGCAACGGTGTCGAGCTTTTTGCGGCCCAGACCCTTAGCTGGGGGCGCCACGACGCCTCGTTCTACGCGGTCAAGATCAGCGACATCGACGTGCAGGGCGATGCCAGGTTCCACTATGCCGGCGGCTGGGCCGAGCTGTCCGCCGTGGCGCGGGTCAGCATGGACCCCAAGCCCTATTGGCCGGAGCACAAAGACAAGCTGCGCTACCAGTCGGTGTTCTTCACCGCACCGCAGCAGTTTCGCGGCACCTCGTTCCTGAACATCTGGGCTTACGACCAAAACAAGTTTCCAGACCTCTACGGCTACGTCGCGGACTTCCATCGCGTGCGCCAGTTCCCGTCCGACCAGCGCTTCGAGCCCCTGCTGCCGGGCACCACTCTGTTTCTGTCGGACGCCTGGGCCGCCGGGGATCCGCTCAATACCTGGGGCAATTTCAAGATTGTCGGCCGCGGCCCGTTTCTTGGCGGCCTGTCGCAGTCCTGGAACGACGCGGACCCGAACTGGGAGCACAGTACGCACGGTGGTCCCAAGGGCCAGACGTTCTGGGATTCGACGGTCGAGCTGGTGCCCGAGGCGATCATTGTCGAAGCCGAGCCGATCAAGTATCCCCGCGCCCCCATCTTGCGCAAGCGCGTCTGGTTCGACGCGCGCAACCAGGTGGTCCTGGGCATGGTCACCTACGACCGGCGCGGCCAGCCCTACCGCTCGTTCGACGGCGCCTACTCGCTCTATGAATCCGGGGGCACGCAGTTCATGGACGGCAAGCATCCCTACTGGAGTTGGACCCACGTGACCTGCTCCGACATCCAAACCGGGCGTGTCACGCGGCTGGAGCAGGTCAAGAACGTCGAAGGTCACCTCAGCGGGGCCAACGATCCAACCATGTATGACCGATTTCTCACACAGACGGCGCTCACCCGCCTCGGCGCTGTGTAACAAAAGCCGGTTCTGCACCCACTGCGATTGAGACCAAATGATGACCGAACTGCCGTTTCGTTTCCGACTTGCCAAGTGGATCATGGATCGCAGAGGGGCTGTGTCGATCGCTTTCGTGGTCGTCACCCTGGCCTTTATCGCCGGCTTTCCGAGAGTCGAGATCCGCACCATCTTCAAGGACCTGCTGCCGAAGGACGATCCCTTCGTGCAGGTCTATTACGATCATCCGAACTTCGGCAATCCGCTGACCATGTTCGTGATGATCAAGCGCAAGAACGGCGACATCTACAACGCCGCTACCTTGCAGAAGGTCTGGGACTTCACCCGCGCGATCGATCTGGCGCCTGGCGTCGACCATGACCAGGTGATCTCCATTTCGACGGAGAAGCTGCGCTATGTGGAGGCCACCCCGGCGGGCATGGACGTGCGCCCGCTGATGGGCGATTCGGTCCCTTCGACGCCGCAGGAGGTGGAGGACTTCCGCCGCCGCGTGCAGCAGTCGCCGAATGCCAGGAATTTCTACGTGTCCCGCGACGGCACCTCCACGCTGATCCAGGCCACATTCCAGGATTCGATTGACTATGGCCAGGCCTTCACCTACGTCAACGACCTGGTCAAAAAGGCCCGCGACGACAACGACGATGCCTACCTGTCCGGCCAGCCCGCCCTGACCGGCTGGGTCTACAAGCTGCAGAAGCAGACCTACAGCATCTTCGGCGTCACCATCGGCATGCTGGTCCTCGCCCTGATCCTGTACATGCGCAATATCGCCGGTGTGGTCACTCCGGTGCTGTGCGCGGTGACCGCCGGTGTTTGGGGCGTAGGCTTCATCGGCTGGATGCACCGGCCGATCGAGCCCCTGTTGACCATCGTGCCGCTGCTGTTGGTCGCGCGAACCTTGTCGCATTGCATCCAGTACACGGAGCGCTATTACGAGATCCTCGCGCACCTCAAGGACCGGCGCAAGGCGGCGGAAGTGACGATGGGCGTGATGATGGCACCCTCCATCCTGGGTATCATGACGGACGTGTTCGGCATCATCTTCATCGCCATCGCCCCGATCACCACCATGTTCAATCACGCCATGTTCTGCGGCGCCTGGGCGCTGTGGATCATCCCGACCGGCGTGTTCCAGGCGTCCATTTTGCTGTCCTACCTGCCCCTGCCGAAGAACTTCGAGAAGATTTCCGGCGGCGAGGGCAAGGAATCCGGCATCCACCTATTCCAGAAGAAAGCCCTGGAACGGGTTGCCAGCATCACCTTCGGCAAGCCGGCGCGGATTACCGCGGTGGTCACCGCCCTGGTTGCCATCTGGGCGGTGTACGAATCCCTGCAGATCAAGATTGGAAACCCGGTCGAGGGCAGCAATCTGCTGTGGTACGACTCCGAGTACAACACCGGAGTCCGGGCCATCAATGCGCACTTCCCCGGGACCAATACCGTCGAAATCGTCATTGAATCGAAAAATCCGGGGGATGGCACCAATCGTGTCGCTCTGAGTCCCGAAGCCATGACGGTGCGGACCGAGCTGCAGGAGCTGATGGAGTCTGACTCCAAGCTGCCGCCGCGGGCGACGCTATCCTTCTCCGACTATATGATGGAGGGCAACCGCCTGTTCGCCGGCGGCAACCCGCTATGGCTGCCGGTGGACCCGGACAAGCGCGCCGCCTACAGCGCCGGCCAGGCCGTGCTGTTCGGGTCCACGCCACTCAATTTCGGCAACGTCATGGACTTCGAGGCGCAGAACTCGACGGTGTCCGCCTGGTACGCGGACAACAAACAGGAAACCGTGGACGCCGCGCTGGCCAGCGCGCGCCATGCCGTGGACGTGGTCGGCGTGGATCACCCTCAGTTCAAGGTGCGGCTCGCCACCGGGTCCATCGCCCTGCAGCAGGCGATGAACAACGTAGTCCATCGCTATCACTGGTTCATCCTCGGCCTGGTCAACGTCGCCATCTTCGTGATCTCGGCCTTCGCCTACCGCTCCATCGTCGCCGCCATGTTGCTGCTGATTCCGGTCAACCTGTCCAATTTCCTGCAGGTCGCGGTGATGCACGTGCTCGGCATCGGCCTGGACATCAACGCCACCATCGTCGCCGTCATGGGCGTCGGCGTTGGCATCGACTACGGCATCTACCTGATGTCGCGGATCTGCGAGGAATTCACCGTCCACGAAGGGGACTGGGGCGCGGCGATCACCTCCTCGCTGACCACCACCGGCAAGGCCATCCTGTTCACGGCGACCATCATGCTGATGGGAATCGTGCCCTGGTACTTCCTGTCCGACCTGAAATTCATGGCCGACATGGGCGTGCTGCTGGTGGCCATCATGCTGATCAACATGGTCAACGCACTCGTGGTGTTGCCGCTGCTGGTCTGGTTCGTCAAGCCGAAGTTCGCGTCCCGCACCGATCTGGCGGTAGGCGAGAGCATCGACCTGAGCCAGTTCATGGTGCAGGGCGCCAAGTAAGGAATGGGGTAGCTCTTGGGCCGGTACCGCGCTCAGCCGCGCGGTGCCGGCCCAATCTTTTGGCGCGGCCGGAAAGGTGTCGGCCGGCAACGTGCCGGCAATCGTTCGCCGATGTCGGGTTCAGCCGCGCGCTGCGGGCGGCGGATTCAGGGTATATCTCTCGAGCCAGGCCCTGGCTTCCGGCGGGATGCCGCGCGATTTGCGCGTTTCCTCGTCCAGCAGCACCAGGGTCGATTCCGCGGCGGCGACATGGCGCTCGCCATCGAACAGTTCCTGGGCGACGCGGACCGAGCGGCAGCCGCCGTCACATGTTGCGCCGGTAGCGGCCGCCGACTTCGAACAGCGTCTGCGTGATCTGCCCCAGCGAACAGACGCGGACCGCGTCCATCAGCACCTCGAAGGTGTTGGCATTGTTGATCACCGACCGGCGCAGCTGCTCCATCATCGCCGGCGCCCGCTCCGCGTTGCGGTCGCGGAAGTCCTGCAGGCGCTGCAACTGGCTCTGTTTTTCCTCGTCGGTGGAGCGTGCCAGTTCGATCTTGTCCATCACCTCGTCGCCCTTGGGATTGCGGAAGGTGTTGACGCCGATCAGGGGCAGGGAGCCATCGTGCTTCTTATGTTCGTAGTACAGCGACTCCTCCTGGATGCGGCCGCGCTGGTAGCCGGTCTCCATGGCGCCGAGCACGCCGCCGCGGCCGGCGATGGCCTCGAATTCCTTCAGCACCGCCTCCTCGACCAGGTCCGTGAGCTCGTCGATGATGTAGCTGCCCTGCAGCGGATTCTCGTTCTTGGCCAGGCCGAATTCACGGTTGATGATCAGCTGGATCGCCATGGCCCGCCGCACCGACTCCTCGCTCGGCGTGGTGATCGCCTCGTCGTAGGCGTTGGTATGCAGGCTGTTGCAGTTGTCGTTGATCGCGATCAGGGCCTGCAGCGTGGTGCGGATGTCATTGAAGTTCATCTCTTGCGCATGCAGGGAGCGGCCAGAGGTCTGCACGTGATACTTCAGTTTCTGCGAGCGCTCGTTGGCGCCGTACTTGTTCCTCATCGCCACCGCCCAGATGCGGCGGGCGACGCGGCCGATCACTGTGTACTCCGGGTCCATGCCGTTGGAAAAGAAGAACGACAGGTTCGGCGCGAAATCGTCGATGTGCATGCCGCGCGCCAGATAGCTTTCGACGTAGGTGAAGCCGTTGGCTAGGGTGAAGGCGAGCTGCGAGATCGGGTTGGCGCCCGCCTCGGCGATGTGGTAGCCGGAGATGGAGACGGAATAGAAATTCTGCACCTTGTGGTGCACGAAGTATTCCTGGATGTCGCCCATCATCTTCAGCGCGAACTCGGTGCTGAAGATACAGGTGTTCTGGCCCTGGTCCTCTTTGAGGATGTCGGCCTGCACCGTGCCCCGCACCACCGACAAGGTCCTGGCCCTGACCGCTGCGTGTTCCGCCTCGGTGGGCTCCCGTCCATGTTCCTGCCTGAAGCGCTCCATCTGCTGGTCGATGGCGGTATTCATGAACATCGCCAGGATCATCGGCGCCGGCCCGTTAATGGTCATCGACACCGAGGTGGTCGGCGCGCACAGGTCGAAACCGGAGTACAGCACCGACATGTCGTCGAGCGTGGCGATCGACACACCGGAGTTGCCGACCTTGCCGTAGATGTCCGGCCGCAGGTCAGGATCCCAGCCGTACAAGGTCACCGAGTCAAAGGCGGTCGACAGGCGGTGCGCCGGCATGCCTTCCGAAACGCGCTTGAAGCGGCGATTGGTACGGAAGGCGTCGCCTTCGCCGGCGAACATGCGGGTCGGGTCTTCGCCCTCGCGCTTGAAGGCGAAGACGCCGGCGGTATAGGGATATTCGCCCGGGACGTTCTCCTTCATCAGGAAGCGCAGCACTTCACCCTCGTCTTCGAAGGCCGGCAGCGACACTTTGCGGATCTTGGTGCCGGACAGGGATTCCTGGGTCAGCCGGGTGCGGACCTCCTTGTCGCGGACCTTCACCACATAATCGTCCTGGGCGTAGCGCTGCCGCGTCGCGGGCCACTGCTCCAGCAACTGGCGGGACTGGCTGGTCAGCGCCTCGTCGCCAGCGTTCAGCAGCTCGTCGAAGTCCTCGACGGCCTTTCCCGCCCCGGCAAACAGCGCCCTGGCGGTTCGCAGCGCCTGGCGCTCCCGCGCCGCCCGGGCTTGCTGCGTGACCTTGCGGTGGTAGTCCCGCACCGACTCCGAGATTTCGGCCAGGTAGCGCACCCGTTCAGGCGAGACGATGGCGCGGCCGAGGGACGAAGACTTCACCTGCACCGCGGGCAGCACGCCTGCGACAGCCTTGAGTCCGTGTTGGCGCAGGCTCGGTAACATCGCCTGGTACAGTGCGGTGATGCCGTCGTCGTTGAAGCGCGATGCCATGGTGCCGTAGACCGGCATGGTGTCGACCGGGTCGGCGAAGCGCTCGCGGTTGCGCTGGTACTGCTTGCGCACGTCGCGCAGCGCGTCCTCCGCGCCCTTGCGGTCGAACTTGTTGATTGCCACGAAATCGGCGAAATCCAGCATGTCGATCTTCTCGAGCTGGCTCGCGGCGCCGAATTCCGGCGTCATCACATACAGGGACAGGTCGACGAACGGCACGATAGCCGCGTCGCCCTGGCCGATGCCGGAAGTCTCCACCACGATCAGGTCGAAGCCCGCCAGTTTGCTGGCCGCGATCACGTCGGGCAGGGCGGCGGAGATCTCCATGCCGGTATCGCGCGTCGCCAGCGAGCGCATGAAGATGTTGGGAGAATCGATCGCATTCATGCGGATGCGGTCGCCAAGCAACGCGCCGCCGGTGCGCTTGCGCGAAGGGTCGATAGAGATGATGGCGATCCTGAGCTGGTCCCGCTGGTCGAGGCGCAGACGCAGGATCAGCTCGTCGGTGAGCGAGGACTTGCCGGCACCGCCGGTGCCGGTCACGCCCAGCACCGGAACCCGCAGAGCCTTGCCGGCGTCGATCAGTTCCTGACGCAGGCCGGCCGGGTAGGTGCGGGCCTCCAGGGCGGAAATGATCCGGGCCAGCTGGCGACGGTCGCCGGAGCGGAGCAGGTCGAGCACTGATCCGGCCAGCGGCGCCTCGGCGGCGCGGTCGGCCTCACTGCTGCACAGCAGGTCGTTGATCATGCCTTGCAGCCCGAGTCTGGCGCCGTCTTCAGGCGAGTAGATTCGGGTGACGCCGTAATCCATCAGCTCGCGGATCTCGGCCGATACGATCACCCCGCCGCCGCCGCCGAAGACCTTGATGTCGTCCCGGCCATTCTGGCGCAGCAAGTCCACCACGTACTTGAAGAATTCGATGTGGCCGCCCTGGTAGGAGGTGATGCAGATGCCGTGCGCATCCTCCTGGATGGCGGCATCGACGATCTCCGCCGCCGAGCGGTTGTGGCCGAGGTGGATCACCTCCGCGCCGGAGCCCTGGATGATGCGGCGCATGATGTTGATCGCGGCGTCGTGACCATCGAACAGGCTGGTCGCGGTGACGAAGCGGAGCTTGTGCGCCGACTTGTAGGGCAGCACCCGTGCGGGCATGGACATGTCGTTCATCTTTGAATACCGGTCAAAAGGGCCAACGAAAATGGAACAGGGTGGTCGGCGCGCTACAGCGCCCTGAAGCAGTCATGCCACCGGGCGGCCAGCGTCTCGCGATGAACGGGAGCGGCGACGGTAATCAGGGCCGCGGCGCGCTGCGCCAGGCCCAGGCCGCGCAAGGCGGCGATGCCGAACTCCGTCACCACGTAGTCCGCGGCCTGGCGCGGCAGGGCGGCCATGCCCGGGCCCGCCAGCTGCGCCACTATGCGGCTGCGTCCGTCCTCGGTGCAGGCGGGCATGGCAATGATCGAGCGGCCCCATCGCGCCCGCAGCGCTCCGGCCGCGAACGCCGGCAGCCCGCCCACGCCGGCGATGAGCCGCCCATTGGCGGATTCCGCGTTGACCTGCCCGAACAGGTCGACCTCCACCGCGGAATTGATGGCGCAGAAGCTGTCGATGGCGGCAATGGCGGCCACATCATGGGTTTCGCTGACCGGCCGGAAGCAGAAGGCCTCGTCGCGGCCGGCGCGCTCGTAGAACTCGCGGTTGCCAAGCGCCACGCCGATGTTGACCGATCCCTTGCCGGCGATGACGCCGCGGTCCAGCAGCGGCAGGATCGGCGTCGAGGCCATGCCGGACCAGACGCGCAGGCGCTGGTGCGCCGACAGCGCGGCGAGTATTCCCGCCTGCAGCTTGCCTACACCGAACTCCAGGGTGTCGCCGTCGCGCACCAGGCTGGCGACCAAGCCGGCATGGGCGCTCATGCTCTCGTCGGCGGACCCTGTGTCGTAAGTGAGGATTTCTTGTTCCGCCTCGAACACTGCGTCGAGGTCCGCGTACCGCACCTGGAAACTGGAGCGGGTGCGGGGCATGGCCGGATTGAGATGCGCGATGCGCCGCTTCGCGCGCGCCCATACGGCGGGCTGGAAGTCGCAGGACACGCCGGGGCTGCAATGCCCGGATTGGTCCGGAAAGCTGAACTGCGCGAGGGCGATGTCGACCTCGGGCAGCTGTTCCAGGTCGCGATAGATGCCCGGGTAGTCCAGGGGCATCAGTTCCGCGCGCTGATCCAGCAGGCCCCGACGCAGCCCCGGCAGCATGAAATAGGCCCTTTGACGCGCATCCGGGGCCAGGCCGAGATAGTCCGAGCGATTGATCCCGGGAAACAGCGCGCCGACGAAGCGCACACCGGCTGCCGCCTCGGGCCTGGCCTGGAGCGCCTGATACAGCGCGGTGCTCTCGCCGGACATGCCCGACACGAACACGGTCATGCCCGGCTTTAATTCGTCCAGTATCCGGGAAAGCGTCAGTGTCGCCGGCATGGGCCCCGGTCCGGGTCAGTTCATCAGGATCCGGGCGTGGCCGGTAATGGCCACGGTGCCGGTCGAGGTCAGGCCTTCGAGGGCAAGCAAGGCGGAGCTCTCATCGGTGGATTCCAGCCTGGCGCGGCACTGCAGGGTTTCGCCAACCGGCACCGTGCCGACGAAGCGCGCGCTGAAATGGCTCAGACGCTCGGCCGGAAAGTGGGCGGTGAGCAGCCGGCCGAGCAGGGCCATGCCCAGCATGCCGTGCGCGATCACGTCGGCGAAACCCGCCTTGCGTGCAAACGCGGGATCCAGGTGCAGGGGATTCAGGTCGCCGGAGGCCTCGGCGTATTGCGCCAGCATCTCCCTGCTGATCACGCCGCTGCTGTACTCGGCAATGAGGCTGCCGGGTTCTGTGGTACGCAGGTCCAGGCTCATGTCCGCTCCGGCGAAGGCGGATTGCGCACCAGGATTACCTGGCGCGAACGGCCAACGGGCGTGCCGTCGTCGCGGGACAGTGCGGATTCGATCACGATGAATTCCATCGCGCCGTTGCGCTTGCCGTAGATGTCGGTCACCGTACGCTCCACCCGGAGCACGTCGCCGACCCGGATCGGCGCCACATAGTCGAACTGTTGCTCCACGTGAAGCACGCGGGACAGTTCCACACCCATCCCCTCGAGAATCCGACGGGAGCTGTTGTCCTCTCCCTCGAGCGCCTTCATGAAAGTAGGCGGGGCCACCTCATTGGACTCGCCGTCGAGGCCGATGGCGTGGGCGAATCGGTCCACCCGTTCGCGGCTGGCCGTCACGGTGAGCTGCGGCAGGGCGTAGCCGAGAAAGCGGCGGTCGATGGCCATCAGGCGGCGATGGTGGACAGGGGGCGGAAGTAGCGGTCCAATGCCGCCGGCACCGCGAACATCCAGGCGCATTTCGGTGCAGCCTCGATCGCCCGGCGCCGCAGAGCTTCGCTGCCGATTTGGCGCAGGTAGTTGAAAGGGCCACCCGTGTAGGACGGATACAGGCCGCTCAGCACCACCGCAACGTCTGCGAGCTCGGGCTGATCAACACAGCCTTCACCCCAAGCCTCAATCGCCGCGAACGCCACTGCCAGCAGGATCTCTTCCTCATCACAGCCACAGGCGTGGGCCCGGTCCTGGGCCTCGCGCAGCCGGTGAAGCAAGGCGTGCGGTTCGCTGGCCAGGGGGCTGTCCGCGGCGAGCAGGCCGAGTTTCGCGGCCTTCTGGCGGTTGAGGAACAGTGTACGCACCATGTTGCCGGCAACCGGGTCGCGCATCAGCTCCACGAACACGCTCATCTCGTATTCATTGGCTTCCGTCATGGGCAGGTTCCAGCCGCCGGTGACACACTGCATGATCGCGCGGTAGGCCGGATAGTGGCGCATCTGGTAGTCGCTGACGCCGGCGAATTGCGCGATCTGCGCGAACACCTCCTCGTAGGCGAAATCGAAGGGCGTCGAATCGAAGCTGGCGCCTTCGCGATCCCAGGGCGCGCGGTGATCGGCGAGCGCAAGAGCCTTGCGCCGCGCCGCCGCGATCAGCCGATCAGGCGGCACCAGTTCATCCACCAGGCGCAGGTCCAGGGCTTCGCGCGGCGAAACCGGCTCGCCGCCGAGCAACATGCGCAGGCCGGCGGCGGTGCCGATCAGGCGCGGCAGCCGCTGCGTACCGCCAGCGCCGGGCAGCAGGCCCAGTTTGATTTCCGGCAGCCCCAGCTGGATCGATGGATCGTCAGCGACCACACGGGCGTGGCAGGCCATGCAAACTTCAAGTCCCCCGCCCAGCGCCAAGCCGTTGATGGCGGCGACGAAGGGCTTGGGACTCAGCTCCAGCCGCCGGAACAGGCGTCCGAGATGACCGAACAGTTCGCGCAGTTCGTCGGTGCTGCCGCCGCGCGCTCGCTCGGTGAACATCTTGATCATCTCGAGGTCGGCGCCGGCCAGGAACGTGGCCTTACCCGAGGTCAACACCACCGCCCTGACCGCGGCATCGGTCTCGGCCTGCGCGATGACCCGCTCCAGCGCGTCCATCAGCTCCCTGGAGAAAACATTCATCGCCCGCCCCGGCATGTCGATGCAGGCGAAAAGAATCCCGTTGGCGTCGAGTTCGGTGCGGATACTGGTCTCCCTCATGAACATCCCCTCACGGTATGGACCGAAGGCCCGGCCTGTCCCGGGCCGGACGGTCTCAGGTGAATTTCTTGAAGTCCGGCTTGCGGCGTTCGTTGAAGGCACGCACGCCCTCCTTGGATTCCTCGCTCTGGTAGAACCCCTTCACCGCGGCGATGCCCATGTAGCTGATGCCGCGGATGTTCTCGCTGTCGGCATTGAAGGAGCGCTTGGCGATGGCGATGGCGGTCGGGCTGAGCAGGTTGATTTCCGCGGCCCAGGCTTCCACCTCGGCATCCAGCTGCTCGTGCGGCACCACCTTGTTGACCAGGCCCATGTCATAGGCCTGCTGCGCGGTGTAGCGGCGGCACAGGAACCAGACTTCGCGCGCGCGCTTCTCGCCGATATGGCGGGACAGGAAGGCGGTGCCGAACCCAGGGTCGACCGAACCCACCTTGGGGCCGACCTGGCCGAACTGCGCCTTTTCCGAGGCAATGGTGAGGTCGCACAGCGTGGCGAAGACGTTGCCGCCGCCGATGGCGAAGCCCTGGACGCGGGCGATGGTCACCTTGCGCACGTCGCGGATCGCGCTTTGCAGCTCCTCCATCGGCATGCCGACGGTGCCGCGCGGGCCGTACAGGCCGTCCTCGGACAGGTGGACCTTCTGGTCGCCGCCGGTGCAGAACGCCTTTTCGCCGGCGCCGCCGAAGATGATGGCGTTGACCGACTTTTCCTCGTCAGCACGCTTGAAGGCGTCGATCAGTTCCTCGACCGTCTGCAGGCGGAACGCATTCATCACGTCCGGGCGGTTGATGGTGATGCGCACCGCGTTCGCACCCACTTCGTACGTGATGTCTTTGTAGTTCGACATGTGCCTCGCTCCTGTCTGGTTTAAACGGTGCCGATACTGGCGATCATTTAAATAGTAGTGTACCATACTATTTATTCGGATACAGCCGCTCGTCCGGCGCTTGCATCCAGGGACGCCGCGCGTCCCGGATGCATTGTCGTCCCAAAGGCGGCCACGCGGGGAGGCCTTAAACATGAGTGGTGTATTGAGCGGCAAGGTCGTGATCGTGACCGGCGCCGGCCGCGGTGTCGGCGCGGAAATCGCAAAGCTGGCGGCGCGCGAGGGCGCCAAGGTCGTGGTCAATGACCTCGGCGTAAGCCAAGCCGGCGAGGGTGGTGAACTCGGGCCGGCCGAGGAAATCGTCCAGGCCATCCGGAAATGCGGCCGCGAGGCGATTGCCGACGGCTCCAACGTCGCGACCTGGGACGGTGCGCATGCCTTGTTCGCCAACGCCATGAAGGCCTACGGCGACGTCGACGCCATCGTCAACAACGCCGGCATCCTGCGCGACACCATCTTCCACAAGATGTCGGAAGAGGAGTGGGACGCGGTGCTGGCGGTCAACCTCAAGGGTTGCTTCAACGTCGCGCGTGCCGCCGCGCCGCACTTCAAGGAGCGGCAGAAGGGCGCTTTCGTCCACATGACCTCGACCAGCGGCCTGATCGGCAACTTCGGCCAGGCCAACTATGCAGCCGCGAAGATGGGCGTGGCGGCGCTGTCCAAGAGTATCGCCCTGGACATGCAGAAATTCGGCGTCCGCTCCAATGCGCTGGCGCCGTTCGCCTACACCCGCATGGTCAGTTCGATCCCGGACACTCCGGAGAACGCCGAGCGCAACCGCATCAACAAGATGATGACGGCGGACAAGATCGCGCCCTTCGTGGTGGCCTTGTGCAGCGACGGCGCCAAAGACGTCTCCGGGCAGATCTTCGGCGTGCGCCGCAACGAAATCTACCTGTTCGACCAGCCCCGGCCGATACGTTCGGTCCACGCCAGCTGGGGCTGGACCGCGCAAAGCTGCCTCGACGTCGCCCTGCCGGCGTTCCGTCCCTCGTTCTTCAAGCTGGACCGCTCCTCCGACGTGTTCACGTGGGAGCCAGTCTGATGGCCTCGAAAGTCTATGCCGACGCTCGTGCCGCGCTGACAGGCCTGACCTTCGACGGCATGACCGTCATGTCGGGCGGCTTCGGCCTGTGCGGCATCCCCGAGAACCTGATCCTGGCCTTGCGCGATTCCAACGTAAAGGACCTCACGGTGATCGGCAACAACGTCGGCTGCGATGAGCACGGCATGTGGCTGGTCCTGGCCAACAACCAGATCAGGAAGGTGCTGGCCAGCTACGTCGGCGAGAACAAGATCCTGGAAAGCCGCTACATGAGCGGCGAGATCGAGATCGAATTCAACCCCCAGGGCACCCTGGCCGAGCGCATCCGCGCCGGTGGTGCCGGCATCCCGGCCTTCTACACCCGCACCGGCTACGGCACCAAGGTGGCGGAAGGCAAGGAGACGCGACAGTTCAAGGGAGATTGGTACGTGATGGAGACCGGCCTCACCGCCGACCTGTCCCTGGTCAAGGCCTGGAAGGCCGACACCGAGGGCAACCTGGTCTACCGCAAGACCGCGCGCAACTTCAATCCGATGATCGCCACCGCCGGCAAGATCACCGTGGCGGAAGTCGAGGAGCTGGTCGAGCCCGGCCAGCTCGGCTCCGACAGCATCCATACCCCCGGCATCTTCGTCGACCGCATCGTCGTCGGCACGAACTACGTCAAGCACATCGAGCGGCGCACCACCCGCCCGCGGGAGAGCAACTGATGGCCTGGACTCGTGAGGAAATGGCCGCCCGCGCCGCGCAGGAGCTGCGCGACGGCTACTACGTCAACCTCGGCATCGGCATCCCGACCCTGGTTGCAAACATGATCCCGCCCGGCATGACCGTGACCCTGCAGAGCGAAAACGGCATGCTCGGCATGGGGCCGTTCCCGTACGAGGGTGAGGAGTCCGCCGACCTGATCAACGCCGGCAAGCAGACCATCACCGAGCTGCCGCAGACCAGCTATTTCTCCAGCGCCGACAGCTTCGGCATGATCCGCGGCGGCCATATCAACCTGTCGATTCTCGGCGGCATGCAGGTAGCCCAGAACGGCGACCTCGCCAACTGGATGGTGCCGGGCAAGATGATCAAGGGCATGGGCGGGGCGATGGACCTCGTCGCCGGCGTGCCGCGGGTGGTAGTGGTGATGGAGCACAGCGAGAAATCCGGCGCCGCCAAGTTCAAGCGGGAATGTTCCCTGCCCCTCACCGGCAAGGGCGTGGTCGACCTGCTGATCACCGAGCTGGCGGTGTTCGAGATCGATCGCGGCGGCAGCGGCTCGAGGCTGGTCGAGATTGCGCACGGCGTCTCTCTGGATGAAATCAAGGCCAGGACCGAGGCGGAGTTCAGTCTCGGGCCAGACCTGAAATAAGGCAAGCCCATGGAAATAGAACTGAGCGAACTGCAACGCGAGATCGAAACCTCGGTACGCAAGGTGTGCGGCGGCTTTACCGACGATTACTGGCACGAGTGCGACGAAAACGCGCGCTTTCCGGAGGAGTTCTATAAGGCGATGGCGGAGGCCGGCTGGCTCGGCATCACCATGCCCGAGGAACTCGGCGGCGCCGGCCTGGGCGTGACCGAGGCCGCGATCATGATGCACACGGTGGCGTCCTGCGGCGGCGGCCAGGCCGCGGCCTCGAGCATCCACATTAACTTGTTTGGGCCACACGCCATCGTCGTCCACGGCACGCCGGAGCAGAAGAAGCGCTGGCTGACGCCGTTGATCAAGGGCCAGGAAAAGGCTTGCTTCGGCGTCACCGAGCCGGACGCCGGACTGGATACCACCAGCATCAAGACCTTCGCCAAAAAGGTCGAGGGCGGCTACCGGGTCAGCGGGCGCAAGATGTGGACCTCCACCGGCCAGGAAGCGCACAAGATCGTGCTGCTGACACGCACCACGCCCAAGAGCGAGTGCAAGCGCCCGACTGACGGCATGACCCTGTTCTACACCGACCTCGATCGCAACAAGATCGAGGTGCGCCGCATCAAGAAACTCGGGCGCAACGCGGTGGATTCCAACGCCACCTTCATCGACGACTACTTCGTGCCCGAGGCGGACCGCATCGGCGAGGAAGGCAAGGGCTTCTACTACCTGCTGGACTCGCTCAACCCGGAGCGCATCCTGGTCGGCATCGAGGCCATCGGCATCGGCCGCGACGCGCTGCAGCGCGCTGCCAAGTACGCGCGCGAGCGCGTGGTGTTCGGCCGCCCCATCGGCAAGAACCAGGGCATCCAGCATCCGCTGGCCGAGGCCTGGTGCAGCCTGGAAGCGGCGTTCTGGATGTGCATGCGCGCCGCCTACCTGTACGACAAGGGCTTGCCCTGTGGCGCCGAGGCCAATGCGGCGAAATTCCTGTCCGCGCGCGCCTCTTTCGACACCACCACCAAGGCGGTGCTGACCCATGGCGGCATGGGCTACGCCCGCGAGTTCCAGGTGGAGCGCCTGTTCCGCGAGTCGATGCTGCCGCGCATCGCGCCGGTGACGGAGCAGATGATCCTGTCCTTCATCGCCGAGAAGGTCCTCGACCTTCCAAAATCCTACTGAGGTCAACATGGCCGGTCTCTATTTCGACGAACTCAAGGTGGGGCAGACGTTCCAGCACCCCATCCGCCGCACCATTACCGAAGCGGACAACGTCTTCTTCAGCGCGCTGACCCACAACCCGGCGTACCTGCACCTGGA